>Ga0126377_10000756_pt1 | contig 20307 bp, 22 predicted proteins | sample PanSoiMetPlot_22_FD_92647 | JGI IMG/M metagenome (GOLD analysis project Ga0126377, IMG submission 92647) | Tropical forest soil microbial communities from Panama - MetaG Plot_22 | ecosystem: Environmental > Terrestrial > Soil > Tropical forest > Bulk soil | place: Panama | collected 2016-02-17 | reverse complement strand
CGGTGAAGGCGTCGATGTCCTCCTCGCTCGACTCGACCGACTCGCGCTCCTCGGTGACCTCGTCGTTGGGCATGAAGTGCTTGGCCCACAGCACGATGCCGACACCGATGCCGCCGAGCGTGAGCGCCAGCAGGATGCCCTCGGCCTGGGGCTGGCCGCCCAGCCAGTAGACGATGGCCAGCGCGATCGCGCTGCCCAGGGCGATCAGGAAGGCGAACGCCGAGCCCAGCTCGACCCGCTCGCCGCGCCGGGCTGCGGCCGCCCGCTCGGCGTCCTCCGCGCCGTCGCGGCCGTCGCGGCCGTCGCCGCCGTCGCCGGTGGTGGTCCGGTCGAGGTCAGTCATCCGGGGCCTCGTGCACGGTGGTCGAGCGCCGGAGCGCGGACCGGGTGCCGATCCAGGCCACCAGCGCCACCAGCGCCACCAGGCCGATCAGCCAGGCGACGAACCCCTCGGGGATCGGCCCGGTGCGCCCGATCGGCAGCCCGCCGGGGTCCTCGGGGTGGCGCAGGTAGACGACGTAGCGGGCCAGGCTGTCGAGCTGCTGGTCACTGACGAGGTCGGGGCCGAACACCGGCATCTGCCCGGGGCCGACCCGGACCGCCGACCCGATCTGGCGGGGCGTGGCGTCCGACAGCCGGGGGGCGGCCCGGCCGTAGCTGAGCGCCCCGCCGCTGCCCGAGGCGCTGTGGCAGGCCTGGCAGTTGCCCCGGAAGATCTCGCCGCCCTCGGCCAGGTCCCCCTTGGCCGTGTCGACCTCGGGGATGGCGGGGCCGTTGCCCAGCGAGGCGACGTAGGCGACCAGGTCGTCGATCTGCGCAGGGGTGTAGGCCGGCTCCTTGCGCACCGGCTGGTCGTTGGTGTCGGCCAGCGGCATCCGCCCGGTGGACAGGTAGTAGTAGGCGCCGGCGGCGCCCGACGTGAGCAGGGACGGGCCGTGGGCGCCGCCCTCGGGCCCCTCGACCCCCCGGCCGTCGCTGCCGTGGCAGCTGGCGCAGCCCGTGGCGAACAGCTCGCGGCCCCGGGCGATCGCCTGCTCGTCGGGCCCCGGTTGGGCCCCGGGCGAGGCGGCCACCACCAGCGGCGTCACCGCCAGCGTGACCAGCACCGGGGCGGCCAGCAGCAGGCGGGGGACGCGGCGGGCGGGCCTCATCGGCGTGCCCTCAGTGTCGGCCGCAGGCCGACGCCGCAGCTGCCCTCGATGCAGGGCGGAGCGAGCGGGTGGCGCCGAGGACCCGTGAGCGGGGAGTGGACGGGCGCATCGCTCATCGGAGCACGTAGATGGTGAGGAACATCGCCACCCACACGACGTCCACGAAGTGCCAGTAGTAGGCGCACACCTCCACCGTCTGGGGCGTCGGGGCCTTGGACCGCCCCGCGATGGCGGCCGCCACCGCCCCCATGAACACCAGGCCGCCGATGACGTGGGCGCCGTGGAACCCGGTCATCAGGTAGAAGACCGACCCGTAGGCGTGGTCGGTGAGGCGGAAGGGCGCCTCGGCGTACTCCAGGGCCTGGTTCGACAGGAAGAGCAGGCCCATCAGCGCGGTGATGCCCAGCCAGCGGCACGCCCCCCGGCGGTCCTCCCGCTTGGCGGCCACGACGGCCATGTGCATGGCGCCGCTCGACGACACCAGGATCACCGTCGCCACCGCGGTGCGGGCCGTGGCCAGCTCGACGCCCTCGGGGGGCCACACCTTGTTGACCGACCGCAGGGTGAAGTAGGCGGCGAAAAGCCCGGCGAAGAACATCAGCTCGGACGCCAGCCACACGATCACGCCGACCCCGAGCGGCGAGGGCGCGCGCCGGTCGGTGGCCGCGGAGGAGGTGGGCGACGGGGGGGCCGGGGTCGGCTCGGCGGTCACCGACACGAAGGTGTTTGTAGCAGAGCGACGCCGTTGCGTGGACACAATCGGTTGACTCCCAACCATTCCCGTCCACGAAACTGGGGTGGTGTCCGCTCCCTCCGCCGGCGACCTGGCCCTCGGCTGGCAGCTCGACCCCGCGGCGCTGGCCCTGGTGGCGGTGGCGGGGGCGGCCTACGCCGTGGGCGTACGCCGGCTCGCCCGCCGGGGCCGGCGGTGGTCGCCGTGGCGCAGCGCGGCGCTGGCCGGCGGGCTGGCGGCGGCGGTCGTGGCCACCCAGTCGGGCATCGGGCGCTACGACACCGCGTGGCTGTCGGTCCACATGCTGCAGCACGTGCTGCTGGGCCTGGTGGCGCCGCTGCTGATCGTGCTGGCCGCGCCGCTCACGCTGGCGCTGCAGTCGGGCGGCCCGGCCACGCGGCGCGGGCTGCGGCGGGCGCTGCACGGCCGGCCCGCCCGCGTGCTGGCCCACCCGGTGGTGGCCTGGTGCCTGTTCGGGGGCGGGCTGGCGGTGATCTACCTCACCCCGGTGCTGGGCCTGGCGGCGGCGCACCCGCCGGTCCACCTGCTGGTGCACGCCCACGTGGTGGCGTCGGGGGCGCTGTTCCTCGCCGTGCTGATCGGCACCGACCCGCTCCCCGGCCGCCCGCCGCCCGGGGCGCGGCTGCTCGTGCTGCTGGTCGCCGTGCCGTTCCACGCCGTCATCGGGCTGGCGCTGCTCGCGGCGTCGGGCCCGCTGGCGCCCGCCGCCTACCCCGACCTGGCCGATCAGCGGCTGGCCGGCGGGCTGTTCTGGGGCACGGGCGAGCTGTTCACCCTGGTGGTGGCGGCCATCATCTTCCGCCAGTGGTGGGTGGCCGAGCAGCGGGCCGCGGCCCGGGAGGACCGGGCGCTCAGCCGGGATCGGGCGTGGTGTTGAACCGGTTCATGGCGGCGTCGATGCCCTCGGCCAGGATCAGCTCGACGGCGTCCGCGCCCTCCCGGACCATGATGTCCAGCTCGACCCGGTCGTTCTTGCCCGGCCGGCGCAGCACGTGGTCGGCGCCCCGGTCCTTGCTGGGGGGCTTGCCGACGCCGATGCGGACCCGCAGGAACTCGTCCGTGTGGAGGTGGGACTTGATCGACCGCAGCCCGTTGTGGCCGGCCAGCCCGCCGCCCCGCTTGAGCTTGATGCGCCCGAGGGGCAGGTCGAGCTCATCGTGGACGATGACGATCTGGCCGGGCTCGGTGATGCCGTGCCGGCGGACGAGCAGCGCCACCGCCTCGCCGGACAGGTTCATGTAGGTCTGGGGGAACGCCAGCGTCACCCGCTGGTCGTCGATGCGGACCTCGGCGACCAGGGCCCTCTCCCGGCTGCGCTTGAGCGCACCGCCGTGGCGGGAGGCGAGCAGGTCGACCACCTCGGCGCCGACGTTATGGCGCGAGCCGTGGAAGTCGGAGCCGGGGTTGCCCAGCCCGACCACGAGCATGTCCGCGGGGGTGCCACGTCGCTCGGCGGCGGCGCCCCGCCGCCCGAACAGGGCCATGGGCCTGCGCCGGGGCGGCGGCTACTCGCCGCCGCTCTCGCCGCCGGCCGACTCGCCGCCCTCGCCCTCGGCGGTCTCGCCCTCTTCGCCCTCTTCGCCCTCTTCGCCTTCCGCGCCCTCGCCCTCTTCCTCTTCGGCGAGCGCCAGGCTGGTGAGCTGGGCGGTGACCACGGTCTCCTCGGGGTCGACCTCGGTGGTGACGCCCTCGGGCAGCACGATGTCGGCGACGGTGATCGTGCGGCCGATCTCCAGGTCGCTGACGTCGACCGAGAGGTGGCCGGGGATGCGATCGGGCTTGGCCTCGATGATGAGGGCGTTGAGGACCTGGTCGACGACGCCCTGCTCGCGCAGGACCTTGATGGGCTCGCCCTCGAGGACGATGGGCACGTCGGTCTGGATGGGCTTGTCGACGTCGACGGCCAGGAAGTCGATGTGGAGCACGTCGCGCCGCACGGGGTGGCGCTGCATCTCCTTGACGATGGCCTTGGTCTGCGTGCCGTCCACGTCCAGGGTGAGCAGGGCGTTGAGGCCCTTGTCGGTGGTGAGCGCGGCCCGCAGCTCGCGCCAGCCGACGGCCAGCGTGGCGGGATCGGCGCCGCGGCCGTAGAGCACGGCGGGCACCTTGCCGGTGGCCCGCAGCCGCCGGGAGGCGGCGGACCCGGTCGGGCGGCCGGTCTCGGCCACGAGGACGATGTCGTCAGCCATCGGGAAGCTCCTACTTCTGACGTCGCGCCGGAGCGCAGATCTGCTGTTGGGGACCGTTCAGCCTAGCCCGCCGGCCGGCCCGATGACCACGCCGGGGGCGACGCGGGTGCCGGCACTACCCCCGTGCCACCCACGCGCCGACGGGCCCCAGGTCACCTGCCCATGCCGGCCGCCGCCAGCCGGCCGCCGACGCCCGTGAGTCGCCCCCCACCGCCCCCGCCCCGCACCGAGCCTTCTCGCCGCAGGCGAGGACTCCTTCAGGCCGGCCCCGGCCCGATCACCACGCCGGGGGCCACGCGGGTGCCGGGTTCCAGGACCGCGAACGGGCCGACCCTGGCGCCGTCGCCGATCTCGGCGAGGGCGGCGACCGACTCGCTCATGCGGACCCGCTCGCCCACCACCGTGTCGGTCAGGCGGCAGCCGGGGCCGATCTCGCTGCCCGTGCCCACCGACGTCGTGCCCCGCAGCATCGTGCCGGGGAACAGGGTCACGTCCTCGGCCAGCGTGACCAGGGCGTCGATGTAGGTGGCCGCCGGGTCGACGATCGTCACGCCCGAGCGCATCCAGTGCTCGTTGGTCCGCCGCCGCAGCTCGGCCTCGGCCACCGACAGCTGCAGGCGGTCGTTGACGCCCTGGGTCTCGCCGGGGTCGGTCGCGGCCAGCGACACCACGGGGTGGCCGGCGCCGGCCAGCACCTCGACCACGTCGGTCAGGTACAGCTCGTCCTGGGCGTTGTCGGGCGCGATGCGGCGCAGGGCGGGGGCCAGCAGGCTGCGCCGGAAGACGTAGATGCTGGTGTTGATCTCGTCGATGCCCAGCTCGGCGGCGTTGGCGTCGCGGTGCTCGACGATGCGGCGCACCCGCCCGTCCTTGTCCCGCACCACCCGGCCGTAGCCGCTGGGGTCGTCGAGCCGGGCGGTGAGCAGCGTGCACGCCGCCCCCGACAGCCGGTGCTCCAGCACCAGGGCGGCCAGGGTCTCGGGCCGGACCAGCGGCGTGTCGCCCGGCAGCACGATGACGTCGCCGTCCTCGGCGTCGTCGTCCTCGGGCTCGTCGGGCAGGCCGGTCAGGCCGACGGCCACGGCGTCGCCGGTGCCCCGCTGGACCCGCTGCTCCACGAACTCGAGCGGCAGCGGGCTGCCGTCCTGCTGGAGCGACTTGATGACCTCCTCGGCGCTGTGGCCGACGACCACGACGGCCATGCCGGCGTCGCAGCCGGCCACGGCGTCGAGCACGTAGTGCACCAGCGGGAGGCCACACAGCATGTGCAGCGGCTTGGGCCGGGCCGACCGCATGCGGGTGCCCTGGCCCGCTGCGAGGACGATCGCCGACAGGGGTCGCTGGCTCATGACACCGTTGTAGCGCCCCCGGCCCCGAACCGCGCGTCACGGGCGTGGCAGCGGGTGACCGGAGTCAAACCCGTAGGGCGGCCAGAACGGCGTCGTGGACCCGGCCGTCGGAGAACAGCACCGGCCCCCCGCCGTAGATGTCCGGCCGCCCGGCCAGGTCGCTGAACCGGCCGCCGGCCTCCGCCACGATCACCGACAGGGCGGCGAAGTCCCAGGGCCCGCCGCCGGTCTGGAGGCACACGGCCGCCCGCCCGTCGGCCACGAACAGGGCGCCGTGCTCGGTGGGCGGGACGTAGGTGCCGGCGGCCGCGCCCAGCCGCTCGGCCAGCCGCCGCCGCTCCCCCGCCAGCGCGTCGAGCGGGGGGATGACGGTCCAGGGGGCGGCGGCCAGGGCGGCGCCATCCGGCCCGCGGACCGCCAGCCGCGAGGGGGGCCCGCCGGCGGGCCCCGACAGCCACGCACCCCGCCCCCGGGCCGCCCACCAGCGCCGCCCGGTCACGGGCTCGGTCGACACGCCCACCACGACCTCGCCGTCGACCTCCAGGCCGATCTCGGTCGCCCACCCCCGGCGACCGGCCACGAACAGCACCGTGCCGTCGATCCCGTCGACGATCCAGCGCCGCCCGGCCGGGCCCGAGGCCCCGACCTCCTCGCCCAGCATCCCGTCGGCCGGTCGGGCCTCGGCCACCAGCGCCCGGATGCGGCGCTCGACGGCGACGTCGGTGGCCGACACCGGCGAGCCGTCGGCCTTGAGCCGGTGGTCGATGGCGGCGCCGGTGAAGCCGGCCCGGCTGATCTCGTCGGCGGCGTCCGCCAGCCGCAGTGCCAGCGCCAGGTCCTCGTCCACCCCCGGTGTCATCGCCCGAGTCTGGCGCGAGGATGACCGGATGCTCGTCACCATCGTCGGCCACGACCTGCCGGGCCGCTCCTGCGGGCCCGGGCCCGAGGGGCAGACCTACGAGAACGTCCACGTCGGGCTCAAGCACCGCACCGGCGGGGCCACCGAGCTCCAGCCGGGCGACGCCGACGAGGTGACCTGGACCTTCGAGGTGCGGGTGCGGGCCGGCGACGACGGGCGGCCCGACTTCGGGGGCGGCTACGTGTACGGGTCCCGGGGCGACCGGTCGGTCGGGCTGCCCTGGGGCGAGGTCGACGGCGCGGGCGCCTTCCACCTGTTCCGGGCGGCCAAGCTCCGGCTCGACGCGGTCGACCCCGGCGTCGTGGCCGAGGCCGACGCCCCCGGCCGCCGGCTGGTGGGCCGGGTCGGCCTCACCGACCGCTGCGGCGACCCCCGGTGCGCCTCGGTCCGGCCGCCCGACATCGCCTGGACGGCCGAGCCCGTCTAGCCACCGGAGCCGCAGGTCTCGTCCACGGTGATGCCGACGGCCACGCAGGCGTGGCCGTCCTCGGTGACCTCGGACGAGCCGGTCGGCAGCATCGACGGGGTGAACGTGCCGACGACGGTCACGTCGACCTGGTTGCCGTCCACGTGCACGGTCGACCCGCCGGAGCAGGGATAGGGCGTGCGGGCCAGGAAGGCGCAGGCCTCGTCGTGGGCCCGGTCGGGATCGAGGATGACCTCGCGACCCGCCCGCACCGCGGGATCGGAGATGGCCTGGCCCCCGGCCCGGGCGGCCGAGTCGGCCACGTCCCGGGCCTGGCGGTGGGCCGCCAGCAGCCGGCCGCCGTCGAGGACGAGGCCGCACATGAACACCAGCGCCACGGCGAAGATCACCACAAAGGCGGTCACCACGCCCCGGTCGTCGTCCACACCCCCCCGCCCGTCCACGTCAGAAGCTCCGGTTGGTGTCGATCGGCTCCCACGCCTCGTCGTGGAGGTCGACGGTGACCGGCAGGCCGACGAGGGTGAGGTCCCTGGTCGCGACTGCGCAGTGCACGACCACGTGGACCGTGCCGCCGGGGCCGAACCCGCCGAGGAACGTGGTCGTGACGTCGGGACCGCCCTGGCAGTTGAGCCGCTCGCCCGACACGGTGTCCTGCGCGGCCTCCTCGGCCTGGGCCTCGGCGGCCGCCTGGGTGCGCTGGAGGGAGGCCGCCCGGGCGGCGTCGGCCGTCGCCGCGACCACGTCGCTCTTGGCGTCGGACAGCCGGCCGGCCGCCACCATCAGGAACAGGAACCCGAGCAGCACCGGGAGGATCAGCACCAGCTCGACGGTGACCGAGCCGCGCTCGCGGGCGGTCATCTACCCGCCGCCGTCGCCCAGCGTGCGGTCGGGCGGTGCCTCGTTCGCCGGGCGGAAGTGCTCGCGTGTCCGCTCCGACGACTCGTGCACCGACAGGTTGATCGACCCGCCGGGCACGCTGAACATCGAGGTCACGTCGGCGTCCACCGTCATCCGCACGACCTGGCGGTCGTGCAGCTCCCGGCCCTGCACGTGGACGTCGTCGAGCAGCTTGGGCGCCAGGTCGGCGATCAGGTCGCTCGCCCTGGTCTCGCCCCCGGGGATGGTCCCGCCCGCCACGCTGGCGGCCCGCGCCCCGTCCTGCGCGGCCGCGCTGGCCACGCTGACCGCGTGGAAGTACAGGCCGGCCTGCACGATCAGCATGATCGTGAAGAGGAACGCGGGGGTCACGAGGACGAACTCGGTCGTCGCCCCCGCATCGCCCCGGAGCCGAGGCATGGGTCAGCCGTTGCTGTTCAGGTCGTTGGTGATGTCGTTCTGCTTGTTCTTGATGCCGGCCACGATGGCGACCGCCGCGGCCAGGGCGGCGGCGGCGAGCAGGGCGGTCAGGATCATCATCTCGACCGTCATGCCGCGGTCGTCCTCCCGCAGCATCTGGATGCGGTTCCAGATGAGGGAGAAGATCGGCGTGAGTCCGGAGAGCATGCGTCGCTCCTTTGCTGGAGGGGATCAGAGGTTGGTCATCACGGCGTCGAGCGCCGGGTAGCCGATGAGGATCAGGAAGCCGAGGAACAGCAGCACGACCGGCATGGCCATCTTCTCGGTGGTCGCCTCGGCCTCGGCCTCGGCCTCCGCCAGGGCGTGGTCGCGCAGCGACGTGGCCTTGACGGCCAGCGACTCCCGCACGCGTGCGCCCTCGGTCCCGGCCAGCGAGATGCTGGCCGACAGCTCGACCAGCTCGGAGACGCCCACCTCCTGGCCGAGCCGGGACAGCGCCGCCCAGGGGGTCTCGCCCGTCAGCGCGGTGACCTCCAGCGCGTTGCGCAGCTGGGCGTAGGCCCAGCCCTGGCCGATGTTGGCGGCGTCGCGCAGCGCCGACTCGACGCCGGCGCCGCCGGCCAGGGAGATCACGACCAGGTCGAGGAACGAGCCGAGGGCGTGCTTGAAGGACTTGCGCCGGGCCGCCGCCTCGCTGCGCAGGGCGATGTCGGGGGCGAAGAAGAAGAACGCCGCCAGGAGCAGCGCCACGCCGACCGGGAGCGCCAGGTCGAACCCGATGCCCGCCACCACCGCCGTGATGCTGACCAGCAGCGGCAACGACAGGCCGAACAGGGCGAGCAGGATCTTCTGGGCCAGGTGCTGCTCCAGCGACCGGCCGGTCAGGCGCAGGTCGGGCTCGAGCGCGTCGAGGTCGAGCCCGAGGTTGCGCAGCATCCGGCCCAGCGGGGCGCCCAGGGTGCGGCCCAGGACGTCGGTGAGGTCGTCCCGGCGGTCGACCCCGGTGATGGCGGCCAGCTCGTTGCGCTGGTGGAGCCGGTCGATGGCGGCCTGCAGCGGGGGCGACGGCGGGAACAGCAGGCGCCACGACGCGATCGCGCCGATGCCGACCACCGCGCCCAGCAGGAGGGGGACGATCACTGCGCGACCGCCTCGGCCCGCAGCAGCCGCTCCTCACGGTCGTAGGCGAAGGCCCGCGACAGCCAGAAGTATGCGGCGGCGAAGCAGACGCCGATCAGCCCCAGGATCGCCTGGCCGAGGGGTGAGTCGTAGGGGTCGAGGTAGTTGCGGTTGAACAGGATCAGGAACGCGGCGAACGCCGTGGTGAACCCGGTGATGATGCGCACCGACGTGCGGGTGCGGGCGCGACCGGCCTCCACCCGCAGGCGCATGTTCACGTCGGCGCGGGCCGAGGTCGCCAGCCGGCCGAGGAGGTCGCCCAGCTTGCGCGGGCTCTTGTCGGCCGCCAGCAGCAGGGCGGCGACGACCAGGTCGCCGGTGGGGTGGTCGAGCTCGTCGGCGAACTCGCGCAGCGACGGCGCCAGCCGCTCCCGCTCCAGGCGGGCGGCCAGGCGCACGACCTCGGACCGGATCGCCGGTGGCGCCACGGTGGCGGTGGCCAGGATCGACTGCTCGAGGCCCCCGGCGCCGGCCATCGTGTCCCGCAGCATCTCGGCCCAGGCCGCCATGGCCTCGACCCGGTCGAGCTGGGACTTCCGGGCCGCGCCGCCGCCGATGAGGCTCGGCGCCATGAACCCGGCGACGCCGAACATCAGCGCCGCCATCGGCCAGCGGGTCACCGCCCCCACCACCACGGCCGCGAACAGGCCCAGCGCCAGGCGCAGGGTCACGTTCTCGACCCGCAGGGACAGCGTCTCCCGCCGCTCGACCCGCCGGGGGGCGACCTCGTCGGGCGCCACCGGCCGCATCGCGACCAGGAACGTCACGATCCCGCAGGCGAACAGCGCGCCGAGCACCCCGGCGACGAGCGTCATGGCGGCCGGCTACCCATCGTCGTTGATCGCCTGGGCCTCGTCGACGGGCAGGTTGACCTCGGAGGTGCGGACGATGTTGCCGATGTTCTCGACCCGGTCGACCTCGATGCCGTTGACCGCCACCGCGTAGCCGCCCGTGTAGGTGATGGTGGCCGTGATGTGGTAGCCGCCCGGATGGCCGGCCGACGACTCGGCGTAGAGGTGGGCGCAGGCGCCCCCGGGGCCCGGCGTGGTGTTGCAGGCCTCGCGGCCGTCGCCGGTGTCCCAGGCGATCTCGGGCTGGGGGTCGGCCCAGACGATCACGGTGACCGGCCCGTCGCTGAGGGCCGTCTGCTGGCGGGTCAGCGGCTCGGCGAAGGACAGGTAGACCGGCAGGTTGACCAGGCCGTGCACCCCGCCTCCGGGGCTGGTCGAGATCTTGGGCGGCTCGGGGTTCAGCTTGGCGATGGCGTCGGCGATCATGTCCTCGGGCGGGGCCGGGGTGACCGTCCAGGTGTCGAGCCAGTCCCACTCCTCGCCCATGTTCGGGTAGAGGTGGTGGACGTCGTCGACGTCCTTGCCGTCCAGGACGCAGTCGTAGAAGACCGTGTAGGTCGTGCCGTCACCCGAGGGGACGACGTTCCACTCGTAGTGGGCGGGCAGCTCTGGGTGTTCCCTGAGGTGGCAGACGTTCCTGGTGCTGATCCTGCCGCCGCCGGTGGCCTGGGCGTAGTAGGCCCAGGCGCTGAACCGGCCGCCGTGGTTGTCCCCACCGGTGCTGGTGCCGGTCTCGCCGCCCAGGCCGCCATCCGCCCCGGCGGCGGGCGCCAGGACCATGAGCGCGGTGGCGACGACGGCGAGTGCCCCGATGCCCTTCATGCGGGCGTGCACGGTGCCTCCCTGCGATCGAAGTGGGACACCTTCCAGGCGCTGCCCTCGCGCACCACGGTGACCCGGAAGTTGGTGACAGCACCCTTGGTGCTCTCGACCACCGCACCGTTGCGGTCGTACTCCGTCGAGTTCTCGACCGTGCAGTCGTCGATGACCACCTGGGTGGCAGAGGCGGAGACCACCTTGGGGTGGGTCTGCATCGACCCGCGCAGGCGGTTGCCGGTACGGGCCCGGGTGGCGATGCTGGTGACCCGCTCGTCGAGGGCGTCGCCGGTCATCAGCTTGCCGATCTCGGGCGTGACCTTGGGCGGGTCGAGGGCCTTGAAGCTGGCCACCCAGCTGGCGTTGTAGGCGGCCACCGCCTGCTCGCGGGGCCCCTGCGGGGCGCCCGTCGTGGTTGCCGTCGACTTGGCGGTGGTGGTCGGCCCGGCCGTGGTGGTCGTGCCCTTGCCGCCGTCGCCACCCGTGCGGTCGGAGCCGTCGTCGCCGCCGCAGGCGGCCAGCGCCACGAGCAGGGCGACGACCAGCGCCACCCCGGCGAGGGTGAACGCGCGCGTTCGACTCGTCATGCTCCGGCCTCTGCTCCCCGCTTGGGCACCCCAGCTCCCCGTCGTATTCAGCGCCCGCACGCCTCTGTCGCCCTGAAGATAGTTGCCCGCGCGTGGGGTGTTGGACGCGCCCCCCGGCTCAGTTCCACCACCCCTCGGGACGGAGCATGACCGAGGCGTCGAAGCCGACCCGGGCCAGCTCGTGCTGGGTCGAGTCGCGCAGCGGCGCGCCGGGCACCGCCCGCCGGTCCGGACCGGGGCGGAAGATCTCGTTGGACATGACCAGCGAGCCCTCGGCCCCCACCACCTCCCGCACCGAGGTGATGTACCGGCGCAGCCCGCCCACCGGGCCGCCGATGGCGGTGCCGATGTGGACCACGAAGTTGATGGCGTTGGCCACCATGAGGTTGGTGGCCTCCAGCCCCAGCCGCTCGGGGGCCTGGACGGCGTACATGGCCAGCTTGCCGAACGCCCCCGAGGACGAGTTGGCGTGGATCGTGCACATCGACCCGTCGTTGCCCTGGCTCATGGCGTTGAGCATGGGGATGACCTCGTGGCCCCGGACCTCGCCCACGATCACCCGGTCGGGGTTCATGCGCAGGCCCCACCGGACCAGGGTGGCCAGGTCGACGGCGCCCTCGCCCTCGACGTTCTCCTCGCGGGCCTCCAGGGCGACCACGTCGGGGTGGAGGTCCTCGTAGCGATCGAGGCCCAGCTCCAGGTTGTCCTCGATCGTGACCAGCCGCTCGGTCGCCGGGACCTCGTTGAGCAGCGCCCGCATCAGCGTCGTCTTCCCGGCGTCGACGCCGCCGCAGATGATCAGGTTCTTGCGGGCCCGGACGGCGGCCGACAGGAACTCCCGCAGCGCCAGGTCGAGCGAGCCGAGGCCCACCAGGTCGTCGAGGAACACCTTGGGGAAGCGGTGGCGGCGGATGGCCACGCAGGGCCGGGAGGTGACGGCCATGACCGCGAACAGGCGGCTGCCGTCGGGCAGGCGCAGGTTGAGCGACGGCGAGCCGTTGTCGAACCGGCGCTCGGTCAGGCCGACCCGGGCCGCGGTCATGCGCAGGGTGTCGATCAGCTCGTCGTCGCTGTCGGCGATGGGCGGGGCCCGGTGCTTGCTGCCGTCGGCCCGGGTGATCCACACGTCGTTGCACCCGTTGGCGTCGATGTTCTCGATCGACTCGTCGTCGAGCAGCCGCTGGAGGGCGCCCAGGCCGAACAGGGCGTCGTGGATGGCCTGGGCCAGGGCCGTCTCGTCCTCGAACGACAGGGGCTCGCTGCCTTCGTCGAGCTGCTCGCGGGCGAAGCGCTCGAGGCGGCGGTTGATGAGCTGGCGGCCGAACTGGCGCTGGTCGGCCGGCGACATGCGGGGCCGGTCGGCGGTCTCGTCGGCCCGCAGGCGGTCGGTGAGCTCGTCGGCGACCTCGCGGCGGAACTCGCGGACGAGGGCCTTGTGCTGGGGGTTCACCGCCGCTCCCGGTCACCGTCGCCGCCCCGGCGGAAGTGCCGGGGCGTGTCCGACCCGGGCAGCGGCGCCACGATCGACACCACCTCGGGCTCGCCGGCGGACGCACGCTGCGGCGCGGGCGGGCGTGGGGGGTACTCGCCCGAGGGCGGGCGGTGCGGCGCTGGGGCCGGCGGCTGCGGCGGCGTCTGGTGCGGGCCCGGCGGCTGCGGCGGGGTCCGGTGCGGGGCCGGCGGCTGCGGCCGGGTCTGGTGCGGGGCCGGCGGCTGCGGCCGGGTCTGGTGCGGGGCCGGAGGCTGCGGGCGCGGGGGTTGGGGCGGCGGGTACTCGCCCGAGGCCGGGCGCTGGGGCGGCGGGGCGGGCGGCGGCGGGCGGGGCGGCGGATGCTCGCCCGAGGGCGCCCGCGGCGCCGGCGGGCCCGCGGGCAGCGGCGGGCGGGGCGGCGCGTAGTCCGCGGGCGGGGCGTAGGGCGAGGCCTCGGGCGCCGGCGGCCCGGCCGGGCGGGACCCGGCCGCCGGCGGCCCGGCGGGCGGGGCCTCGGCGGAGGCCGTCGGTCCCAGCCAGGTGGCCAGGCCCTCGGCGACCGCCCGGGCGTCGCGGAGCAGGTGGCTGCGGCGCATGCTGCGGGCCGAGGCGGACCGGCCGTCGACCGTGAGCGCGTCGGCGGCGCGGGGGTCGTCGGCCAGGGTGCCCAGCGCGGCGGCGCCGACCGCCGTGGCCACCTCGGTCACCGGGTACGGCGCCTCGCCCACCGCCAGCAGCGACAGCGCCCGAGGGCGCAGGGCGGCCAGGCGGGCCGCCAGGTGGTGCACCTCGGCCACCACCGGCCGCACGATCACGACCAGCAGGTCGGCCCCGAGCGCCACGTCGACCACCGGCGACCCGGGGTCGAGCCGCCCGCAGTCCACCAGCACGTCGCCCCCCAGCCCGGCCAGCACCGGCGCCAGCCCGCTGCGCAGCGTGCCCAGCGCCGCCACGGCCTGGTCGGCCGCCACCGGCGCCACCAGCACCCGGCGGGCGACCCCCTCGGCCGCCGGGAAGGGCAGCGCCTGGGTGTGCTCGACGAAGGTGTCGACCCGCAGGTCGCGGCGCCCGGCCGCGGCCAGGCTCACCAGCCCCGGCTCGGGGGCCAGGTCGAAGCGCACGGCCAGGTCGCCGCCCGACGGGTCGAGCTCGGCCACGTGCAGGTCGCGGTCCTCGGGCCACGACGCCGCCAGCGCGGCGATCGTCGTCGTGACGCCGGGTGAGGCCTTGGCGGAGGCGAAGGCGATCGTCCCCATGCGACCTCAGCCCTGGGCGCTGGACTTGGCCAGGTAGATCCGGTCCGCCTTGATGGCGTCGGACACGTCCATGCCGAGGTCGCTGCTGATGATCACGGCCACCCGGATGTCGGACGTGTCGTCGTCGCCCCGCTCGACCTCGAACACCCGGCCCTGGCCGAGCATCAGCGAGCCGCCGCCCTGGCCCTGGGCGCCCGTGCGGTAGAGCGTGACCGTGTCGCCCCGGTCGAGGTCGCCGGCCGGCATCTCCTCGGGCGCCACCGGCACACCGATCAGCTCGGTGCCCGAGTCGAGCCCGCTCTTGTTGCCGACCGCGTCGGGTACCAGCAGCATGCCGGCCACCAGGTCGACGGCCGCGGGCCGGCCCACCACCTTGTCGCGGGCCGACGACGCCACCGGCCGGAAGCCGGGGTCGGCCGACACCCGCACCACCTTGAGGTCGTCGTCGTTGATGCGCTGGCCGGCGGGCACGTTCTTGGCCAAGGCCAGCACCGGCTCGCGGCCGCCGGCGTTCATCCACAGGACCACGAAGGCCAGCGCGGACCCCAGCGTGATCAGCACCGCCAGCAGGGCCAGCGACCAGCGGCGCTGCTTGCCGGCGCCGGGCAGCGCGGCGGGGGTGCCCCGGTCGGCCAGGCCGGGACTGCGGGGCGGCGAGTAGGTGGGCGAGGCCATCGGGCGGGGCTCCTAGGGGTGCTCGGGCGGCGGCGGGCGCCGGAAGCCGGCCAGGGCGGACCCGGCCGCGTCGGGGTCGTCGGGGGCGTGCCGGTCGGAGCCGGCCAGCTCGGGCGGGGCGCTCGACACGCCGGGGTCGAGGGCGCCGTCGGGGACCAGGACCATCCCGTCGCGGCCGGGACCGGAGCCCGACACCAGCGTGACGTCGCCGGCCAGGGCGTCCTCGTCGATGAGGACCATGCCGCCGTCGCCGAAGCCGCCGCCCGTCCCCTCGTCGGCGCCGGTGGCGCCGGTGCCCGGGGCCGGCGTGTGCGGCGCGGGGGCGGGGTCGGCGGGTGCCGGGGTGGCGGGCGCGGCCACCCCCAGGCCGACGGCGTCGGCCGGCAGCTCGAGGCGCCAGCCGGCGTAGATGAGGTCGGGGTCGCTCAGCCGGGTGCCGTCGGCCTGGGGGTGGCCCTGGTTGATGTCGAAGATCTCCCGCCACCGGAACGGGTCGCCGAGGTGGCGCTCGGCGATGTCCCACAGCGTGTCGCGGTGCTGCACCACGTAGACCGGCGCCGGCCGGCCGTCCGCGGGCGCCACCGTGGGCGGCGGGGTCTTCGCGTGGCCCAGCGCGGCGTCGGGCAGCAGCGACCCCTGGTCGACGACCAGGGCGGACACCGGCTCGGAGGGCGACGCCCACGGCGCGGCGCCGGGCGCCGGCGCCGGGGAGCTGCGGGTGAGCGTGACCGCCCCCAGCAGCGCGATGCCGGCGATCAGCCGGGCGGCGCCCCGCTGGACGGCGCCGGCCAGCGGCACCGAGGCGGCCCGGCGGCCCCGGGCGTAGGCGATCGCCTCGACCACCAGCGACGTGACCAGCTCGAACCACACGAGCCAGCACACGACGGCCAGGGCCTTCACCAGGAAGCTGTCGGGGATGTAGCCGTCGCCCAGGGCCCGGCCGACGGCCTTGGCCGTCGGCATCCTGGCCGGCAGCGGCGAGCCGACCGCGGCGACGAGGGCGGCGGGCACACCGACGACCAGGACCGCCGCGCCCAGGAGCGCGCACAGGCCGCGCCCCACGTCGGACCAGCGCCGTCGTCTCCTCGTTCGCCCCTGCGTCATCCTCAGCCACCTGTGCGCTCGATCGTGGCCGGTCACCCCGGCGCGCACACGACTGGCCCCAGCTGCGGGGCGGCCCGGTCGGCGCGCGGTGCCACCAGCACCACCCATGATGGCGCATGGCGAGGGGGCCGGTGGCCGCGCCGACTCAGACGGTCTCGGGACGCTCTGGAGACGACGACGCCTGCCCCACGCCGGTCACCGTGACCCGGTCGCAGTCGCCGCCCTTGCCCGCCGCCAGCTTGGCCGTGCCCCCGGGGCCGACCCGGTCGCTGCGCCGGGGCCGGTACTCCTGCTGGGCGATGGTCGGCCAGACGTCGAAGTACTGGACCAGCCCGGCCGTGCGCCGGTAGAGGGCCGGGGTGTCGCGGCCGTCGCAGTCCCAGTCGCCCAGCACGACCTGGTCGCCCCGGTCGCCCAGCCCGACGTGGACGGGCCGGCCGTCGACCTCGATCGTGAGGACCATGCGCTGGACGCCGCCGGCCAGCGTGCGCAGCTCGTAGGTGCCGAACACCCGACAGCCGCCGCCGTCGGGGTCGCCCGCCACCACCTGGGCGCCGGGGGCGGCGTCGGGGCGCTCGGCCGGGCCACAGTGGGGGCCGTCGTCGCCCCGGCGCAGCGGGCCGAGCGCCAGCAGGACCACCACGCCGGCGCCGAGGCCGGCGGCCGCCACCGGCGGCAGCCAGCGGCGCCGGCGGCGGGGCGCGGGCGCCTCGACCCGGGGCGGGCGCGGGCCGAAGGTGCGGGTGAGGTGGGCGTCGGGGCCGGCCGGCCCGGCCGCGCCGGCCTGCGCCGGCCCGGGGAGCACCGCCTCGCCGGGCGGGAGCGCCCCCCGCAGCGCGCGGGCGAAGGCGTCGGCGGTCGGGAACCGCTCGCCCGGATCGCGGGCCATGCCCTGCTCGACGACGCGGGCCAGCGCCGGGGGGACGCCCGGCTCCTCCTCCAGCCGCCGGTGCCAGCCGGCGTCGGCCGCCGCCACCACGGCGAGCGGCGCCCCGCCGGTGAAGGGCGGCGCCCCGGACAGCGCCCGGTAGCAGGTCACGGCCAGCGAGTAGACGTCGGCGCGCGGGTCGGGCTGAGCCCCGTTGAGCTGCTCGGGCGCCAGGTACTCGGGCGTGCCGCCCACGTCGTCGCTCGTCAGCCAGCCGAGCGTGCGGGCCACGCCGAAGTCGGTGAGCAGCGGCTCGCCGTCGGAGGTGAACAGGACGTTGGCCGGCTTGACGTCGCCGTGGAGCACGCCCCGGCGGTGGGCGGAGGCCAGCGCATCGGCGACCGGCGCGGCCACGGCCACGACCTCGCCGGGCGCCAACCGGCCCCGGGCCGCCAGCAGGTCCTCCAGCGAGCCGCCCGGCGCGTACTGCATGGCCAGCGCCACGCCGTCGCCGTCGGTCACCACGTCGAGGACGCGGACGATGTGGGGATGGTCGAGCTCGGTCAGCACCTGGGCCTCGCGCCGCAGGCGTGCCAGGTCGACCGACCCGCTGCCGGCTCGCAGCCGCTTGAGCGCAACGACCTGGCTGACCGGTCCCCGCCGGTAGGCCCGCCAGACCGTGCCGGCGGCGCCGGCGCCGATCTCGCGCTCGAGTTCGTAGTCACCGACGACGGCGGGCATCTACGCCACCCTCGCACGCCGCGGCGACGGGGATCGACGAGGGGGAAGGGACCGCCCTCCCCCCTCGGCACGATCGCTCAGCCGGCGTTGCCGCCCGCGGTCTGGATGTTGGTGTTGACCGTCATGATGTCGTCGCTCATCATCTGCAGCCGCTCGATGGCGTTGTTCAGCGCCGTCTTGGTGTCGGGCCACTCGGAATAGAAGGCATCGGCCGACCCGCCCGCGAAGTTCTCGGGGTTGAGGGTGTCGCCGAAGCCGACGAACGACGTGATGCTCTCGACGAGCCCGCCGTTGATGGTCTTCTTCATGTTGTCGATCGCCGTGATGGCCTCGACCGTGGACTTGACCACGCCCTGGCTCATGTCTGCTCCTCGTTGAACGTGTCACTGCCGCCGGCCCAGCGCCGGCTGCCCCATCTGGCCCGCCCGGCGTCACCTTAGCGAGGACGTCTGACGCGTTTACGTCGCCCCCCATGATTTTTCGCACCCCCGCCGCGGGGTCAGCGGGGCAGGGCAAGCTGCACCAGCTCGACGTCGCCCCCGGCGGCCAGGTAGCCCCGCCCGGTGGTCATCGCCACCGGCGCCCGCCGCGGGATCGAGGCCCCGAGGATGTCCCCGTCCAGGTCGACGTCGGGGCGCAGGAGGACGCCCAGCTTCGAGCGCCGCAGGGGCCGGGTCCAGTGGGAGTAGCCGGTGCGGATGCCGTCGTTGCGGCCCGCCGCCGCGAACAGCAGGTCGGGCCGGTCGGCCGTCGCCAGCCGCTCCAGCACCCCGCCGGCGTCGTCGACCGCCTCGGCGTCGTCGACCAGCACGACCACGACCTCGCCCTCCGCCGCCGGCTCGGCCAGGGCCGCCAGCCGCTCGCCGATCTCGCTCGGGTGGACGACCGTGTCGACCAGCGGGTCGCCGCCCAGCGGCGATCGCGGCCCGGCCACCGCCACCACCCGCACCCCCGGCCGGGCCGCCCTGCAGGCGGCGGCCAGCGCCAGCAGGGCGCTGCTGCGCCCCGACCGGGCGGGGCCGGCCACCAGCACGTGCTCGCCCTGGTAGGCGACCAGGGCGGCGGGCTGGCGGGTGCGCTCCGACACGCCGATCGGGATGGTCCAGGGTCGCTCGGCCAGGCGGGCCACCGCCCCCAGCTGGTCGACCCGCACGGCGGTGGCCAGCGTGTCGATCCGCACCGGGGGCCGGCTCACCGCCGGCGCCGCCGCCGCCAGCCGGGCGGCCGCCTCGGCCACCCCGCCGGCCGGCCGGGCGATCTGCACGACCTGCCCGCTGCCGCCCACCACCGCCCGCCCCGGCACCATCTCCGGCACCGCCGAGCCCCGCACGCCGAAGTTGCTGTAGTCGCCCTTGTCGGCCAGCCGCAGGGCCAGCTTCTGGCGCACCAGCGAGGCCAGCGTCCCGCTGACCGCCGCGGCCCGGTCGGCGGCCACCACCGTGGTGATCCCGACCTCGGGACCGTCGGCGAACACCCGCACGAACGCGTCCCACAGCGCGGTGCCGGCCAGGTCGTTGTACTCGGCCACGAACGTGCTCCACCCGTCGACCAGCACCACCAGCTCGGGCTCGGCCCGGGCCGCGGCGGCGCCCATCTCGCGGCGGCGGTCGAGCTCGGCCCGCAGCAGGCGGATGAGCCGGGCCTGGCGCTCGCGCTCGCCCGCCAGCAGCACGCCGCCGACGTGGGGCAGCGGGTCGAGGGCGGCCAGGTCGCCGGCGCCGAAGTCGATGGCGTAGACGTGGAGGTCGTCGGGCGGGCAGGTGCGGGCCAGCGACAGGGCCAGGCTGGCCAGGGTGGTGGTGGTCCCGCTGCCCCCGATGCCGTAGACGATGAGGTTGCCCTCCCGCCGGTTCCAGCCCATCGGGTACTGGGTCTGGGCCTCGGGGTCGTCGGCCAGGCCGAGCGGGGTGAACGGGGGCGGCCCGCCGGCGTCGGCCAGGGTGGCGTCGATCACGCCGTCGAGGTCGATCTCGCCCGGCAGCGGGTCGGGCCAGGGGCGGCGGGGCCGCGGGCGGCCGGTGCGGGCGAACGCGTCCTCGATCGTCGCCACCAGCACGGCCAGGTCGGTCACCGGCTCGGGCCCGGTCGCGCCGGCCGCCCCGTCGGCGCCGTCCGGCGGCGCCGGCTCGGGCGGGCGGGGCGCGGGGCCGAACACGAACCGCGCCACGTCGACGTGCGCCTGCGACGCCTCGTCGCGGGCCCCGGTGGACAGCGCCGACTGCATCGCCACCACCTCGCCCGGGCCCAGCCGCACGTAGGCCCGGCCCGGCGCGCTGCGGGGGATGGCGGCGGCGTCGGACACGTCGATGACGTCGCGGGAGTCGTTGGCGTCCTGGACCCGCAGGGCGATCCGCAGGTTGGTGTTGGCCCGGATGTTGTCGCTGATCGCCCCCTGCGGGCGCTGGGTGGCCAGCAGCATGTGGACCCCCAGGCTCCGGCCCCGCTGGGCCACGCCGACCAGGGCGTCGATGAAGTCGGGCAGCTCGGCCTTGAGGGTGGCGAACTCGTCGATGATGACCAGCAGCCGGGGCAGGGCCGCCTCTCCGCCCTTGCGCAGGTAGTCGGGCAGGTCGATGGCGGCGGCGTCCCGCAGCAGGCGCTCGCGGTAGCGCAGCTCGGCCTCCAGGCAGCGCAGCGCCCGCTCGGCCAGGTGCTCGTCGAGGTCGGTGACCAT
>Ga0126377_10000755_pt1 | contig 20339 bp, 18 predicted proteins | sample PanSoiMetPlot_22_FD_92647 | JGI IMG/M metagenome (GOLD analysis project Ga0126377, IMG submission 92647) | Tropical forest soil microbial communities from Panama - MetaG Plot_22 | ecosystem: Environmental > Terrestrial > Soil > Tropical forest > Bulk soil | place: Panama | collected 2016-02-17 | reverse complement strand
ATGACTCGCCGAACCGCACGCGGTAGCTCGCGGACGGTGTCATCCCATGGTCCGACAACAACACGAGGTCGTACTCTCGACCGCCCATGCTGTCGATCATACGACGAATCTCGCGGATGCGCGCGTCCGTTCGCCGAAGATCGCGGAGCGCCTGAAAGCTCGAGGGGCCGAAGTGATGCGCCAGCTCGTCGTATTGCATGAACGTGCTGTAGATCACCGGCACGCCGAGGTAGACGTCGAGCAGGATCGCCATCGTCTGCAGCTCGCGCACGACGACGTTGCTGAGAATGCGGATGAGCGGAAAAATTCCCTCGCTGTGCGTGCGCCGCCGTGAGAGCTCGCCGAGTGTGCGCTCGTATTCTTCGCGCAGCCACTCGAGCACGGCTTGACCGACCATTCGCGTCACGCGAATGGGGTGGAGCAGAATGAGCAGCGCCATCCGCCATCCGCCGAGGCGCTGGAACGTCGACGTCCGCTCGCGCGTCGCAACGGTGAACGCCACCGTCTCGGCGTCGCCGTCGAGCAGGTTTACGTAGCTCGAGCCGCCGGCGAGCGCGCCCGGGACGCGAATGCGATCGCGAATGTATTGGACGCCCGCCGGCGCGTTGCACGTGATGACGCGGCGTTCGTTCTTGTCGTAGAAGCGGAACGCGGGAATGCCGGCGTTGTCCCCGTAGAAAATTCCCGCTTGGCAATACGGCGTCGCCGACGGCAGTCCGCAGAACCAGCGTCGCAATGTGTTGCCTTCTTGCCGGACCATCTGCGAGATGGTGGGGCAGTACCCCAACTCGATTGCGCGGCGAAGCTCGGCGTAGGGCAGGGCGTCGATTTGCAGCATGACGAGCCCACGCTTGCCGTCGTCGGGACGACGCTCGCGGCGGAACACGCGGTACTTCAGCGCGAAGTACCAATGGAGGAACCGGCTGCCGCGTCGCGTCAAGCGAGCCAGCGGGCGACGCGGTTCAACAGCTCGCGCGCCGGAACCGGTTTGACGAACACGTCGGCGCACCCGGACGCGAGACAACGTGCGCGCGTCTCGGGATCATCGTGGCCCGTGAGCGCGATGACCGTCTTGCAGCCCGCGGCAAACAGCGGCGCCACTAACGCGAGGCCGTCGCCATCGGGCAGCGAGAGATCGATGAGCGCCAGCGTGGGCACGTCCGTCCTCGCGAGCCCCAACGATTCCGCAACACTCGCAGCGATCGAAACGCGATGGTCCGCGCTCTCGAGAAGAACGCGCATCGCGCCGCTGACCAAGGCGTTGTCCTCGACGACGAGGACGTGTGACGACGACACGAGACCGTGCCGCGTCAGTCGGGCTGCTCGACCGGAACGGTGAAGAAGAATCGGCTGCCCGTTCCAAGCTTGCTCTCGACCCAAATTTGCCCACCGTGCAGCTCGACGAGTCGGCGCGCGATTGTGAGTCCGAGACCGGTTCCATGGTGTGGTCGCGACGGCGTCGCATCGACCTGCGCGAACTCACGGAAAATCAAGTCGTGATGCTCGGCCGCGATACCAACGCCTGTGTCGCCCACTTCCACAATGAGAAGAGCCCGTTTTTCTTCGTCGACCTTGTGCGATGCCTTGAGCCACACTTGGCCACCGGGCGCTGTAAAGTCGATCGCGTTCCCCAACAGGTTGCCGACGACGTGCGCGATTTTTTCGCGGTCGGCGACAATCGGCGGGACGTCGCTCTGGATGTCGAGCGACAGCGCGAGGCGCTTCTTCTTGAGGAGCGACTCGTTCAACACGCTCATTTGCTCGAGCACTTCCCGAATCGCGAATCGCGTCGGCACGAGCGCCAGTTGATTCGCTGCACCGCGCGCATACGTCAAGATTTCACCCACTTGACTGAGCAGCTGACGTCCACCGCTGATGATGCCGCGGACGCTCTCCATCTGCCGCGGCGTAAGATCGCCGAGAATGCCGTCGCGGAGAATCTCCGCGTGTGTGATGACGGCGGTGAGCGGCGTCCGCAGGTCGTGCGAGATGTTCGCGAGAAACTGCGTCTTCAGGCCATCGCGAGCGCGAAGCTCGGCGATCTCCATCACCGCCGACTTCAATTGGGCTTCGAGCGCGGCCACCCGCGGGTCGTGCGGCTTACTTTCGAGGGACACCGGCATGTTCGTAACTTTTTCGAGGTGGCTCATTAGCTTATTGTACCTTCCGTTTCCGCCGCTGCCAACTCATTGTCGGGGCCGCCGTCCTCGCCCGACTCGATGGACTCCTCCAGCTGCTGCCGACTCAGCAGGGTCCAGTACCGGCCTCCGGCTGCGATCAGATCCACATGCCGTCCTTGCTCCACAATGCGTCCTTCGTCGAGCACGATGATCCAGCTCGCGTCGCGGATGGCGCTGACTCGATGCGATGCGATGAGCGACGTACGCCCTGCAAGCGCTTCCCGCAACGAGCGAAGAATCTCCGCCTCGGTGTGTGTATCCACCGCCGACAGCGCATCGTCGAGCAACACGATGCTCGGACGCCGCGAGAGTGCCCGAGCCAATGCCGCCCGCTGCTTCTGACCGCCTGACAGATTGATCCCACGTTCGCCGAGAACCGTGTCGTACCCGCCAGGGAACGATTCGATCGTGTCCGCGAGTTGAGCGACCGCGGCCGCCCACGGCGCAGCCGACTCATCGGATGCGCCATACACGAGATTGCTCCCGATCGTATCGCTGAACAAGAAACTTTCCTGCGGAACGTAGCCGATCTCGCGCCGAAGATCGGCGAGTGACAGGTTGCGAATCGGCATTCCGTCGATCAGGATCTCGCCCTCCTGCGGATCGAAGAAGCGCGGCACGAGATCCATCAATGCGCTTTTTCCGCTCGCCGTGGCGCCAACGACACCGATCGTCGCACCTGCCGGCGCCGAGAAGGAAATCCCGCGCAGGACCCAGCGGGGCGGGACTCCGTCTTCGGTAGGATAGTGGAATCCAACATTGCGAAACTCGATCGCGCGTCCGGCGGTCACCGGCGATAACGTTCGCGGTGCAACTGGTTCATCGAGGCGGCTCTTCGCGTCGAGAATGTCGAGCAAACGCGTCATCGATGCCGCGCCGCGCTGGAAGAGATTGATCACCCATCCGAGCGCGATGAGCGGCCAGGTCAACATGCCGAGGTAGATGCCGAAGGCGACGAATGCGCCGACCGTAATGGACCCGCGAATCACCAACCCACCGCCGACCGCGATGACGGCAACCATTCCCAGTCCGCCGAAGAACGAAAACGACGGGTGCATCAAACCGTAGAGCTGCGCGAGCTGCATGTTCTTCTCGAGGTACGCGTCGTTCAACGTGCCAAACCGTGCGATCTCGGCGTCTTCTTGACGGAAGGCACGAACGATCCGAACGCCGGCGAGGTTCTCCTGTGCGAGCGTCGTGAGATCGCTGAACTGCGCTTGTACGGCCTCGAAGCGCTGGTGAATGCGACGACCGAGAAGGAGGGCGACGATCGGCAGGAGGACCATCGGCAGCGCGGCGATCAGCGTCAGCAGCGGGGAGATGCGCAGCATGAACCAGAGCGCAAAGGCGCCGCCGGCCACGGTGTTCGCGGCATACATCACGGCCGGTCCGGCTGCCATGCGGACCGCGCTAAGATCGTTGGTCACCCTTGCCATTAAGTCGCCGGTACGCATCCGCGCGAAGTAAGTTGGATCGAGCGCCTCGAGCGCGCGAAAGAGGTCGTTTCGCAGGTCGTATTCGATCCAGCGGCTGTACCCGTTCATTAACTTTCGCATCCAGTAGCGCCCGACACCGCCGACCAGTGAAACACCGACCATCGCGGCTGCTAAGGACCAGATGGCTTGCAGAGGCGCGCCTGCGCGAATACCATCGAGGGCGCGCTGGAGGAACCAGGGGACGATGCTCGAAAGGGCCGACGATACGACTATGAGCCCGAGTCCCCATGCAACATCGGCGCGGTACGGGCGGTAATACGGTAGGAGTCGCCGTAGGGAATTGATGGCGGGCATTTGCCTTGCCACGGCTCAGCTCACTCGAGGAGGAATCCCCATGTTGAAATATACCCGCCGCATCACCGCGCCCTTCGCGTTGGTTGCGGTTGCTACGACAGTGTTGCTGGGCGCATGCCGTTCCGACGCAAAGCGAACGGATAGCACGGCGCTTGGCGCGGACACGACATTGAATCGCGACCTCGCACTCGCGAACCGCGACAGCGGAACTCAGCCGTCGCTGAAGGACATTCCGGCGAACGAGCCGGCAGCAACCACGCCGGAGCCGTCGCGTCCAAGGACCACGACGCCGTCACGTCCCGCGCCGCGTCCCGTCACCTCAGCACCCAGGACGCCGCCGCCCCCAACGACGTCGACGACGCCGAGCGGCAACACCGTTACCTCCAACCCGGGCGCCAAGACGAATCCTGGTTCGACCGGCGGTGGCGCGGTCGGCATGATCCCGGCCGGCGCGACGCTCAACACCAGTGCGTCGTCGAAGATCTGCACGAACACGAACGCCGTCGGCGACCACGTGACCGCGACGCTCGACAACGCGGTGACGGGTGAAAACGGCGCGGTGATCCCAGCGGGCGCCACGGTGAATCTGACGGTCACGGCGCTCAAGCGAAGCGAGAACGCGAATGACAAGATCATCATGGAGTTCGCGGTGAACTCCGTGTCGTTCGGCGGCAAGAACTATCCGATCGAGGCAACCGTGCAGTCGGCGACGGTCGAGCGCATCAAGGACCAGCCGAAGTCGAAGGACGTGCAGAAGGTCGCCATCGGCGCGGCGGCTGGCGCGATCGCGGGCCGGATCCTTGGGAAGAGCACGAAGGCCACGGTGATCGGCGGCGCGGCGGGTGCTGCGGCAGGTGCGGCGGCAGCGTCGGCGACGGCGAACTACCAGGGCTGCATTCAGTCGGGCGGCAGCATCGTCATTAGACTGACTGCGCCGGCGACGGTGAGGGCGTAGGCTAGTCATCCTCGCGAGGATGACGACTCCCACCGCGCTCGCGAGGATGACAGCTAAAACCCGACCCGAAACCCAGCCCGCAACGTCAACATCCGTGGCGCCGAGAACGGCGTCGCGTCTTCTTCCTGCGGATGCAGCACGAGGTCGAACTGTTGGGAGACGTAGACGCTGGTCGTGGGCGAGAATCCGTAGCCCAGTCCGCCACCGAATCCGAACGTGAAATCGTTCGAGGCGTGCGTCGGCGGAAGCGCGTTTCCGCTCGCACGATCGTGAAAGTTCGAGAACCGCGTAACGCCAGCCTCCAGGTCGAACAGCGAGTAGAAGCCGGGCCCTCCCGATCGACGTATGAACGCGACGTACTGCGTGACGTCGGCACTCGCTTGACAGGAGACCGTGCAGTCGGGCGTCGTCAGCCCAGCGCTCCTGTATGCGAGATTCGCGGTCGTAAACCCGGCGGCGGCGCCGAGCGTCACGCCGCGCTGCAAGGTTTTCTCGATCGTCGCCCGAATCTGCGACGCGTATGAGAACTGCCACGAGCCCTGCGTGTCGCGGTCGGTGAGTCCCACGCCGTCGACGTAGCCGTACGAGAGACCGACCCAATACGGCGGATCAGGCGAGAATGTCGACCTGCGCCCTATTTGCGCGCTGAGTGGCAGAGCCACAAAGACCAGAATCGCGCCGACGACCGATCGTTTCATACCGTCATCCGTTCGGGTTCCTGCGAAGTACCCTTTCCAGATCGTTTCGAGCCCTAGGCGCCTCGACCAGATGCGCCCCCCCCGCATATGCCGGACCGGTTGACGCCCGTCGAGTGCGCCGTCATAGTCGAGCATCTCAATCTTGGAGTGTCGCGTGCGTCTTGTCGCCGCGTTGGGGTTCGTCCTCGTATCTGCGCTTCCCGCGGATGCACAAAACTCGCTCACGGCAGCCGAGCATGCCGCCGGCTGGCGCCTGCTCTTTGACGGCAAGACCCTTTCCGGGTGGCGCGGACTCGGCTACGACAGTGTGCCGACGGCGCACTGGAAGGTGGTAGACGGTGCGATCATGAAAATCCCCAGCGGCAAGGTGGCACTCATGCCCGACGGGCAGCCCGCGGCTGGTGGCGACCTCATGACCGTCGACACGTTTGGTGATTTCGAATTCGCATTCGACTGGAAAGCCACGCCGGGCATGAACAGCGGCGTCAAGTACAACGTCTCCGAGGAGTTTTCGCTGAAGAATGCGGCGAACCACGCCGCGCTGGGCTTCGAGTATCAAGTGCTCGACGACTCGCTCAACGACGACAACAAGATCCCGACGCACCGAGCAGGGGCGCTGTACGATCTGCTCGTTCCGAGCGCAAAGAAGCAGCTGCGTCCCGTGGGCCAGTGGAACACGTCGCGGATCGTGTTCAAGGGGAAACACGGCGAGCACTGGCTGAACGGCGTCAAGATCGTCGAATACGACCTCGGCACACCGCGGATGGACTCGGCGCTTGCGGCAAGCAAATACAAGAACATCACGGGATTCGCGGATCGCCGCGTCGGGCACATCATCCTGCAGGATCATAATGAGGAAGTGTATTTCAGAAATTTGAAGATCCTTGTTGGCCCTCGACGCTAGGGTGTTGTTGTTCAGGTTGCCCGGCAGCCGCCGGGCGACTGGCGCCCCACCAATCAGACGGACGCGATCATGCCTGCTTCCCGCCGCGAGTTTCTCAAGAGCGCCGCCGCCACCAGTTTGGGCGCGATGGCGACCAACAGCCTTCCTGGCCCACTGATTCTCACGCGAGGGTCGCCGAACGAGAAGCTCGTCGTCGCCGTCGTCGGGCTGAACGGGCGCGGAACCGTGCACGTCGAGAACTTCGGGCGTCGAATGAAGAACGCCGAGGTCGCGTATCTGTGCGACGTCGACACCAACGCGCTGGCCAAGGGGCAAAAGGTTTTCTCGGCCGAGGACAAGGCTCCAAAGGCGATCGGCGATTTTCGTCGCGCGCTCGACGACAAGAACGTCGATGTCGTCTCGATCGCGACGCCGGACCATTGGCACACGCCGATGTCGATCCTCGCGCTCAAGGCCGGCAAACACGTCTACTGCGAGAAACCAACAGGGCACAACCCGCGCGAAGGAGAGTTGATCGTCGCCGCGCAGAAGAAATACGGGACGCTGGTTCAACTCGGCACGCAGCAGCGTTCGTCTCCGCGCACGATCGAGGCACTCTCGATCATCAAAGACGGCGCCATCGGCAAGGTGTATCTCACGCGGGCGTGGTACGCGAACACGCGCACCGGCATCGGCAAAGGCAAAGCGGCGCCCGTTCCTGCGAATCTCGATTACGAGCTCTGGCAAGGCCCTGCGCCGCGCACACCGTATCACGACAACTACATCCACTACAACTGGCACTGGTTCCGACGCTGGGGCACGGGCGAGATCAACAACAACGGCACACACGAGATCGACGTCGCCCGGCTCACGCTCGGCGTCGATTTCCCGACGCGTGTCGAGTCCGACGGCGGGCGATTCCACTATCAGGACGACTGGGAGTTTCCCGATACGCAAGACGCGACGTTCGAATTTGCTGATGGTAAGCGCATCGTCTGGCATGGTGAGAGTTGCAACGGCCAGACGTTCTTCGGGCGCGGTCGTGGCACCGTGACCTATGGGACGCAGGGCAGCCTCGTGCTCGATCGCGACGGTTACGTCCTCTACGATCTCAAAGGCAAGGTCGTGAAAGAGAACATCGAACCGAAGAAGGGAGACGGCCTCGATCTCGTCGGCGACGACGCGGCCACGCTCTGGCACATGGAGAACCTCGCCGACGCCATTCGCACAGGCGCGGCGCTTCGCGCGCCTATCAGCGACGGCGCCAAAACCAATCTCTTGTGCCACCTCGGCAACATTGCGTGGTACACCGGGCGCAAGCTCCACACGAATCCGGCGAACGGGCACATCGTCAGCGATGCGGATGCGATGAAGTATTGGTCCCGCCCGTACGCGCCGGGGTGGGCGCCGACGGTCTGAAGGAGCAAGGATCAGCTCTGCAGGACCTGCTCTTTCAGGGCCGGAATGTCGTGCTTTCCACTCGCGTTACGCGGGATCGTGTCGAGCACAAGAAAACGGGCCGGCTGCATGTGCCGGGGCAATTCCACCTTCGCGAACCGGGTCAGCCGATCCAATGAGCCATCGTCGCGCAACACGACGCAGGCGAGAATGCTTTCGCCTCGGAGCGAATCGGGCTCCGTAACGACGGCGGCATCCTGAACCTCGCCCGACGCATGAAGGACGTCATTGATCTCGTCGGGGCTCACACGATACCCGAGCGTTTTGATCAGGTGGTCGCGTCGCGAGACGTAATACAAGCGCCCCTCGGCGTCCCGCCGCACCAGATCTCCAGAAAAGACAACCGTCCGCGGCTCTAGCGAACCGGCCTCGAGAAACGGGTTCGGACGAAACGTTCGCTGCGTCGCATCAGGATCGTGCAGGTATCCAATCGCCACGGTTGGTCCGCCGTGGACCAATTCGCCGATCTCCCCGTCCTCCGCGATCCGGCCATTGTCGCCAACCACGTAAACGACGGATTCCGGAATGGCGCGTCCCATGGAATCAGGATGCGCGTCCACTTCACTGGGGTCTAGATAAGCACTCCGAAACACCTCTGTGAGGCCGTACATGAGAAACAGTCGCGCCTGAGGCTGAGCCCTACGCAGCTCCTGCACGGACGCCGGAGAGAGGCGTCCGCCGGCGCAGGTCATAACGCGTAAGTCCGGCAAGGGCGTGTTGCGAAAGTCCGGTACACCGAGTAATTGTCGCCAAAGCGGCGGGACGCCCGCCACCACCGTGACGCGTTCTCGGCGAAGCGTGGCCACAATCTCTGCGGCGAGGACTGAACGCTCGACCACGAGGGTCGCGCCTGTGTAGAGTGCCGTTGTAAGCTGGTTGAACCCGTAGACAAAACTGAACGGCAGCAGTCCGGCGATTCGGTCGTCGCGCCGAAGCCCCAAATAGTCCGCGACGATGCGGACCCCCGCCCAGAGGGCACGATGACTCGTGACCACGCCCTTTGGTTGCCCCGTCGAGGCGGACGTGTACGTAACCTGCGCTGGCCCATTATCTGCTGCGCCCCGAACCTCCAATCGGTCTGCAGTCACGCGAGCCGCGTCAACGAAGACGATGCGCGTCTCGGCGGCCAATCGCCTCGGCAACTGCTGAAGAACGGTGTCAGAAGTGAGTAATACCTTCGCCCGCGAGTGATTGAGCACGTATTCAATCTGCCGAGGACGATAGAGCTCATTCACGTTTATTCCGATTGCTCCAATGCCTAGACTGGCAAAAAAAGTTGCGGCGGCGTCGGTTGGATCGTTTAGAAGTATGGCACAGGTCGCTCCTTGGCCGACGCCGGATTCGACCAACAGTTGCGCAATGGCGGAACTCCGTCGGGCGAGATCGTCAAATGAAGTGGTGCCGGTTCGCGCAACAATCGCGGGTGTGTCCCCGAATTGCCTCGCGGCATTCACAAGCAGATTGGCGAAGTTTCCGTTGGAAGTCGTATGCGATGACACGGTAACCTGTGCTGTGCTGAAGCTGTGACGAGCGCCGCTGCGCCCCGTAGAAAGATGTTTAACATTGCCGGCGTCGGTAGTCTCGCAACGGTTCTCGTTGTTGCTGTGCTGCGCTGAAGCCTTGTCCCATAGTCATTCCTAATGGTCACGCCACCATCCTCGACAACGTCCCTCCAGATTGACGCCGCCGCCACGGTCGAGCGCATCGTCGTTGCTTTGCGTTCCCACCTCGCGAATACGTTCAGGCGGAAGGGCTACGTGGTGGGGATGAGCAGCGGGGTTGACAGTTCCGTCACTGCCGCTCTCGCCGTCCGCGCAGTGGGGCCATCCAGAGTGTTCGGCATTTTCATGCCGGAACGCGAAAGCGATCCTGACAGTCTCCGCATCGCCAAATCGCTGGCCGGCCAACTCGGCATTGATAGTACGACTGAAGATATCGCGCCTGCGCTCGACGGAGTTGGCTGCTATCAACGCCGCAACGACGCCATTCGCCGGGTCGTGCCTGAGTTCCGAGATGACTGGGGCTGCAAACTGGTCCTGCCGCCGGACCGACTCTCAGCGGATCGGCTGAACGTGACCTATTTGGTCGTCCGTGACCCCGGCGGCGAAGAGCGTTCTGTTCGCCTCCCGGCGGCCGAGTATCGACAGATCGTCGCGGCGACGAATTTCAAGCAGCGTGTGCGAAAGATGGTCGAGTACTACCATGCCGACCGCCTCCACTATGCCGTGTTGGGAACCCCCAATCGGCTCGAATACGATCAAGGTTTCTTTGTGAAGGGTGGCGACGGGTTGGCGGACATCAAGCCCATCGCACACCTGTACAAGAGCCAAGTCTATCAGATCGCGGACTTCCTCGGTGTTCCATCGGCGGTGACCTCTCGCCCGCCGACGACTGATACGTTCTCGCTGCCGCAGTCGCAAGAGGAGTTCTATTACAACCTGCCGACGCGCATTCTCGATTTCGTGGTGCATGGGCTCAACCAGGGTCGAACGGCCGCAGAGATCGCTCCGGAGATCGGCCTCCAACCCGAGCAGGTTGAGCGTTCGTTTAGGGATATCGAACAGAAACGGTCAACCACTCGATACTTACACCTAGGTCCGCAACTCGTAGAGCCCGTGAGTTTGGACCCGGTAGAGGTGCATCTATAGTGTGTGGAATCGCGGGAATCGGGCTCGCGCAAGGGACTGGAGTCGAGGTCAAAACCCTTTCGCGTATGGCAGCCGCGATTAGACATCGTGGCCCGGATGGATACGGCTTCTATGCTGACCAACGGGTCGGGCTCGCGCATGTGCGGCTCAGTATCGTGGATGTTGCCGGTGGCGCGCAGCCCCTGACGAACGAGACGGGCAACGTTGTTGTCACCTTCAATGGGGAGGTCTACAACCACCTCGAGTTGCGTCGCCAGCTCGAAGCCCGCGGCCACGTCTTCAAGACCAGATGTGACACCGAGGTCCTGGTCCATGGGTACGAGGAGTGGGGCCCGCAACTGCTCAGTCGCCTCAACGGACAGTTCGCGTTCGCGATCTACGATGCGGCAGCGCAGACGATCTTCCTCGCGCGCGATCGCTTCGGTGTGCGTCCACTGTTTTATGCAGTGCGCGACGAGGCCCTTTACTTCGCGTCGGAGGTAAAGGCGTTGTTCGCATCGGGTGAGGTCGACGCAACGCCTGATCCGGTGGCCCTCGACGAGGTCTTCACATTTTGGGCACCGCGTGCGCCCCGCTCCGGGTTCGCGGGCGTCGCCGCGCTCGAGCCGGGCACCTACGCGATGTGGCGTGACGGCTCGCTCCGAGTGCATCGCTACTACGAGCTCGGTTTCTGCGATCACGATCTGGAGCCGGCAGATGCGATCGAGCGCCTCGATGCGCTCATGCGAAGCGGTGTCGAGCTGCGAATGCGTGCCGATGTGCCGGTCGGAGCGTACCTGAGTGGTGGGCTCGACTCGTCGATCACAGCCACACTCGCCGCGGCAGCATCCCCGCATCAGTTGCGGAGTTTCTCGATCACCTTCGATGACCCGCGGTTTGACGAGAGTCAGTTCCAGCGTGACGTGGCCGCCGTTGTCGGATCGTCGCACTCCGTCGCGTCGATGGGCGCAACGACAATCGCCGACTCATTCCCCGACGTCATCTGGCATACGGAGATACCGATCGTTCGCACGGCTCCGGCACCGATGTTCCATCTCGCCCGCCTCACCAAAGCGTGCGGGATCAAAGTCGTCCTCACGGGCGAAGGCGCGGACGAGCTCTTCCTCGGCTACGATCTATTCAAGGAAGTCTCGGTGCGGCGTTTCTGTCTCAGACGCCCGGAGTCATCCGTTCGGCGCAAGTTGTTTGGCAGACTCTATCCATATCTTGACGCGCCCGGTGCAACAGGTGGCGAGTTTTGGCAACGCTACTTCCTCGATGCTGGGGACTGCGCGGATCCCGTGTTCTCGCACTTGCCGCGTTTCGCCCTGACGTCCTGGATCAAAGGATTCTACTCGCCGGATTTTGCTGCCTCGCTGGACCAAACGGACGTCATCAGTGAGCTCCGTGATTCACTTCCGGAGCGCTATCACAGTTGGTCGCCGCTCAATAAGGCCGCGTATCTGGAGATGACTCTGCTCCTGGCGTCGTACCTGTTGAGCTCACAGGGCGATCGCATGGCGATGGCACACGGCGTTGAGGGGCGCTTCCCGTTCCTCGACCACCGCCTCTTCGAGTTTTCGGCGGCACTTCCGACGAGCTCTCGACTCCGCGGTCTGAAGGAAAAGGAAATCCTCCGCCGTTGGGCGAAGCACATCTTGCAAGGCGAGACGGTCGCGCGGCGGAAACAGCCGTACCGGGCGCCGGACGCGGCGTCCTTTTTCGGACGCGGAACCCCGTCCTACGTGCTCGACCTGCTGTCCGAGGACTCGATTCGTCGGTCAGGCCTCTGGTCACACAAAGCCGTCACCGGCTTGGTGCGCCGATGCGCTTCCGGACGCGCCGCGACGTTTCGCGAGAATCAAGCCCTCGTTGGCATTCTGTCTACACAGTTGTGGATGCACCGGTTCGTCGAGAGTGCTGCGTCGAACGCCACACTCGACCCGAAGCACGCCGATGTTCTGCTTCAGGACGCCGCACCCTCCCTCCCGTAAGGTCATGACATCCCTCCGCCCCAGTCCAGCGCCCCCACTCGTGGAACCCGACATCCGCGCCCGCTTGCGTGCATTCGTCGAAGAGAACTTTCTCTACATGCGGCCGGACTTCGTCCTCCGAGACGAAGATCGCCTGCTCGAGCGTGGAGTCATTGATTCTATGGGGGTGGTCGAAATGATCACGTTCATCGAAGACGAATTCGGCGTCAAAACGGCTGACGACGAAATCAGTGAAGCGAATCTCGGCACGCTCGCGGCCATCGCGGCGTTCGTGTCGAACAAGAGAAACAGCGCCAACGCGTGATCATCCTCTGATGACCGCGATGGCAACTCGGCCTCTCGGAACCAGCGAAGCGCTGCGCGTGCTTGCCAATCGACGTGTGTATTTCGCGCACCAGTCGGTCGGCGGCAACATTGTCCACGGCATCGAAACGATCCTCGAAACGCATGCGAATTCCGGCGTCAAGCTTGTCGAGAGCCGGAATCCCGCGTCGGTGAGCGGTCCCGCGTTTATTCATTTCGCCGCTGGCAGGAACGAGGATCCGGCGTCCAAGAACGCTGATTTTCAGCGCGTGCTCGATTCGCGTGCCGGAGCGGACAGCGCGCTCGTCCTGCTCAAGTACTGCTACATCGACGTCAATGCGGGGACGGACATCGACGCACTGTTCAGGACGTACAGCGAAACGGTCGCCGGGGTGAGGCGAAAGCACCCTGACGTCACCGTCGTCCACGTTACGATGCCACTCACGACGGATGCCGATGATTGGAAGGCATCGATCAAGCGTCTGCTCGGCAGGACGACCGCGCGCGAAGTCAACGCAAAGCGCGCGCGGTTCAACCGTCTGCTGAAGAGCACGTATCCGGCAGAGCCGCTCTTCGACTTGGCGGCACTGGAGTCGACTCATCCTGATGGCCGGCGAGAGCGAACTGTAGTGGGGGGCGAGGATGTCTTCGCGCTGGTCGCGGGCTACACGCCGGATGGCGGGCATCTGACGCAGAATGCACAGAAAGATATTGCAGATTCTCTCATCAGAACCCTTGCGGCCATTCCGATCAGGCAGTAAGCATGTAACGACATGCATCGCACATCGATGGGTACCTCGAAGAGCCTTTCTGTGGAAACGACGATTCTCGGAACGCAGCCAAGGACGGCGGCTCCGCGCAGGCGCGCATTTGAGCGGTTGCGGCGTGATTTTGCGCGCTATTACGCGAACGAGGGCGACATCTCAGGATTCGCCAAGCTGGTCCGATTCCTCGACACGCCCGGGATGCAGGCCATCTTCGTCTATCGGTTCGGAAGCTGGGTGATCCGTCGCGTGCACGTTCGGTTGCTCAGGCTGCCGCTCCTTGCCGTGCATTCGGTGTTGGACAAGCTGTGCATCATTTGCTGGGGTATTTCGATCAACCCAGCGGCGGACATCGGTCCCGGGCTCTATGTCGGCCATTTCGGTGGCATCATCGTCGGACCGGTCGTGATGGGATCCGACTGCAACATTGCACACCAGGTGACGCTCGGCATGCGTGCCGACGGGCGGGAAGGGCTGCCCTCGTTCGGGGATCAGGTGTGGATTGGCGTCGGGTCAGTCGTCTATGGCGGGATTCAGATCGGCAGCGGTGTTGCGATCGCGCCCCACACGGTTGTGTCGCGAAGCGTGCCGGATCGAGCGATGGTTGCGGGAAATCCAATGCGAGTTCTCTCGAAAGACTACGATAATCATCAAGAGATCTACGGCCGATCGAGAGACCCCGAGGCGAGACGCTGAGAGCGCCCAAACGAGCGCCGTGAGCCGGGTCAAACTGGTGCTCGATCGCGACGGCTACGATGCCGCGCCAGGCCTCGCTTAGATTCCGACGGAATGACGTTCATCGATCCTCGGCTCACGGAGCGCCGGAACCCGCGCACCGCGGAAATCGATCTCGCGACTCCACTCGAGATCGTCGACCTTCTCAGCGCCGAAGACCACGCCGTCCCCGACGCCGTCGCCACGCAACGCGTGCCCATCGCGCTGGCGATCGAACAAGCAGAGAAGACGTTTCGCGCTGGTGGCCGTCTCTTCTACGTCGGTGCGGGGACGTCCGGACGACTAGGCATCCTCGATGCGTCCGAATGTCCGCCGACCTTCGGCACCGACCCTGAGATGGTGCAGGGCATCATCGCCGGAGGACTCCCGGCGCTGACCAGAGCCCAAGAAGGTGCTGAAGACCGCATCGAAGGCGCCGTCGAAGACCTCGAGGCACGCGGCGTTCGGGAGGGAGACTTCGTCATCGGCATCGCCGCGTCGGGAACGACACCGTACGTGCGTCGCGCCCTCGAGTATGCCCGCTCTGTCGGCGCGGTGACGGGCCTTGTCGCGTGCTCGCCGCCTCCGCGCGAGACGCTCGACGCGGTCGACATTCTCATGCTGCCGATCACGGGGCCCGAAGTCGTCACGGGATCGACCCGCATGAAGGCCGGCACTGCTACGAAGCTGGTGCTCAACATGATCACGACGGGCGCCATGATCCGCCTGGGCAAGACCTTCGGAAATCTGATGGTCGACCTCCGCGCGACCAACGAGAAGCTCAAGGACCGTAGTGAGCGAATTCTCATGGAGGTCTGCGACGTGGACCGAGCGACCGCGCGCCGTCTGCTCGACGAGAGCGGCGGGATCGTGAAGACGGCGATCGTCATGTATTTTCTCGACGTCCCGCGCGACGTCGCCGAACGCACGCTCGAGGAAGGCGGTGGGATCATTCGTCGCGTCGTCCATCGTCCTCCCCCGCCGGTCCGCGTTACGTGAGCGTTTACATCGGCCTCATGTCCGGCACGTCGCTCGACGGAATCTCCGCGGCGGCGACGCGATTCACCGAAACCGAACACGGCACCATCCAACCCGAGCTGCTCGCATTCGTCGGCATCGCCTACACCCCCGAGCAGCGCGCAACGCTATTGCGCGCGCTCACCAGCGGCACGGCGCAGGAGTACTGCCGCCTTGGTTTCGACCTCGGGAACTGGCTCGCCGACGCCGCCGTCGAGGTGCTGGCGGAAGCCGGCGTGCAACGCGACGACATTCGAGCGATCGGAACACACGGGCAGACGATCTGGCACGACCCGCCGCATTCCACCTGGCAGATCGGCGAGTCCGCTGTCATCGCCGAGCGCCTCGGCATCGACGTCGTGAGTGATTTCCGTGTGCGCGACGTCGCCGCGGGAGGGCAGGGCGCGCCGCTGGTTCCCGTCGTGGACGCGCTGCTTTTCTCTGGCGCTGAGTGGCGCGCGCTGCAGAACATCGGTGGCATCGGCAACGTTTCGATCGTTCCGCCGCACGGTCAGATCGACGGCGTTCGCGCGTTCGACACAGGACCCGGCGTCGCCGTCATCGATGGCGTGACGCGAAACCTCGTCCCCGGTGTTGCGTTCGACCGCGACGGACTCTTCGCGGCGAGTGGAGCTGCTATGACGGAAGTCGTGGACGAGTTGCTCACGCATACCTACTTCAGCAGTCCGCCTCCGAAATCGACCGGCCGGGAGCTGTTCAACCGCGCGTACATCGACCGGTTCGTCGCGAGGTGCCGCGAGGTGCGTCCGGATTGCACGAAGGAGGACATCATCGCGACGGCGACGCTGCTCACGGCGCGAAGCATTGCCGATGCGTACCGGCGCTTCATGCCCGAGCCGGTGACCGAGGTGCTGTTGTCAGGCGGCGGCGCGCGGAATCCGGTTCTGGCGTCGATGATCGCTCGCGAGGTGGCGCCGATCACGGTCCGCAGCTTCGCCGAACGCTTCTTCGACGGTGAGGCGAAGGAGGCGGTGGCGTTTGCGTTGCTCGCCTACCTGCACGTGAACGGGCAGACGGCCAACGTGCCGCGCGCAACAGGAGCGAGGGGTCCGCGTATTCTTGGCAAACTTACGCCGGCGTAGCGTCGTTCAGAAAAGAACGGCCGCTCGCGACGCCATTGGCGGCGTCGCGAGCGGCTTTTTCAAAGAATGAACATATCGATCTCGGTGCCGGAGCTCACCCGCCGCGCTTGTAGTACTGCACCGCGCGCTCGTGTTTTTCCGCTGCGGCTCGTGTCCTGAACGTCCCGAGGTTGCGACGTCTTCCGGTCTTCGGGTTTTTCTTGCGCGAGTAGAGCCGGTACTGCCCGTCCTTGATTTTGCGAATCATAATCCCCCCTTTCCGCCGCTACGCGGCGGCGAGTTACTGCCCTGGAGCATTTGGGTGATCCGATCCGCCGGGACGGCGTAGACAATTCGCCCGCCCGTGTTCCTTTGCCCGCCCCACACCACGCCGATCACATGACCGTGCGTGTCGAACACCGGACTGCCGCTGGCGCCGTGTGCTGCCCATGAGTCGATCTGCAGCAGATCTTTGAGCGAACGGCTGACCGTCCCCATCGTGAGCGACGGATCCACCACCGCGCCTTCCATGGGAAGATCCGTTCCCAACGGGAAGCCGAGGGTCACCACTGCCTCGCCTGGGGCGGCGTCGACGGCCGCGGCAACGCCGCCGACCGCGGGAAATGGACCTCCCCCATCGATCTGAAGCAGAGCGAGATCGACGGAGTCGCCCGAGACCCGCACGACATGCGCCCGATGCGTACCACTCGTTCCCGCCAACCGGACGAAGATCCGCGTCCTGTTTCCGGCGGAGTCCACCACCACGTGACGATTCGTGACCAAGAGTCCCGACCGCGCCACGACGAATCCGCTCGCTTCACGCTGCGACGCGTCGGTCTGAGCTATGATCAGCGCCATCGCGTCCTTGTTCGCCGCCACGATCGACGCCGGATTCAACTCGCTCAGCTTGCGCTGGAACGCATGATTCTGTCGGAGCTCCTCGGTTGCTGCGGCGACCTGCGGCCCTCGTGCCTCGAGCGCGATCCGCGCCAGGCTGTCCGCGCGGCGTCGGAGACTGTTCGTCAGCCCGGTGTCGCCCTGCATCTTCTCCCCGATGTCGGTCTGGAGACGAGTGTTCGCCGCAATCAGCTCACCGATCTGCGCTCGGCTCGTTGCCTTGTCGCGCGAGCTCTTCCGGTAGACGGAAATCGCGAACCCGCCGAGCCCGATTGCCAGAACGCCAAAGATGAGCGCGATCAATCGCGTCTGCTCCCGGACGGCGAGGGCGATGCGCTCTGTCGTCGATTGCTTCGGGAGCAGTAGTCGAGGGAGCGGCTGAGCGGCCCCCTGAGCGGCCCCCTGAGCGGGCGCCGCTGCGGGCCTAGCGGCTTTCTTAAACGAGGGCCTGCGAGGTTCAGTCGAGCTCCCCGGACCGGACGACGGAGGAAGACCTGCAATGCGAACAAAGACCGTCGGGCCCTGTGCGCCGAAGGCAATGACGTCGTTGTCGTGCAGGTCGCACGTGCCGCCTGACGCAACCCGCTGGCCGTTCACGAACGTGCCGTTCGTGCTCTGCGCGTCGTAGATCGTGTAGTGGCCGTCGAAGAAGCGGATCTCGCCGTGACGAGTGGACACGTCGAGGTCATGCCGCGGATCGAATTTGAGATCGCTCATCGGATGTCGGCCGACAGCGATCACGTCTTTGTCGAACGTTTCGCTGTATCCGGTTCGCGCCCCGCCAAGAATGTGAAGCTCGATCGACATTCAGCTCCCTGGATTCGTGGGAAAGCCCGCGGCGCGGAGCTTCGTGAAGACGTACCACAGCGCGCCGACGATCAGCACGACGAAGAGCGCGACCGCGATGAAACGTCCAGTGCTGCGACGCGCAGGAGATACTTCAATGATGGGTTCGGGGAGTGGTGCCGCGGGTTCGGGCGGCGGCTCGTCCGGTGGGGGCGGGGGCTGGGTAGGGCGCGGACGTCGTTGGACGGGAAAGGGGTGCGTCGGCGTGTCACCGTCCGCGACGTTTTCGGCGGACGCCGCCGGTGTTTGACCGGATTCAGGGAGCGGGAAAACCGTGTGACCGACGTGATCCTCCGTGCCCGGACCTTGAAGTCCCGGACCGTCGAAACGGGCGATGATCACCGTGATGTTGTCGGGTCCACCATTCGCGTTCGCGCGGTCGATCAGCTCGCGGCACGCGGCGGTGAGATCGTTCTCTCTCGTCACGACCTCCGCGATCTCCTCCTTGGGCACCTGACCGGACAAGCCGTCGCTGCACAACACGAGCTGGTCGCCGCGACGAACGGTCTGATGGGTGAGATCGATTTTGATCGTCGGCTCGGGCCCGAGCGCCTGGAGGATGATGTTTTTGCGCTCGCTGTGCTCCGCTTCCTCCTCGGTGAGCTCGCCGGCCTCGATCAACTTCTGCATGAGCGACTGATCTTTCGTGATCTGTCGTGCAACGCCGTCGCGCACGATGTACGCGCGACTGTCGCCGACCTGCGCGAGATAGAGCGTATCGCCAAGCAGCCCCGCGACGGTCGCCGTGGTGCCCATACCGCGGTACTCGGGATGCGTGGCTGCGAACGTGTTGATCTGTTCGTTCGCCGCCTTCGTGGCACCCTTGATTGCGCGGACGAAGCTCTGTGGCTCGCTCGTCGAGTTGACCAGCCAGGTCGCGCGGAGTTGGTTGAGCACCGCGTCCACGGCCATCGCGCTGGCGATCTCGCCGGCGGCGGCACCACCCATGCCGTCGGCGACCATGAACAACGATCCCTTGTTGCCCGTTCGGTGCGTGCGCACCTCGGGCTGGAGCGTGGCGTTGTCGGCCGTGAGGTCCGCGACGACGAATGCGTCCTCGTTGTGCTCGCGCGTACGTCCGACGTCCGTGCGACCGAAGACGTGAACGATGATGTCGCCGGTGCGCGCGTTGGGGCTGGAGCTCATCGAGGAAGAAGGATCCGAGACGTGCACGCGTGAGTTTACGGGCAGGCGAGCGTGAGGTTGATCCGTTCGTCGACCGTTGACTTGTGGTCGCCGATGACCTGTGGGGGAATCTTCCGCAACACGGCACACGCGGCCAGCGTGTCCGCCTTCTTCGTCCCCTTCGCCGCGAGGGCGTTCGAGCGGGCGAGGGCGGCCAGGTACCGTTCTTCGCTGGTAGTCGCCTGAGCGTCGAGCGTCTCGAGGCGCGCCAAGACCGTGGCCGCTTTCAGAGGATCGCTCGAATCGTTGTTCACTAGGTTTCGTAACTGAACGACGACGGGCGTCGTCGCCCCCGTGTTAGGTGTTTTCGAGCCGCCGGTTCTGAGCGGCGCCGAATCTTGCGAACCAGCGGGTACTGTCGACGTTCCCGCTTGACTGGGCGTAACAGAAGTCGGAGCGGGAGTGATCGAATCGTGCGGCGGCTTGCTCGGAGTATCGGCAGCAACAAGCGATTGCGCGGAACCCCCAGCGATCATCTTTGCTACGACAGCAGCGACAACGAGAACCGTTGCGAGGCTACCGACGATAGCAATGTTAAACATCTTTCTATGGGGCGCAGCGGCTTGCGTCACAGGCGCCGAAGAAATCGCAGCCTGCGCTCCACCCGCACCGTCGGCTGGCACACCAGGCGACAGTGACGTACGCGCCGGATTGGACGGACGCAACCGCGTCGGCGGAACGTCCATCATTTGCGTTCCCAACTCGGCCACCGCCGCCTCGCGCATGCGCTCGATTGCCCGCTGAAGCTCGCGCCCAAACTCCGATGCCGTCGGATACCGCATCGCGACGTCGCGCTCGAGCGCTTTGTCCAGCGCCGCCTGCACGTCGGCCGGCCACGCGATCTCTGGACGCATCTCGTTCAACGTCCTCGGACGATCGGTGAGCCGCATGATCATCGACTCCTGCGCGGTCTCCGCCGGGAATGGCAGCTGGCCCGTGAGCATGT
>Ga0126377_10000754_pt1 | contig 20380 bp, 21 predicted proteins | sample PanSoiMetPlot_22_FD_92647 | JGI IMG/M metagenome (GOLD analysis project Ga0126377, IMG submission 92647) | Tropical forest soil microbial communities from Panama - MetaG Plot_22 | ecosystem: Environmental > Terrestrial > Soil > Tropical forest > Bulk soil | place: Panama | collected 2016-02-17 | reverse complement strand
TGTGGCCGTCGAGCGCGATCCGTCCGAGCGAACGCGCGAACTGCTCCCGGTCCCGGGTCATCACCAGCATGCCGAGCCCGTCGTCGTTCAGCTTGATTTGCGTGATGTGTTCCTCGCCGAACAGCAGCGCCGCCACGCCCGATGCGTTCCGATCGCGGCACCGGACGATGTACTGGCTGGGATGCTCCTGGATCTCGTCGCGCACGCTGCGGATCGTCCCCTCCGCCACGATCATCCCGTTGGCGATCAGCACCACCTGATCGCTGATCAGGTCCACCTCCTGGAGCACGTGGCTCGAGATGATGACGTGCTTCCCCTCGGCCGCCCAGGCACGGAACATGGCGATCGTGTCCGCGCGAACCAGCGGGTCGAGGCCGTTCAGCGGCTCGTCGAGCACGAGTACATCGGGGTCATGGGCGATGGCCTGTGCCAGCCGTACCCGCTGACGCATGCCCTTGGAATACCCCGCGACCTTGCGGTTCGCCGCGTCGGTCAGACCCAGGCGCTGGAGCGCCTTCCACGCCCTCTCCTCCGCTTCCGATCGCCCGTATCCGAAAAGAAGGAGCCCGGTGGTGATGAAGGTGAAACCGGTTGCCCAGCGCGGAGCGCTGTCGTACTGCGTGGCGTATCCGGTTATTCGCATCAGCGCTTCGGGATCGCGCGGGGAGATCCCGCGCATCAGGATGCCGCCGTGGTCGGGGAAGATCAGGCCGGTCATCAGGTTCATCAGCGTCGTCTTGCCGGAGCCGTTCGGCCCGACGAGGCTCGTGATTCCCGGCGGGATGTTCAGCGTGACACGGTTCACGCCGAGCACTTCGCCGTAAAACTTCGACACCTCATCGAAGACGACCGCGAGCTCGGTCATCGAACCACCTCCACCGGCCGCAGCTTGCGCTCGATTACCAGGACCAGCATGAGAATGAACGACGCCAGCGCCAACATCGAGGCCCCGGGCCCGGGGCCCTCAAACGGGTCCACGCCGAGCAGCCAGGACCACACCTGGTTGACCGCCCATGCCGGATCCAGGATGTGGCCCCAGGTCACGCGAAAGACGACGTCGATCATCGTGGAGACACCGCTCAGGATGAAGAAGAAGGCGAGGCTGACCGCCCCCGCCACGACTCTCCACTTCACGTACGCGGAGCTCGCCATCGCCACCAGGCCGAGGACCAGCAGCCACAGAAGGAACCCGACCACGACGCCGGCACCGAGCGTCCAGTTCGCCAGGAACCACCAGCCGCCGGCCAGGCCAACCTGCAGCCCGAACAGGAGGAGGCCTGGAATCCACGTGACGACCGACAACATGCCGACGATCACGGTGAGCCGCGCGAGGGCATAGGTCCAGCGGGTAAGCGGCCTGCTGAAGTAGAGCGGGAGCGCGTTGTTCGCAAGGTCCGGCGCAACAAGACCGGGCCCTGCCAGCGCAGCGAGGAAGACGGCGCTAGCCCCCTGAACGTACATGAAAATCGAGAAGAACCTGCCGTTGATCTGGATGAATGCGCGGAACTCCGGTTCGAGCCCCTGGAGCAGCTCCTCGTGATTGGTGAGATAGACGAAGATCGCGCACAGGAGAGGCCAGACGAACGCCGCCATCGTGAGCAGCAGGACCAGCCGCTGCTGATAGAGCTTGCTCCAGGCGTAGCGCGGAAGGACCATGAACCGCGTCCAGCGCCCCGTGAGCGGTCCTGCGTAGCGCCGGTATCCCCGCTTGTAAACCGCCATCCGTGTCTCCAGCCGCCCGCGTCAGGCCCGTGTCACGTGCGCGTGACGTCGAGCGCCGTGACTTCCCCGGGCGTGCGCGCCAGGTGGCCCATCGCCTTCAGGAAGATCTCCTCCAATGTGTCCCGGCGGTGCGTGAGCTTTCTCACCAGCAGGTTCTGTTTCGCCGCGAGCCCCCAGATGGCTTCGACCTCGGTGCCCGCCGGAAGGACGATGCGCCAGCGCCCGCCGCCTTCAGACACGCCCTCTGCGCCGATCTCCGGCAGCGCCATCAGCAGGTTCCGATCGTCGCCGGTCACCTCGAGCTCGACGAAGTGCCTGTTCGACCGCCGCTCTTGTTCGAGATTGCACTGGTGCACGATCGCGCCGTCCTTCATGATCACGGCCTCGTCGCACACCTGCTCGATGTCGCGTAGCAGGTGGGAGCAGACGAGCACGTTCATTCCCTGCTCCTCTTTCATGTCGGCGACGAGTTTGAGCATCCGCCGACGCGCGGCAGGATCGAGCCCGTTCGTCGGTTCGTCGAGCACCACCAGTTCCGGCCCGTGGACGATCGCCTGGGCGAGCTTGGCCATCTGCTTCATCCCGAGCGAGTAGGTCCGCAGCTCCCGATAGCGCGCCTCGCCGAGGCCGACGTGGAACAGAACCTCGTGAGCTTTCTCGAGCGCCGGTTTCGGCGGGAGACCTGAGAGCTCGGCCATCTGGCGCAGGAAGGTCACCGCCGTCATTTCTCCAATGAACGAGTCGTTCTCAGGCATGTAGCCGATTCTCGACCGCGCCTCGCCCATGTTGCGCCGGCAGTCCATGCCCAGTATTCGGGCGCGTCCGGCGCTGGGCCGGAGAAATCCGAGCAGTGTCAGGATCAGCGTCGACTTGCCCGCCCCGTTGGGGCCCAGCAACCCGACGGCCTTCCCCGTGCCCGAAACACCGAGACGGCAGGTGATCCCGTGGAGGATCTCCCGCCGTCCCAGTCTGACTTTCAGGTTGTCGAGCTCAACGACCGGTGTCGTATCCAAAGCGGCCGGCCTGTTACTGGCTGGTGACCGCGCGGGATTGCTGTCCCAGGGTCGCCCGGCTCAAGCTCTGAAGCAGCATCGCGTCCATGATCAATCCGGAGATACGAGTGCGGCTGGCCGCATGAATCTGATTCGGCGCTCCATCGAACATGACGAGAATCGGATCGCGGCTGGCCACCAGCTCGCGGAGCGCTGGGTTCGGCGTCACCGCTGACAGAATTCCGAGCGCTCCCTTTGCGTTCAACCAGCCGAACGCGGACGGATGCATTCCGGCAGACCATGGGATCTGGCCAAGGAACTCGGGAGACCAGACGAGCTGCGAGCCGCCGTTTCGGGTCGCGATGGCACGCTCCGCGACCGCGCGATCGGAGCCCGCCACCATGTAGCCCTGATCGTAGGTCCAGGTCATACCGAGCGGAAGCCCTCTCGGCTTCATCGTGTTCCAGGTCCGTCCCCCTACTCTGGTCTGTTCCAACACGATCCGCTTGTCCTGCTCCGCGGGCCCCAGCTCCGCGTTGAAGATTTCCACCAGCTTCTGAAGGGAACTGTCGATGGCCGCCGGATTGTACGTCACGCTCGCCATGACCCACATCGGGCCGCTGGTCGAGAGTCCGGTCACCGCAAAGGCCGCTTCGGTCCCCAACGCCGCGGTGAGGTTCTGGACGAAACCGACGCCAAGCTTCTCGTCCAGGCTGGCCAAGCCACCTGCGAAGTCCGGGTTCGACTTGGTAATCTGCGCGGTGAACTCCTCGAACAGCTGCAACGGCTCGCGGGTCGACACGTAGCCGGCGAGAAGGGCATCGGCCGGCAAATACTCCGCCGCGCCACCGGAGCCGGAGTCAGCCAGCCACGATCCCATTCCGGTTCGTGTGCCCTGGAACGCGAGCGTGACCTCGTTCTCTACCGCACCCGCAGGAGCACGCTGCTCGAAGAAGAGGTACTTCATCCCGATCAGGCCGGCGAGCTCAATCGGCGGAGCGTCGTCTTTGGACGCCATCGCGACCAGTGGAGGAGCATCCATCGCGATAAGCCAGCCCACGCCGCGCCGGTACCGCTCGCCGATGGCCGCGGCAAAGGGGGAACTGCCTCCCTGTCCCAGGCGAGGGAGGGCCGACGTCAAGTGCGACTGGGAATCTGATACGACCATCAGCTCGTCGGAAACCGAATACGCAGCGGGAGACTCGCCCGTCACGGTGAAAAGCCTTTCCAGCGCGCTCGCGAGCTCCGCCCGTCTGCCGGGCTTCACTCGCGCCATCACGATCGGCACCGGCTCCCTGAGCGCGGAGATGCTGGCGCAGAAGACGATTTCGTCCCCGAGCAACGGGTTCACCGACTGGACGCGGTCGGTCATCTCTCTCAACTGCCGTCCCGTCTCGGAATTCCACCAGGCCCCGAATGTCGCGTTCTGCGCCGCCTGGTCCTCGGCCAGAGAGAGCGCGAGGCCGATCGTGACGCCAGGATTCGGGAGTGCGCCGTAGACGACAGCGCCCGCGGGAAGATACGAGAGCAGGGCCGAGCTGTTCCGCAGGTCGGCAGGAAAATTTGCCAACTCACGTTCGATCTTCACGAACGACCCAAGCAGCTCCAGGTAGTGCTCCGCATCTGGGCTCCAGGAGATGGCTGCCGAGATCGGGCTCGCGAGCGCCGGGATGGAGGCGGCCTGCTGGCCCGGGCTGAGGAGCACCTCTCTACCAGGCTGACTTACGGCCACCGATCCCTCGACCACCGAAACCACCGAGCCGCCCATGCCGGCTGACACCGCGAAGACGGTTCCCTTCACAGAGGCGATGGAATCGCGCGTGAGAACTCGAAGGTGTCCCCGGCGCTGCTTGGCGGCCTTGACGATGATGTCACCGCGCTGGAGGTGAATTGCCTGGCCGCTCCACGCGGCGGTCACGAACAGCTCCGTTCGCTCGTTGACGTCCACCGTCGATCCGTCGGTGAGCCGCAACACTGCGTGGGCTCCTGGGCCGGTGCGGATCGATTCGTGTTCACCGATCGCGGCTCCTGCTGCGAGAGAGCCAATGGGCAGCCGGTACAGGCCGTGGTCGGCTGAAACGACGGTGGCGCGAGGGCCGCCGGGAGCCATCAGGGCGTCGATAGAGTCGCGTCCGAGATACAGAACCGCCAAGAGTACTGCGGCAGCCGCGGCAAAGCTTCCCCACTGCACCCAGCGGGACGAGGACCGCCGTGGCATGGCGACGATCGACGTCTCGCCCTTCATGTCGGCGATCCGGGCGCGACAGCCTGGACAGCGGCTGAGATGATCGTCGACCAGGATGCGGCGGCCGCCTCCCAGTTCATTCGCCAGGTAGGCGTGGAAGTCCGGCTGGAACTCCGCACAGAGTCCACCGGAACGCCTTAACAGCGCTCCTTGGGTGGCGATGCCGGCGTTCGTCACCTGCTCCCAGACGCGGACACGCGCGGCCTCGAGCGTGGCGGAGTCCACGTCTTCCTCTTTCATCTCCTGTAGTGCTCGTTCCAGTCGATCTGCGGACATCGCCGACCTCCTAGCGTTCCATCTCGGTCCGCCTAGCGTTCCATCTCGGTTTGCAGCCGTTGCCGGATCCGGTGCAGCCTCACGGCCACGTTGTTTTTTTCCATCTCGAACATCCGAGCCAGCTCTTCGATCGACAGCCCCTCGACGTGACGCAGCAGGAACAGGGTTGCGTCGTCGCCGTCCAGAGCGGCGATGGCGCGCCGAAGCCGCTCCTTCAGCAGCAACGGAGGCTGGACGGTGACGTGCGGCGACTGTTCGTCGTAAGCGGACTCCGCATGAAGCTCGCGGCGACGCAGCACGTCGACGGCCGCGTTGACGGCGGCGCGCCGGAAATAGGCGACCGGCAGCGCCACGCCCTCGACATCGCCCCGTGCCAGGATGCGCAGGAAAACGGTCTGCAGAACGTCCTCGGCATCGGCCGGATTACCGGTGACGCGCAGGGCCGCGCGGTAGATCGTCGCGTGATGGCGCTCGTACAGCCCGGCGAACCCCGCCAGTGGGGTCGTAGAAGTCATGGGCAACGTCAGCTCGTCGATTTGCGCCGTGGCTGTGGGCACCTTGTCTGCCTCACCAGCCTTGACGCACGAGGAGGGCGACTATTACATCCCCGCACGAGAATTTTTGCGGAGCTTTGGTGCTTTCGTGGCGAATCCAACGCTTTGTGAACTTTGTTCATTGCTTCTTCGAATCTCTGCGTGCTGCTCAAGCGTACGGAATCGAAGTCGCGAACGTACCAAATGATTGCAACCACGCGCGACAGCACGTTGGTACGAGAGCTCAACCAGGCCGGGGGCCAGGGTTTCCAGCTCGTTCGTGCCGGTTTGATGGGGGATCGCTATACGGTTGCTCTCCTGACGGAAAAGGAGGCCGACGAGCGTATGCGGTCGGCGTCGAACGATCAATACCGGCTCGCCGCACTGGTTCTGGGCCGCCTTGGCGTGTTCGAGAAGCCAGTGACCCCTTGAGCTCGGTGCCGCTATCTGGATCTGGCTCGAACGACTGCATATAAGAAACGCGCGTCAGAGCCCGAGAAGGCGCCCGGGGTTTCCCTTCGACATCCGATCGACGTCCTGTGCACTGATTCCTCGCGCACGCATCGCAACGAGGAACGCCGCGAAGCCGTCCGCTGGAAGCGGGTTGCCCTTCTGACCGAGATCCGATGACAGGATGCAGTGCTCCGGCCCGATCGCTTTGATCGCCGCCGCAAACCGATCCATGCGCGCGGCGGCATCGGCCGACTCGAGGGTACCGCCAACAAATTCGATGAAGGCGCCGAGCTGCGCGGCCTCCTTCATCTTCGCGACGTCCATCACGATCGGCGGGTTCATCGCGTGCGTCACGACGATCCGTTGAACGCCTTGCTTGCGGGCCTCGCGCACCAGCATCAGCCCTTCATCCGCCGACGAATGACCCGTGGCGAGAACGAGGCTGTTCTTCGCGATGATCGCGATCACGTCGCGAACGGCGGGAAGCAGCGCGCCATCCTCCGACACGCGCACGAACGGCCGGTTCTCCTTCGAGTAGCGCACCTGATTCTCGGCGTCGAACGTCGGCATCCAGACGAAACGGCCCCAGCCGCCCGATTCCTGCACCATGTAGTCGACCGCGGCCGGATTGATCCCGCCGACCGTCAGATTCAGATCGATCCCGCCGAACACCTCGATGCCCGGCACCGCCCTTCGCACGATGTAGGCGAGGCCCGCCGTCGGCTCGTAGTGGTTCTTCAAGACGATGGCGCGCATGCCGCGATCGCGTGCGAACATGGCCGCGTCGATTGCGTCCAGCGATCGAGGGTTCTTGTCGGGGAAGCTGTGAAGGTGGATGTCGATCGCGCCGCGCAGCACGTCGTTCGCCGGTGTCTTGGGAGTTTGAGCGCTGAGGACCAGTGCAGACGCGACGACGAGCACCGTTGACGGCATAGTCATCTTCATGATCAAGTCACCAGCAGTCCTTTGGCCACGCGCGCGTGCAGCCCGACGACCATGCGTGCGACGTGCAACAAGCTCGTGAGAAGGAAGGCGCCGAAGACGACGCAGAACACCCAGCCCGCAGGTGTGTCGAGCCACCTGGGAGAAAACAGCAGGCGTTCGTCTCCCCACGGAAGCCACCAGTCCAGACGTTGGGCAATCCCGGCGATCGGCAGGAGCAACAGCGACACACCGAGCGAGAAGGCGGTCGTCGCCGCGACGAAATAGATCGTACCGAGCGGCAGCATCATCACGAGATAGACGAGCGTCGTCCAGGTCGGCGTGTCTTGAACGGTGGCGACGATACGCTCCCAGAGGCCGACGTTCGGCCCGGGATGCACGGGTCGTCGCGGCATGCGCTCGCCGCTGACCGCCTCCAGCAAGCGGCCCTCGGCCAGTGAGATCGCGCGCGTGATGGCGATGAACGCGAGGAACACCGGCAGTCCAATGATGAGAATCGCTAGACCGATGGACAGCGAGATGCCGGTGACCGCGAAGGTGAAATACACGATGCCGGTGATGAGGCTCAGGAACATGAAGAAGAGCGACATATAGGCACGTGGGTCCGAGTACACGGAGAGGAACTGCTTCAGTGGACTGTGCGAGGCCGGACGTATGGAGGCTGGCGGCTGGAATGCCCGCGTGACCTTCACCTCCGTGTCGCGATACGCAGCAGCGATTTCGTCGGGACGTCCATACCTTCCTGCGACGCGTTCGAGGACGTCGGCCTCCGGCATGCCGGGATTCGCCGCCACCTCCGCACGGAGATATTCCTCCGCGTCGTAGAGCGCGTCCTGAACGAGCGCTGGATCCTCGTCGGCCAGCGCAGCACGCAACGCGGCGAGATACTCATCGATGGAGCGAGGGGTCGACCCACTCATGATTCCCCTCCTCGAATGACGCGATCGACGAAGTCGCGCGTCTGGGCCCAGATGCCACTCCACTGAGCGAGCAACGCGCGTCCATCCCGGGTGATGCGGTAGTAGCGTCGCGGAGGGCCGGCGGAGGACGGCTTGACGCGGCTCGTGAGAAACCCGTTTGCACAGAGCGCCCGAAGGACGGGATAGACCGTGCCTTCTTTGAACAGCGCCTCTCCGGAATTCGCCCGTTGCAGACGTTTGGCGATCTCGTAGCCGTAAAGATCCTCTGACGACCGTTCGAGTACCGCGAGCAGCACGAGCGCGACCAGCCCGACGTTGAGCTCCTTCTGAAATTTCCTCGTGTGGCTGTCGTTCATGCCTCGGGGTGATTATTCTGAAGTCACTACTAGTTTGCAACTAGTAGTTATGTCCCAACACTACCCCTGGAGAGGACACGGAGGTCTTTTCACACCACTTCCCCCCACCTTCGTTGCCGTAAGGACACGGGGATTGTGGACAGAACGGAGAATGCTCACACGGAGGTAACGGAGCAAACGGAGTCTGAACTGTTGTTCTCCGCTTCCCCCGTTGCCTCCGTGTCGATGCGCTACTGGGAATCGCTGTCGTCGCTCTCGACGACGTTGACGAATCCGAACATCCAGTCGTTCAACAGGTGTCCCCGGTTCTGGCAGACGACCAGATAGCGGCCTGCTTTCGTGAACCGGACCTGAATCCGGTTTCCTGGAACGGTGATCGAGGTCGATCCCACCAGAAAAGCGCCCGCGGTCACCGTCGGTTCGTTGGGATTCGTACCGGATGTCGAGAGGTAGCGGTGGAGCGGGTCGTCGATGCGCGGCTGATTCACGGCGATATCGGTTTCGATGATCAGATGTTGTCGGCCGTCGATGATCTGGTAGGCCAGGTTCGCCGTTCCGGCCGCGCCGTTGCACAATGCCGGACCACCCTGGCAGAGATCCTCCGAGATGTCTTCGCGAGTCGTGTTGTTGCTGACAGGATAGATCCCGATGCCATGCCCGCCGCCGTTCACGTTGAATGTCACTGTTCCACCTTCACGCACGAACGCCTCATCCGGCACCAGAACGTGAGATGCAGGCCCGTTCGGGATCGCCTGAGGTTGCGGTTCACCGAATTCGACGACAATGTCTTTCTCGACGCTGTTGTTGCGATCGTTGCCGTCCTGGCCACGAACTCCCGCCATCGGAGTTGCCGCAGCCAGCGAGAACATTGCGGCGGCGATAAGGATCACTCGTCCACTCTTCATGTTGCTGCTCCTTGTGAAAAGACGCGTGTACCTTGGAGGGCTGCCAGCCTGACGTCGGCGGCGTGGCAACGCCCGTGCCCGCGTCGGCTCACGCGATTACAGTCGGATCGTGTGATAGATGCCAGGAGTATTTTTACGATGCGGGTAAAACAGCTTACGGAACCCTGCGCGATCGTGATGAAGCCCGATAGGTGTAACGGGTGCAGCCGCGACGTCACTACAGATTGCATATAGTGAGCGTCGCCACCGTCGTTCGTCCTACTCGTTGGCCCTCCGGGCCGCGCAAAAGGGGAACACATGCCACTGACCGTGCAGTTCGGATCCTTCGGTGACACCGTCAAGCTGCTGCAGCAGGCCCTGAACATCTGGCCGAAGTCGAATCTCCCAGCGCTCACCGTCGACGGGTCGTTCGGTCCGAAAACGAAGGGGAAGGTCACCGAGTTCCAGTCGAAGAGCAGCCTCGTGCCCGACGGCGTCGTCGGGCCGCTCACCTGGGCGCAACTCGAACCGCTGGTCCAGGCGATCAAGGGGATCGTGCCGATCCCGTCGGACGAACCGGCGGCTGGCGCGAGGATAGTGGCCGGTGCCGAAGCCGCTCTCGGTATGCTGGGGTGGACAGCTGCCGATGCGTACTCGACGCTCAATCCGCGAATTGCGGCGGCCAAGTGCGCCAACGATGCCGATCCGTCCCGCCCGCGGCAGGGCGGTCTCGCGCTGGCCCAGATCTTCGCCATCGCCCAGGTCCCCGGTGGGTATCAGGCCCGGTGCTCGACCATCAGCACGGCGGCCGTGCAGATGTGGCAGCAGCAGACACAGCCGGGCACGATCTGGCGCAACGCCAACGATCTGTGTGCCTGGTGCGGCATCTTCACCGTCTACGTTCTTCGCGGCACAGGCTTTTCGATCCCCAATGGCTGGGGATCACAGGCCACCTATGTCAAGGAGGCGCAGAAGGCGTTCAACCAGGGTGGCGGTGCAGGGAGCGTCTATCGTCTCTTCATCGATCCGGCGCAGGCGTTTCCAGGATGCATCGGGGTGATCAACCCGAGCGGGAGCAATCACCACTTCATCGTCACGGGCAACAAGGGCGGCGTCATCAGCAGCATCGACGGAAACTCGTCGGGCTTCGGCCTCGATCCCGATCCGAAGAAGAGATTCGACTGCAAGAGCATCATCGGGCGCAACACGTATACGCACAGTCAACTGAGGAACGCGAAGGACGGTGGCGCGTATTTCCTGTTCCCGGCCCCAGGCAACCGCTGACCGGATCGCTGGAACGAGAGTCGCCTCAAGTGCCCGTCAGTCGAGGTCGTTCGGGAACGTGAACAGCCCGTACGGCGTCGGCAACGCGCGCCGCACCGGTGCCGGGTACGGGGCATCGACGCCTTTGATGCCGTGCCAGAGGATCCGATTCAGCACGTCCTCGTCAATCCGGTCGTACTCGCGAAAATCCATTCGCGCTGACAGGGCTGCGCCGTAACCCTGTGCCGGGTTTTTCGAAAGCAGATCGGTCTGCGCGTCCACGACACTGAAGCCCGTCAAGTCCGGCTTCGCCATGAAGCTGTTCACCATCGGCGGCGCGGCTGCGTCGTGTTGCGTCATCGGCGGCAGACCAAGGAGCAACTCCACCGTACGAAGCATGCTGACCGTGGAGTACATCGTGCTGTCCACGACCTTGCGCTTCACGTACGGACTGATCACGAGCCCGGCTGTTCGGTGCGAGTCCACATGGTCCGGGCCGTTCTGCGCATCGTCCTCGATGATGAAGATCGCGAACTCCGGCCAGACCTTGCTCTTCGTGATCGTCTCGACGATGCGGCCTACCGCCAAGTCGTTCGACGCGACCATCGCCTTCGGCGTGTACGAACCTGGCGCCGTACCGTTGGTGTGGTTCTCGCCGAGCGACATGAACATGAAATTCGGGACCGTGCCGTCACGGTCCATTTGCACGAACTCCTCGATGAAGCGCGCGGCGCGCTCGGTGTCGCGCGGGCGCTGCTGGCCGGGCTCGATAGGCGTCTGGTCGTAGCGCACGCTGCGCACGTCGGCCACGCCACGCCGGTTGCCCATGCCGTAGGTCCGCACGCGCAGCCCCTTCTGCTTCGCGAGCTCCCAGATATACGGCGTCGACTGCTCGCCGATGCGGTCCTCCGTGTCGACGCTGCCGTGACGCGAATAGGAGAGCGTCCACGCACGCTGCGTGAATTCGTTGACATAGGCCGATGTGGTCCACGGCTGGCCGTCCTGCGAGACCTCGCCGCTGCAATAGAGGTTGTCCAGCAGGACGAACTGTTCGGCCAGCGCGTGCTGGTTCGGCGTCACATCGCGGCCAAACAACGTCAGGCTCGGGTCGCCGTTGCCCTGGCGCAGATCGCCGAACACCTGATCGTACGTGCGGTTCTCTTTCATGATGAACAGCACGTGCTTGATCGGCGACGACTCGCCGACCTTTATCGGGATCACCGATGCGCCGCTGGCGCCCGAGGTCTCGAGCAGCGCGTCGCGATAGAGCGCGTTGTCGTACACCTGCTTGGTGAGCCCCGCGAGCGCTTTTGCATCCGGTGTGTCGATGAACGACACGAGCCCGTTCAACTGGTTGCCATGATGTTGAAAGCTCGGCGTCGGCGCGATCGGATCGATCGGCCGCTTCACCCGGCTGGGTCCCGTACCGGCGCCCTTGCCGCTCGCGACAAGAATCCGCTTGCCGTCGGCGGTCGTCCTCACCAGCGTCGGGTACCAGCCGGTCGGCAGGAAGCCAAGCGGCCTGGCCTTTCCGCGCTCTTGGACGTCGATCATGGACACCGAGTTGTTGTCGGCGTTGGCCACGAAGAGCGTCTTCTGATCGGGCGACAGCGCGAGCGAGTTCGGCGTGCTGCCCGCCGGCGCCTTCGGTCCAAGCGCCGTGCTGATCACTTCGAGCCGCTGGCTGGTCCCGAGATCGAAGGCGATGACGTTGTTGGTGTGCCCGCATGAGACGAACAGCCGCCCGTCGTCGGTGATAGCAAGATCGTTGGGATGCGGATCGGTGGCGAGCATGCTCGTGACCGTCGGACGATTCGGATCCTTCACGTCCACGACGGCGACATTCGCGCTGCCAAGATTCGCGACGTACAGAGTCTCGCCGTTTCTCGAGAGCTTCGCCGCCAGTGGATGATCGCCGACGTTGACACGCGCGAGGGCGCGACCGCCGTGCGTCTCGAGGATGTAGAGGTGGTCGTCCGAGTTGTTGAGCGCGTACAGAAGCTTGCCGTCGCGGGAGACGTTGATCGACGAGACCGCTGTCTTCTCCTTGACCGCGCCCACCAGCGTATAGCCCGACCTCGCCTCTTGCCAGCCGTCCTTGTCCCAGCGATCGAAGTACGCGATGTCGTGACCGGGGTAGGCTGCGCCGCTCGACACAAAGATGCGGCTGCCGTCGGGCGAGAACGCCAGCCCACTCCAGGCCTGCTCCATCGGGAACGTCGCGATCTCTTTCTCCGTGGCGAGGTCGACGATGTGGAGGTTGTGCCTCGTGTAGCCAGTATTGACGAAGGCGAAGAGCTTGCCGTCGGGACTCACCTGACCGCTGAGGATCATGTCGCCCGACGCGAGTTGCCGTCCTGCCGGCGTCGTCTTCCAGCCGCTTACCAGCAAGGCGTTCGGCCCGTTCCTGCCCGGTACCGTGATCTCCGTGCCGGAAACTGGATGCCTGGCGCGGTAACTGTCGACGGCGCGCCACGTGCCGCCTAGCGCCATCACCAACAGAAGGGTGCAAGCCACGCGTTTCATGGGCTCTCTCCTGCACACGCTCGGGGGAACTGCGACGGGTGCAGTCTAGATCACGCGAGTCACGGTTTCGTAAAGGCGGGGACCGATTGTAGGGGCTCTGGCTACTCGCTGCTCGCTGCTGCGGTGTTAGAGTGTCGGCATGAAACGCCTTCTGGCTGCCGGCCTCGCAATCCTTTCGACGGTCGCTCTGATCGCACAAGCACCTGGTGCGGGCAAGGCACCAGACTGGGAGAAGCTTCGCCCCGAGATTCTCGAACGCTATCGCGACCTCGTGAAGATCGACACGACCGCGGGGCGCGAGACGCTCGCCGTCGAGTACCTGAAGAAGGTTCTGGAGGCCGAAGGCATCGCGACGCAGACGTTCGCGCTGGATCCGAAGCGCGCCAACCTCGTGGCGCGGTTCAAGGGCAACGGCACGAAGCGGCCGCTGCTGATCCTGGCGCACACCGATGTCGTGGGCGTGCAGCGCGAGAAATGGCCCGTCGATCCCTTTGCCGCCGTCGTGAAGGACGGCTATATCTGGGGACGCGGCAGCAAGGACGACAAGCCGGTCCTCGCCGCGAATCTGATCGCCATGCTGATGCTGAAACGTCTCGGCATCGCGCTCGACCGCGATGTGATCTTCCTCGCCGAGTCGGGCGAGGAGGCCGATCTCACCGGCGTCGGGATCAATTACATGGTCAGCGAACACTTTGCCGACATCGACGCCGAGTTCGCGATGACCGAAGGCGGCGGCGCCACCATCGATGGCGGCCGGGTGACCCGTGTCAACATCGGCACTGCCGAAAAACTGCCCGCCCGTGTGAGGCTGGTGGCCTCCGGTACGGCCGGCCACGGATCGGTGCCGCGCTCCGACAACCCGTTGATTCACCTCGGCGCAGCCGTCGAGAAAGTGGGCCGCTGGGACACGCCCATGCGGCTCAATGACACGACGCGAGCCTACTTCGAGAAGCTCGCCGCGATCAGCGCTCCCGACCGCGCCGCGATCTACAGAGCCCTGCTCGATCCAAAAACCGCGGTGGAGGCGCAGAAGTACCTGCGCGAGCACTCGCAGAGCGAATACTCGATGCTGCGGACGTCGGTCGTGCCGACGCAGCTCAAGGCCGGCGTCGGCGCAAACGTCATTCCTTCAGAGGCGGAAGCCACCCTGGATATTCGCGCGCTGCCGGGCGAAGACATCGACCGGTTCTATGCGGAGATGGGCAAGGTGATCGCGGATCCGGCGGTCAAAATCGTTCCGATCCCGCAGGCGCGCCCGCCGTCGCCGGCCTCGCGAATCGACACCGAGATGTACCGGGTGATGGAGCGCGCCGCGAAGACGGTCTATCCCGAAGCCGCCGTTCTTCCGTCCATGTCGACCGGCGCAAGCGACCAGGCGCAGCTGCGAGCGAAGGGAATTCAGTCTTACGGTATTGGCCCCGCAGCGACGGAATCCGACGCTCTCAACTATCCGGCGCACGGCGACGTCGAGCGCCTCGCGGAGTCCTCGCTGTATCCGTTCGTCCGGTACGTGTGGACTGTCGTGACGGAAATCGCCGCGCACAAGTAAGTTCCTGACCTATGCGTTCGAGCTACTTCGGTACCCAGCCCGAGTGAGAATGGAATCAGACTCGCTGGCGCGGACCATCGAGGCCAGAGTGCACGGCCGGTATCTCGTTCGAGTGCCGCGCTCAATGGGCCGGTGGCCGGTCCTCTACACCTTTCATGGGTACGGCGAAGACGCGGTCGCGAATCTGACCGCCGTTGAGCGCGTGCCGGGTGTGGACGAGTGGCTGATCGTCGCTGTACAGGCGCTGCATCCGTTCTACGCGAAGAACGAACAGGTCGTGGCGAGCTGGATGACACGTCAGGACCGGGAGCTCGCCATCGCCGACAACGTGCGCTATGTCCGTGCCGTCGTTGACGCCGTCTCGCGTGAATACCTGGTGACCTCGTCGATGGTTTTTGCCGGCTTCTCGCAGGGCGTCGCGATGGCGTACCGGGCGGCGGCGTCCGTCCCCGCCGCGGCCGTCATCGCGCTCGCCGGCGACGTTCCTCCTGACATCACGAAGGCGCCGGACAATGCGAATCACGCCGTGCTGCCGCACGTCCTCATCGGCCGCGGCACAGCCGATGCCTGGTACACCCAAGAGAAGTTTGACGCGGATGTCGAGCGCCTGAAGCACCTGGCCGGCCACGTCGAAACGTGCGTGTTCGCCGGGGGCCATGAATGGACGGACGCGTTCGCCGCGACTGCCGGCGCGTTCCTGACGAGGCTGCGCAACGCACCGTGGTTCGCCTAGACCCGGAGCTCTCTAGCGTTGGCATTCAACCCGCCCGATCCTTCGATTGCTGCGGTGGGAACGCTACGGCAGCTGCGCAGGCGTCCATCGCCGCAATGCAGCGGGGCGCAGATCCGGCACGAACTGCACGGCAGCGCCGGCGACGAGCGAGTCTACCTGCGCTCGATCGAGATTCGTGAGCGCTATCACGCCGAGGCGGTGATCGGGAAAGTGCGCGATCACGCCGCGGAAGCCGGGGATCGTTCCTTCGTGCCGCACCAGACGCACGCCTGTCGTGAAGCCGCCCGGCGGAAAGTCATCGAGCTCCCACCCGAAGCCGTAGGGAAATGAACCGCCGTCGTTGAGCGTGACCGGGGTCCACATCACCGCCTTGCTCGCTGCGGTCAGGATTCGATCCTCTTGCAGCGCAGCTGCCCACTTCGCCATGTCGAGCACGGACGAGACGAACGCGCCGCTCGGACGCAGCGAGATCCAGTCGTCTGCCTTGGTATGGCGTCCGTTCATCCAGAGGTACCCAGGCACGCGAGCGCGGTCGGCGCTGGTCGTGCGAGTGGACGTCATGCCGAGCGGAGAGAAGATTCTTTCCTCGAGGAATCGATCCCACGGCTTGTTGCTGACGACGCGGATGACTTCGGCGAGCGTGTAGTAGCCGAGATTCGAGTAGTCGTACTTGTCGCCAGGCGTCCACTGCAGCGGCGTCGCGAACGCCGACTTGATCACATCGAGATCGGGCTGCAGCGTGTTCGGATCGAATCCGATCGGCTCGCGCACGAGACCGGACGAGTGGGTCAGAAGATGACGCAGCGTGATCGCCTTCCAGGATGCCGGTGCGCTCGGGATGTATTTCGACACCGGGTCGTTGACTGACAGACGGCCATCCTGCACCAGCAGCATGACGCCCGCGGCGATGAACTGTTTGCTGACCGAGCCGATCTTGTAGACCGTTTCAGGCTTGGCGGGGATGCCGCGCTCGAGATCTGCGGTGCCGTAGGCTCCGACCTTCACGAGCTTGCCGTCCTTGACGACCGCGATGGTCGTGGAGGGAATGTTCCGCTCCTTGATCACTCGCTGGTAGAAGTCGTCCAGTGAGTCGGCGCTGAGCGACACGACCGCCAGCACGAGGAGCGGAATAGACCGGCGCACGGCGAGTTTCACGGCGCGATGATGCCACAACATTTGTGTTTGGCTAGAATCGACGCATGCGGCTCGATGGCGCGATGCTGTTTGTGAAAGATCTCGATCGGATGACGGCGTTCTACCGAGACGTGCTCGGGCTGCAGCCGATCGAAAACACCCGGCTCGAGAACTGGGTCGAGTTCAGGGGGGACGGCGTACGGTTCTCATTGCACGCGATCCCGTCGGCAATCGCGAGCGGGATCCGCATCGATTCACCGCCACATCCGCGTGAGCAGTCGAGCCCGAAGTTGACCTTCGCCGTCCAGAACGTCGACAGCACGCTTCAGAAAATCGAGCAGATGGGACTGCCGTTACTGCGCCGTCCGTGGGGCGACACTGAGGCCGTCGATCCCGAAGGCAACGTGTTCGCCCTCAGTGCGGCGCAATAGGCTCGGAACGTGCGGCCGAGAGGATAATAAGGCCCACCCCCTTGAAACCCGACATCGTGCAACCGCTTTGCACACCTGGAAGGGAGTTGTGATGGAAACCTTGGCCTTCGGTGCAATCGGGCTTGTTGCCATCCTTCTGTCTCTCGCAGCGCTCGACTCGTTCAAGGAGCGAAGAATTCGCACCATCGAACAAAGGCTTGCACTCCTTCTCCATCACTTCGGCATCGACCCGAGCGCACATGTGCCGCCCTCCGAGCGGGTCCGACGGCTCGCCGCTGACCCAGGCAGGAAACTGCAGGCGGTCAGGCTGTACAGCAAGGAGACCGGCGCTGACGTCAAGACAGCTGCCGCTGTGATCAACGCCCTGAGCTCTAACACCTAGGGCGCCCTTTTCAGGGTGAAATCCCCGTCCATGTGCGGCCGGATCAGCAGCTTGCGATCCTCGCTCAGATAACCAGCCTTGGATACGCGGATCCTGAGAAAGTCTCCAGCTAATCCCGTCATCGTGTACTCGCCTTTGCCGTCGGTCATGACGTACATCCCGGTCGGTATGCTGGAGCCAGGGCTGAGTTTCTCGACTCTTGCGCCCGCCAGCAGTTCGCCATTCTCGTTCCGTACGACACCACTAAAACTGGCGTCCGTCGGGACCATCTTGAGATCGACTCGAAGGTTGCCACAGAATTCGACATACACGGCTTCAACGTTGAAGCCGGGTTTCGTCGCCGCGACGTAGGCTTCGCCGTCGAGCAGACCGGTCAAGCTATAGAGCCCGGCTCCACCTGCGCTGCCGCTCGTTGTCGATCGTCCCGTGTTGGGTCCGAGCGTGATGGAAACCTGTGCGTCATTGATCTGCCCACCAGTTTCGATCATCCGGTTCGACACTTCACCCGTCACCGTGTTCGTGCCGATCTCATCCCCTAACCTGAAATACGTCTCGAAGATCCCGCCCGTAGCGGCCGCGGGAGGTGGCACGGTCACCGACGTCTCGAGCGTGCGGAAACCCGGTTTGGATGCCCGCATCCTGAACGTGCCCCAGACCACGTTTTGAATCCGGTATCGCACCGCGATGCCGGAGAAGTCGAACTTGCCAGCATCAGGTCCATCGAGAATCTCAACCCGGACTCCGTCGATAAAGGCATTGCACGGCAGGGCTCGATTGACGAATCCTTGGACCGTGACGCGGTTCCGATCCATCACGATGTCGCGCGTCGTGTCGCCGGAGACGAGCACGTCGATGCTGTTCACGGTGTACCCGGTTTTGATCACGCGAAGGACGTAGTCCTGCGCACTGAGTCCTGTCATCCGATAGGTGCCGTCCGGGCTGCTCGACGTGGTTGCGACGACGGCGCCATCATGCATGGCATCGATCTGCGCGCCTGACACGGCTTCGTTGAGCGGCGTCGCGCGCACCTGGCCCGACAGCGTAAACCCTGGCTGTCCAGGAGTCGGCCGCGGCTCCTCCGGTGCAGGGCTCGTCGCCGGCGGCACCACCGGAACAGGGCTTGGAGTTTCGACGTGATCGCGGCCACACGCGGCCGTCAGAGTGAGCAAGACGATCCACATCGTCACTTCGCATCTTGCTTGTCGCATGCGATGGCCTTTTGCGATCTCGATGCCAGCCGGTTTTACACTGGCAGTGGCTGATGCAAGTGAGTCTCGCTGCAGTTCATGTCGCGCCGGGGCCACACCTGCTGCGGTGATGGCGCAACAACGACGATTTTGGCGGACGGAGGTCTGTGTATCGGTTATCCGTACGATCATCGGGCCATTGGTGCGAGCACCAACGCGCGTTCGCTGACATGCGGATGTTGTTGCTGTTGTTGCTGACGGTCAGGTGTCTCGCCTGTGACGTTCGCCTGCGTTGGTTCGTCTATACCTTACGCCTGCTATGCCTTACCGCGTCTGCTCGCAATGCCAGCGGCAGGGCCGGTTGCTGGAACACGTGAGCCAAGGCGCTTACGTCGATTACTACAGGTGCGATCACTGCGGCCACGTCTGGTCGCACGAGAAAGGCAAGCCGGAATCAAAACCGCGCGACGTGACGATTCCGCTGAAAACGCGGACGAACGGGAACAAGTAGCGGTCACGCGGCAACCAAGCTCATCTTGGATGATCCCGCGTTCGCACCTCCGTCAGCCCCGATGGTTGGCGAGCCTCTTTGTGCGTATGCTCCGATCCTTCATGCCCGAACGCATCTGTGCGAAGTGCGGATCGATCGGTCAGTATCTGGCTGGCGTGAGCAAACACGCCGTCGTCAATTACTACCGCTGCCCGGAGTGCTTCCACATCTGGGCGCATGACAAGGATGGTCCCGACAGCGTTCGCCGAAAGACCTTACTGTTCCGCCTGAAACAGACGCGAAAGACTTGACGGCCTGCGAGGTCGTGACAAGTGTCTCAGGAGTCGCCTAGACAGGAGCCTTCAGCGGTTACTTCTCACACACCGCACGGACACAGCCATCTGTTTGTCGCCCTGCACGTGTCGACTGAGAGCTTGACCGCCTTTACCAAAGTTATAGAAACGCGCACGGGCCGAACCGTTGTCAGAGGCCGTCCAGTAGATGCCATGAGCTTCCAACCGTTCATACCGGCCGTCGGAACCACGGCTGCCGCCGAGCATGGCGCTGAATCCTGACGTGCCCCCGAACACGAGCGCCCGATACGCCGCTTTCGCGCCGTCAGCCGAATCCTCGAGCAGACCACCATAGTGCCTTGCCATCTGCCGCCATTCGTCATCGGTCGGTAAGTGCCAACCGCTTCCAAGCGTCTCGCACGCTCGCTGCGCTGAGCCCCAGGGATACAAACGGCCGTAGCGACGGCAATTCGATTCGGCGTCGTCGTAGCAATACGATGGAGATGCGTTGACGTTCAGGTTGACGGTCGTCCACTCTCTACCGTCCGCCATCCGTTTGGAAGAAGCGATCGTGACGGACGCGTTCTGATTTTTCGCTGAACGCTGCGCGGGATCGGCGCCAACAGACGCGGCCGCGAGACTCAGCGCAATTGCCGTGACACGAAGTCGAATGGGCGTCATGCGGTTGGATGTGGCCTCGCTACCGGGATCCGCGAAGATGGAACCATACGGATCGACGGAATCGCGGCGTAATTCTACAGTGACCTGAGAACAGCAAAAATCCGTTGCATCTTGGCATGCGCAATCTCAAGCTGTTTGCAGATGGCGGTTATGAAATCTGCCGTTCTAGTGGCCCTGGTCCTTCCCTTGATGACCGGATGCGCAACGTCAAAGTCGAGATCAGTGCGCTCAACAACAGTGTGCGCATTGCTGGCCAATCCACGACAGTTTGATCGTTCCATATCAGTTTTCTCTCGGTCGCTCAACGCGGTCGATGACCAGCACTTCGATCGGGCCGCGTTCAGCCTGCAGCTTCAGACCGAGTTGCTCTTCGAGCGCGGTGAAAATG
>Ga0126377_10000753_pt1 | contig 20387 bp, 16 predicted proteins | sample PanSoiMetPlot_22_FD_92647 | JGI IMG/M metagenome (GOLD analysis project Ga0126377, IMG submission 92647) | Tropical forest soil microbial communities from Panama - MetaG Plot_22 | ecosystem: Environmental > Terrestrial > Soil > Tropical forest > Bulk soil | place: Panama | collected 2016-02-17 | reverse complement strand
TTAAGGTTAAGTAAGGCGTGACGAGCGCCCATTCCGCGTCACTGACATCAGTTGGATAAGCCTTTCGTTCCATACATCAAGCTTATCACAGCCGGGAGAAGCAGTCGGCGGAGGCAAATCGCTGCATATAAAGCAGAAAAGTTAACAACACGGTCTAGCGCCCAACAGGGTCTGGGAGGGAAAAATGTTGACTGATTTCCTTAAGCTACTGCTTTCCTCGATCCGGGGCGCGCTAAAGCCTTTCAATCGGCGGCATTCCCGACGCGACTGGCGCGAGACTCGCCGGATGATCCAGGATTTCAATCGCTTCATTACCCTGATCGCTGACATCGATGCGCTTGTACCCTCAATAGTCGATCGCATTAAAGAGATATTCGGCACGGACCGGATGATCCTGTTACACACTTATCCGGATAGCAACACATTTTTGTTGGCGTTCAGTTTGGGCTATGATTCTGAAACCTTGACAGGCCTGCATCTGACTCAGCCGGACCGTCTTGCCAAATGGCTGCTTACAAATGAAACGGCGCTGGTCGTGGATAAGGATCAAGGGGTGATGAGTTATCTCAGCGCGACCGAGCGCGAAATGCTGCATAGGCTTGACGCGCGCGTGTGCGTGCCGATGCTGGCGTTGAACCGATTGACCGGCATAATGCTGCTCTCCTCGACTCAAAAGGAGTGGGGTTTGAGCGAGGAAGATCTCGACCTTTTGATGATGCTTCTCACTCAGGCCGGCATCGCTTTCGAGAGCGCGTATTTATCACAGTTTCAGCGAGATCGTATGCGAAGGCTTTACTGTGCGGAACGGCTTGCGACTGTGGGGCAACTTGCGGCGTCGGTCGCGCATGAAATCCGCAATCCGATGACCGCGATCCGCTCCACCATACAATACCTGCTGCGCGAGTTCGACGGCGGCAACCCGAAACGCGAACTGGCCCAAGGAGTAATCGCAGAAGTCGATCGCATCGACCGTATTGTCGATGGACTACTAAATTTGACGCGCCGCGCCGAATTTACCCCCAGCAAAATTTCTCTCGCACAGTTGATCGGGCAGACGTTGCTGCTCATACGAACGCAGGCGCAAGAGCAGTCGATCGAGATCTTATGGAGCGAGCCGCCACAGGATGCGCATGTTATGGCGGACGCGGCGCAACTCAAGCAACTAATGCTCAATCTGGTAATGAATGCGATGCAGGCGATGTCAGGCGGAGGGCGTCTGCGGATCGATGTGAACCTCAGGTCGCAGTCGCTTGAGTTACCGGGAGAGAAAGATTGGGCCGTGATATCAATTACCGATAAGGGGTGTGGCATTCCCGCCGGGGCCATGGATAGGGTTTTCGACCCCTTTTTCACCACCAAGGCCGGAGGAACTGGCCTCGGGCTTTCAACATGCTATGCCATTGCCAAACAGCATGACGGCGATATTGAGATCAGCAGTCAAGAAAATGAAGGCACCACGGTTAATGTAAGACTTCCGGTGGCCAAATATTAGCCTGTCAGCTCCGTGCGGAGGAGATATGCCAAGAATACTCATTGTTGATGACGAGCCGCAGATAAGACGAATTCTTTCAGTCCTGCTCACGGATAATGGCTTCGAAGTCGCAGAGGCGGAATCCGGGGAGCAAGCTCTGGCCGTCGCCGAGAAGTTTCAACCAGACATTGTGTTGCTTGACATAAATATGCCCGGCATGGACGGCATCGCCTCGCTGCGCGCATTGCATGAAACACACGCCAAACTCGACTGCGTAATGATGACCGCATACGGCACGATTCGCTCCGCCGTCGAGGCGATGAAATCCGGCGCTCTTGATTATCTAGCCAAGCCGTTTGATAACGACGAACTCTTGCTCATCATTAACCGGGCGCTCGAACTGCGTAGCCTGTCGCGTGAAGTGGAAGAACTCCGCAATGAACTGTCGAGCCGCTATGGATTCAATGAAATAATCGGAATCAGCCCAAAACTTCAGTCCGTCTTCAACACTATGGCGAAAGTCGCCCAGGTTAACGCGACTGTGTTGATCGAGGGAGAATCGGGAACAGGTAAGGAGTTGGTCGCTCGCGCGATCCATCGCCGTAGCAAACGCTCGGCCAAATCATTTGTAGCCGTCAATTGTGGGGCCATACCGCAGTCACTGGTCGAAGCTGAGTTCTTCGGTCACGAACGGGGCGCTTTTACAGACGCGCGCGAGTCGCGCGTGGGACGGTTTGAGCAGGCGCAGGGAGGAACTCTCTTTCTTGACGAGGTAGGCGAGCTACCCCTCGATGCCCAGGTGAAATTATTACGTGTTTTGCAGGACCGTGAGGTGGTCAAAGTCGGTGGACGGGCGCCGGTCAAAATAGATGTGCGTATTATCGCCGCCACGAATGTGGACCTTCAAAAGGCGGCCGACTCCGGCAAGTTCCGTAGGGACCTTTATTGGAGGTTGGATGTCGTCAAGATCATGATGCCGAGCCTTCGCGATCGGCGTGAGGATATCCCTCTCCTCATCGATCACATGTTCGAGAGATTCAATCGTGAGCTTCGACTTGGGGTGAAATCGATAACGCCTGAAGCGCGGCGGCTCCTCGAATTGTACGGTTGGCCAGGGAACGTCCGCGAGCTTGAAAATGTGATTTGCGGCGCAATTATCGCTTGTGAAAACAGCGCGGTCATGGCGCAAGACTTGCCTCCGCGCTTGCGCGGCGCGATCGCCGTAGCCCACTCGGACGCAGAAGGGCTGGCGGCGATTGAACCTCCTGATATCAGTAACATGACTCTTGCCGATGTCGTCAAAAATGTAACAGAAAGGTTGGAGAAGATCGTCATTTCCTCGCGGCTTGCCAGAATGGCTGATAAGCGCACGGCCACAGCCGAATCCCTGGGTATAAGTCGCAAAACCCTGTTTAACAAAATGCGCCAGCATGGATTTTTGGATGAAAACGTGGAAGATCGAGACTGACACGGGGCGCCAACCGCTCACTCTCGCACTTGAACGCCCAATAGCTGTGTAACGACTGACTCACCGTGTGTAAGGGATTTCCCACCTTGACCTGGCCGATTGACAGTAATCACTTGATTTTGCAACGGTGACGGCGGGGAGGACTTTGGAACGCGTTTTGCCAAATTGCCGATCGGACGCTGGCGGTAGATGGCTATCGTGCAAGTCCGGAAGTAACCAACGTCGCAATGATCGTAGCGGAGAATCTGACAAAGCGGTTTGATAACGCGGCGCTCGCCCCGGATGCGATCAATTTCAATGTCAAATAGGGAGAGGTGTATTGGTTTCTCGGCGCAAGCGGCGCGGGCGAGACAACGGTAATAGACCTGTTTCTAGGCTTCATTAAGCCTACGTCCGGGCGCGCTTTAATCAATGGCGTCGAGGTGGCTGTGAATCCACTCGAAGCGAAGAAGTATGTCTCATACTGTTCAGAGGACGTTGCGCTTTACAGTCATTTTACCGCCCGTGAAAATCTGGATTTTTTCGTCAAGCTCGGCTGCAAACCGGGATTGAAGAAGGATGATTATTACGCAGTATTGCGCGAAGTGGGTTTGCAAGAGAACGCTTTTGAGCGGAAGACCCGGTTCTTCTCAAAGGGCAAGCAACAGAAGGTCTGTATAGCGATAGCCATGATGAGGGACACCCCTGCGATTCTGCTTGACGAGCCAACCGCCGGGCTTGACCCAAAGGTGAGCGAAGAACTGATGGAGAACCTTGATCAATTGCGCCGCCGAGGCAAAGCGATTCTGATTGCGACGCATGACATATTCCGCGTCAAAGAGATCGCCGATCGCGTCGGCATAATAAAAGAAGGCCGGAAAGTCCTGGAGCGTACACGCGAGGAGCTTGAGCGCGAGAATTTACAGGCGCTATATCTCGATTATATGCGCAGCGTCTACAGAACCGGGAGGTAACAGAGATGGGGACAACAACAAATGCCAGAAGCGTAACGGGAACTGAGATAAATCGCAGCGTAAATGAAACCCACTTTTCCTCTCTCAACTGCTGGAGCGCACAGTCGGTCCCGTCCTGGGAACTACCTTCTTCCACAACCCTATTTATTCAGGGCGCCACGCCGCGTGAGGTGTTCTATATCGAGCGAGGCCTTGTCAAACTCATACGCATGAGCGCAAACGGCCAGGAATTGGCCATCGACGTGTCGTCCCAGGGTTCCTTGCTGGGAGCGGCCTCATTAATCATTCAAAAGCCCTACCCGTATACGGCCGTCACGGTTACGAGTTGCGCGCTGAGCCGCATCCCGGCGGACCTCTTTTCCCACTTTGTGAAGACCGATGAGGAATTCTGCTGGTACCTACATGAGGTTCACAGCCGCGAGATTCACCGGCGGATCAGCCAACTGGCCGCGCTCAGACACTTATCGGCCAGACAGCGTTTCGAGGGGTTGTTACTGCGATTTCTTTCAGCGGCGCCTGCTCACGAGGGGCAACCCCCAACGAAGATCAGATTGCCGCTGAAGCACTGGGAGATCGCCCAGTTGATCGGCGTTAGTCCTGAGCACCTAAGTCGAGTCTTACATGAGACCAAACGAGAAGGCGTATTGCGCGAGGAAGATGGCTATATGATCGTCTCAGACGTTCGCAGGCTTCGCGGCCTTGACGATAACGATTAAGTCATGCGCCATTCGGACGAGCCGCCGTTGCGCCGTTCAATCAGGTAATCACACGACAGAAAGGAGGTGGGGCATGAAAAGCTCGCCATTAGTGTGTCAAGTGAAAGGCAAAGTAGTGACGCCGCTGATGTTTTTATTGGGCGCCGCGCTGTTGCTCGTGAATGTCATGCTCGTACAGCAAAATAAAAAACTCAGGGCTCTGGCCGGCAGGCCGGATCTCGCTTTGGAAATCAAACCCGGAACGACGCTTCCACCGCTGGAAGGGGTCGACGGCGATGGCGTCGGGCATACCGTTGACTACGGTCAGGATTCGCGGAAAACGGTTCTGCTCGTTTTGGCGCCACGATGCCAGGCTTGCGAAGAGAACATGCCGAACTGGGCGGCGATCGCAAAGGGGATTGACCAGAGCTTATTTCGGCTCGTTGAGGTCTCACTGCAATCCGAAAACCTCAAAGAATATGTGAGTCGGCATGGAATAAATCGGGTCACCATCCTTACCAAAATTGATCCAAAATACCGGGTCGCGTACAACCTGGCGCTGACGCCCCAAGTATTTTAATAACCACGTAAGGAGCGTCTATATGGGCGGCAATGCGTTAATATCATGCATTATGGCTACTTCGGACAGGCCACAATTTTTAAAACGGGCGCTCAAATATTTCATGAACCAAACGTACCTACAATCAGAACTGATTATCGTAGACGATGGTATATCACCTATGACAGATATAGTATGTATTGATAACCCACGGATCAACTATATTAAGCTTGATAAGAAGACGCCATTAGGAACGAAATTGAATATTGGCATAAGCCATGCGCGAGGGGATATTATTCAGAAACTTGATGATGATGATTGGTATCATCCCTATTTTTTAAAGACCGCAATCTCTCATTTGCTTGCCGCAGGTACAGAAGGATGTATCGTAGCATGGGATTGTTTTATGATATATTTTAGCGGTGAAGCTTATGCGCGTTTCTCCGGCCACGGATGGGGGGCCGGAGGCACATTGTGTTTTAAACGTTCACTGTGGAATAAAATTCCATTTCGGGATGTCTCCCAGGCTGAAGATTATTGGTTCAAAAAAGACCATGAAGAAAGAGTGGTTAAGGTGCACATGCCTTTGCAGTATATGCTTGTGCGACACGGGAAAAATACTTGGAGGAATGCAATGAGGGATGGCAGGGACGTGGATACAGATATAAGGTCTCATTCGGGATACCAAAAGCCGCTCAATCATTTTCTAAGTCGGGGCGATGCTGAGTTTTATTATAGCTTACCATCAATATGAGGGAAACAAATAATGGGGCCTGGCGGATACTTAATCTAACTCATCGCAAAGAAAGAGACTATGGCAAACGTCAGGAATTTCAAGATTCCTGTTACGCTTGTGACCAAGACTCTGCTATTGCTTCTTTCCGCCCACGCGCTGGCCCTCGATTACCGGGGCCGGCTGAATAACTGGTCAGTTAACCGTGATAGTCAAGGCGATCCGATTGTGGGCGGCAATGTCAACTATGACCTCGCCGACGGCGGCTTTTCTCACATAGTAGGGGTCAGCAATATCCCTCCAATCCAGGCGCCCCAGCCCTTTTCCGCTCTGATCAAGGGGATGGATGGCGAGATGGATAGAAGGGTTGTTGTGAACGATCGATTAATTTTCTGGTCAAGACAGAATCAGCCGGTCACAAGCGGCTTTTTCGACACCCCCGATACCTCATTTGTCATAAAGTTGCTGTTCTCGCTATTCGCATTGATGTTTTCGCTTGATGCGGCGTCCCGCGAAAAAGAGGCTGGAACGCTCAGGACGGTGTTGGCGCAGCCGATTTGGCGCCGGGAATTGATTCTAACCAGCTCAACGCGCGCCTGATCGAGGCGCGAACGAGGATTCTTCAGGAGGAGGCCGAAGCCAATCCGGCGGCGGGCGCCGCGCGGCCGTCCAGACAGTCGATGCCTCGCATCTATGAGAGCGAACGCCAGGAGACGGACTATTATCTTGCAGGCAAAATGAATCAGAACCGCCGGGCGAGGCTCTTGGCCGCTTTATCGCCTGCCGGCGCTATGGCATTCGGCTTGAGTGATCTTGCGGGCACGGGCGTAGACACACATAACTCGTATCTGGAATTATTCCGCTCCAACCAGGACGTAATGGTGAATGCGCTTAATCGAAGAATATATCTCTCCCGTCAGGAAGGGGATAAGATTTTGCAAGAAGCCCGCGAAAAGGTCGCTGTCACGCGACTGCGCGCCGAACCGCTCGGGTCCAGCTTCCGCTCGTCTATTATTCCAATTTCCTCTCTACTCGCATGGGCGATATTCTTTGGAGTGGCGGCTTGCTGGCGGTTCGAGCGATATGATGTGAGATAGGCTATGTTCCGAACCATCCTTCGTCGAGAACTACAAGAAACTGTCACCGGTTTTACCCTCCTGTCTACCTTCGTCGCGCTGACGATTCTGGTTCCGCTAAGCGCCTACATCCAGGCGCGTGATTATCAGCGTGTGATCAAGGATTACGCCATTCGGCAAAGTATTCATCAATCCGAAAATAGCAGTCAGAGTATCGTCGTTATTCGCCCCGTCCCGCCACTGGCGCCATTCTTCAACGGAGCGTACGATAGCCTTCCTGACGAGCTCATGCTCCGAAACGACTCGGCCAGCGCCGACACGCCGAGCGGGGATCTCACGCCTCTCGACCGGCTCTTCCCCAAAGTTGACCTCAGCTTCATCATCGGTGTCTTGATGACGCTGCTTGCCATTCTATTAGCCCATGAAAGCATCGCCGGGGATAGAGAGCAGGGCGCGCTCAAGCTCATCCTGGCTTGCCCAATTCAGAGGCGCACGATTTTGGCAGCGAAGTTGACTGGGGTTATTCTGCCCACGTCCCTCATTCTCGTCTACGTGGTATCGCTATACACAATCGTGGTGAAAGTCTTTAGCGAAGGAACGGCTGACCTGTCCGGCGCCAACCTGCGCGCGCTCATCGTATTCACGCTGGTGGCGATCGCAGTGTTGATGGTGGTCGTCGCTTTCGGCGCCGCGGTCTCCGCGTCGGTCAATCGTTCATCCGCCCCGCTCTTTGCGTGCGCTTCTATCTGGATATCGATAAACCTGTTATGGCCGGCCTTTGGAACATACATGGCTTCCTCATCCAAACCGGCGCCGCCGCCGGAGGCGTTCCAGCGTGATACGGCCTCAAAAGAAAAGGAGTTAATCCAGGAAGAGATCGCCGAACATAGAAAAAACGCGGCCGATCTGAAAGGGCGCCAGGTGGGCGTCGAAGTCGCCTGGCAGCGATATTTAGAACTCAGGCGCAGATGGATAGAAAGAAGGAATCAGGAGATCGGGCGCCTGACCATGGAGCGGAAGACGCGGCTCCAAGATCAACAGGCTTTTGCAAGGCGCATTTCATTGTTCTCGCCTTACGTGGCTTTCAAGGAAGTTCTGGGGAGCCTCTGCGGCACAGGGCCGGAAAGTTATGAAGAGTTCCTTGCGGCGGTCGAACGGTACAGGCGGCAAGAGTTCATTCCCAAAGGTCTCGATCTGCGCTCACGCCAAAAGCCCTGGCTGAAGGCGGCCAGTCCGGGCGCGCAGCTTCAATTATCTCCTTTACAAGCGCCGTCGCCGACTTTATCCGAAAGGCTGGCGGCGGGCGCCTGGCCACTCTCCATTCTGATCGCCGAAATGGTTATTTTGACGATTTTTGGCTTCCTCAGCTTTGAGCGATACGACGTGCGGAGTTAGCCGCCGCCTCTATATTTTCGACACCCTTGATCTAGATCAATGACGGCCCAATCCTAACCAGTTATAAAGAGAGTATCGCAATTGTTTCCAATTGAATGACAACTTGAGTAGCTCACTTTCACGGCCCAAATCTGAAGTCTCAACGGGCTGTTATGGACAGCGGTTTAACCAAGCCAATCAGCTTTTTACGCGGCCTCGGACGCCGACGCCGTCCGGTTTTCCAATCGCTAGGCGGCGCGAAGAGGTAAAGGTACTCCAACTCGTCGATGCTTCAATGAATCGACCTCAGAGATCGGGTTGCTATCTCTGTGTATACACCAGGGGAAAACAATGAAAGCAAGTAACTATATCATATATCTCTATATCCAGGAGAATGATGAATACTATCTCGTCCATGGTTACTCCGGCGCAATAGATAAGGTCTCGCCGGACGTCGTCAGGTATTTATCGGATCTCGCCGACCCGGCCCACACGTGGCACATAAAGGATCTGGAGATTGTCAGAGAGACTCTGAGAGGAAAGAAGTTTGCCGGCGTATCAGATGAAATCGTTGAGACGCTTAAGAATCGCGGTTATTTGACGGACATGTCTACGGATGAGGAGCGTCAATACGTATCACGCCTGGCAGGTTTTTTACACAGGAAGAAGGTCGCCAGCAGCTCGCCCGGATTCATGTTTATCCCATCATACGAGTGCAACCTCCGATGCCCTTATTGCTTCGAGACGGAAACCCGGGTTCAACTTGGAAAGATGAAAATTCTACAGAACATTATGACCGAGCCGCAGGTGGACGCCGCCTTCAAATGTATGGACATGATCACCGGCGATCGATTTGCGGATCATCCCGAATATATTAAAAACATTAGAAGGAGTATCACATTTTACGGCGGCGAGCCTTTTGCGACTGAAACTCTCCCGGTCGTCGAGCATATTTACGCGGAGGGCAAGAAGCGCGGGTACGCTTTCGGAGCTATTACGAATGGCGTGGATCTACATGACTTCATCCATTTGCTGGGGCCGGGCAAGGTCAGCTTCTTACAGATAACGCTTGACGGACCTAAAGAAATACACAATCGAAAACGAATCGGCCCGCGCCATAAAGGCGGCACTTACGACCGGATACTGGCGAATATGAAGCGGGCTCTCGATACGGGCGTGAAGATATCCGTCCGTTTCCACGTGGACTTTAATAACATTGACCGCACAGAAGAGCTGGTAGATGACTTGAGGCTAGAAGGGTTATTCAAGTATGAAAACTTCTCGATATATACCTATCCTATTCATGATTTTCACCATGGGATAGATTTTCCAAAGTACCCAATGATGGCCGTTCATCATATGCATCGGGCGTTTGAACCCAAGCCCAAGCCCTTCACTGAAATAACGGCGCCAGAGACTGATCGAAAACTCGGCGCTACATTGCCCGTGACGAGCGGCAAGCCCGGCAGGGAACTGAAAGTTATGATTCCCGATGAGGGGATTCAACGCAAGATCAAGGCATACCTCAATCAGAAGTTAATGGGGCTCTTCAGCGGAAGTATGGAGCCTTGTGGCGCTACAACGGGGCTATACATCTTTGATCCATACTGGAAAATCTATACCTGCTGGGATACGGTCGGAATGCCGGGACACGAAACGGGCGTTTACTCTCCGGACGGTCCGGTCCTGAATGACAGAGATAAGGATTGGCTGAGTAGATCACCGGAAAAAATAGAAGAATGTAAAAACTGCAAATACGCCTTTTTCCACTTCGGCGGGTGCGCCTCTCTTTCGATGGGCTCTAAGAGAACGATCTTCGCCCCAGCCTGCTATGAGTTCCAGGATAATTTTCTCTATGTCGCTCAAAAACTTTTCAAGGGCGGCCTCGACAAAATCCCTGAAAAGGGAACGCTCCCACCGGGAATTCAGGAAGCCACGACTGCGGCTGAGTCCGCGATAGACGCTCCGGTTTTAGCTATGTGATATGCGCCAGCGGGCCACGGCTCCACTGGTTTTGGTGGCGAATGAAGCGACGGACCGCCTGTCATCTATTGCTAATCCAATAATAGAAAGGAGGTGAATCTATGAAAAATGAACAGCAGTTGGTGGAGCCCACCCATCTACAACCCCTCAATGACGATTTGTTGGCGAACTTATCCATCGAGGAGCTGGAAGAGAGGCTGGAGATGCAAATCTTGCATCTGACAGAGGCTCAATTCTGCTACGATTGCAATGACTATTGCAATATCCAGTGCACGCCAAACACTTGCGAAGCGCAGTGCGGCCAGTTGTGCTCCGGTTATTGCGAAGAGTGCATCGGGAATTGTCCCGAACTCTGTACCGCATACTAGTGGTAGGTATATACCACCTAAAGATGGAAGAAGATGGAAGGCCTACGCGTATGATACATTATCATCGCGTTACGCCTTTCATCCCATCAATGTCACTAATCCAGTATAACGCGACGCGAAAAACAATGAGTAAAACAATGAAAAGCTGCGCGGACAACCAATACTTTGGTTATCACATGGCTTTCAGGGAAGTCTCAAGCCTGCTATGAAAGAGATGCCGACCACTCGCGAAAAAAAATTCTTAGTAGAGCGATCTTTGGAAGTTTTTCCTTTTGAGTCCGCATCTGAAAAACAACAATTCATTATAAAAGTTGGGCGGGGTAAAAGCTATGTTGTTTCCGAGAATCTGAAAACCGTCATCGAGTTATTTACCGTCCCGCGCTCTATGCAGGAGGCCGCGAATGAATTTTCGCGGCGACAAGGAGGCTTCGTATCTGAAGAGCAGCTTCTTCAAGCCGTCTCCAAATATATCGATCGGTATGGAATTTTGCAAGAAGTTTCGGCGAGTGATCTCGCAGCGGCTGAAGACCGCGGCGACGTCAGCGGCGAGCGCCCTGATAAAAATTCCGGCGCCGGTAAAAAGAATAATGCGTCTTTCGATTTCACACTGCGATTGCCGTTGATCCCGGCGAGGATCTCCTTGCCGATAGTGTCCCGTCTGACATGGTTGTTCGACTCCAAATTCGCCACTGTGGCCGCGGTCGCCATTCTGTTCGCGCATTTGGCTTTTTACCTGAACTGGTTTTCGCCCAGGCCGCGATTACGATTCGGCCCGTCAGATTTCATCGTCATTTATTCGTTGATCATTTGCACCGTTCTATTCCATGAGCTCGGCCATGCCGCGGCATGTAAGAAATATAATTGCGAGTACGGTCATATCGGGTTTCTGATCTATCTGATTCTCCCGGCGTTTTATGTGAATTTATCGAACGCGTGGCGATTGCCTCGGAAACAGCGCGCCGTTATCGACGCCGGGGGCATGTACTTCCATTCTTTGTTAGTGGCGCCTATATTTTTGCTTTTCCTTCTGACCGGTAATCATTACTGTTGTGGCGTTATCTATGCGATTGACGTAATGGTGATTTTTTCACTGAACCCGTTGTTCAAATTCGACGGATATTGGTTGTTGGTTGATTTGACCGGAGTGATAAATCTACATCGAAGAGCCCGGAGGACGGCTAAAGAAGTCGTCTATTGGAGCCTGGGGATCGCTAAAGATATACCGATATTCGAGGAGGTGCGCGGGGCCGGTAGACGGGCGCTATTGATCATCTATTCCTTTATCTCCCTGCTGCTAATTTCCGCGCTGATCGTTTTCTTGCTCATCCTGGCGCCAGGTAGGGTTATGACGTTTTGGGAGCATCTGCGCGCAGTGTTTCTAGGTCCGGCCGGCGGCCCGTCTTCGACATTGACTCGCGTCGGGCGTACGCTTCGCGACTTATTCTTTCTCTTGTTCGCATTCAGAATGATCATTATTTTAGCCGGCAGGCTTTTCAAAAAAGATATGTGGAGGAAATCGGCATGATCGCTCAAAGCAGGGGAAATTATTTGATACTTTCCGTGATTGTGACTCTGGCCTTATATGTCGTCGGACACTCCCTGATCGCCATTCATGAAATAGCCCATGGAGCCACGGCCGTCGCCCTGGGGGGACACTATCCGTTTGTCCAGATAGACGCGGATGGCGGCCGAAGCCTTTTCTTAATGCCTCCGGATTCGGCGCCTTGGAAAGAAGCAGTGGCGCTGCTCGCGGGAGCGTTCTCCAACTTCCTGGTGGCTCTTATCGCCCTCGCGTTGATTTCAGCCGTCCCCATGGATTGGAAAACCAGATTATTTGTGGCGTTTGTAGGAGGGCTCTCCGCCCTGCTTTTAGTGACCGGCGTCGGACTGTTACCTCCATGGTGGGTTAAGTATAAGGAAACCGGACGGGCTCTTGAGTTGCTTAACCTCCCGCGAATTTACCAGGTTTTTATCAAGAGTCTCTGGCTGGGATCCGGTATCGCGATGTTTGCCGGGCTCTTTCGGCTTTTTTATAAAGAGATATGCCGATTTTTCCCTGCTAAATCGTACAAAGATCGTCTGCTGATAGCTACATCGACTTTTGCCATTCCCGTGCTTGTTATCGGCGCTGTCTTGAGCGTCGTCATGCTCAGTTCCGGGGCTACTGAAGGCGTGATTAATCCCAGGCGTCATTACCCACACCTCATGCTTCTGGTTTTGACCTACATATTGCTTCCACTGGTAATTCCTTCGGACAGGCATGAGCGGGAGAAAGAGACTTTCATTTTCCCACGTCGCCTGTTTGTCTCGCTGGCGGCGGTCGCAGTGGGATTTGCGATCATCCAGCCGATAGTATTTGGGAATAGCCGGAAGAATCCTCGAGGCCTCTTCTTAAGCCGCCCCCCGGAATTCGCCGTCCAGGCTTGCAATGTAAGTATAACTTTACATGAAGATTACAAAGCCGATGTGCGTTTCCTGATGCGTCCATTTCCTGCGGAACACGGATTCTTGTGGAAAAGGATCAGAGATTTAGAACCTGAAAACTGGGGCGTTTACGAGGAATTTGTCCGGGACAATCTTCCGCGACTCTTGCCTTCGCTTTCGAAGCCGCAGGAAGTTCACATCCTTAATCGTTATTCTGACCCTGAGGCGAGATTCTTCAATGGGGAATGGAACGCCGGCGCGCGGGTCATCGAGGCCCGGATAGACGAGCTTCAACTGCCGCCTGACAAGGGAAAGGATAAGAAAATCAGGGTGCTGAGCATTGTAGATTTTTGGCGATCTCGGCGATTGGGATATATAGACCACGCTGAGTTGAAATTGGAAGGCGCTTTACAGGTAGTAGGCCTGGTTACACGGCCTGAAGGCAGTGGCAGCCCGACCTCACGTCAAAACAATTATCTTGAATGGAAAAATACCTTTGATAACCATTTCCTGGTTAGTTTCGTTGGGATTAAATAGCCGCGAATGGCCATTTGTGACGTCATAACCCCAATTTGCATGTTGATGGCCTCTGAAGCTGGTATCACAATTATGAGTGAGAGAATTGCCAGAACCCGTAAAAATAAGCCTGCCAGTCTGCAGGCCGAGGGACAAAGAGTTTGGGCTAAATTCGAAGAAGAGGGCGCGAAAGTTCATGGCTTCGATGAGCTCAAAAACAGCGAGTATTTTTACGTGCTTGATGGAGCCGCGGAGGGCACGAACCTTTATACTTACTTCCCGTTTCTATTTCGCCATGCGTTCCCAGAATTGAGGCGCGACGCTCTACGTAAACTGTCGTTGATGGGATTATTTTATCTGTACCATTTTCTTATTGACGATATCGCAATAGACGAGAAGGCGGGACGCCCTTCCAGACTGGCCGTATTAGTGAGCGGCGGATGCCATTTAAAGGCTATGGAGCTATTGGGAAGCCTCTATGGTTCCAGACCGTTTCCATGGGGTTACCATAAGACATTGCACCGTGAGTACATGGCCGCCATGCTGCTCGAGGGAATGTATCATAACGGTTTCCCTAATCAATACACGCGAGAAGATATGCTCCAAATCTCCACCGGGAAATCCGCCATGGCGAGGATCATCCTGATCGCGTTATGTAATATTTCGGACCGTAACGAATATATTAAACCACTCACAAAATCATTGAATTATTATTACGTCGGAGATCAATTATTTGATGACTTCCGCGACTGGAAAAAAGATCTGAGGTCGGGCAGATACTCTTATTTCATTACACAAGTTATTAAGTCATGCGAGCTGGGCGACAGGCTGGAGTCGCTTAACGGTGATCAGGCGATTGAATTGGTTGGAAAGCATATTTATTTATCAGGGGTGGCAGAATCTTATCTCAATGACGCGCTAATCCAGTGGAAGGAAGCAAGCTCGTGTCTTTCCGTAGTTAATTGCCCTGACTGGCTTGGATTTCTTGCGTCTTTGCAAACCGGGGTTAGGAATCTGCGCTCAAACATAGCGAAACAGTCACGGCGGCTCTTGTTACAGCCAGGCAAGTATGATTACTCACTAACCCTTCCGAACGCGAATCCCAAGGTCCCGGATATTGAGGATCAAAGGCTGTCATCTATCAGGCATCCGGTTCTGTCTATCGCGCCATGTGTTTCCGCTTCCGCGGAGCGGGCGGTCGGCTTCCTACAAAAGAGCTATTCGCCAAGGGACGGGTATGGAGACTTCATAGTTTTCGGCGAAAGCCTTCCCACCTGGGTGAGCGCCTATGTTGGCGCATCTTTGAATAATTGGTCCAGGCATATGAAAAGGCAGGATCATGTCAGTCGCCGAGTTCTCAATCGCCTGGTCAACAAGGTCGCCAGCAATCTGGCGTCGATGCAAAAAAAGAATGGGTGGGCGGCTAACACTTCAGCGCCTGAAGACGCCGATACAACAGCATGGGTAACTATGTTCCTGATTCAAGCGGGGGCTATCGGGCGGAGCGCCGTAACTGAAAGCCGGAGGGCGATGATTAATTTTCGTAGGCCCGATATGGGTTTCAGCACGTATCTACGAGATGCGATGGGGAAGGGATTTGAGGCATACAGCGAGAGCCACGTGGAGGTGACTGCGGTAGTACTGGAAGCGTTACTAATGACAGGTATGGCGCCGGACGATGAGATTATAGTTGGGGGGCTAAGATTTATAGCAGAGGCGAAAGAGAGTAACGGCTTGTGGCAGGCTTATTGGTGGGACGGGCAAATGTATGCTACCTACCACTGCCTGCGGGCGCAATGGTTGTGTGGGCGGCATTTGAAAAGCATTGATCTTGACACAACCATCGAACGCATTATCTCGCTTCAAGCTGAAGACGGAAGCTGGGGGGGGCAAACAAAGGGAGGAAATTTAGTGTTTGAAACGGCCCTGGCGTTGGAATGCTTACTATTGTTGGGGAACGGCATAGAGAATAGCGCGGAATTTAAGCGAGGCGTCGCCTGGTTAATGAACGAGCAGGGAAGCGGCGGAGATTGGGACTCACTCCCGATGATGCGTGTTCCGGATGGCTCAGACTCAAACCCATGGACGCGGGAGAATTGGAAGCTAGATTCGCTCAACAATGTAGGCGCTCTGATTAGAGACCAGAAAAATTTCTTTACTACCGCAACGGCGGTTAATGCGCTTACCGGGTGTTTGGACAGAGTAGGGGACTTTTCCTTAGTGGTTCGGTTGAAGCCTTCGCTTCAAGCCGCCGCGGCTCAGAATTATTTCAGAACTCTTTAAATATGCTCTATCGTACAGCCCCATTCTGCAGCGTCCCCATGGGGAAAAACTCCTGGTTGGCCTACCTTGAACACTCTAAAGCCGCCCATGTCGTGTCTTCTAACGGGCTTAGATTACTGGACTCCTGCCGAAAGTTTCGGACTCTGGAAGATCATCTGCTCGACCTGAACGATAAATTCGGCCTCGGGCAATTGCAACTGCCTGCTATTAAGAAAGCGCTTTCGGAATTCGCCGAAAAAGGAATGTTCGTATCGTACGATACTGTCATTTCCGGGTTATCGCAGGTGTCTCCGCAGCCGGAAGAAGATGGGCGTGTCACATCCCTGGGAATAATCACCCGGAATCGTATTAGCCGACTGGAGACGGCGCTACGGAGCTATATTGAGAATTGCAAAGGCTATGACAGGGATAACACCTATCTGATTTTTGATGACTCGCCTGATTTTAAGGTCCGGGATCAATGCCGGAGTATGCTGCGTTCGCTCAAGCGACGCTACCAGGTGAATTTGAGATACGGAGGGTTGGAGGAGAAAGTAAAATTTGCGCGGGCTTTGAGCGGGGATTACGACTTCCCGCAGGATATTGTTGAGTTCGCCACCCTCGATCCGGAGGGGGTTGGACTGTCAATAGGGGCTAACAGAAATGCGATGCTTCTGGACGCTGTTGGGGAATTGTTGTTTAGCGCCGATGACGACACGGTTTGCCGGATCGCCCCGCATCCGGAGGCTAAAGATACCCTGACTTTTTTTTCAGAAGCTATTCCTGCTGACCTCTGGAACTTTCCTGACCGCGAATCAGCATTGAAATTCGCCGGCCCCGTCGAAGAAGATTTTTTGGCCCCCCATGAAAAAACTTTGGGAAAAAGCCTGGAGAGTCTGGCGTTAGCGGCTGAGGGCCGCGGCGAACTTAAAATACATAACTATCTTTGCGATCATCTGCTAAGCAGTTTGTTATCGGGCCAGGGGAAGATAATTACTACTTTCAATGGCGTGCTCGGCGATTCCGGAATGCGATCTTCACTTCAATATCTGATATGGGGTGAAGGACCTAACCTGAGCCGGCTGGTACAGTCGGAGTCATATTACCACACTGTGAAGAGTAGCAGGGAAGTGTTAAGAGTGGCTCCTTGTATGTCTATTGTTCACGGAAAAGAATGCATGGCGGGATTTATCGGGCTAGATAACAGGATGGTCTTACCGCCATTTTTACCGGTCTGTAGAGGTGAGGACTCTGTTTTCGGAGTTCTTCTGAATAAGTGTTATGATAACTGCTATTCCTGCTACCTGCCACGGGCCCTTCTGCACGCGCCAACGGAACGGAGGCCCATTCAAGATTTTCTGACATCTGTAAACCGCATATTCGCCTCAAATATTTTTGCGTGGTTAATCCTCTCTTTTCCACTGACTGTGGGAAGATACTCGCCTCAGGATAATCTGCGGCGGCTTGGCGCATACCTGATTGAATTAGGGGCCTTGCCATTAGCTGAGTTTGAGGAGTTTCTTCGGTTACTGGCGTGGCAGGCGGCGGGGCAAATGATATCTGTATTGGAAAGTCGACTGAATACATACAAGAACGCTCCTCGATTTTGGGGTAGAGATCTCGAAAAATATATAGACGCCATCAAAAATAGGGCGCCGGATGAAGATTATATAGTTCCGAGTGATCTTGCCGAAAGGGGCGGCCCTTTTGGGGCGCGGCTGCTATCACAACGACTCGTATTCAAATTTGGCCGCCTGCTCACGTTATGGCCGGATTTCGTAGAGGCTGCAAAGCGGCTGCGCGATCAAGGGAGAAGATTAAGCGAGGAGATCTGAACAGATGAATTGGTTTTCGGAGATCCGCTATGGGCTGCGCAGACTGCTGAAATCACCGGCAGTAACGGTCATCGCTGTTTCAACTTTGGCCCTGGGGATAGGCGTAAATACCGCTATTTTTAGCGTCGCCAACGCGCTTCTACTAGACCCTTTACCATTTCCGGCTCTTGATCGAATAGTAACGATTTGGGAGACGGCGCCCAACCAAAACTGGGAGCACGGCAGGGTTTCAATTGCAAACTATCTGGACTGGCGCGAGCAAAGCCATTTATTTGAGCATCTTGGTGTTTACAAGTGGTGGGGCGCCAACCTCACGGGCGGCGATTATCCGGAGCGGCTGGAGGGGTATCTTATCTCGGCCAACTTGCTCGATGTTCTTGGCGTGAAACCGATGCTGGGGCGCGGATTCAGGCCTGAGGAGGAGCAGGCGGGGAAAGATAAAGTCGTCATACTCACGCACAGTTTCTGGCAGCGCCGATTTGGCGAGAATAGGGACATCATCGGCGGCGCGATCATACTGGACGGGACGGCTAGAGAGGTGGTTGGAGTGACGCCGCCGAGTAGTAATTTCCCGCCCGGGGCGGATATCCTGGCGCCGCTGGCCTTAACCCCGGAGATTATTCAAGATCGGAGTAGCCGTGTGGGTTCGGTCATTGGCCGCCTCAAAGTCGACGTTTCAGCCCGCCAGGCGACGGCTGAATTAGCCGCAGTGGCGCAACGACTCAATCGACAGTATCCCAGAGAAAATCTAGGGCGCGGAATAGCGATCTATCCCTTACTAGATGATACTACCCGTCCGTACAGCTCCGCCGTGCTTCTTCTGATGGGGGCCGCCGGCTTCGTCTTGCTGATCGCCTGCGCAAACGTCGCCAACTTAATGATCGTGCAAGCGTTCGGTCGGCTCAAAGAGAATGCGATTCGCCTGTCTTTAGGCGCTACACGCTGGAGCATCGCGCGTCAGCAACTGATTAAGAGCGCAATGCTCGCTGCGATCGGCGGCGCATTAGGTTTGTTTATCGCGTACTGGGGCGCCAAGGCGCTCAAAGCCGTAATTCCCGGCGAAGCGCTCCAATCAGTTCCGGGGTTGAACAATATTGGCATCAATTTACCTGTGCTTGGTTGTATGCTCGGAATTGTTACGGCGGCGGGCTTGTTATCCGGGGTGACCCCGGCGATCCAAGCCTCTGAGCCTGGCCTGGTTAAGGCGCTCGGGGAAGAAAGTTTTGGGTCGGCGTTGCGTATAAACCGGTCACGCTTGCGCGGTTTATTTATTATTATCGAAGTGGCCCTTTCGATGATTTTGCTGGTAGGCGCTGGCTTGATGTTGCGGAGCTTTTGGAATCTCATTCATATCAACCCTGGATTTAACCTTGGTAATACGCTGACGGCCGTTGTGGCGCTGCCAGACACAAAGTATCGTGAGAAGTCAAAACGCGTCGCATTTTTCCGAGACTTGACGGAACAGGTTGAGACGCTGCCGGGGGTGGAAGCCGCCGGACTCATTAGCGCCTTACCTTTAAGTGGCGATGATACATATAGTAACTTCTTGATTGAGAACAGGCCGGAGGCGCCTCCTGGCCAGAGCCAGGTTGGCCGTCTACAAGTTTGTACGCCATATTACTTCAGCGCCCTGGGTATCAAGCTCGTCAAAGACCGTGTTTTTTCTGAGTACGATAAGGAAAATTCGCAGCCGGTGGTCGTGATTAATGAGGCTTTGGCGCGAAATTACTGGCCTGATGAAGACGCTCTCGGCAAACGAATGAGATGTCCCGGGCCGCTCGAACGTAGCCCATGGATGTTGGTGGTTGGCGTGGTAAGCGATGTGAAACATAAGCTGAACATCCCCATCAGGCCGGAATATTATTTGCCCTATTCGCAATACCCTCGGAGTAATATGGTTTTGGTGGTTCGGACTAAAACAGAGCAGCCAACATTGGTTTCAGCGATACGCAATCTCGTGGTAAGGATTGATAAAGACCAGCCGATTTTCAAGATCTTAACGATGGAACAAGTGCGCGACAGGGCGGTTATTCTTCATAGCTTCTCTTCCGCGCTGCTCGGGATATTTGCCGTCGCGGCCTTGATATTGGCGGCGGTGGGGGTTTACGGCGTAATCTCCTACAACGTCACTGAGCGAACCTATGAGATCGGCGTTCGGATAGCGTTAGGCGCCCGGCCGTACGACGTAATGAGGCTGATAGGCGGTCAAGGCGCGCTCCTGGTTTCTATCGGAATAGCGGTCGGGTTATACGGCGTATGGGGACTTGCGCGAGTAATGAAGAGCTTTTTGTTCGATGTGACAACGAGCGACTGGATTTCATTCACTGGATCTTTATTGTTATTGGGCGTAGTTGCCTTTATCGCGTGCTACCTTCCTGCTCGACGCGCAATGAAGATAGATCCCGTGGCGGCGCTTAAGCGCGAGTAGCGGCTACGGCGCAGTAAAGAAATGATCGGGCAGATTCGAGAAGCGAAGCTGGAACCAAATTACAGCGCGCCGCGTGGCAGCGTGGTCGCCGGAAGCTATCCGATTTTACGTTAATTATCAGCGCGGTCGATCGCCGCGAGCATCTCTTCGTCGGTGAAATATTTGAAGAATTCGACTCCGCGGCTTTGCGACTCTTCTTTTTCGACGGATTCGAGTCTCCGCACGTCGGAATAATCGACGAG
>Ga0126377_10000752_pt1 | contig 20393 bp, 4 predicted proteins | sample PanSoiMetPlot_22_FD_92647 | JGI IMG/M metagenome (GOLD analysis project Ga0126377, IMG submission 92647) | Tropical forest soil microbial communities from Panama - MetaG Plot_22 | ecosystem: Environmental > Terrestrial > Soil > Tropical forest > Bulk soil | place: Panama | collected 2016-02-17 | reverse complement strand
CAGGGATAATGCGGGTTGGATGTTCGAAGTGGTGTTTGATTACGGCGACGAGCCTTACCACGAGGCGCCGCCCGACGCCGAGGCGCGGGTGTTTGTACAGTCGACCATCAGCGCTACGCCTGGACAATCCTGGCCATTCCGTCGCGATCCTTTCTCAACCTATCGCTCAGGATTCGAAGTCAGAACCTATCGCCTTTGCCGGCGGGCGCTGATCTTTCATCATTTCCCGGAAGAACTCGGTCCAGATGGATCCGGTATGGACAATTACCTGGTTCGCTCGACGGAATTCGCCTATGACGAGAATCCGATTGCATCACTGATGACGTCGGTGATCCAATCAGGCTATTTGCTGTGGCAGCCTGATTCCTATTTGAAAAAGTCACTGCCGCCGGTCGAATTCGAATACAGCAGAGCTGAAATCCAGAACGAAGTACAGGAATTGAGCGAAGGAAGCCTTGAGAATCTGCCGTCCGGTATGGACGGCGTTAATTATCAATGGATAGATTTGGATGGCGACGGCGTAGCTGGCGTCCTGAGCGAACAGGCTGGCGGCTGGTTTTACAAACGCAATCTCAGCCCGATTTCGAGCGTTCAGGAGAACGGCGCCACTCGCCAGGTGGCCAAACTGGCGCCCATCGAGACCGTGGCGGCGCGGCCTTCTTTCAACGGGATCGCGAGCGGCGAATTGCAATTCCTCGACCTAGCCGGAGACGGCAGGCCCGATCTGGTCCAATTCGAGGGGCCTGCGCCGGGCTTTTTTGAACACATGGACGACGACGCGTGGGAATCGCATCGCCCTTTCAGGTCATTGCCGGACGTCGAATGGCGCGATCCCAATCTGAAATTCGTCGACCTGACAGGCGACGGGCATATCGACCTCCTGTTCACTGAAGACGGGGTTTTCACCTGGTATCCCTCGCATGCCGAGGACGGCTTCGGGCCCGGCGTTCGTTTACCTGACTCATTTGACGAAGAGAGAGGCCCGCGACTGATTTTCGCCGACAGCAGGCAATCGGTTTTTCTGGCCGATCTTTCAGGCGATGGTTTGACCGACATCGTGCGAATTCGCAGCGGCGAAGTTTGTTACTGGCCGAACCTGGGTTACGGGCGATTCGGCGCGAAAGTGACGATGGATAATTCGCCGTGGTTCGAGGTGGCGGACATCTTCGATCAACGGCGTATTCGCCTGGCGGACATCGACGGTTCAGGCGTGACCGACATCATCTATCTCGCCAGCGACGGCATACAAATTTACTTCAATCAATCGGGCAACAGTTGGAGCGAAGCTCACAGGCTCGATCTTTTCCCGACGATAGACGCTCTCTCGACTTTCACCGCCGTCGACCTGCTGGGCAACGGCACGGCTTGCCTGGTCTGGTCGTCGCCGCTTCCGGGCCAGGCGCGGCGACCGATGCTCTATGTGGATCTGATGGGAGGGCTGAAACCTCACCTGATGATTCGGTCAATTAATAACCTCGGCGCCGAAACGCTGGTTCATTATTCATCCTCCACGAAGTTCTACCTGGAAGATAAATACGCGGGAAAGCCCTGGCTGACCAGACTTCCATTTCCGGTTCAGGTAGTCGATCGCGTTGAAACCATCGATCACATCAGCCTCAATCGCTTTGTCACGCGTTACGCCTATCACCACGGATATTTCGACGGCGTCGAGCGCGAATTCCGCGGCTTCGGAATGGTCGAGCAACTGGATACCGAAGAGTTCGCCGCGCTCAGCGAGAGCGACCATCTTCCCGATGCGACCAATATTGACGCGGCGTCTCATGTTCCGCCGGTCTTGACCAAAACCTGGTTCCACACCGGCGCGTTTGCGGAGGAAGAACGGATCTCGAAATATTTCGAGAGCGAGTATTATCGCGAAGGCGATCCCAGCCTCGGCGAGGGAGCGCTCAGCGACGAAGAGCTTGAAGCGATGTTGCTGCCCGACACGGTAATGCCCGCCGAACTTCCAGCCAGAGAAACGCGCGAAGCCTGCCGCTCGCTCAAAGGCTCCATCCTCCGCGTGGAAATTTACGCCCTCGACGGGAAGGAAGAGTCTGATCGTCCTTACAGCGTTTCGGAACGAAACTACACGATCAACCCGTTGCAGTTGCGCGGCCGTAACCGGCATGCCGTCTTCTTCACGCATGCGCGGGAGTCCATCGATTTTCACTACGAGCGGAAGCTATACGATGACGGGGCTAAGAAGATCGCCGATCCGCGCGTGACTCATAGCCTGACGCTCGATGTCGATCAATACGGAAATGTCCTGCGCTCGGCTGGCGTGGCCTATGGCCGGCGCTTAAAAGACGATGGGCTTTCTCCGGACGATCAGAAGAAACAGGCTCGCGCTCACGTCACGTTTACTGAAAATGTGTTTACGAATGCGGTTCTCGAATCGGACGATTACCGCGCGCCGCTCCCGAGCGAATCGCAGACCTATGAGCTTCTGAAGGTCAGCCCTGCTTCCAACGTCCAGGGGATTACCAATCTCTTCCGCTTCAATGAACTGAATAACCTGATAGTTTCAACCAACGATCAGGCGGCGACGCTGCCCTATCAGGAATGGGATGCGGATGAAGAATCGCTTCCCGGGCCGCGTCGCCGTTTGATAGAACGCCTTCGCACGCTCTACCGCAAAAACGATCTGAGCGGCCCTCTGCCGTTGGCCGCTTTGGAATCGCTGTCGCTCCCTTACGAAACCTACAAGCTGGCGTTCACTCCCGACCTCGTATCGGATGTCTTCAGGAGAGAGACGAACAGCGTTGAAGAAGACCTGATCCCCGATCAGGCGGCTCTGCTCGGCAATCAGGAAGACGGCGGTTACGTCCACAGCGAAGGTGACGCAAACTGGTGGATTCCATCAGGGCAAATATTCTATTCGCCGTCCGGCGACGATAGCGCGGCGCAGGAATTGAGCTTTGCTCTTCAGCATTTCTTTCAACCGCGCCGTTTCCGCGATCCGTTCGGACAGAGCGTGACGGTTGATTATGTATATGACCTGCTGCTGAAAGAGAGCCGTGATCCGCTCGGCAACGTCGTGTCGGTTGAGAACGACTTTCGCACGCTGGCGGCTCGTTTGATGACCGATCCGAACGGCAATCGCTCCGCCGTGGCCTTCGACGCGATGGGAATGGTGGCCGGCGCGGCGGTCATGGGCAAGGAGGGCGAAAATCTGGGCGATTCGCTCAATGATTTCACCGCCGAGGACGCCGACCTGACGCCTGCCCAATTGCAGAACTTCATTGCCGATCCGAGGGCGAATGCGGCGGCGCTCCTGAAGAACGCAAGCTCGCGCGTCGTTTACGATCTCGATCGTTATTGGCGCGAAAACAAGCCGCCCTTCGCGGCGACGCTAGCCCGCGAAACTCACGTCAGCGGCCTGGCGACCGATGAACAGACGAAGATTCAGATCGGTTTTTCCTACGCGGACGGTTTCGGGCGGGAAATTCAAAAGAAGATTCAGGCGGAACCTGGGCGGTTCGACCTCGATGATCCGAACGCGCCCATTGTCGATCCGCGCTGGGTGGGCAGCGGCTGGACGATCTTCAACAATAAGGGCAAACCGGTTCGCCAGTACGAGCCTTTCTTCGACGACACCCACGATTTCAAGTTCGCCCGCATCATCGGCGTCAGCCCGATTCTTTTCTACGATCCTCTCGAACGAGTAGTCGCCACGCTACACCCGAATCACACATGGGAAAAGGTCGTCTTCGATCCCTGGCGGCAGGAAAGCTGGGATGTCAATGACACCGCGTTGATCGACGATCCAAAGGCCGACGCTGATGTCGGCGATTTCTTCCTCCGCCTGGCCGAATCCGAATACCTGCCTACCTGGTGCGCGCAGCGGCAGGCCGGAGCGTTGGGCCCTGATGAACAGGATGCCGCCGTGAAGACCGCCATGCATGCGGGAACGCCGTCAGTAGCCCATGCCGATTCGCTCGGACGGATGTTTCTGACCGTCGCCCATAATCGATTCAAGCCGGGCAATGCAGACCCCGCCGATCCGCCTGTGGAAGAGTTCTACGCCACGCGAGTCGTCTTCGACATCGAAGGCAACCAGCGCGAAGTGATCGACGCCAAAGACCGCATCGTCATGCGTTACGACTACGACATGCTGAGCGCGCAAATCCATCAGGTAAGCATGGAGGCCGGCGAACGTTGGATGCTGAACGATGTCGCGGGCCAGCCGATCCGCGCATGGGATAGCCGGGGACATACATTCCGAACCGAATATGACGCGCTGCGACGCCCGCTGCTGAGCTTCGCGCAGGGCGCCGATCCGCAAAATCCAATCGCTGAAATCATGTTCGGCAAGATCGAGTACGGCGAGGGCCAGCCCAATGACATTCAATTCAATCTGCGCGCTAAGCCATTCCGCCAATATGACAGCGCCGGCGTCGTGAAAAACGAGCAGTACGACTTCAAGGGCAATATATTGCTGAGCAGCCGCCGGCTGGCTCAAGACTACAAGACGATTCCCGACTGGACAGCCAATCCGGCGCTGACGCTGGAGACGTTCACGACCGTTAGCGCTTATGACGCCCTCAACCGGCCCATATCTGTAACGACTCCCGACCTGAGCGTATATCTACCGACTTTCAATGAAGCTAATATGCTTGAAAAAGTGGACGTCCGTTTGCAGGGCGAGCAGGCGTCCACTCCGTTTGTCACCAATATCGACTATGACGCGAAAGGCCAGCGAACGCTCATCGAGTACGGAAATAACGTCAGGACTAACTACGAATATGATCCGTTGACTTTCCGGCTTACTCGTTTGCAGACGCTGCGCGGCGCCGAACATTTGCAGGACCTGAGTTATACCTACGATCCCGGCGGTAACATCACACGGATAGTGGACGACGCCCAGCAGACGATCTATTTCAATAATCAGGTCGTGACGCCGAGCAATGACTACACCTACGACGCCGTTTATCGTTTGATTGCCGCGGAAGGGCGCGAGCATATCGGCCAGGTCGAACAGCCTGAGACCACGTGGGACGATCGATTCAGAATACATCTGCCGCATCCCAATGACGGTCAGGCCATGCGCCGTTACGCCGAACGGTACGAGTACGACGCTGTAGGCAATTTCCTGCAATTGGTTCATCAAGCAGTAAACGGCAATTGGACCCGCAGTTACGCCTATAACGAGCCGAGCCTTATCGAAGCAGGGAAGAATAACAACCGCCTGAGCGACACTACAGTCGGCGGCGGCGACACGGCCACCGAAGTCTATGCCCACGACGCGCACGGCAACATGACTGCTATGCCGCACCTGTCGCTGATGCAGTGGGATTTCAAAGATCGGTTGAACGCGACTTCCAAGCAGGTAGTGAATGACGGCGCGCCGGAGACGACCTACTACGCCTACGACGCTTCAGGCCGGCGCATGCGCAAGGTGACGGAGCGGCAGAACGGTACTCGCAAAAACGAACGGATATATCTCGGCGGGTTCGAGGTCTACCGCGAGTACGACGCCACCGGAAACACTATTACTTTGGAGCGCGAGACCTTGCACGTAATGGACGACAAGCAGCGCATTGCAATCGTGGAAACTCGCACGCAGGGCAGTGAGCCTGATGTGCCAGAGCAGATCATCCGTTACCAGTTCGGCAATCATCTCGGCTCGGCATCTCTGGAATTGGATGAAGCAGGGCAGATCATTTCATACGAAGAGTATTACCCCTATGGCAGCACATCATACCAGGCGGGACGGAGCGTAGCAGAGGTGAGCTTAAAGCGGTATCGGTATACGGGGGTGGAGCGGGATGAGGAGACGGGATTTACTTACCACAGGGCAAGATATTACATGGCGTGGTTGGGCCGATGGATAAGCGCAGATCCGATTGGAATAGAAGGTGACATGAATTTGTACTCGTTTTCCAAAGATAATCCATGCGTTTGGAGCGATGAGGATGGCCATAGCCCGCAAAAGAAATCATCTCCTGGGTCTGCTCAGAGGATGGGAACCTTGATGCATAATTATACTTTGGCCGCTTTCGCAATTAGAGCACAAAGGCTCGGTCTCAAAGCAGGTTTCGAAATGCCAACTTTGAAGGGAGGTTCTAGGAACAGGAAAGACATTGGGACCGTTGATTTTGTGATTGAGTCGAATGGCGTACATCATCTTTATGATCTAAAGAAAAGCGGAGAGCACCGGGATTGGCTGGATAGATATATACAGTACTATCCAGCCAGTCCGGCTATTCGTGGAACAATTCTTGAGCAATACCGAGAGATCATCGCGCCTATATTTTATTACGACCCGAAAACGCCTACTGGCATATACGCAATAGAATTTGATCTCCCTTCCAAAGACGGAAAAGTGACGCCGGGCATAATAGAATATAAATATACGTTCGTTGAATGGAAGAACGTTACACCTGAATGGCAGAAGAAATTTGTTGAGGAAAAAGGATTTGAGTGGGTCTCGAAATCGGACTTGTATATGCCTGAGAGAAAGTGGATGGTCATTGATCCAATCAAAGATCTGGAGATATTGAATGGTCAGCGACCTGCACATGAGTGGTTGTCACAAGGAGCTGAATTGGTTTGGCCAGGGTTGTATGAAGAATATGCCCAGAAGATACATAGGGAATATGAGGAGGCGGAACGATTGTCCTCTTTCCTAGAGAAGCAATCGATCTGGGAATGGCAATACCAGCAGAACTTTCAGTCAATAATGAATACACTGACTGGCGCTGTTATTAGTACGCAGCTTTCGCCATCCAATTCATCATCCTTTTCTACAGCTACTGAAATTGAAAGTACAGGCAGTACGGTGACGTCAAAGGGCATGTCCGTTTTGCAACCTGTGTTAGCGCATTAAGCCAGAGCGACTTGCCAGAGTCAGATATGCTGTTGATTGCAAATGTCTGTTATTGCCTAAAATTCCGCGTTAGCCATTGCGGCCCTGAGATTCGAAAGACGCGCGGCATGTGTAGCACAAACTGTCCGGTTTGCGCGATTTGCCCCTTCGCTAATTGAATGCTAGTCGGCAAGCCACTCATCGGCGCCGGCCCGGGATAGGTCTGATCTGAAAGCGGCGCAAACTGGACAGTTTGCGCTCCTCATGCCGGTCAGTTCTTGGATGCGCAAATGCCATTTAGAAAAGCTATCGAGATTTGGGTAATAACAAGCTTAAACGACCCTCCAACTGCGAGTCGAAATTTGTCGATGTCCTGATTCTGACCAAACAAAATATAACAAGGAGACTACCCATGATTTTACAAATCTCAGCCAGCCAGCTCTCATATGGGATGCAGGGCGCCGACGTCGCCCGGCTTCATCAGGCGCTTGAAGCGCTCGGCAGAAACGTGCCGGCGTCCGAGGTTGAGAACCGGGTTTTCGGCGACGTAACGGTCGCCGTGGTAAAAGCTTTGCAGACGGACCTCAAGATCGCTTCCACAGGGATCGTTGACGCTGCGACGGTCGCCGGTATCAACGCCAGGCTGGCCGCGCAGAATAAGGCCTCGCGCGTGGTGAGAGGTTTCGTTCTCGACGCCAACGTCAAACCTTTCACCGGCGGTTTAGTACAGTTATACAACGAAGGGCCGACAGGCGAGCAGGCCATCGGGACATCTCAGATCAATTCGGCGGACGGTTCTTACCAGATCAGCTATAGTCCGCCCAGTGGCGGCAACGGGCGCATGAATCTGCGGGTTGCGGTCCTGAACGATAACAGACTGGTCGAAACGACGCCGAGCGGCGCGAGCATACTGACCGACGCCGGTCCGTTGGAAGTCGTCGACTTCGTGTTGAGCGGCGCGACGAATCAATCCAAGTCCGAATTCGACCTGATCCTCGAAGACCTCAATCCATTGCTTGGGGGCCGCCGTCCGCAAGATCTCAAGGAAGACGCCGGTCAGCGCGATGTCAGCGTATTGGCGGGCCAGAGCGGTTATTCTTCAGCGCAAATCGCGACGCTCGCGCTGGCGCACAAATTCGGAGATCAGACGCAGACGCCGGCTCAGGTTCTCTACGGGCTATTGAGTCAAGGGCTTCCACCCGACGCTGCCGCGCTGCACAGCGCAGATCCAAACCTGCGGCTGAACGCTCTGAAAGCCTCGGTTGCGCAGGGGTTGGTTCCCGCGCAGATTGACGGCAAGAACATCGAAGATTACCTGGATGGTTTCATTCCTTCGCCCACCAGTGGGGGCCAGGAACTGCAGGGACTGCTAGGCGGCATTCTCACCCCGAACGAACTATTCCCGTTCGTCGGCGAATACCTGGCCGACAGCCAGAATCCCGACGCCTTTTGGGCCCAGATCGCGACAGAACCGCAGTGGGCCAGCCGCGCCAATGCGCTCAAGCTGACGGTCCAGATCGGGTCATTGACTAACAACCACGCGCCTCTGGTAAACGCAATCAAGGCGCTGCCCAATATCAGTCAGGCTTCTGACATCGTTCGCCTCTCCAAGAGCGACTGGAAAGCCTCCATTCAGACGCAAGGCGTGGGCTTTCCCGCCGATACGCCGGGCGCCGATGACAATGAGAAGGCGGACAATTACGCCAGTCAGATCGTGGCCCGCGTCGAGGCGGCCTTTCCCACGCGGTTTTTCGCCGCGCGCCTCGGGCAGTCGCCAGTCGCGACGTATCTCAACGCCCGGCCTTCATATGACCTTGTAAAGACATATCCGGCGCGGTTCTTCAAAGAGAATCCGGACGGATTGAGCCAGGAAATCCGAACTCAATTGCCCGCTTTTCAGCGCCTTTATCGCCTCACCGCCAACGCGGAGGAGACCATTGCCCTATCGGCCAAAGGGATTCAATCCGCGCAGCAGATTTCGCGAATCAGCCGCGAAGTCTTCGCCGAGCGGCATCAGGACGTTTTCTCCGAGGACCGGGCGAATGAAATCTATGACAAAGCGCTGAGAACCAGCGCCATCGCGATGGCGTTATTGGGCGAATACGGCGCGGGCTCCAATCGAACGAGTCTACAGGCTCTGCCTAGACTCGACAGCCATGAACAGGCGGACGCCGCCGCTGATTCGATCCCGGATTGGGAGACGTTGTTCGGCTCCTTCGATTTCTGCGCCTGCCAGGAGTGCGCCTCCGCGCACGGGCCGGCGGCTTATTTCGTCGACCTGTTGATGTTCCTCGAAAACCGCCAGGCGGAAACCGATTCGCAAACGGTCAAGGACATTCTCTTTCTGCGCCGTCCGGATCTGGGCGACATCGAACTGAGCTGCGAAAACACCAACACGCCTTTGCCGCTCATCGATCTGGCGAATGAAATTCTGGAAGATGCGGTCGCGCCGCCCGCGCCATTTGCGCCGTTCAACCTCGCGCCTTCGCTCGAAGCCGATCTCGCTCAGCCGGTGGCGACCGACGCCCTGACCGCCGCGTTCAATCCTCCGCTACGGCCCGGCGCCCGCGTGGAAATTCTGGAAGCCGGAAAGCGATGGCGCGTCGCGGACGAATCCTTCGCTTACAGCGTCGTCAAGGACGGCGGCGCGCTGAGCGTCTCCGCTCGCAGCCGCCAGACCACGGGATCAGCCGAGGAAAGGCGGGCGACGCCTCAGTATCGAAACAGCGCGGCATACGCCGAACTCGCGCAATCAGTCTATCCCTGGAATTTGCCGTTTGACTTGCCCAGCGAAGAGGCGAACGCCTTTCTCACACATCTGGGCGTTTCGCGCCGCGATCTGATCGAAGCGCTGCGGCCCGCGCCGGAGCCGTTCGATCCGAATGATCCCGTCGTCGTTCGGATGGCCGCTGAGCGGCTCGGCCTGACCGATACGGAACGCAAGATCATCGTGGGCGAGCCGTTGACTCCGCCTCGACAGCCAGATGAGTTCTGGGGCTCCGCGCCGGTCAGTCTCCTGACTACGGTTCAAGAATTGCTGAATATTTCCGGCCTCAGTTACGCGGAACTTGACGCGCTGCTCGCGACGTGGTTCATCGACCCAGCGTCCACGCTGGAGATCACAGCCAGGCCCGACGCTCCCGTCGACACCTGCGACACGACGAAATTGCAGATCGCGGGTTTGACCGCTGACGTTCTGACGCGGACGCATCGCTTCGTTAGATTGTGGCGCGAACTCGGCTGGACGATCTGCGAGGTCGATCGCGCGATCCGCGCTTTTGCGCCCAATGCGACCACCCCTACTCTGACCAACGAAATTCTGGTCAGGCTCGATCATCTGCGCGCTCTCTCTTCGCAGTTGCGACTGACGGTCGCGCAAGTCCTCGCTTTTTGGAAGCCGATTGATACGATCGAGCCAGGTTCGCTCTATCAACGGCTCTTTTTCAATCCGGCGGTTTTCAAACCGCTGGATGAGGATTTCCGATTGCGGCCCGACGGTCAGGAACTGTTGGACACAAGCAAGTCGCTGGCCGACAAAGCCGCCGTCCTGCAGGCCGCATTTCGGCTGAATTCCGCCGCCCTTTCGTCGATGCTCGCGAAGACGGACGGCAAGCTGAATCTGGCCAATCTGTCGCTTATCTATCGCCATGCGGTTCTCGCGCGCCAGATAGGCGTCACGGTTCAGAATTTATTGACGGCGATCGATTTGACCGGCATCGATCCGTTTCGGGCCGACAGCGCACAGGATACGCTCCAATTTGTAGCTGTCGTCAAAGCTATGCTTGCCTCCGGATTCAGCATTCCGCAACTTGATTACCTGCTGCGCAATCAATTCAATCCGGCGTCGTCGTTTGCGCCGCCGGATTCGACTTTGGCGCAGGTTCTTATGGAGACTCGAAGCAATCTGCTCAATGTCGATGCGCCGTCGGACGCCGAAAAACAGAGTCTCCGGGAAAGCGCCGTGATCGACCGTCTAGCCGCCGCTCTCGAATTGCCCGCCGATGTGACGGCCAGCTTGCTCATACGAGTAACTCACGAAGGCGTAATCGTCCTGGACAAGTTCGTGAGACTGTCCGAGATTACTGACGCAGAGCTGACGCGGGCCAACGCCGGAGCCCAGTTCGAATCGCTCGAAAAATTGGTGAAGATCGCCGCTGTTATTCAGACTCTCAAGCTTCCCGGCAGCCAGTTGAACTGGTTGTTCCGCGAGAATCCGTGGTTGGCCGTGGCGCCTGATCCTCCCGCCAGTCCGGTATTGCTGGCGGGCTGGTTCTCGATAATCAAACTTCAGCTCCTGCGGCAGTATCTGTCCATTGAAGACGCCGCCCTTGAAGCCATTCTGGGCGCGCTCAGCGCGGTCGCAGCCGCTCAGGGTCAGGCCGCGCGACTCGCCGCAAAGAGTTCCTTCATCGATTCGCTCACGAAGTGGCTGGATTGGGCGCCGGAAGAACTGGAGACTCTTATCGGCAAGGCGGACAACCTGGCCGATCTCGGTTTGCTGAAAGCTCGCATCCCTGAAGATTATCGCGTCGATCTCCTTGACCGTCTGAATCGCGCGATGAGCCTGCTCAAGCGCCTGGGCGCGACCGCAGAACAGGCCAGCCAATGGTGTGACGCCGCAGTGACTGGCGCGGACGCGAAGTCGATTCGCGCGGCGGCCAAGGCTAAATACGATGACGACGCCTGGCGGAATATCGCCACGCCGCTTCAGAATGCGCTGCGCGATAAGCAGCGCGAGGCGTTGGTCAGCTACCTCGTGGCTCGTCCGGCGAAATGGGCGACGAATCTCTCGAAAGCGGACGCCAACGACCTCTATTCCCATTTCCTGATCGATGTTGAAATGAGTTCCTGCCAGATCAGTTCGCGCATCAAGCAGGCTATCAGCTCGGTCCAGCTCTTCGCGCAACGCTGCTTGATGGGGCTGGAGCCGGAGGTCAAGCCGAGCGATCCTAAATGGACGCAGTGGACCTGGATGAAGAACTTCCGCGTCTGGGAGGCGAATCGAGAGATATGGCTTTATCCGGAAAACTGGATCGAGCCGGAATTGCGCGACGACAAAACTCCGTTCTTCAAAGACCTCGAAAATGAATTGCTCCAATCGGACCTGGATGACGCCGCCGCCGAGCAGGCCTTTCTGAACTATCTAGAAAAACTGGATGAAGTGGCGCGACTGGAGATCGTAGGCGTTTATGAAGACGACGAGGACAAGACGTTGCACGTTTTCGGCCGAACCTTTCACAACCCTTACGTCTACTATTACCGTAGAAGGGGAGGCGTGACGCGCGCCTGGACGCCCTGGGAGAAAGTGGAACTCGACATCGAGGGCGATCATCTCATTCCGGTCATCTGGAATCGGAAGCTGATGTTGATCTGGCCGGTCTTCACCGATAAGGCGCTGGAAAAGCCGATCACGATGCCCGCGCCGAGCGCTAAGATGGATTCGGCCGACCATTATTGGGAGATTCAACTCGCCTGGAGCGAGTATAAGAACGGCCAGTGGTCGGGTAAGAATTTGTCGGAGGCCGTCGCGTTCACCGCGTATAAGGGCGACGATATCCTCTTCGGTAATCTGGCCCTGCCCTCGGTAATGACGCCGATCGCTCTCCGAGTAAACAATAATAATGGCACTGGCGATTTTCCTCCCGACGATGGAGGTGGAAACGGTCCCGCAGGCGATCCGGGAGGCGTGCCCCCGCTCATACTCACCTTCTCCGGGCCGACACGCCTGGTTTCGAAGGAACTCTTTTCATTCAAAGCGCTCGTTTCGGATGAGACGCTGGCGGTGCGTGGATACCTGCGACGAGATTACCGTGCGGCGCCCGTCGCCGGCGATTCTCAGATCGCCTACCCCTTCGGAGAATTCCGCTTCTTTGGCTGTCGCAAGATCGTCACCACGGCTCATAACTCGCAAATCGCCCGGCGAAACTTCGCCCTCGCTCCAACGGGATCGAAGTTCGATCGCATGTGGTTTACGGGGAATAGCTCGGGGCTCACTTTGTTCGACGGCCAGTTTCCGGCTCTTCCACCATCTATCCCCCCAGACGTCGACATCCTGGTGAACGAGCCGGAGTCGATCGCGGGCGATCCCTCCTCAACGCTGGTGAACAAATTCGATATCCCGGCGCTGGACAGCTCTCCCTGGTCATTCCGCTTGCTCGCGCCACACCAGGATCTGCAATTTGTTTGCGACCGCCCATTCTTTTTCATGGACAACAAGCGGACGTTCATCGTGACCTCGACCGGAACGTCAGGTAGAATACCTGCCATCGAACTCGGCGATTGGGTGATTGGAAACCTCGGGACCGTCCAACGATTCGATTACTTCCCGACTGCTCCTGGCGGATCTGTAGACCCGATCGATCCTTCGAGCGGGCTGGAACCATTGCCGGCGTTGGCGCTGGGGCTGGGAGGCCGCCGGATCGTTAAACAGATACCGCCCGCCAGTGTGACGCCGGCGGCGATCGTCAGGACTTTATTGCCTATATTCTGGACGACTCGCGAATACAGTTTTGAGAACTTCCATCACCCATATCTCTGCGAGTTCCAGAAAACTCTCAATCGGCTGGGCACGCCAGGGCTGCTCTCTCTGGCGACACAGAGCAGGCTGGACGCGGCGTCTTTCGACGATTATCAACCTGAGGCTCGCGTGCTGAAACCATACCCGGTGGACGAAGTCGAATTTCAATCGGGAGGCGCCTACGAGCTTTACAATTGGGAGCTTTTCTTTCACATCCCATTGTTGATTGCGACCCAGTTGAGCAATAACCGGCGTTTCGAGGACGCCCAACGCTGGTTTCATTACATCTTCGATCCGACAGCCGCTTCGGGCGGCGACGTTCCTCAGCGCTATTGGGCTTTCAAGCCGTTCTACGACCGTCTGAAGGGCGATTACGAAACCGAGTCGGTGAAGACGCTCGAAGAGATGATCGCCAATGGCGCCTCGGATGAATTGAAGATCGCCGTCGAGGTTTGGCGCGAGAATCCATTCAATCCGCATGCGGTGGCGAGGTTGCGAACGACCGCCTATCAGAAGACCGTCGTCATGAAGTATATCGACAACCTGACCGCGTGGGGCGACCAACTGTTCCGTCTCGAAACCCTCGAATCGATCAATGAAGCGACTCAACTTTACGTCCTGGCGTCGGAAATCCTGGGCCGCCGCCCCGAGGTCATTCAGCGTGACGTGAAGCCGCCGGTCGAAACCTTCAACAGCCTGGAAACGAAGCTGGGCGCGCTGGGCAACGCGCTGGAGCAGATTGAATTGCTGGTCGCCGACTCGGGCGACACGAATTCGACCGGGGATTCTTCGCAGACGCCCGATCCGCCTTCGGACACAGTGTTGTATTTCTGCGTGCCTGAAAACGATAAACTGCTCGGATATTGGAGCACGGTTGCGGACCGTCTCTTCAAGATTCGCCATTGCATGAATATCGAGGGGCAGGCGCTGCAACTGCCATTGTTCGAACCGCCGATCGATCCCGCTTTGCTCGTCCGCGCGCAGGCCGCCGGTCTGAGCGTCAGCGACGTGTTGAGCGATATCTCGGTCTCTCTGCCGAACTATCGTTTCTCCATAATGTTGCAGAAAGCCAGCGAGATGGTCGCCGAGGTCCGCAACCTGGGGGTGGAATTGCTTTCCGCACTGGAGAAGCGGGACGCGGAGGCTTTATCGACGCTGCGATCGGGCCAGGAACTGCGCCTGCTTCAAGCCGTGCGCGACGTTCGCGTCAACCAGATCGCCGAGGCGACGGCGAACATTGCGGCGCTGGAGAAGAGCAAAGAGATAGCTCAGGCTCGAAAGGATTATTACGAAAGCAGGGAATTCATCAGTAATCGTGAACGTTCCGCCCTCGCTCTTTCAGTCGATTCCAACATAGCCTTGGCCGGGAAGGCTGAGGCCGAGGTAATCGCCGCCATGGTCCATCTCACTCCGGACGTTAAAGTGGGGGCGCTGACCACAGACGGAGCTACATATGGGGGAGCAAACCTGGGGGCCAGCGCCGAGTCTTTCGGAAACTTGGCGCAAACTCTAGCATCGATCTTAGAACTCAACGCAACGATTACAGGCAGGATAGCTGAATATGGCAGGCGACAAGACGAATGGGATTTTCAAGCGAATCTCGCGACTATCGAGTTGGCTCAGATTGATCAGCAGTTGGCCGCCGCCCAGATTCGGCTGGCTATCGCCGAACAGGAACTGCATAACCACGATCAACAGATCGACGACGCCCGTGAAGTCGATCAATTCCTGCGCGGCAAGTTCACCAATCAAGACCTGTTCCAATGGATGACGGGGCAGGTTTCCGGCCTTTATTTCCAGAGCTACCAACTCGCTTACGATCTTGCGAAGCGCGCGGAGCTTTGCATGCAGCACGAACTAGGTCTCAACTACGGAGAGACCTCTTTGATCCGCTTCGGTTATTGGGACTCGCTCAAGAAGGGGTTGCTGGCCGCCGATCATCTCGCCTACGACCTGAAGCGGCTCGACATCGCGTATCTCGACGGGAACATCAGAGAATATGAGTTGACGAAGCACATCTCGCTCATTTCGCTTGCGCCTGAACAACTCATCGCCTTGAAGGAAACTGGCGTCTGTCAATTTGAAATCCCGGAATGGCTGTTCGACCTCGACACGCCCGGCCATTACAGAAGGCGAATCAAAATGGCGAGCGTGACGATTCCATGCGTGGTCGGCCCGTACACGACGATTCACCTCAAGGCCCAGTTGGTCAAAAGCTCGTACCGCCGAATTGCGGAGCTGACAGGCGGCTATGATCGCCTGCCGCCGGATGACCCCGCCGGCCCGGACGGCCGTTTTGTCGATGATCGAAAGATACTGGAATCAATCGTGACCAGCGCCGGGCAGAATGACGCGGGCCTCTTCGAACCCGCCATGAGAGATGAACGCTACCTGCCGTTTGAAGGCGCTGGAGCGATAAGCTCATGGAGACTAGAATTGCCGGTGGAGTTCAAGACTTTCGACTACGGCTCCATCACCGACGTCATTCTGCACCTGCGGTACACGGCGCGAGACGGTGGAGATACGCTGCGCGCTGCGGCCGCCTCGTCAGTGGCGCAGCGATTGAGAGACGCCGCGTCTCGCCCGCTGTTCAGGCTCTTCAGTTTGCGCCATGAATTTCCCACCGAGTGGTATCGGTTTGTAAATTCCTCGACATCAGGAACCAACGCTATGACGGTCGATCTGGCTGCGACCAGATTCCCCGCTTTCGTTCAGAGCAGAGAGATCACGGTCACAGAGGCGCAGGCAATCGCCACAACCAGCTTGGCCGCCCCGGTCCAGATCGCCATCGCTCCCGGACAGACGGCGCCTGATCCAACAGGAGGCGCCTGGACAGGTGATGGCGCCACTCCCGGGCCGTGGACGGTCAGCGTGAATTCAGATCCGAAGTCGATAGAGGACGTCTTCGTTATTCTTGCATACGGCGTAAATTGACTTCAGTGGGCGCATTTCGGCGCCGACATAGGCCGTGTGGGTATGAAGACAGGTGTAGGTCGCGCCGTTGTGTATGACTGAGTCGCCCGCGTTGTAGGTATTGCCTTCCGCCCAATTTCCCCTGCAAGGGCCTTGAGCGGCGGATGGGTTGGTTATCGTGAATGCCAGCGCGGCGATGGTGAGCAGCTACGCGCAAAGCGCTATAAGCGTTCATGCATATTGACGCGGCATCTTGTGATCCTCCATTTCTGTTGGCGATTAAATCGGAACAGCCCAGAGTGAGACAGACTGAAGTCTGTCCGCCCCCAATTCAGGTTACGGACAGACTAAAGCCTGTTCCCCTAACAGCCGTCCGGGCCTACTGAAGTAGCTCCGATGATCGCTTTGAAGAGGTTGAAGTTGTTGATGCGACTTTGCACCTGCGCCGGGTTGCCGCCGTCGCATTCCAACGCGCCGTTGATCGAGCGGATTGTGCAGCCGAAGCCGGCATTGTTGATGATGCAACTGTGCGCCGGCTGAGTTCCCGGGCCGCTCTGCGTCATCCAATACCAAAAGGCCGTTCTCCAGGCGACTGCCGAGTCTTGCTCCACCAGATTAGGGTTGGCCCAAAGGTTCAGCCCGAGCGCCATGCCGGCGCTGCAATAGTTGAAATTCCAGCTCAATTGGATCGGTCCGCGACCGTAGTAACTTTGGCCTGACGCGCAAACGCCGCACGGCGTAGCGGAGTTGGAGCAATAAAGGCCGCGAGCGATTTCGGTGATGTGAACCAGACCGCCCGTTTCGTGCGCAAAGTTCGCGAACGCGGCGGCGGCCTCGCGTCTGCGCATGGCCAGATCGCCAGTCCCAGTAAATTCGGGGAAGGTCGCTGCGGCGTTTATTAAGCCCTGGTAGGTGTAGAACGGATTACGGCTGGGGAACATCTGGTTGAACTGCGTTTCACTCACTACCTGTGCGAGCCCACTGCCCGGATTCGGGTTCGGACCCGGCGGGACGCAAGGACCGATGGGCCGCCAGGGGCCATCTCCGCCGGAGTTGGTCTCGGGATTCTGGTTTTGAGTCCACCACTTGGCTTCGTAGATGAAGCCGTTCAGACTCGCCCGCTGTCCGCCAGTAAAGATCGCAGTCGCAGTCCAGGTCGGAACCCCGCTGCATCCCGGGCCAGGATTCGGCGTCGGTGTTGGAGTTGGCCCAGGTGTTGGCGCTGGCGTCGGTGTTGGAGACGGGGGAGTAGGCGTGGGCGTCGGGCCGCCAGTACACGATCCGCCCGTGCGCCACAAGGACGGCGTTGAGGCCGGGGTCCAACCGGCGCCGACGTAGGCCGTGTGGGTTTGAAGACAGGTATAGGTCGCGCCGTTGTATATGACGGAGTCGCCCGCGTTGTAGGTATTGCCTTCCGCCCAATTTCCCCTGCAAGGACCTTGAGCGGCGGATGGGTTCGTTATCGCGAATGCCAGCGCGCCGATGACGAGCATCGACACGCAAAGCGCTATATGCGGTCTTGCATTTTGACGTGGCATCTTATGTGATCCTCCATTTTTGTCAGAGTTGCTACAAGACTTCCTCTCTACGTTAAACATAGAGTTATTGTGCGCTAAATCGAACCGACTAAGATTTGTATAGAGACCTTGACCTTGTTAGGCCTGGTTTAGACTTTAGGCGGAGCCCAGACAAGGGTGTTTACAGCTACTTAACCTGTCTAGTTAACGGTTAAGCCCTTTTTGTCGCTTCGCTGGAGATTAGAAGCGAGCCGAAAGAAGACTGAGGGACTTCGATGATATGAGGGCCATTTTCATTTGTCATGGGCTGAGGGACGAGTCAGGCCCCATTTGATGCGGGTATACGCGATGCGGAATCCCTGCCTCTCGGCGTTGCGTTGCGAGGCGCTGCCTGGCAGCGCGCACATCATCGCGATGTCACATCCTTGTTCCGCCGCGTAACGTAAACGGCTTTCAAGCAGGGCCAGTTGCGCGCCCTGCCTGCGCCCTTCGGGAATTGTGCTCGCCCCGGCCAGCAGCGCCACGCCGTCGTGAATGAAAATCGCGCCAGTGGCGATTGGCCGTCCATCAAGCTCGGCCAGGAACGAACATCCGCCCGCCCTCTTTGCGGTGATGGATGATAGCTCGAGGATCATATCGGCAAACTCGATCAACTCGCTCCAGCCTCTGGCCGCCGTCCGCGCCCACAAGTCTTGTTCACCGTCCCGTATCAGACGCGACTGAATCTTCTCGTTGCGCGGCGACGCGAGCTGAACCTCGCGCCCGATGGGGCGATACATCACACTGGTCAGCTCGATTGGCTGATAGCCCCGCTCGTTCAATAAAGTCAGCAATGAGACGTCGGCGAGCGGGCTGACTTCGTGATGGACATGAGCGCCGCGCCGCTGAAAGAAATTCTCGAGTTTTTCCATGTCCGACTGCGTGACAGGACCGAAGACTCCAAGTCCGAAAGTTTGCGTGAGCGGCGATCCTATTCCGTCAAACATCGCGTACGCGCCCGCAACTTCAATCCATTCCGCGCCGCTCTCTGGATGGAGCTTGGCTCTGGCTTCGACGAAGTCGGCGTTGCTGCGCCCCTCGGCGCGCTCAAGGCGGCGCGAGAGGGAGAGATTGGAGAAGGGAATTGATTGTTCGTCAGTGATCATTGCGGTTTCACCGCTTATCATTGCCGGGGCAGGTAGCCCAGCTCGGTCAGAATTTGTTTGGTCAGGTTGATGCGCCGGTCGCGTATGGCTGCGAAACTATTCCCTTCGAGATTGATAGCAAAGAAGTAAACGTTGTCTTTGGCTTCCAGGTACCCGACGAACCAGCCGATGTATTTGCCACCGGCTAATGGTCCACCGCCGGTCTTCCCGCTCATCTTGTACTCAGCGGTCTTTTCCAACATCAGTATGTCTTTCACGATTTCGATTGAACGTTTTGAAACGGGCAGTTGTTCGCGGTAAAGCATCTTCAGAAATTCGATCTGTTCGTCGGCGGAGATGCGGAGGCTGCTCCCAAGCCAGAAGCGGTCAATCCCGCCGGAGATGTCATGATTCCCATAACCGAGTTTAGTAACCCATTCCTTCATCCTGGGCTCGCCCACGCTCTTGGCCAACTCGCGATAGTACCAGACGACGGAATATTTGATTGCCGACCGGAGCGTCTGATCGCGGTTCCATTCGGGCATCAGACTGTTTTGCGCCGGATATTTCTTGCTATCCCAGGGAATGACAAACTCCGCGTCTTTGATGACGCCGGTCTCCAGCCCGATCAGCGAGTTGGGAATCTTGAAGGTCGAAAACGGGCTGAAGCGCTCGCGGCAGCGCCGTTCGTTATAACGCAGGTAGCGGTCGTTCTTCAGGTCGTAGAGAACGAACGCGCCTTCGGTTTTCTGGAAATATTTGCTCAGGTCCTGCGCCTCGGCCCGGACGCAAATGTGAGCGAATAACAGCATTGTCAAAAGCCGGAGTAAATTTTTGTCTCGCATCATTCTTACAGAAGGGGCGTTATGATTTTGCGGACGCGTCGTCAGGTCGGGCGCGCCATCTAGGGCGAGGATGATAAACCGCCCATAGAGTTTGCGAAAGGTTCGTATGAGCGGTGAGATTGAGCGGCAAATGCTGTATGATAAGCGCCACTCGGCGACGGCGTTAGCTGTGGGAAGTGCGCCACCGCCACTTCGGACACTTAACCAGAGGAGAAAATTTATGATTCAGGCCATGGTCAAACGCGGCGTAGCCGCGCTCGCCCTAGGAACGGCGTTGGCTTTTTCGTTTTCGGACTCGATGTCGCTTCATCGCGTCGTCGCGTCGCCCTATGGTCAGGAGGCGAGCAGCCAGCCCGCCGAGCAGACGATGGAGCAGAAGTACAAAAACATTCAGGTCTTGAAGGGGCTGCCGTCGTCGCAAATGCGCCCGATGATGAATTACATCAGCGCCTCGCTAGGCGTGAACTGCGCGTTCTGCCACGTCAAGACAGGCGACCAGTGGGAGTTCGACAAAGACGACAGCAACCACAAGAAGACCGCGCGCCGGATGATCCAGATGACGATGGACATCAACAAGAATTCCTTCCAGGGAAGGGTGCAGGTGACCTGCTTCACCTGTCATCAGGGACACGAGCATACATCGGGGATCCCGCCTCTGCCGCGCGTGAT
>Ga0126377_10000751_pt1 | contig 20407 bp, 14 predicted proteins | sample PanSoiMetPlot_22_FD_92647 | JGI IMG/M metagenome (GOLD analysis project Ga0126377, IMG submission 92647) | Tropical forest soil microbial communities from Panama - MetaG Plot_22 | ecosystem: Environmental > Terrestrial > Soil > Tropical forest > Bulk soil | place: Panama | collected 2016-02-17 | reverse complement strand
GAGCGAGGCGCCGCTGCCGACGCAAGGGTCGAGCGGGCCGGCAGAGGTGACGGAGGTCGCCAGGCCCGCGCGATCAGCCTCCGGCCGGCGCGCAGCAGAGGGTCTCTTGCCCGGTCGGTGCGGCCTCGCCGGTGACCGGGGCCTCGGCGGTGCAGTCGGTGGGCGCGACCGGGACGCCGTCCAGGTGGACGGGCGGCGCGTAGACCTGGCCGAAGCAGTCCTTGGTCTCGTCCGCGATCTCGGCGGTGGTGGTGTTGCAGCTGTAGTCGGTGCCGACCTGCACCATCACGGCGTCGCAGTTGCCGCCGACCGCGGTGCAGGAGCACTCGCCGCAGGAGCGCCCGTCGGCGCCGACTCCGGTGTACCAGTCCGACTCGGCCGAGTCGTAGCCGGTGCAGTCGGCGGCGCCCTCGGTGAGGGCGCACTGGACGTCCGGCTGCTGGCGCGGGACGCACAGCTCTCCCTCGGCGCAGCCGGCGCCGACCACCGAGGCGCGGCAGAACTTCATCGTGCGCGTCCACCCGGTCGGGCCGAGCGCGGCGGTGCCGCTCGGGCTGCAGGAGCTGGACGCCTCGACATCGACGCGCGCGCCGAAGACGTAGCCGCTGCTGATGGGCGCGCCACCCTCGGGGCACGCGAACGCGGCCGGTACGGGCGCCTCGACGCCGCCGGTCGCGTCGGTGTCGGCCGCGCAGCTGGCGTCGTCCTCGTAGTACCAGACCGCGGCCGAGCAGGTCGTGTCGCCGGGCGCGCAGTCGCAGCCGGTGCACGCGCCCTGATCGAGGCCCTGGTGGATGACGACCTCGCCGCCGTCGTAGCCGTCGGGGCAGGGCTGGTCGGCCTCGACCAGCGCTCCCGCCTCGGCGGCGTCGGACACCGGGACGCACGCCGCGGTCTCGCCGCACTTCGGGTCGGCGCAGTCCGCCCGATCGTCGCCCTCGTCGTCGACTCCGTTGAAGCACATCTCGCCGCCGGTTCCGGGAGACTGCTGCGAGTCGACCGCCTTGCCGCAGCCGACCGCGAGGACGGCGGGGACGGCGATGATGGCGACCGCGAGGACAGCGGGGATCGCGATGACGGCGGGGATCGCGAGGACGGCGGGGACGCCGGGGACGGCGAGGACGGGGCGATGGAGCGCGCGCATGGGGCCGTAAGAGAAAATACAGCGACCGCTCGCGCTTCACGATGGCGAAATGAAGATGACTCGAAAACTGGTAACGTCCGCCCGACCCCGACATCCAATGGCCTGGCGTGTGTCCTCCGCCCGGGAGGAGGGCCCATGACGGAAGCGCTGATCCGTGTGACGCGCGCGGCGATCGTCGCGGCGACTCTGGCGGCCGGCTGCGCCGATGACGGCGATGGCGGTGGCGAGGGGGCGAGCTGCGGCGACGGCACCGTGGAGCAGAACGGGGCCTGCATCCCGGCGCCGGCGTGCGGGGAGGGCACGCGCCTCGACCCGGGCACCGACTCCTGTGTGCCGGGCGACGACGTCTGCTCCGCGGGCACCATCCTCGTGGGCGATCACTGCGTGGCGGTCGACACCGGGCTCGACCCGGATGCGGTCGAGGCCGAGGAGCCGAACGACGCCGACGTCGCCGGCACCATCGTCGTGCCCGACGCGGACGCCGCCGATCCGTTCATCGCGTACGGATGCGTGGAGCCGCGCGACCCGGATGGGGACGGCGAGTACGACGTCGACCTCGACGCCTGGACCGTCGCCGCGGCCGGGCCGACCATCATCGAGCTCGAGAGCGTCGGCGTGGGGGGGCTGGCCCCGGCGTTCGGCCTGTTCGGCCGCGATGCGCGCCTGGTCGTCGACGGTTGGACGCGGCAGGCCATGGACACCGCCGACGGCCACTCGGTGTGGCGCCTGCTCCTGCCGGCCGCGGGCGAGTACGATCTGGTGGTCAGCGATGCCCGCACCGTCCTCGCCGGCCTGCCGGCGGGCGGGCCCGACGCCTGCTACTACGCGCTGGTCCGGCAGCTGCCGCTGCCCGAGGCGGTGGCGCCGCCGGCCGACGTGGACGTCTTCGCGCTGGAGTCGGGCGTGCGCTTCTACGCCATCGAGGTCGCCGCCGGCGAGGTGGCCCGTCTCATCGGCGAGACGCCGCGCGTGAGCACGACCCTCGGGCTCACGCTCCTGGTCGATGGCCAGTACGACCGCTCGGTCGCGGAGCAGGTCATGCGGTTCACCACCGGCCTGCCGGCCGAGATGGACATCGACGCCACGGTCGCCGGCGAGATCGTGATCGCCGTCGACGCGAGCATCGACTTCGGGTTCGCGCCGGTCGAGGCGCGCGTCCTCGAGCGGCGGCTCGCGGCTCCTCCGCCCGGTGCGGGCGCGGCCGCGACGGGAGGGAGGTAGCCATGGCGGCCATGAGGACGGCGCAGGTTCGACGTCGAGACCGGCACGCGCAGCGGGTGGCCGCGCTCGCGGTCTCGCTCGCGGCCGGCGCGGCGGCGGCAAGCAGCGCGGCCCTCCTCGCGATGACGGCCGCGGCATGCGGCGACGACCTGGTCCCCGGCGCCGGCTCCCAGTGCGGGGCAGGCACGGTCCTGGACGGCGACTCGTGCGTGCCGGCCGACACGCCGGCGTGCGGCGACGGCACGGTCTATGATCAGGTGAGCGGCGAGTGCGTCCTCAGCGCTGACATCTGCGCGCCCGGCACCGTCCTGGTCGAGGGGCGCTGCCAGGAGCCGTCCGCCATCACGCCCGATCTGGAGGAGGCGGCCGAGCCCAACGACACGGGAGGGCTCGCCGGTCAGATCCCGGTCCCGGCCGTGGGCGAGGGGCTCGTCGTGCACGGCTGCATCGACCCGTACGACGGCAACCCGCCGGTCGCCCAGGACGGCGCGCAGCTCATGCCCGACATCGACTCGTGGACCATCGAGGTCAGCGAGCCGACCCTGCTCGACGTGACCAGCGACGGGGTGGGCGGCCTGTCCGCCGCCTTCCTGGTGCTGCCGTCCGATGCGGCGCTCCAGCGCGATTTCTGGTCGCGCGAGGCCTTCAGCACCACCGGCGATCTGTCGCAGCGGCAGCTCTTCCTGCCGAAGGCCGGCGACTACGAGATCTCGATGTGGGACAGCCGCTCGCTCCTGGCCCGGCTGATGATCGTCCCGCTTTCGCTCGGCGCCGGAGGCCCGGGCGCGTGCTACTACGCCACCTTCCGGCGCATCCCGATGCCGGAGGCGGCCCCTCTCCCGGTCGGCGACGCGGTCGACGCGGCCCTCACCACCGGCCCGCAGCTCTACCGCTTCGAACCGGCCGAGGCCGAGCTGCTCCAGGTGGTGGCCGAGACCCCGCTGGACAGCGCGCGCTCGTCGGTGGGAACCACCTTGCTGGTCGACGGCGCGTACGTCGCGTCGTCGTTCGACAGCCCGATCCTGGGCCCGGCCAGCCTCCTGTCGGGGTTCGCCGACGGCGAGCAGGCGCTCGTCCTGGTCGACGCGGTCTTCGACTACAGCGCGGCGGCGGCGCCGTCGACGTTCCACATGACCTCGGAGCGGTTCGAGCCGGTCACGCTCACCCCCGGGACGCCGGTGACGCTCACCAACCCGGGCGGATCGGCGCCGGCCGCCATCGGCGACTATCACATCCTCCGCTTCGACGTGCCGGCCGGCGACGTCGTCTTCACCGACCTCGACTTCTCGGTCCCGACCACCGGCGACATCTACGACGGACGCACGCTCTACGCCGCCGACGGCACGGCTGGCTTCCCGGCCACGTCGGTGCGCTCGTCGATCCGCTACGCCGAGCCGGGGCGGCACTACCTCTTGCTCTTCACCCCGGACGTGGAGCCCGGATCGACCGTCGATGTGACCGCGCGGCTGACGCCGCTGGACCCGCCGCCGCTCGAGCTGGCCGCGCCGGTCGCCAACGCGCCGCTCGGCCCGCGCGGCGAGGCCTGGTACACGCTCGACCTCACCGACGAGCTCTGGCTCCAGCTCGACGGCGTCGGCCGCGATCTGGGCGGCGATCCGCTCCAGCTCGAGCTGTTCGACCCGGCCGGCTACGGCACGGTCTACAGCGGCCTGTACCCGAGCTACTTCGTGTCGCTCGACGGGACCACGCACGGCCAGTTCTTCCCCGATCCGACGACGCACCGACCGTGGCTGGTCCGCCTGAGCGATCCGTTCCCGCCGCCCGACCCGGCGGCGAGCTACGACGTCGAGGTCCAGCGCCGCGTCTACACCGATCTGGGCGCGATCGCGGCCGGCGCGCCGATCGCGGCGGCCGACCAGGCGCTGCCGGCCGGCGGGGCGGTCCGCTACTTCGTGCGCGGCGCGCCGGGGCAGCGGGTCACCGTGACCGTCACGCCGGCTGGGTTCGACGCGCGCGTGCGCAGCCTCGGGGGCGACGAGTTCGGCTTCGACACCGACGAGGGCGGGGTGGGCGCCCCGGAGCAGTTCGTCACCGATCTGGTCGACACGGGCCTCTGGATCGCGTTCGACGTGCAGGGAGACGCGGCCGGCAGCTTCGATGTCGATGTCACGTCGGTGGCGATCCCGGCCTACACCTCGTCGAGCGGCGCGATCCGGTTCGCCGACGCGTGCGGGGGCGGCGTCGAGGTGCCGCTCATGCCGGGCGCCTTCAGCAGCCTGCCTCCCGACGACGAGGGGCTGTCGGCCCAGATCCCGATGCCGTTCGCGTTCCGGCTGTTCGGCGTTCCGGTCGCGCTCCTCACCCTGTCGAGCAACGGCTGGATCTCGACGCAGGACTTCCCGCTCGACACCACCAACCCGGACAACCAGCCGCTGCCGCAATTCGACAACGTGAACGGCGCGATCGCGCCCTACTGGGACGACCTCCAGGGCGTCCGCATCTGCATGCTGGCGGAGGCCGACGTGCTGGTCCTCCAGTGGGACGGCTGGCTCGCCGCCTCACCCACGCGGCTGGTCCAGTTCCAGGCCCGGCTGCACTCGAGCGGCGCCATCGACTTCGTCTACGGGCCGCGCCACATGGGAGACGGCGCCAGCGCCACCGTCGGGGCGGAGAACATCGAGGTGACGAGCGCCGCCCAGGTCGGGTTCGACCGGCGCGGCGCGGTGCGCCCGGAGAGCTCGATCTCGCTCACCCCGGTCCCGTAGCGACCGCGACCGCGCGGATCCGGGGGGCGTCCCCGATCGGAAACGACCGCGGCGGCGCGCGGGCGCGTCCCGATCGGAAAACGACCGCGGCGGCGCGGGCGGGCTGGTCGGGACGCCGTCATGTCTGCCACCATGCGCCCATGCTGCGCCGCCATCTCGCGCTCTCCGCTCTTCGCGCCGTCGCCACCTCCAGCATCGCGGTCTCGATCGCCTGCACCGGGCACACCGGCGCGGCGCCGTCCGCGTCGGCCGGGGCATCCGGGGCGGGGGCGGCGTCGGGGTCGGGGGCGTCGTCGTCGGGCTCGGGCGCGGCGTCGTCGGGCTCGGGGGCGGCGTCGTCGGAGTCGGGGACGGCCGCGGCCGCGGCGCCGCCGGCCAGCATCCGCGCCGCCGCGGCCGCCGCACAGAAGGCCCTGCTGGCGAAGTACGGCGAGGGCCAGCGCGCGCGCATCGAGCGCGGCGTGGCCCAGGTCGCGTCCTTCTGGCGCGAGTCGGACGGCGACATGGCCGCGTTCTGCGAGGAGCAGTTCGCCGGCGAGCCGGCCGCGGTCGATGCGCTGTTCGCCCGCCTCGAGGCCCAGTTCGAGCAGATCGGCGGCCACATGCTCGAGCTCGGCCGGTCGCTGCGCTGGGCCACCGAGGTGGAGAGCGGCCCCATTCTCCCGGTCGACTCGCTCCTGGCCGCGTACGAGCCGTCGGCCCACCTGACCGAGGATCTCTTCGCCAGCAAGGTCGCGTTCGCCGCGCTCCTCAACTTCCCGCTGACCCGGCTGGCCGACCGGCTGCGCGACGGGCCGAGCTACTCGCGCCGCACCTGGGCCGAGGTCCGCCTGACCGGCGCCATCGCCCGGCGCATCCCGGGCGACATCGTCCAGCGCTTCGCCGCCGCCGCCGCGTCGGGCGAGGAGTACATCGCCGGCTACAACATCTGGATGCACCACGTGCTGGCCGAGGACGGGAAGCGACTGTTCCCGTCGGGCAAGCGGCTCATCAGCCACTGGAACCTGCGCGACGAGCTCAAGGCCAACTACGCCGACGCCGACGGGCAGGCCAAGCAGAAGACCATCGTGGCCATCATGGAGCGGATCGTCAGCCAGACCATCCCGAAGGCCGTCATCGACAACCCGCGGCTCGACTGGAATCCGTTCTCCAACGCGGTGACGGCGGCGCCGGCCGACACCATCGAGAAGGACGCGCCGGCGCGCGCCGCGGCGCCGTCGGGCGAGCGCGAGCCGGACGCGCGCTTCGAGCACGTCCTCGCGCTGTTCCGCGCCGCGCGCCAGGCGGACCGGTTCGCGCCGCTCGCGCCCACCTACCTGGCTCGCGCGTTCGAGGACGCCGAGGTCCCGGAGGAGCGGGTGCGCGCGCTGCTGGTCGCCGTCCTCGAGTCGCCGCTGGCCGACAAGGTGGCCGCCGAGGCGTCGCGCCGGCTCGGCCGACCGCTCGCGGCCCAGGACATCTGGTACGAGTTCGGCGGCGGCGCGGTCCCCGAGGCCGAGCTCGACAAGGCGACCCGCGCCCGCTACCGCAGCGCCGATGCGTTCGCGGCCGACCTGCCGCGCATCTTCCGCGCGCTCGGCTTCACCGCGGCCAAGGCCAGATTTCTGGCCGCGCGGATCACCGTCGATCCGTCGCGCGGGGCCGGCCACGCGATGGGCGCCCAGCGGCGCACCGACAAGGCCCACCTGCGCACGCGCGTCGAGGCCGGCGGCATGGACTACAAGGGCTACAACATCGCGGTCCACGAGCTCGGCCACAACGTGGAGCAGACCTTCTCGCTCTACTCGGTCGACCACACGCTCCTGGCCGGCGTGCCCAACACCGCCTTCACCGAGGCGCTGGCGTTCCTGTTCCAGGACCGCGACCTGGCCCTGCTCGGGCGGCCCGCGCGCGGCGGCGAGGTCGAGAAGCTGCGCGTGCTCGACGCCTTCTGGAACACGCGCGAGATCGCCGGCTCGGCCCTGGTCGAGCTCGACGTGTGGCGCTGGCTGTACGACCACCCGGATGCGACGGCGGCCCAGCTGCGCGAGACCACCGTGCAGATCTCCCGCGACACCTGGAACCGCTACTACGCGCGGCTTCTGGGCGGCAAGGACCGCGTCCTGCTCGGCATCTACAGCCACACGATCAGCGCCCCGCTCTACCTCTTCAACTACGTGCTCGGCCACGCCATCGCGTTCCAGGTCGAGGGCCACCTGCACGGCAAGGACAAGGCGACCTTCGCGCGCGAGTTCGAGCGCATGGCCACCTTCGGCCGGGTCACGCCCGATCTGTGGATGATCAACGCGACCGGCGCGCCGGTCGGCCCCGAGCCGCTGCTCGAGGCGACCGCGCGCGCGCTGGGCGGGACTCCCTGACGGGCGGCGCCGGGCGCGGTGTGTCGCGGTGGGCCGGCGCCGCGGCGTCGCCACGCCGCTACTGGCCCGAGAAGTACTTGCGGCGCAGCGCCCGCTCCGAGCCGGGCGCGTAGTAGCTCCGGCCGTCGGCCTCGATCCACCCCGTGTTCGGGATGAGGTACTTGCGCGACGGCGCGCCGGTCGCCGCCGGGGTGGCCCGCGGCACGGCGGTCGCGGTCGCGGCGGCCATGGCGGCCGCAGGGCTCCCCGATGTCCCGCGCTTGAGGCCGAGCGACTCGCGGAAGGCATAGTGGCTGAACAGGCGCATGAACTCGCCCAGGTAGACGTCGGCCACGTCCCTGTTGCCGCGGATGACGAGCATGTTCTCGTCGTTCGCGGTGGTCGACGCGTTCGAGAAGTTCGCCGATCCGACGATCAGGGTGGGCGAATCCCCCAGCGGGTCGATCAGCATGTACTTGGTGTGGACGTAGAGGACGTGCGCCTCGTCGACGATGCGATCGGTCTCGGCCAGCCAGCGGTCGAACTCGTTCAGGACGACCCGGTTGCCGACCGCGACCACGGTGTTGGGGAGCCGGCGGATCCGGTCGATGTCGGCGGCCTGCTCCTTGAAGGTCGAGCCGTTGCCCTTCTTGTCCATGAGCGCGAAGCGGAGCACCTCGTCGGGCCGCTCGTAGACCTTGACGAAGCGCTCGTTCATGCCGAACGCGAACGTGGCGAACAGCGCGCGCTGGGCGCCCCCGGCCAGCTCTGCGTACCAGTCGAGCGCGTCGAGGTCGAGGCGCGGTGAGAAGACCGGCACGATCTCCTCGCCCGGAGCAGCCGGCGGCGCGGGTGTGGCGGTCTCGTTCTTGATCGCGGTCGGCTTCCTGGTCTCGTCCTTGTCGAGGACGTTCCAGTAGGCCAGGTACTTCCCGGCGATCTGCTCGTCCCGCACCAGGTGCGCGTTGTTCGAGTGACCGAAGATTCCGTTCTCGCTGAGGTTGGTGGAGCCGGTCCACACCTCGACCGGGACGCCCGCCCTGCCGAGGACGAGGAACTTGTTGTGCGCGAACCCGCCCGACCGCTCGCGCGCCTTGGTCAGGTTCTGCTCCACGAGCGCCGAGCCCTCGAGCGCCTCCTCGTTGGCCTGGCGCTCCGAGTCGCCGTCGTAGAGGATGTGGACGGCGGCGCCGCGGATCACCGCCGCCTCGAGCGCGTCGTAGATGCGGCGGTTCTTGAACTCGAAGAAAGCCCCGTGGAGCTCGTCGCCGGCGCCGGCCTGGCGGATGAAGCGCTCGAGACCCTCGACCAGCCCCCGCGACAGCCAGGTGTAGGCCGACTTGCCGACCTCGCTCGGCCTCCGGTTGTGAAACCGGCGCGCGTACTCCTGCGACGCGACCGCGCCGCGATTGAAGTAGACGGCGTGCTTGCCGAGGTTGGTGGACTCGGTCGTGACCTCGAGCGACAGCGACGGGCCGTCGCCCAGCTCGGCCGGATCGGTGCCGGTGCGCGCGACGATCCGATACGTGTACGTGTGCCCCGGGCTGACCGAGTAGTCGGCCCACTGGAAGGTCTGGAACGGATGCGCGCGCGAGCTGACCTGTGCGCCCGGCGCCGGGTCGGGCTCGACCGCCTCGAACGTCTTCAACCCGGACAGCCAGATCACCTCGCCGTCTGAGTGGCGCCGCCTCTGGATGGCGAAGCCGAGCACCTTCTTCTCGCGGATGTCGGCCTCCTCCATGTCCCAGCCGAGCGTCACGACGTGATTGCCTGCGACCGCCATCGCGGTCAGACCCTGCTTCCGCTCTCGTCTCCTCATCTCCCCCTCCACCCGGTCGACACTGGTCGACGCGGCCCCGATCGAAAACGCTATCACCGCCTCCGCGGTGCGCCCGGCCATTCGATCCCCGACGTCCCATGACGACCCCTGACGTCCCGTGACGTCCCATCCCCCGCGCGGGGTGAGGCCCTCGAGGTGCTCACGCGGCCGACGAACGCTGATAAGCTCGCGCAACGCGGGGGGCGCGTTCCTGTTCCTCCTCCTGCGCCATCGGGAGGAGGGGGGGCATGCCGAAGACCATCAGCGCGGTGCGTGTGGCGATTCACAAGGTGGCCAGCGACGACGACAAGATCGTGGCGCGCGCGACCATCGGCGAGGGGCAGGAGGGCGCCTGGTCGATGCACCTCGACGACAAGTTCATCAAGGGCGGGACCGCGCCCGAGGACGTGAAGCTGGGAACGGCGCGCAAGCTGCGCGGCTCCCTCCTCGAGGTGAGCGCCGTCATCAAGGACGTGCGCAAGGAGACCGACCGGCTGACGCTGACCGCGCGGGTCACGCCCGGTGAGACGAAGCCGAAGGCCAAGATCTCGCAGAGCGGCGATCCGGGCGACAACGCGACCTACTCCATCGTCATCCACTTCGTGTGAGCCGCCCATGCGCATGACGATCGCGGTGGTGGCGGTGCTCGGAGCGGCGGCGCCCTCCGCGCGCGCCCAGGAGGCGGCGGTTGCGGGGGCCGCACCGGCGGCGGGGGCCGCGCCGGCGGGGGCGGCGGCGGAGGCGGACCAGGCTGCCGGCGAGGTGGCGGCCGAGGCCGAGGAGGTGCCGGAGTTCGACAAGCTCCACACACCGGACTCGCCCGCCTTCGTCATCCTCGGCGTGTCGCCGACCGAGATCCAGCGGCCCACGACGCCGCGCGAGGTCTCGCTGTCGCTCAGCACCTTCCTCACCGAGGGGGACAGCCTCACGATCCCGAAGAACCTCGCGCTCGAGATCGCGCCGTGGTGGCTGTGGTCGCATCCCGACCTGACCATCGACGACTACGGCCGCGGCGGAGTCTCGAGCCTGTGGCGGCGGCTGACCTTGTCGGTGGGGACCGCCACCGATTCGGTGACGACCACGGACGCGGGGGGCATGGCGATCGAGACGTCGACGACCGACCTGGCCGTCGGGGTGCGCACGGGGCTGCACGACGGCGTGTCGCGCAGCTCGTGCGCGGCCCGGGTGAAGGGCGTCGACCAGAAGCTGCGCGCCCTCGCGACCTCGACCGCGCTCGCGCTCACGCGCGCGCAGGACAACGCGCTCATGTTCGCATCGGTGGCGGCCGCCAGGCAGGCCGAGGTCGCGCAGAAGCTGGACGAGGTGAAGATCGACGCGGAGGACGAGGCGGACATCGTGCGCGACAATCGCGAGCCGGAAAAGCGAGAGGCGGCGCGCGCCCTCGCGATCGAGAAGAAGAAGAGCGCCGTCCTGCTGGCCGATCTCGTCGAGCACGACGACGGGAACGTCGCCTACCAGGCGGCGCTGACCCGGCTCAAGCAGGAGCGGGTGCGGCCCCAGCTCGAGGCGCTGGAGGCGGTGTTCGCGGAGTGCGCGGAGCTGGAGGCGGCGAGAAGAGGTTTTCTGGTCGACGGCGGGGCCGCCTGGGCCTGGCGCTTCCCCGAGGCCAGCGCCAGCGACGGGCGGTTCCTGGCCTGGTCGGCCTGGGCGAGCGCGTCCTACCAGACCAGCTGGCTGAGCGCCGTCGGGCTCGTGCGAAGCCAGAACCAGAAGCCGACCGCGAACGCCACCGACAACTACCTCGACCTCGGCGGGCGCGCGATCGTGGCGCGCAAGAAGATCGCGGCCTCGGCCGAGCTGGTGAGCCGCTGGCTGGTCGGCAAGGACGACATGGACGACCGCGACAGCTGGTACTGGCACCTCGCGTTCGCCGCCGACTACATGGTCCGCGACGGGACGTGGGTGACGGTCAGCTTCGGCAAGGACTTCGCCGGCAGCGAGGCCGGATCGCTGTTCTCGACCGCGAATCTGAAGTGGGGCTTCGGCGAACCGTCGGTGAAGCTGCCCGCGAGCCCGTGAGCGGCGCGACCGGCCCTGCTACCCGAAGACCCTGACTCGCCGGCGCCCGGTCACGTACGACGGCGCGAAGCCGTAGGTCCGCCGCCACGTGCGCGACAGGTGGGCCGAGTCCACGAACCCGACCTCGTGCGCGATGTCGGTCAGGCTGGCGCCGCCCACCATGCGCGCCGCCGCCCGGATGGCCTTGATCCACAGCTGGTAGCTGCGCAGCGGGACGCCCATGGCGCGCGTGAACAGGTGCGACGCGGCCGTGTACGACAGATCGACCCGATGGGCCATGTCCTCGAGCGTGCAGGCCGGGTTCGCGCGCACGAACTCGCGCAGGAGGCCGGCGCGCGGATCGCATGGCTCCGGCCGCGGCAGCTGTCGGGTCGCGGTGGCGACCAGCGCCTCGAACAGGTCCGCCGCCTCCGGTCGGCTGAGCCGTCCCTGGCTGGCATGGGCGAGCTGCTCGTCGAACGGCGCGAACGCGGCGCGATCGAGGCCGACCACGCCCGGCTGCCCGATGGCGCAGAACGCGCGGAAGCTGGGGTGGTGGACGTGGACGTTCACGCTCACCAGGCCGACGTCCATCGCGTGCAGCTGGCGCGTGCACAGCGGCGCGATGCCGACCGCGGCGTGCCGCACCACGCGCCCGAGCGCCGCCAGCTCCACCGACTCGCCGCTGGCGGTCAGCAGCAGCACGGCCGCCTGCCGCGTGGTGTCGGCGGACAGGAAGCTCGGGCTGGTGAAGATGCAGCCGCGCGAGCCGAACCAGTAGATGTTGTCGGCCGTCGCGCGCCGCGCCGCGCCGGTGGATCGTCCACTCCCCTCGAGAGCCGTCACGAGTCGCGATTGTACTCGCCGCGCGCGCGCGTGATAGGCAATCTCACCGCGGGCGCAACTGCGTACAAGCGGCGCCATCGACTCTTGCGTAGTGTGGGTCTGTCTCCGGAAGGGCGTTCCGCGGCGGAACGCATCCGGTGGCGTGCGCTCTGCGCTCCCGAAAGGAGTCCTGTCATGAGAACCCACACCGTGCACCATCGATGGAGCTGGCTGCTCTCTCTCGTGGCGTCCTGCGCCGCGCTGCTCTACTGCGACGTGGCGGGAGCAGGAGGCAATTTCCCGCCGGTCGGGTCGTTCTCGGCGAGGGGGCCCTTCGCCACCACGATCGATCGACCGTCGGGCGTCGCCTGCACCATCCACCGCCCGACGACCCTCGGTCAGAACGGGGTCACCCATCCGATCATCCTGTGGGGCAACGGCACCGGCGCGACCCCATCGTCCTACCAGGAGCTCCTGTCTCACTGGGCCAGCCACGGGTTCATCGTGGCCGCCGCCAACACCTCCAACGCCGGCAACGGGTCGCAGATGATCGCGTGCCTCAACTTCCTCGTCGCGCAGAACGGGTCGTCGTCGAGCGTCTTCTTCCACAAGGTCGACACGGGCCGCGTCGGCGCGAGCGGGCACTCGCAGGGCGGGGCCGGCACCGTGATGGCCGGCCGCGACGGGCGCGTCACCGCCACCGCGCCGGTGCAGCCGTACATCAACTTCATCCCCGGCGGCGGCCGCTTCGATCGGAACTCGATCGGCCAGCAGCACGCACCGATGTTCCTGGTGTCGGGCAGCAACGACAACATCGCGGTGCCGGCGGTCCACCAGCAGCCGATCTTCAACGGCGCGCCGGTGTTCGTGGTGTGGGGCACGCTCGACGGCGCCACTCACTTCGAGACGGTCGGCAACGCCGGCGACTTCCGCGGCCCGCTGACCGCCTGGTTCCGCTGGCAGCTCATGGACGACGGCGCCGCCCAGGACGTCTTCGACCAGCCGTGCACGCTGTGCAGCGACCCGAACTGGGACGTGCAGATCTCCGACTGAGTGAGGGGGACCCGGGCGCGGCCGCCGCCCACGTGCGAGCGCTCGCGCCAGCTCGAGCGGGTACGTCGAGGCGGCGGCCCGCGACGCGGCGCCCCCGATACCGGGACGACGGCGCTCATGGCGGGCCTCCGGTGTGCTAACACCGGGGCCTCCGCTCGAGGCCGTCACGGATGCGCGCTCGCTCTCCGCTCCTTCCCATCTTTCTCATCGTCCTCGTCGATGTGCTGGGGCTGACCATCGTCATCCCGCTCCTGCCCATCTACGCGGAGAAGTTCGGCGCCTCGCCGCTGGTGGCGACGCTGCTCAGCTCCTGCTACGCCGCCTGCTCGCTGATCTCGAGCCCGGTGATCGGGCGGCTGAGCGATCACCACGGCCGCCGCCCGCTGCTGCTCATCAGCCAGACCGGCACGCTGGCCGGCTTTCTCATCCTGGCCGGAGCCGGCTCGCTCCTGGTCGTGTTCGTCGGGCGCATCCTCGACGGCCTCACCGCCGGCAATCTGTCGCTCGCGCAGGCCTACATCTCCGATCACACCAAGCCGGCCGATCGCGCCAAGGCGTTCGGCATCATCGGCATCGCGTTCGGCGCGGGTTTCATGTTCGGGCCGGCGGTGTCGGGCCAGCTGGCCCGCTTCGGCCTGCACGTGCCGTTTCTGGCCGCCGCCGCGCTGTCGGCGACGAGCATCATCTGCACGTACACGCTGCTGCCGCGCGAGAAGCCGTCGGGCCGCGATGCTCGGCCGGCGCCCGCGGGGGCGCCGGCGCCGGCCGCCGATCGGGGCGAGGGCGCGGCCGTGGATCCCGCCATGGCTCCGGCGGTGGTGGCCGCCGTCGCAGAGGCCGCCGCCGGTCCGGCCGGAGCCGCCACCGCGTCGGGCGCTGCGTCCGTCTCCGTCTCCGCCGACGCGGAGGCAGAGGGCCCTCCGCCTCCGGCGGGGCGCCGGGTCGGCGTGCTCGACTGGCGCGTCTACGTCGAGTATTTCCGCCGCCCGCATCTGCCGTCGCTGCTGGCGCAGTTCTTTCTGTTCCAGTTCGCGTTCTCCTGCTTCACGCAGAACTTCACCCTGTTCGCGGAGCGGCGCTTCACCCATGACGGCCATCCCTGGGGTCCGACCGAGGTGGGATGGCTGTTCGCCTATACCGGGTTCCTCGGCGTGATCATCCAGGGCGGGCTCATCGGCCGGCTGGTCAAGAAGTTCGGGGAGGCCCGCCTGGTGGTGGCCGGCTTCCTGGCGACGGCGGCAGCCTACGTCGGGCTCGGGCTCACGTTCTCGCTCGACCCGCTCATCGCGGTCGCCACCGTCGCGGCCTTCGGCAACGGCGTCCTGCGGCCCAGCCTGACCAGCCGCATCACGCGCGCGGTCGGTCGTCACGAGCAGGGCGTCGTGCTGGGCATCTCGCAGTCGCTGGCGGCCATCGCCATGACGCTGGCACCGCCCACCGGGGGCGTGCTCATCGATCAGGCGCCGCGCGGCCAGGGCTGGATGGTCGCGTGGGCCTGCGTGTGCGCGGCGGTGAGCGCGATCGCGTTCGCGGTGTCGCTCCGCGGTCGGCCGGCCCCCGAGCCGGCTGTCTGATCGCGGGCGGCGGCGGGGCGGCCGCGGCGATCAGCGCGCGGCGCGGTAGAGCGCCTCGACCGCGCGCGCCGCCGCGGGTCGTCCGGTCGGGGCGTGAAACGCGTCGATCGGGTGGCCTTGCAGGAAGAAGCCGTCGTCGCCGTCGACCACGTAGAGGTCCTCGCGAATGTCGGTGGCCACGGCCATCGGGCCGGTCGGCTCCTCGATCCATGCGGCGGTGGCGAGAGCGACCAGCCGAGCGATCGCCGCGGCGGGCAGCTTGCGGGTCCTGACGCGCGGCCGGGGCTTGCCCATCAACGACGCCCAGGTGCGCAGCGTCCCGGCGTCGGCGTCGATCGTGATGGTCGACTCGCCGGCCATGCCGAAGGTGTGCAGGACGATCCCGTGGCGGGGGAGCTTCTCGCCGGTGCCCAGGTCCGCGCGGGGCACCGTGTGGGGCCGACGTGCCGGCGCCCCGACAGCCGGCGCCCCGACAGCCGGCGCCCCGACAGCCGGCGCCGAAGGCGACGGCGGGGGCAGTGCTGCCGCGGCCGCGGTCGCGGTCGGCGTGGCCGGCGCGGTCGGCGTGGCCGGCGCCGCGTCGCGCGGCGTCCGTTCAGACCGCTCCTGCGGCGCGGTCTGTTGGGGGCAGGCGGCGAGGACGAGGGACACGAGCGCCAGGATTCGACCCATACCGCCTCAACGCACGAGCCGGCCGGCCGGTCGCTCGATGTCGCTCTTGCTCCGCGCTGGCGCGCGTTCGCGGATCAGAGCGCCTTCTTGAGCTGGTCCTGCGCGGCCGCGTGGAAGCCGACCGTCACCACCTTGCCGGCCACGACGATCGGGCGCCTGAGCCGCGCGCCGTCGGCCGCCAGCCAGGCGATGAGCTTCTCCCCGGCGAGGCCTTCCGCCTCGGCGCGCCGCTTGGGGGCGACGAGCTCGGCCGGGCCACCGACCCTGGCCGCCAGCTTCCGGATCTCGTCGGCCGTCAGCGGCTCCTTGATGAGATTGCGCAGCGTGAATCCCTCGGCACCGGCAGCGCGCGCGAGAAACTCTCGCGCCTTGACGCAGCCGGTTCAACCGGGCTTCCAGTAGAGGTCGACCTTCGCCTTCGCCATGGTGTCCAAAGAATACACGGCAGCGGCGCCGCAACGGGCGTCGGAGCGCGCCCGTCAGCGAGGAGATCGGCACGCGCTCATGAGGGCGCGCGGGCTCCGAGCGTGGCCCATCGCCCGGAGCGAAGCCGCAGGAGGAGCGCGGCCAGCCGGATGACGATGAAGAGAGTCAGCCCGGCCCACACTCCGCCGAGGCCGAGGTCGATCCACCAGGCCAGCCAGACCGCGGGCAGGAAGCCGCCCAGCGCCGCGACGATGGTGAGGTTGCGCAGGTAGCGCACGTCGCCCGCGCCGACCAGCACACCGTCGAGCGCGAAGACGACGCCGCACAGCGGCTGCATGGCCGCGAACCAGGGCCAGGCGAGCATGGCCTGCGCGACCACCGCGTCGTCGGCGCCGAACCAGCGCGGCAGGAACCCGGCCACGGCGGCGATGAGCGCGCCGAGCGCGAGGCCGCAAAGCCCGCCGGCCGCCGTGATCCGCCGGACCAGCCAGCGAGCCTCGTCGGCGCGCGATCCGCCCAGCGCGGCGCCGACCAGCGACTGCGCCGCGATGGCCACCGCGTCGAGCACCAGCGCGGCGAACATCCAAAGCTGGAGCGCGATCTGGTGCGCGGCCAGCGCGGCGGTGCCGAAGCGGGCGGCGACCGCGGCGGCCGACAGGAAGCAGGCCTGGAACGCGAGGCCGCGCACCAGGAGGTCGCGGCCGAGGACGAGCAGCCGGGAGATGGTCTGGACGTGCGGCCGGAGCGAGACACGCTCGGCGACCAGCGCGCGCGCGAACAGCAGCCCCGACGTGGTCTGCGCGGCCGCGTTCGCGACCGCCGAGCCGGGCAGGCCCCAGCCGGCGCCGTAGACCAGGACCGGGCAGAGCACCGCGGACAGCCCGTTGGCGCCGAGGATGTAGAGGAGCGGTCGCCGGGTGTCCTGGACTCCGCGCATCCAGCCGTTGCCGGCGGTGGCGAGCATGAGGCCGGGCGCGCCCAGCGACGCGATGCGCAGCCAGCGCGCGGCGGCGCCCGCCACCGCCGGATTGTGCCCGGAGATCGCGCCGGCCAGCGGACCGGCGAACGCCTGCGCGCCGAGCGCCATGGCGAGCCCGGCGGCGAGCGCGAGCCACGACGCCTGCACGCCCTCGGCGACGGCCGCCGCGCGCTGCCCGGCGCCGAACTGGCGCGCGGCGCGACCCGTCGTGCCGTAGGCCAGCACGTTGCCGAGCAGCGCAAGCAGCGACATCACCGTGCCGCCGATGGCGAGCGCGGCCAGCGGCGTGCGGCCGAGGTGACCGATCACCGCCGTGTCGACGAGCACGTAGATCGGCTCGGCGGCGAGCACCACGAGCGCCGGCAGCGCCAGCGCGGCGACCCGGCGCAGCGACGGCTCAATCGCGGCGGCTCCGCCGTCGCCCGGTCGTTCGTACCCGTCCGCCGTCATGCGGGCCGCTCCGTCCGCCGCGCGATCTCTGGCCCGCTCGCCGCCGCCGGCTCTGGCCCTGTCGGGGCCGAGGCTCTTGCCCCACGATATGGACCTGGAGGAGAGACCATCATGGAGCTTTACATCTTCGCGCGGTTCCACGCCCGTCCCGGCAACGAGTCCGCCGTCGCGGAGGCGATCCTCGCCAATCTCCCTCCCACCCGAGCCGAGCCGGGCTGCCTCGCCATCCACGCCTGCCGCGGCGTTCGCGACCCGCAGCTCTTCTTCATCCACTCACACTGGCGGGACGTCGGCGCCTTCGAGACGCACGCCGTCCTGCCGCACACCGTCCGCTTCCTCGCGCGCGTCGAGCCCCTGATCGACCACCCCCTCGACATCCACCGCGCCGAGCGAATCGGCTGACGCTACGGCGTCACCCCGTGCTTCTTCAGCGCCGCAGGCAGCCGCTGCGGCAGGATCTGAGCCATCTTGGCCCCGACCTCGCCCATGAGATCGGGCAGCAGCCGCGCCGCCTTCCGCCCGGTGGGCGTCCTGTAGAACGCGAGCAGGTCGCCGAGCTCCTTCGGCGTGAAGTGCCGGGCATAGATGTCGGCCGTCCAGGTCAGGAGCTCGTCGTACGGCATCACGTCGATGACCGCGTCCTTCATCTTCTGCTCCGCCCCGTCGGCGATCTTCTGCCCCTGCGCCCGCAGCGTCGCCAGCATCTGATTCGTCATCTGCTGGATGCTCCGCTCGTACGCCTCCCGCGGCATCACCAGGATGACCAGCTCCCGCGCCTTCTTCTGGCCCACCCCCTGACCGCCGGCCGTGCCGGCAGCAGACAAGGACACCAGACCGACGACCAGCAAGACCAGGACATGGCGCATGGCCGCGCAGTATCGCCCAGCCGCGCCCCCCTCCGCCACACCGACGAGCCGACCGCCGCGCCCGACCACCCAGGAATCGCCGAGCTCGGCCGCCGGCCCGGCCACGTTCCCGCCGCCCCGCACGGTCCGGGATCTCGGGCAGGTCAACGTCCCTGGCGCCACGTCCTCACTCGATCCCGACCGGGCGGCGGACCCCCGCTCGCCCTCCCGAATCCATGCCGCCATGCACGATGGGGCACCTGCGACCTCTGCTGCGCCTCTCGCCTCCGGTTCCTCGCGCAAGACCTGATCGAGCTCCCAGTCGCCGACGAGCGGTTCGTTCGCCGCCCCGGCCGCGACCCCGCGACCCCGTGACCCCGTGACCCCGTGTCCACGCCACCCCGTGTCCACGCCGGTGCCGGCGATCTACGCCCGACCGCCCGACCGCCCGACCCCGCGACCCCGTGTCCACGCGACGCCGTGTCCACGTCGGTGCAGGCGATCTACGCCCGACCGCCGGACGGCGCGACCCCGTGTCCACGCGACCCCGTGTCCACGTTCTGTGCAGGCGATCTACGCCCGACCGCCCGACCGCGCGACCGCGCTACCCGTGTCCACGCGACCGGTGTCCACGTCGGTGCAGGCGATCTACGCCCGACCGCCCGACGGCGCGACCGCGCGACCCCGCGTCCACGCGACCCCGTGTCCACGTCGGTGCAGGCGATCTGCGCCCGACCGCCCGACGGCGCGACCGCGCGATCCCGCGACCCCGCGCCCACGCGACCCGTGTCCACGCCGGTGCAGGCGATCTACGCCCGACCGCCCGACGGGGCGACCGCGCGATCCCGCGACCCCGCGACCCCGCGACCCCGCGACCCCGCGACCCCGCCCGGACATGATCTCGATCGCCGCGGGCGCAACTCCGCCCAGAACGAGTAGGCAACGCCCATCCCAGACGTCCTCTCCACATCCGGAACTCTCCTGTTGTGTGTTCAACACCGAGCAAGGCAATCAGAGGCGCTGGGAACGTTGTGGTCAACTGGCGCCCCCACAGCCATGTACGCCAGCGCGCCAGTTGTCCATAACGGGGTCCCAAGCGCCGAGCCTCGCGGCCTCCCCGAGCCGGCCACGCCTCGCGGCTCCCCCCCCCCAGCGCGATCCATGGGTCGCGGACCCGGCGAGATTCGGCACGGGCGGGACGATTCGACTTGACGGTCTGACGGGCGTCGTCGACGGCCACTCGCCTGTGTCGCCGCGATCTCGCGCCTGGCGCATCGAGGCGACGCACGAGCGACGAACTCGGCGAAGACGGGCGCGCCGTCGAAATCCCGGAGATCGTGGCTCCTGGCGCGGCTGGCGGGGCCGAAAAGCACCCGTGCTATGGAAGGAGTATGAAACTCGAGGTCTGCCTCCAAGCGCTCTCCGATGACATGCTGATTGCGCGATTGGTCGACTTGCTGGGCCGCAGTCGCCAGGTCGACGCCGAGCTGATCGCTCACCTGGCGGAGGTCGACGCCCGCCGGCTCTATCTGCGCGAGGCGTGCCCGTCGATGCACGCGTACGCGACCCTGCGGCTCCACCTTTCGGATGCCGAGGCGTACCTGCGCATCACGGTGGCCCGGTTGTCGCGGCGATTTCCCGTCGTGCTCGACATGCTCGCCGCCGGCAGACTCCACCTGAGCGGGATCGCGCGGCTGGCTCCGCACGTGCGCGACGGCGGCGGCGAGGCGCTGCTCGCGCGGGCAGCCTTCCTGACGAAGCGCGAGATCGAGCACCTCATCGCCGAGATCGCGCCGCAGGCGGATGCGCCGGCGGTCATGCGCAAGCTCCCGACCCGGGCTGGCTCGGCACCATCGACCGCCCAGCCGGTCGCTGCTGCCGCGGCATTGGTTCCCGGCGTGGCGGCCCGCGATGCCGGCGGCGACGCCGGGGCCAATTCCGGCCGTGATGCCGGAGCCGATGCCGGCCGCCCGTCGGCCGGCTGCGAGTCGGCCGGTCGCGAGTCGGCCGGCCGCGAGTCGCCGACTTTCGCGCCGGTGGGCGTTGCGGCGGTGGGCGTTGCGGCGGTGGGCGTTGCGCCCGTGCGCGCCGCGGCGGTGGGCGCCGCGGCGGTGGGCGGTGCGGCGGTGGGCGCTGGTCCGATGCGCGCCGCGGCGGTGGGCGTTGCGGCGGTGGGCGTTGCGCCGGTGGGCGTTGCGCCGGTGGGCGCTGGGCCGATGCGCGCCGCGGCGGTGGGCGCTGGTCCGATGCGCGCCGCGGCGGTGGGCGTTGCGGCGGTGGGCGTTGCGGCGGTGGGCGTTGCGCCGGTGGGCGTTGCG
>Ga0126377_10000750_pt1 | contig 20409 bp, 18 predicted proteins | sample PanSoiMetPlot_22_FD_92647 | JGI IMG/M metagenome (GOLD analysis project Ga0126377, IMG submission 92647) | Tropical forest soil microbial communities from Panama - MetaG Plot_22 | ecosystem: Environmental > Terrestrial > Soil > Tropical forest > Bulk soil | place: Panama | collected 2016-02-17 | reverse complement strand
TGATCAACTCCAATGACGGCGGCGCGAACGTCACGTTCAACGGCGGCAAAACATGGTCGGAGCAGGATCAGGCGACGGCGCAGTTCTACCGCGTCGCGCTCGACAACGATTTTCCCTATCATGTCTACGGCGCGCAGCAGGACAACTCCACGGTCAAGATCGCCAGCCGCACGAATGGCGCCGGAATTACAGCGAAAGATTGGGAAGAGACAGCCGGGAGTGAATCTGGTTGGGTGCAACCGCATCCGAAAGATTCCAACATCGTCTTCGGAGGCAATTACGGCGGCCTGCTCGGACGGCTCGATCACCGCACGGGGCAGCAGCGCGACATCAACGTCTGGCCTGATAACCCGATGGGCTGGGGCGCTGAGGGTATGAAGTACCGCTTCCAGTGGAACTTCCCTATCCTTTTTTCGCCGAACGATCAGAACACGCTCTACACCGGCGGCAATGTTCTCTTTAAAACCACGAACGAAGGTCAGAGTTGGCAGATCATCAGCCCAGACCTGACGCGTAACGACAAATCCAAACTCGGCCCATCAGGCGGCCCGATCACCAAAGACAATACCAGCGTCGAGTATTACTGCACGATCTTCACGCTGGCCGAATCGCCTGTGCAGAAAGGCGTGATTTGGACGGGCAGCGACGACGGCCTCGTTCACGTCACACGCGACGGCGACGCCGACAAGCCGAAGTGGGAGAACGTCACGAAGAACGTCCCGGGTCTGCCCGAATGGATTCAGATCAACTCCATCGAGGCGTCGCCGCACGACGCCTCGACGGCTTACTTCGCCGCGACGATGTACAAGTCCGATGACTTCCGCCCTTACCTATACAAAACCAACGATTATGGCAAGACGTGGAAGAAGATCGTTAACGGCATTCCGGACAACGCCTTCACGCGAGTGATTCGCGAAGACCCGAACCGACGCGGATTGCTTTACGCCGGAACCGAAACCGGAATATACGTTTCGTTCAACGACGGCGAGAGCTGGCAATCTTTGCAATTGAACCTTCCGGTCGTCCCGATTACCGATATCGCCGTGCAGAAACGTGACAAGGATTTGGTAATCGCCACGCAAGGCCGCGCATTCTGGATCATCGACGACCTGCCTGTACTTCATCAGTGGAAAGACACAATCGCTCAGGCCGACGCGTATCTCTTCAAACCCGAAGAAGCGTACCGAACACCGGGCGGCGGCAGCCGCATCCCGCCCGGCGTGGCGCTCGGCGAAAACCCGCCCGCGGGCGCATCGATCTGGTATTACCTGAAAGAGAAGCCGAAAGGCGAGGTGGCAATCGAAATCCTCGATGCGACCGGTAAATCGGTGAAGAAGTTTTCCAGCAAGGCGGCGGAAACTCAGGCCGGCGCGCCTTCAGAAGCCGGAGGAGATGAAGAAGGCGGCGGACGATTCCGCCGCGGCCCAGCCCGCGTCCTCGCCGAAAAAGGATTGAACCGCTTCGCGTGGGATCTGCGCTATGCGGACGCCGCGCGCTTCCCCAGAATGATCCTCTGGTCGGGCAACACCTCGGGGCCGCAGGCCGTGCCCGGCTCATATCAAGTCAAACTGACGGTCGACGGCAAAACGATGGCCGAAACGTTCGAGGTCAAGAAAGACCCGCGCGTCTCGACCACGCAGGAAGAATTCCAGAAGCAGTTCGACCTGCTGACGAAGATCCGCGATAAGTTCTCGGAGACCAGCGAAGCGATTATCTCCATCCGCGACGTTCGCAAACAGGCGCAAGATTACGCCGCGCGCGTCAAAGACCAGTCCAACTCTCAACCGATCACCGACGCGGCAAAGGCGCTCGGCGCCAAGTTGACCGCGATCGAAGAAGAGCTGTACCAAACTAAGAATCAGAGCAATCAGGACCCGCTCAATTTCCCGATCAGGTTGAACAACAAACTGGCCGCCCTGGCCGGCTCGATTGCCGGAGCCGACGCGCAGCCGACCGACCAGCAAGTCGCCGTCTACGAAGACCTCACCAGCCGCATCAACGCCCAACTCGAGAAGTTGAAACAGGTAATGGCCACGGACGTGCCTGCGTTCAACAAACTGGCGCATGATCAGAATCTGCCGGCGGTGTGGGTGAAACCCGCCGCAGGTCAGCCATAAACCGCGGCTCTGAACAAGCAATGGGGCGAGCGATAGAAATCGCTCGCCCCCACTCAGCGCAGCCGTTTGGCCCCGGGCGCAGCCGGTAGTCAGTCCCTCCGCGTTCGACTCCGAGCGAGGCGGTAAAATGTCACCGGCGACAGAAGTTCGCTGAGGAATCTCCGCGGAATAGGGTCTTGATCGATTCCCGTCTCGCGCGCCTCGACCAACATCGGGTCCGTGCGCGTGCCGAAGATCATGTCCCAAATAGGAAATACCGTCGAATAGTTGGAGTTCCCCTCATTCGCATCGATCGAGTGGTGAATGCGATGGAATTCCGGGGTGACAAAGATTCGGTGGACGAAGGCCGGGATACGAAAAGCGATATTGGCGTGAGCCAACGAGCCAACCAGAACTTCCGCGACGAACTGCCAAAAGACCAGTCTGGGCGGGGCGCCAATAAGCAAGAGCGGCGCCCAGACGAACAAGCCACGTCCCAAGAAGTAGACCGCGTGATGTCGAGGCCCCTTTAGCGCGTGCAGGCGGGTTGGCATGTGATGAACCGCATGCAGCGGCCAGAGCCAGGACACAGTATGGGAGAGACGGTGGTACCAGTACTCAAGGAGATCTCCCAACAACATGACAATCAGCAACTGCGCCACCAAGGGGCTGTTAACAGGCCAAATACCGAGCCCGCCCCCAAGCCCTAATCGGGAGAGCGCTGACGCGAGGCCGTACAAAAATACGATCTGCGTAACGTTTCCCCCAACACCGGTGTACAAGATAGAGTGGCCAATATCGCGCCAGACCTCGCGGTCGCCGCGAATTGACCATTCCTGCCTGTGCGGCATCGCTTGCTCAAGCCCGACGAGCGCGAATAGGAACGAAACCGTCGTAAGACCCATGACGCGGGGCGCCGAGTCGGGGTTAGACCTGACAGCAACGACAACGACCGACGTTTGCAGAGCCAGCCCCAGCGGCCACAACAACCGGGCAAGTAAGCGAAGACCCATAGTTTTTCTCCTTGTTCTTCAAACCGTCGGACATCTGCATAACCGGCGCTATCCGCTCATCAATCCTGTCTTTGCCGCAATCTCGAACCATCAGAAATTGAAGCGCGCGCCGAACTGCAACTGCCGCGGATCGAATGCGGAAGTGAAGCCGATGGAGTCGGTCACCTGGCCGCGCAACTCCGCCGTCGAACTGGAGGCTTGAGCGAAAGCTGGCGCCGCGCCTGCGAACAGCGCCGCAAGCGATGCGAGCGCAAGCATAACTGTCATTCTTATCCCGTATCTCATAGGGCATCTCCTTAAAAAAGTCGTGTCATTTACCAAGCAGGCTGCGCGGGACCATCGGGCGGAGGCAGGCGCCATCAATCAAAGCCCTTTTCATGACATCTTCATACGATGAAATAATGTCCGGCAAAGCATGGCCTTTTGCGGCGAGTTACAGGCTCCGATCTTTGCTCGCACAGCGTAAAGACCATAACGTAATCGCGCTGACGGCAGCGTGTAATTTTCGGAAGCTTGTGGATGGGATGGTTGGGACGGCAATAGCGCCAGGCCGGCGCCGCGCGCCTCTTTGAAGTGACCATCTGGTCGGGCGACACTTCGGCGCCTGGCTCACATCGGGTCAAACTGACGGTCGATGGCAAAACGATGACCGAAACGTTTGAAGGCAAGGATTTGGCTGAGTCATTATCGCCTCCATGGCGCGACAAGAACCAATCGAGAAATTTCCGAACAATGGCGACAAAACATCTATTTTCTAGCCACAAAAGCCAGCGTGAAATCGTCGCTGAAATTATATAAGGATCGCGGATTTTGTTTGAAGCCTGTTTCAAGCCTTACGCGGTCGCGGACGTAGGCGAAGAGCTCTCCCGCCGTAATGAGCGAGTCGGCGTTTGCGTCGGCCTGTCCGCGAAGGCCTTCGAGCAGCGCGTAGGTGAAGACCCCGTGGCCGCCTCCCCATCGTTTGTTCTCATATGAAAGCTCGTTGACGTCCGAAGAGGTGATCGCCGCGCGAGCTTCTTCCTTGAAGAGCTTTGCCGAGTATAGATTGATCAAGTTGTTTTCCAAGCCGCGCCCCCCCGTTGGCTGCACGCCGCTCAATCCGGCGCTGTGACAGGTGTCAATGAAGACCAACGCCCGCCTGGCGCGAGCCAGGTCGAGCTTCTCCTGCAAAGTCGTCATCAGAAGCGCCGTGTGGGATAAATCGGAGATCCTGGTGTCATGCAAGACGTAGTAGAGATTCTGCGGCGCGTAAGGGTCAGGCCCTCCATGCCCTGCGATGAATAACAGGATCAAATCGTTCGGTCCCGCTTGCGACAGAATGCGGTCGAGCGCGCCGTTCACGCTCTCGATGGTCGCCTGTTCGTTCTCCAGGTAAAGAATGTCATCCGGCTTGAAGCCTCCCCCTTCGGTCCGCCGCAAGAAATCGCGCAACTCCCTGGCGTCGGCGTCGGCGAACTGCAGGTCGTTGATGCCCTCATCGCGATAACGCGACACGCCGACGATTAACGCGAACTTTCGTCCGCTGAATCCGCCATTGGGCGGCGGTAGTGGCGTTGGATTGAGCGGAAGCGTGAGGCGGGTCAGGTTGCCCGCGCGGTCTTTCGCCTCGATGACCAGCGCGGATACGCCGTCTCCGATGGCGACTGCGCGCTCGAAGGCGAATGACGCCGTCGCGGTTTTAGTGAATATCGGAACGAGCAGGCGCGAGCCGGTCGCGGGCGCGAGCGTCGCAGGCTTGCCGTTAACGGTCACGCTCGCCACAACGCCTGAATCATCGGTCGCGACACCCTGTACAACTACGCTTCTGGTTAAGCGTTGCGCGAGAGAGCCGCCGCTCGGATTCGTCAGATATATGGTCGGCGGCTGACGGTCGTCCCCTGCGCTCACAGACGCGGTTTCAATCGTCGCGCCGGCAAACTGCGCCGGATTGCCGGTCGCCTCCGCGCCGGCCAGCAACACATAGGAGGCGTAGTAGGAGTGTGCGCCATTGTCAATCGCCTGAATCTCGATCACGTTCCTGCCCGGACGCAATTTGAAGCGCGGGTATCTGTCCAGATCCAACGTCAGCATGATTTGATCGTCGCGATCTCTTACGGGCGTTTGGATCACGACCGCAGCCTCGCCGTTGACCTTCGTGTATATTTTCCCGTAGTTGATCGAGTCCGCATACGGCTTCCGCACGCGCAGCCGTAACTTATGGAGATTGCTCGTCGGAATGTTTATTTCCGGCTCGGTGATCGGCGCCCTGCCGATATCCGGCAATTCGAGCGAGAACGGCGCGCGCAACGACGATTCCTGGCCCCCAGCCATCCGGATGATCGACATACGATCTGACGGCGATGTCAGTAAAACCGCCAGGATAAGGATCAGGATCAGGAAAAAAACGGACCTGTGTTTACTCATAAGCGCTGATGCAAATAGCCACAGAGCCGCAGAGCCACAGAGACAGGGATTGAAGGGGACAACGGAACATGGAGAAAAGGAGAAAAACAACTTGTCTCCTTGTCTCCCCTTCTCCTTGTCCCCTTCTCTGTGGCTGCGGTGGCTCTGTGGCTATACATCCACATGAACATTGCTGTAACTGGCGCCAGTGGAGTTACGGTTTACGCGACTTTTGGGTTGCTCGCGGAGCCGTGGCCGGATTAACCGTAGCCGGAGCGACCGTAGCAGGAGTGACTGTAGCCGGGGTGGGATCCTGCGGAGGCACTGAAGTCGCGAGGCCACTCTGGACTCCTATCGGGTCAATGTTCTTCGTGGAGACATTCAGCGCCGGACGCGCCGCCCACTCCATTTCGCCGACCTCCTGCATGTAATCGTAAATCACGTCCATGTTTGGCGGCAGACTTCCGCCGTGTTCGCGCTGGTAGACTGTGACATAGTCTTGCAAGCTGGCGGTGATTTCCTTTGACTGAGCAGCATCCCTGGTTTCGATCAAAGCGAGCGCCCGATAAAGGTGCGGTTCGGCTACAACGCGGCGCTTGTCCAGGTCAATCGCCCTCACGAACTCTGACAAAGCGCGTTGTTTTTCCAAAGAGTTTCGGGCCGTCAGTTTAAGAACCTTCCCGTAGTATAAGTGAGTGAAAGGATCGTTGGAGCGGATCAGCAACGACTCTTCCAAATTGTCGCGGGCCATCTGGAACATGTCGTAATAGTAGGCGCGTAAGCCATTGTCGCGTTTGAGTTCGGCCATCACCGTCGCGAACTCCGCGCTGCTGCCGATCAATTGGCCAGCCTCGATCTTGGCCTTGATTTCCGGCGCCATTGCGCCGCTGGCGATGGCCTGGATCACCGTACGCCCGCCGTCGGCGCCCATGTTGAATCCTTTGCCTTTATCCTGCTCCTTCTCCTTGCCAGCGCTTGCGAGTTGCCCCTCGCGCTGCATCATGTTGAGATTGAGCGCGCCGACCTGGAGGCTCGTAGAAAGACTTCCAAAGCCGCCGATGACGCTATTCACCTGCTGAACGCGCTCGATCATGCGCGAAGGGTCAGCCATGAATCCCAGGCCCGCCCGCGGATCAGACTTCGATGTGCGCTCCAGCGCGGCGTAAAACTTAGGCGCCTCGCGCGGATCATAGTTGCGGTCAAACATATATTTCAGGCCTTGCTGGTCAGCCTCATCCTCCTGCCCTTTATCCCACGATGCGACGGCGTCCGGAACGGCCAGCTTGATAATAGACGGCAGCCCCTGCTCTAGGTAGAACGTCGTTGCCACCCCCTTGCTGAACGAGCCGCTAAAGCCGCCAGCGGCGGCGCCAGCGCCGACGCTGATGAGCCCGCCGATGAGTTTGCGCTTCTGTTCTTGCTTCTCATTGTAGCGACGCAATCCGCGCTCGACTATCACGTCCTCGCGCCAGTGGTTCTTCTCGATGTGAGCCACCTCGTGGCCGAGAACATAAGCCAGTTGCGCCTCGTTATCGACCTTCGAAAGCATCCCCGACGAGATGTAGATCGTACCGGTCGAAAGCGCGCGGGCTTCCGGTATCGGATTGAGCGTGACTTTGAAAGCGTAGAGATACTTTGAATCCTTGGGCACGATCGATTGGCCGACCCGGTTGACATAATCCTGCACGAGCGGATTGTCGTAAAGCGTGTCATCGACCTTCAATTTGTCGCCTGTACGAGTGATCTGCTCGTCCTGACTGTCGCGAGTGTTGGTGAAGTATGCGAATTCGCTATGCTCCTTCCGCTTCTGGCGATAGGCCGCCTCGACTTCGTCGCGGAATGACGTGTCTGTGTTGTAAAGATTCTCGCTGAATTCCTTGATTTTTTGGTATTCGCGTTCCTGTTTGGCTTGCTTTTTATCCGTTTCCTGTTTGGCCGACTTTTTATCCTCCTTTTTATTCGGGGGAGCGGTGTCTTGAGCAATCCCGACGGTCCCAGGCGCGGCGAGGACGCCAAAGACAACTGCGATGAAGACAGCGCACAACGAACGGCAGATCGAATTGACCATAAATAAACCTCCTGGTGAATAACAAATAGCGGTTTTGATTTGTGGGGCGAGGCCGGTGGCGCCTCAAGCGACCAAGTTCTCAACCTCTGGACTCTTGGGGCGACTGAGTGGGATCAAGACATTTAGCTCAACACAAACCCATGAGTCCTGAAGGAGCTCTCAAGAAAAGCTGAGCTGATTACAAACGGGGCGCCAGCAAGCTCCAAAGAATATCTGTTTTAACAGCAATTCTTGGCTTGAAAGGGTCTAAAGGATTTATAGCCGAGTTTCCGTAGCCAAGCCTTTTGTTTTTGCCTAAACCGAGAATTGCCGGCGAACGCAATCTTGGAACAAGAAGTGAAGAAGTATGTCTGCGATCAGAGTTAGCGCTGGATAGCTTTGAGACCATGCGTTCTGTCTCTGCTCAAATCCCCCTCCGATAACTGATGTATAAATAGGAAAAGTATTTCACGGAAATGTGATCTGAGAATTTCATAAAATCTACTTGTTCAAAGGGAAAACGCTGTAAAGCGGAAAAGTTAATAACAGCCTCTAAAGTATTTACAGCCGAGTATCCGCCGCTGAGCCTTTTGTTTTTACCTAAACCAAGAATTGCCGGATGGTAACCTATATATGCGGGCCAAGCTGTCATCAGGCAGGCTTGTCTCGACTATGTTGGCTACCATAGTCTGTTCATCATACTGTGCGCCTTAATAGCGCTTTCCCCCGGAAAACGGAAGAACTATTTTTTCCGCATGCCGAACTCGACTTTGTCCACCATGCTGTTGTGTTATGCGACTCGGTGGATAGGGTATGATTTAGTCACATAAATATGTAGGTCCTGAAACTGATGTCATCGAACTAAATCAAACCATGCAAGGTGAGGACGTTGTTAGGGCGCCGCGCTCGTAAGCATGAGGCCGTCTCATACGTCAGCCACATGCTTACGAGCGCGGCGCCATACCAGTCCTGCATGGTTTGATTTAGAAGCAACCAGCCCCCTCGCTGTGGTTTTGGCCACGCGAAAATGCTTCAATACATAATGTGAACCGGGGGAACAAAATTTCACGGAAAATTCATTCCGATCGAAAAAATTTCTACCAACAAATCTTCCACTTAATTGAAGAGCGCGCAAATAAAAGCACTTTGCAATCAACACATTGATTGGCGCAAGCCTGGGTACGCGTCGCTTGGGAGCGCGCAGGCCTGGCAGGAGGCGCATTGAAAAGCAATTGGGCGAGTGGCCGAGACTGCACGCTGGAAGCGATACGTACCCAGGCATTTCCCGATTTATGCGCAGGATTGATTGAAGTAGTTGATTGTATTCAGCTTTAATTTGCACAGCCTTCAGTTAATTACTAGGTCGATTCAGGGCGCCTCGGCGCTCCATCCGGTTGGCTCCGCTGAGCGTCCGCAAAGTCGTGTGATCAGGTATACTAATGACGTGGCTGTGATGCGATACGAAATCGGCTTTGATTCTGAACAACTCCGGCAAGCCCGCGAACTGGTTCTCCGCTATGGTTGGAACGCTACCGCCTATCAGATCATCAATCCCGGAATCGAGCTTTGGTTTTCTTCAATCTGCGAGGCAGTCGTCGGTTTTGTCCGCGCGCGCAACACGCTGGTTGTGGCGGGCGCGCCGGTCTGCGCGCGCGAGCGGTTGGCGGACGTTGCGACAGAGTTCGAGCATTCGGCCTGGCGCGATGGGAAGCGCGTCTGTTATTTCGGCGCGGAAGCGCGGCTGGAATCGCTGTATCGGGGCGCGACTACCCACTCAATGGTTTTGCTGGGCGCACAGCCGACTTGGCGCCCGCTGAATTGGCTGAAGATCATTTCGCATCGCGCCTCGCTCAGGGCGCAGCTCAACCGCGCGCGGAACAAATCAGTGTCGGTGAGCGAGTGGCCTTCGCCGCAAGCCGCCGGACACCCGGTATTGCAGTATTGTCTTCAAGAGTGGCTGGCGACGCGCGGGCTGCCGCCGATGCATTTTCTGGTTGAGCCGCAGACATTGGAAAGATTGGCTGATCGCCGCGTCTTCGTGGCCGAACTTAAGGGACAGGTCGTGGGCTTCCTCGTCGCCTCGCCGGTCCCGCTACGCAACGGCTGGTTGATCGAGCAAATCATTCGCGGCCGCGGGGCGCCGAACGGAACGGCGGAGTTGATGATTGACGCCGCCGTCCGCGCGATGGCCGTAGAGGAGAGTGATTACATGACGCTCGGCCTCTCGCCTCTGTCACGGCGCGCCACGATTTCGCAGGAGGAGAACCCTTTCTGGCTACGCTGGCTGCTTTCGTGGGCGCAGGCGCACGGCAGACGCTTCTACAACTTTGATGGGCTGGACGCGTTTAAAACGAAATTTCACCCGGAGCGGTGGGAGCCTGTCTTCGCGATCTTCAATGCGCCACACTTCACTCCAGTCGCGCTCTACGCGATAGCCGAGGCTTTTACCAAAGGATCCCCGATCAGGACTGTCGCCGGCGCTCTGCTGAAAGCCGCGCAAACTGAGGCCGGCTGGTTCGCCGACCGCTTCCGAATTACCGACAAGCAAAACGCCTGACTCACGGGTTTGACACGGGAAGCATCCGTGAAGCTTGGGACTTGATGGCTTGACATTGCCCAAACTTTTGCGCGAAATGCGCGCATTGTTCGACGCGTAGCGACGATCTAATTGTAGCCGCGCGTTTATTGTCTTTGAGAAATAAATGCAACCACAAATTCGGCAATCCGAACGACGGTAGTAGATGCGATTCAGCAGTCGTTGCATTTATTTCCCAAACATCATCAAAGCTGAGGCGAAATCCCCCTGCCGCGGAGCGGCATTTGAGCCTAGCCCGGCTTTTCAAAGCCGGGGCGCCTAGCGCATATCCATTCTCAGTCGCGGAGCGACGGTTGATACCGATGATCGGTATCAACCGTCGCTCCGCGACTCAAACATCTACGTTACCGCTCGCCCGGTTTTGAAAAGCCGGGCTAAGCTCACGTGGTCGCTGCGGCGACCGTGAAGACGGTTGTCGCATTTATTTTTCAAAGACTATTAACGCGCGGTAGCAGTGAAGTCTATCATAGCGTCGCGTCAGCGACGATTGAACCGGGTTTGGGTAATGACACGGGCTTAATGGAGTGACTCTTCAGAGTTTCGCAAACTATGAGACGCAAACGAAAAACACAGCCCGCGACATGGGAAACTGTTCGGGAGATCGCGATCACGCTGCCCGGCGCGGTTGAGGGAAAGTCTTATGGCACGCCGGCCTTCCACGTCGATAAGAAACTGTTCGTCAGATTTCACCAGAGCGGCGAGTCTGTCGTTATTATGATCCACGTCAATGAACGCGAGGCGTTGATGAAGATCGATCCCGAAACTTTTTATATCACGAATCATTACTTGAATTACCCGGCGATGCTCGTGCGGCTCTCGACCGTTCAACCGGATGATCTTCGCAAATTGATTACAGAGTCGTGGCGGCGCAGCGCTCCCGCGAAACTTATCGCCGCTTACGATAAGAGACCATGACATGACCACAACACCCAATCTTATGCGTATTCGACAAACGCCTCTCTTTCTGCCGGCTCTTTTGCTGAGCGTTCTTGCGTTCGCCCAACAGCCTTCAACCAATTTCACGTGGCCTGAGGGAAAACGCGCCGCGTTGAGTCTGAGCTTCGATGACGCGCGGCAGAGCCAGGTGGACGTCGGCGTGGCGCTGCTCGACAAACACAAGGTCAAAGCGACATTTTACGTCGTGCCTTCCGCCGTAGAACGGCGACTGGAAGCGTGGAAGAAGCTTGCGGCGAGCGGGCACGAGATCGGGAATCACTCCCTGAACCATCCATGCACGGGCAATTTCGCGTGGTCGCGGCAGAAGGCCTTGGAAGATTACACGGTTGAAAAGATGCGCGATGAACTTAAGCAGGCCAACCGGCGAATCAAGGAACTGCTGGGCGTGACGGCGGAATCGTTCGCATACCCCTGCGGGCAAACTTTTGTCGGGCGCGGGATTGATACCAAGAGCTATGTTCCGTTGGTGGCGACGATGTTCAGTTCAGGGCGCACGTGGCAAGATGAGACTCCGAACGATCCAGGCTTCTGCGATCTGGCGCAGGCGACCGGCGTCGAAATGGATGGCCGTGATTTTGAACAGATTCTTCCGATCCTAGAAAAAGCTAAAGAGACCGGGCAGTGGGTGGCACTGGCGGGGCATGAGATCGGCCAGGACGGCCAGCAAACTACGCGTGTGACGATGCTGGAAAAGTTGATGAGCTACGCCAACGATCCCGCTAACAAGATCTGGATCGCGCCCGTTGGAACAATCGCAAGGTACATACGCGAACGGCGCAGCGAAAAGTGAGTTGAAAACCGGATCATCTGGTCGGAGAGCCTCTCAGATCGCTAAACGCCGGACGCTGGTTGACCGCCAACTGAAAGGCCGCATAGAATTCGCGATTCAAAACGCGATATCAAATCATATGCAATCATCAATGAGGTCATAGTAATGAAGAGAGATCAGAACGATCATCCGCGCTCGAACGCGTTCCGGCGACGCGACTTCCTGATCGGCGCGGGGCAATTAACCGCCGGCATGGCGCTCGCGCGGACGCTTCCGGAATCGGCGTTCGCCCAAACCGTTATCAAAGGCAAAGAGAGATTGATAGTCCGTTCGATCCGCCCCGAGGATCTCGAAACGCCGGTTTCATTGCTCAACACGTGGATCACGCCCAATGACCTTTTCTATGTGCGCCACCATTTGTATGCGGCGAAGGTCGATGTGAACGAATGGAAGTTGACGGTCGGAGGCGAAGTCCAAAACCCGATCACGCTGACGCTGGATGAATTGAAGAGGGCGCCCAAACACGCCGTGACGGTGACGCTCGAATGCGCCGGCAACGGTCGCGCGTTTTTCGATCCGCCGGTCGCCGGCATCCAATGGGAGAGGGGCGCGGTCGGCACAGCGCGATTCGCCGGGGCGCGGCTGGCCGATGTGTTGAATAAAGCCGGCGTAAAGCCCACGGGCCAATACGTCGCGATGAACGGCGCGGACAAACCCCTGGGCAAGATGCCTGACTTCATCCGCAACGTTCCGATCAAGAAAGCTCTCGACCCCGATACGATTCTGGCCTATGAGATGAATGGAGAAGCTCTGCCCATCCTGCACGGCTTCCCGCTGCGCGCCGTCATCCCCGGCTGGGAAGGCGCCTACTCGGTCAAATGGCTGACTGACATTCAGGTGATCGAGAATGAATTCGATGGATTCTTCGTCAAGACGGCCTATCGTTTCCCGAACCGGCCGGTGGCGCCTGGCGAAGCCGTTGATCCTAAGGACATGGTTCCGCTCACAGGCCTGGTCGTTAAATCGTTCATCAACTCGCCGCTCGACGGCGCGACCGTGGCTTGCGGTAAGGTTCGACTGAGCGGCTTCGCCTGGGCGGGCGAAGCGAACATCCTCAGGGTGGACGTTTCGATGGACAACGGAAGCTCCTGGCTCCCGGCGAAACTCGGTAAAGAGCGCGAGCGTTACTCCTGGCAATCGTTCGAATACGAATTCAACATCACTCAACCCGGCTCGTACCTGCTGATGTCGCGCGCCACTGACGACAAGGGCAATGTTCAACCCATCGCCGCGCGGTGGAACCCGTCTGGCTATCTCTGGAACGTGATTGACAGGGTGAGGATAAATGTCAAAGCGTAACTCGAACCCGATCAAATTGTCGTTCGCGCTGATGGTCGCCGTCTGCGGTTTGATGGGCGCGAACACCCGCGCGGCCCGGCAGGAATTGCCGGAAGGCAAGGGCGCGGAGCTTGCGCGCGACAGATGCGTCATTTGCCACGAAGCGGATGTAATCGTCTCGCAGCGATTGTCGCGACAGGGTTGGACGCGCGAAGTCGAGAAGATGATCCGTTGGGGAGCGGTCGCCAGCGATTCGGAGAAGGAGGCGCTGGTTGATTACTTCGCGGCCCATTTCAAGCCGCGTTCGGCGGCGAGCGCGCCGGCGGCCGGCGACGAGCCCGGCAAGCGGATATTCGAAGAGAAATGCCTGCTCTGTCACGAGGACGATCTGACCAAGCAACAACGCCTCTCGAGACAGGGCTGGACGCGCGAAGTCGAGAAGATGGTTCGATGGGGAGCGGTCGTGAGCGACGCGGAGAAGGAGCCGCTGATCGATTATCTCTCCGGCAATTTCGGGCCGCGGCCGTTAGCGGTTAACAGCAAATAGTAATTGGCTACTTCTTCTCTAGAGTCGCCAGCCTCACCTGAGCCGTTTGCGCTTCAGCGCTTCGCGGATAACGCCGCAGCAGCTCGCGATAAGCCGCGCCGTCATACATGATCCGATCTGAAGCCGCGTCGTAATCGAACGTCACGCCGATGCGATTGTAACGATCCAAACCAGCGTAATTGAGCATGAAGTCCCGCCTGTTCAATCCCGCGTTCGGCCCTGTGTCCGGACCGTCTTCTCCGGCGCGGCGTTTGGCGTCGCGCGATAGCCTCTCCGCCTCGCCTTCCGCAGCCTCGCCCAGAATCATCAAGGCCTTCGGCGCGAAATTCGTCGACCGGAACTCGTCGGCGCAAAGCCGCGCCAGACGCGCCTTCGTGAATTCATCCTTCGTGTCTTCAATCAACCGCATCAGCCTTTCGGCGTCGGCGGCGTTGCCCGGCCTGATTACGGCGTCTGCCAGAACCCAGCCGCGGGTGTTGCGCGAAACCGCCACGCGGAAAAACTTCGCGCCGTCTTTGGCCGCGCCCGCGCCGAGGATGCCCACGCGGCGACCTCGGCGCATACGCTGTTTGAGCGGAGCCTTGACATCGGGTTGAGCGCGCAGAGCCGAAAAACGTTCGTCGAAAATGACGGCCCGCCCGCCGGGCAAGAATATCTTGCGTCCGGGTTGAGCCGTCGTCGTTATCGCCGCAACGAGCGAGAGCGCGAGGGCGGCGATCAAACGAATCCGCGAATTGAGAGAGTGAATCACTGCGAAATGATGTGGGGTCATGGTTTTTCCTCCTGAGTGGCTGAACTTACTTTAGAAATGCGAGCAGCGGGGCTGGATACTGCTCATGCGACTGATTACAACTAGCTGTTTGTTTTGTCCGCCGCGGCATTGCGCCGGGACCAAGCGCGCGGGACGGTCAGAACAAATCCCTCGTAACTGCGGCCGTAAAGCCGTTCCTGCTCTTCGACGGCCTTCAGATAGTCATAGATGATCAACCCTTTGCCTTGAGGCGCGGGCGTCAGGTGTTCGGCGAAGAAGCGGTAAGGCAGGCTCTTGCGCGCGATCTCTTCGCGCCAGCGGACGACGATCTGGATCGGCAGAAAGTAGACCTCGGCGCTGGCGCTGAATTCGACTAGAAAACCGGATACGGCGCCGAAGCGCGCGGCGCGTTCGAGGAAAGTTATCTGGTGCGCGTGCAGGTTATCAAAATCGAGAAGCTTGCGTCTGGTGGTCTTGGCGTCGAAAAAGATCGCGCGGCCTTCAGGGGCAATCGCTCCACCGTAATCGGGCTCGGCCTTCGATTCCGGCGCGAACCGCCGCCAATTCGCGGTCTTATGCCCTTCCCTCAAGCGACAAAGGTCCGCATAAGACAGGCGCGGCTGCGCCTCGCTCGAAGCGAAATCAATCGGCGGCAGCGACAAACCGCGCCGCGATTCGCCGCGTTCGATCAGATATTTTCCGGGAATGGCTTTGCGCGTGATATATGCCCGTCCGGCGCGCTCATAGCCTTCGTTGATACGGTTGACCGTCTCCTGAAAGCTACTGCCGGTTTCTGCGCCGCGACGTTTGAGGTTCATAGTCTGGATTGCGGATTGCGGATTGCGGATTGCGGATTGAAAGAATAAAGAGGCGCCACGGTGATCGAAAAATTGAATTACCCTGGCGCCTCTTCAATCCGCAATCCGCAATCCGCAATCCGCAATCCTATGCCTGCTGTTGCAACACAGCGTCGTCGATTTCGAAATTGGCGTAGACGCTCTGGACGTCCTCATGATCGTCGAGCGCGTCGTAAAGCTTGAGCATCTGCGTGGCATGCGCGCCGTCGAGTTTGATGGTGTTCTGCGGGATCATCGCGATTTCCGAAGAGATCGGTTCGACGCCTTTATTCTTGATCGCGTCGAGGACGGAGTGGAAATCTTCCGGGGCGGTTAGGACCTGATAGCTCTCGCCGTCGTTCTGCATGTCTTCGGCGCCGGCTTCGAGCGCGATCTCCATCATCTCGTCTTCGCTCTTCGACGTGGCGTCAATGATGATCTGCCCCTTCTTGTTGAACATCCATGCGACCGAGCCTGATTCGCCGAGGTTGCCGCTGTTCTTTGAAAAGAGGTGGCGCAATTCCGAGACCGTGCGGTTGCGATTGTCGGTGGTCGCGCTGACCATCACGGCGACGCCGCCCGGCCCGTAGCCTTCGTAAGTGATCTCTTCGTAATTGGCGCCTTCAAGTTCGCCCGTGCCGCGTTTGACGGCGCGATCGATCGTGTCGTTCGGCATGTTCGCGGCCTTGGCGTCGTTGACGGCCTTGCGCAGACGCGGGTTCTGGTTCGGGTCGCCGCTGCCACCGGTTCGCGCGGCGATGGTAAGTTCCTTGATCAGCTTCGTGAAAAGCTTTCCGCGCTTAGCGTCAAGCGCGCCTTTTTTGTGCTTAATCGAATGCCATTTTGAATGCCCTGACATAGGCCTAGTACCTCTCTATGATGTTTGTCTGAGCGCAGGAAACATGCGGCAGAATCTAGCAGCCAATATAGCACGCCCATTTGGAAATCGTAAACTTGCCTGCGCCTTATGAAGACTGTCAGCCACAGAGCCACAGAGAAAACCACACTGTTTCCTTGTCTCCCTTTCTCTGTGGCTCTGTGGCTCTGTGGCTATAATGTGGCGCTTGACGAACGGCCGGGCGCCGCCGCACGATTCCGCCATGACCAAGACGCCCTATGAGAAGACTTTCGAGCGAGCGCTCAACCTGCTCTCGTACAAGCCGCGCAGCCTCGCCGAGATGCGCGCGCGATTGATGGAGAAAGATTGGGCGGAGGAAGCGGTCGTCGATCAGGTGCTCGCCAGACTCGAAGAGTTGGGCTACCTGAACGATGAGGAGTTCGCCGCGAATTTCGCCAACTCGCGTCTGACGGCGAAGCCGATCGGCCGATCGCGGCTGCGCCACGACCTCCGGCGCAAAAAACTCCCGTCCGAGACCGTAGAAAATGCGCTCGACGAGGCTTACCAACAACAGAGCGAAGAGGAGCTGATCGATCGCGCGATCAGCAAACGCGTGAGATTGAAGGGCGCGCCCACCGACCGCGATCAAGCGAAGAAGCTCTTCGATTACCTGATAAGGCGCGGGTTCAGTTTCGATCTGGTCATCCGCAAAGTGCGCGAGGCGGGCAAGGGAATCGAGCCGCAAGACGAATAGGAGGGGAGACAGGGGGACAAGGAGAGGGGGGGACAAGGAGAGGGGGGGACAAGGAGAGGTCGTAACATATTTTCCTCTTCTCCTTGTCCCCTTGTCCCCTTGTCCCCTTGTCCCCTTGTCCCCTTGTCCCTCCGTCGCCCCATCTGCGGTGTCCATGGTGGCAATTCAGCGATGTTCTCCGCTATACTCACCACCGAAAGCGCGGAAAGATACCGTCTAAAACGAGAGGGGAAATTATATGAGAAAGATTCTGTTAGCGTCGCTCGTCGCGGCGCTCGTTTCGACTTCGTTACTCTACGCGTCGGCGAAAATCCGTTCGACCAATTCGGACGATTCAGCCAACTCGAACGAGGCTTCCGCTCAGAAGTCCGGCCCACAACTTCCGCCTGAAGAGATCATTAACCGGTTTACGAAGAAAGAGAGCGAATTGCGCGAGATATGGAAAGAATACGCCTATACGCAGGAATCGAAGCTCCAGGTCATAGGCCCCGCCGACACCGTCTCCGGCGAATACTACCAGGTCTCCGAATTCGTATTTAATGACGCCGGTACCCGCATCGAACGGATCATCAAGGCCCCGCCGTCAACCCTCGGTCAAGCAGGTCTGACCATGACGGCGGAGGACAAAAACGCCCTCGTAAACCTGCAACCTTTCGCCCTCGCCGCCGAGGAATTATCAAACTATTTCGTCAGCTATGTCGGCAAAGAGAAGGTCGACGACCTGAACACCTTCGTCTTCGACGTAATCCCGAAGGTGATGTCCAACAAGAAAGAGCTTGACCGGCTGAAAAAACAGAAGATCGAAGGGAAGTTCTTTCAGGGAAAAATCTGGGTTGACGATCAGGACTTGCAGATAGTCAAGACGGCGGGCAAAACCGTCCCTGAGTTCGGACAAAGGTTCCCGAAGTTCGAAACCTACCGCGAGAACATTGACGAACGGTTCTGGTTACCGACATACACATACGGCGACGATAATCTGGAATTCGATAACTTCCGCATTCACGTACGGATGGTCGTCAGATATAAAAACTATCGCCGCTTCCAATCGGATGTGAAGCTTCTGAATGACACTGAAGAGGTGAAGGACGAGAAGCCGGCCTCGGGCGCCAAACCTTCAACCGGGACCACGGGAGGGAAACCCGGAGATACCAAGAAAGATGATGTGAATAAAGATGCAGGGACCAAACCTAAACAACGTCCGCGACCCTGACTTTGCCGCCTTTCTTTACGCTCCTGTGGAAAATCCCTGAGGGCGTCAGGAATGGGACTTATAAGACTATTAAGTCCCATTCCTGACGCCCCCAGGGATTTTCATTATTTCGGGTTACCTGTTCCGCCGGACGCCTGCTGGCGGGTGTCGCGCTCGCGGATGCGGGCCGCCTTGCCGCGCAGAGCGCGCAGGAAATAGAGCTTGGCGCGGCGGACGCGCCCATGTTTGACGACGTCGATGTGATCGATGATCGTCGCGTGGAGCGGGAAGATGCGTTCGACTCCTACGCCGAACGAGGTCTTGCGCACGGTGATCGTCTCGCCGACGCCTTTGCCGCGACGCGCGATCACAATTCCCTCGAACGCCTGCAACCTCTCCTTGGTCTCGCTCTCCTTGATCCTAACGTGAACGCGAACGGTGTCGCCGGGAATGAAATCAGGAATGTTGCTTTTCAATTGCGCTTTTTCAATGTTGTCCAGTGTGTTCATTGTCGTTTCACCTCTATGATTGAATATTCTTAAATAACGTCAGGATCAATTCCCAACTCACCACGAATAACCTCTTCCAGCCAGCGCTTTTCCTCATCGGTCAATGCGGCCTTCTCGATCAAATCAGGGCGCGTCTTCAAAGTCTTGAGCAGCGCCGCGCGCCTTCGCCACTTCGCCACTTCGCCGTGATGGCCGCTCACCAAGACCTCGGGCGCGCGCCAGCCGCGAAACTCCGCCGGACGCGTGTAATGCGGATAATCCAGCAGCCCTTCGGAGAAAGAATCGCGCAAGGCCGATGTCTCGCTGCCCAGGGCGTTGGGCAACAATCTGGTCACGGCGTCCACCACCACCATCGCCGGAAGCTCGCCGCCGGTCAACACATAATCGCCAATGGAAATTTCGTCGGTAATCAGATGTTCGGCCACGCGCTCGTCGACGCCTTCGTACCGCCCGCAGATCAAAATCAGCCGCGAAAATTCATCGGCGAAGCGGCGGGCTTCGGCCTGATTGAAGATCCGCCCTTGAGGCGAGAGCAGGACTACGCCGGCGCGATTCTCGCGCGCCTGATCTAGGGCCAACCTCTCGGCCAGTATGGATTCAACAGCGCGAAAGATCGGTTCCGGCTTCAGCACCATCCCTTCGCCACCCCCGAACGGGCGGTCGTCAACCACGTGATGTTTATCGAATGTAAAAGAACGCAGATCGTGAATGACGATTTCGACGATTCCCTGCTGTCGCGCGCGCTTGATGATCCCGAAATCGAACGGCCCCGCGAAAAACTCCGGAAAGATGGTCAGCAAGTCAAAGCGCATAATCAGGTGTCAGGTGTCAGGTGTCAGCGGAAATTGCCGCTTGTACTGACACCTGACACCTGATTCTCACAATTCCAGCAACCCTTCAGGCGGATCGACCACGATCCTTTTCCGCTCGGGCGAGATCTCGACGCAGATACTCAGGACGAGCGGGATCAGAAGTTCGCGGGCGCCGTCTCGAACTAAGAGCAATGGCGCGGCGCCGTAATTCTGCACCTCTTCGACCCGACCGAGCCGTTGACCTTCGATGGAGACCGCCTCGCAGCCGATCAGGTCGAAATCGTAGTATGTGTCTTCGGGCAATTCGACCAGTTGATCGCGCGGAATCATAACGCGCGCGTCTCGCAGCTCTTCGGCCCCGGAGACTGAGTCGCAGCCGGCGAATTTCAGCGCGACGCGATCTTTATGCAGGCGCGAGTTTTCGAGGTCGAGAAGGAGTAGTCGTCCGTCGGCGCGTTTGACATAAACTCTACGGAGTCTGGCGAAGCGCCCCGGGAAATCGGTCAGCAGATCGGCGATGACCTCGCCGCGATGTCCTTGTGGGCGGGCGATTCGCGCGACGCTGATCAGATCACCTTCTCTGACGTCCTCTCTGAGGTCGGGGCCAACGCCTGCGCGATCCTGTTTCCCGCAGTCGCTCATTCGAGGATTTCAAGCACAAAACGCTTTTTGAGCTTCGTTCCCGAGGCGTTGAGGACCGTGCGAATCGCGCGCGCGGTGCGCCCCTGTTTGCCTATGACTTTTCCGAGGTCGCCTTCGGCGACGCGCAATTCGAGCACCGTCGCCTGATGCCCTTCAATCTCTTTGACGTTCACCCTCTCAGGGTTATCGACCAGCGTCCGGGCTATCAACTCAACCAGCTCTTTCATTGCGTCGTCTCCACAACCTGCTGCTGTTCGCTCTTGCGAATCAGGTTCCGCACCGTGTCGGTCGGCTGCGCGCCGCATTTGAGCCAGTAGTTGATGCGATCGTGAT
>Ga0126377_10000749_pt1 | contig 20414 bp, 21 predicted proteins | sample PanSoiMetPlot_22_FD_92647 | JGI IMG/M metagenome (GOLD analysis project Ga0126377, IMG submission 92647) | Tropical forest soil microbial communities from Panama - MetaG Plot_22 | ecosystem: Environmental > Terrestrial > Soil > Tropical forest > Bulk soil | place: Panama | collected 2016-02-17 | reverse complement strand
GCGCGCACGCCGTCAACGCGCGCTATCACGTGCTGGGCGGCACGCTTTCGCCGCTCGACGGCATCGGCCCGCAGGACCTCGCGATCGAGGCCCTGGTGTCGCGCGCCCACGATCCCGCGGTGACCGAGGTGATCCTCGCGCTCAACGCCACGGTCGACGGGCAGACCACGGCGCACTACATCACCGACCTTCTGCAGGATGCCAACGTGAAGGTCACGCGGCTGGCGCATGGCGTGCCGGTCGGCGGCGAGCTCGACTATCTCGACGAAGGCACGCTCGCGGCGGCGATCCGGCAGCGGACAGCATTTTAAGCCAGCTCCGGAGGCGGCCACTGAGTGTGAAGTAGTTCACTAGCGAGAGGCGGATTGCGTGCCATCCTTTCGAAGCGGAGGGCTTCTCCGCGATCGGGGATCGGGTGCAAGTCGATGCCACGGAAAAAATTGATCGCCCTGCTCGGGGGCTCTTTGGCGCTATCGGCGTGGATGACGTCGGCGTCAACGCAGACGATGCCGGTTACGCCGGTGATCGGTTTTCTCAACAGCGGCTCGCCGGAGCCGTTCACCAGGCAACTGGCAGCATTCCACCACGGTTTGAGCACAGCGGGTTACAACAAGGACCGGAACGTCGCTATCGAGTATCGCTGGGCGGAGGGACGATACGATCGGTTGCAGGCCTTGGCGGCCGACTTGATTCGGCTGAAGGCCAACATGATCGTCGCGACCGGCGGTGCGACATCGGAATACGCTGCAAGAGCGCAGTCCGGCACCATTCCAATTCTGGTGGTGAGTGGTTCTGACCCGGCTCAACTCGCCGCCCATTCGGGGCAGGGTCGGCGCAACGTCACCGGCATTAGCGTGCACCATTCCCAGCTGGCGGTGAAGCGTTTGGATGTTCTTCGCGAATTGGTGCCGAGCCCAGCCAAGCTGGCCGTGCTCGTCAATCCAAACGGGGTTCTTACTGACATCGAGACGAGAAATGTCGAAACGGCGGCGCGCGAGACCGGGGTGCAGCTGCTTGTCCTCAAGGCCAGCACGGACAGCGAATTTGAGCCGGCGATCGCTGCGGCGGTCCGAGAGGGGGCCGACTCGTTGCTCGTCAGCGCCGACTCGTTCTTTACGAGCCGCCGGGCTCAAATCGTTGCCCTCGCGGCACAATACGCGCTGCGTGCGGTCTATCCCTGGCGTGAATATGTCGAGGCTGGTGGCCTGATGAGCTATGGTCCCAGGCTGTCTGATGTCTACCGCAACATCGGCCTCTATGCTGGACGTGTCCTCAAAGGTGCCGCACCCGCCGACCTGCCGATCCAGGCACCGCAGAAGTTCGATTTAATGATCAATCTGCGAACCGCGAAGGAACTCGGTGTCACCGTGCCGTTGGTGTTGCACGCCCGCGCCGACGCGGTGATCGAATGAAGCCGCAGCCTCGCGGCTAGTCGTCGCCCGTCAACCGCGTCGGCCTGCCCAGCGTGGCGAAATGCCCGCTCCGCTGCAGCCACACCAGCAGCGCGAGGCTCGGCAGCGCGGTCAGCGCGCTGACGACGAAAAACATCGGCCAGCCCACCCGCTCGGCGACGTAGCCGGCCCCGGCCGAGAGGTAAGTGCGCCCTACGGCGGAGAGCGCCGTGAGCAACGCATACTGCGTCGCCGTGTGCAGCGGGTTCTGGCATAGCGCCGAGAGGTAAGCGACGAAGATCACGGTGCCGATGGCGCCCGTGAAATTCTCCACGATGATGGTCAGCGTCAGCGCCCACAGATCGACGCCGACGAGCGCCTGCCAGGTGAAGATCAGGTTCGAGGCCATCTGCAGGATGGCGCCGATCCAGAGGCTCGTGACCAGCGGATAGGCGCGTGCCAGCGCGCCGCCGGCGAAGCCGCCGATCAGCGTCGCCGCGAGCCCGACGCCCTTGACTATGGCGGCATAGTCGTTGCGGGAAAAGCCGAGGTCGATCACGAACGGCGCGGTCATGGCGCCGGCGAACGCATCGCAGAACTTGTAGAGCACCACGAAGGCTAGCGCGACGATGGCCATGTCGCGGGTCAGGAACTCGGCAAACGCGCTGTAGGCGGCGACCGCGACCCGCTCGAGCGGATTTTGTTGCGCCTGCGCGGCGTGCTCGCTTGCCGCGGTCGCGGATTTCTCCGGCTCGGTCGCCACTAGCACGGTTGCGATGCCGATCACGACCAGCGCAGCCATGACAAGATAGCCCGCCGTCCAGGCCGCGCTCTTGCCGTAGCCCAGCGCTTCGAAGCCGCTGACCAGGAATAGCGCGCCCGCGGTCGAGGCCAGCATGCCGATGCGATAGGCCGCCACGTAGGACGCCATGCCGGCGGCCTGCTCGCTCTCGGGCAGGCTCTCGATGCGGAAGGCGTCGATCACGATGTCCTGCGTGGCCGACGCGGTGGCCACCAGCAGCGCGCCGAGCGCGACCAACCACGGTGACGCAGCCGGATTGCAAAAGGCCAGGAAAACGATCGCTGCGATCAGCAGAAGCTGCGAGAAGATCAGCCAGCCGCGCCGGCGGCCGAGCAGGGTGGACAGCACCGGCACATCGAGCGCGTCGATGATCGGCGCCCACAGGAACTTGACGGTGTAGGGCGTGCCGACCAGCGCGAACAGGCCGATGGTGCCGAGATCGACGCCCGCCTCCCGCATCCAGATCAGCAGCGTGGAACCTGAGAGTGCCAGCGGCAGCCCGGCGGAGAAGCCGAGGAACAGCACGATCAGCACGCGGGGTTTGAGATAGACGGCGAGCGTGTCGGCGAAGCTCGGGCGGGCCGGCGTGGTGTCGGGGGTCGCGGTCATCGGCGTAGCTATCGTTGAATCGGTCGGGCGACACAAGCCCGCGATTGCGGCCAAAAGTGTTCGGGCGTAGCCTGATTGCCGTCGCCACGTCGCAAATGTGATCGGGCGGAGCCTGATCACATTTCTTCAACCATAATGTCGGTGGTGACGGGAGGAACAGGAATGAAACGCAGTGCAATCACGACGATGCTCGCGGCCGTGCTGGCCTTGGCCGCGGCGGGCGGCGCCGCGGACGCGCAAAACTTCCCCGCGCGGCCGGTGACGCTGATCGTTCCCTGGCCCGCCGGCGGCACCACCGATGTCGGCATGCGTGCGCTTGCGAACGCGACCGAGAAGCATCTCGGGCAATCGATCGTGATCGAAAACCGGCCGGGCGGCTCGGGCACGCTGGGGCCGGGCCAGATGGCCGCCACCGCCAAGCCCGACGGCTACACGGTCGCGCAGATTCCGATCACCGTGTTTCGCTTCCCGTTCATGCAGAAGACCACCTTCGATCCAGCCGCGGACTTCACCTATATCATCAGCGTGAGCGGCTACACCTTCGGCGTCGTGGTGAAGGACGACGCGCCGTGGAAGACGTTCCCGGAGCTGGTGGCCGCCGCCAAGGCGGAGCCCGGCAAGATCAACTACGGATCGCCGGGCACCGGGACGAGCCTCCACATCGCGATGGAGCAGATCGCCAAGCAGCAGGGCGTCAAGTGGACCCATGTCCCGTTCAAGGGCAATGCGGAGGCGATGAACGCGCTGCTCGGCGGTCACATTCACGCGGTCGCGGATTCGAGCGGCTGGGCGCAGCTGGTCAATTCCGGCCGCTTCCGGCTGCTGGTCACCTGGGGTGCCGCGCGCACCAAGAACTGGCCGAACGTGCCGACCTTGCGCGAGGTCGGCATCGACCTGGTGTCGAACTCGCCGTTCGGCATCGCCGGGCCCAAGGGAATGGATCCGAAGGTCGTCAAGACGTTGCATGATGCCTTCAAGAAAGGACTCGAGGATCCGTCCTACGTCGAGGCGATGGCCAAGCTCGATCAGGAGCAGTTCTATCTGAGCAGCGAGGACTACCAGAAATTCGCGCTGCAGCAGATCGAGGAAGCGCGGCGCTTCATCGCCGAGCTCGGGCTCGGCCCCAAGCAGGACTGACGCAATCACGCGACGTTTGACCGGGCCACGGCGCATTGCGCCACGTTCGGCCGTGGGGCGCCGCGTTGCATTTCCCGTTCGCTACTCGAGCACCGCGCTGCGCGAACCGCTTGTTCCCCAGTTGAACTGCGTGGTGCCGCGACCAATGACCCTTCACCAGTGCGCGATGTTCCAGGAACGGCAGGACCCAGGTCGCATTAGCCCCTGAGCATCCGGCGCTCGGCGCTGTGTCCAGCAACCCAGAAGGGGGCGCAAAACGACCACGAGGAGAACACGATGCGTAAGATCGGTTTTGCCATCTCAGCGGCCGCATTGCTCTCGGCAGGCGCGCTGGTTTCGAACCCGGCCGAGGCAACGACATTCGCAACATCGGCAGGAATGCGCCTGGCCACCGAGGGCGTTCAACCGGTCGAACAGGTCACGTACCGGTATTACGGCCGGGGCTATTATCCGAGGTTCCGCGCATACGCGCATTACCCGCACCATCGCTACTCGTATTACCGCCGGTACCATCACGGCTATTACTGACGCCGGGTGGCTACTCGCCCGCCTGCAGGCGGCGCATCGGCGCGGGTATGACGACCGGATCGGCGGCGGGACCAGTCTCGCCGTCGAACTCGACCTCCTTGATGCGGGTGGCGCGCTTCTCGACCTTTTCGGCCGAGATGAGGATCTGCCGCACGTCCTCGTTGGCCTGGCCGAAATGCTTCTGCAGGTTCAACACCCGGTCGTGCAGCCGGTCGATGTCGTCCATGAGATGGCCGACCTCGGCGTGAATCTTGTCGGCCGCCTCGCGCATGCGGGCGTCGCGCTGGATCTGCTGGATGACGTGAATGGCGAGCATCAGCAGCGACGGAGAGACGATGACCACCTTCGCGCGGTACGCCTTCTGCACGACGTCGTCGAAGCCGTCATGCAGCTCGGCATAGACCGACTCCGAGGGGACGAACATCAGCGCCAGATCCTGGGTCTCGCCCGGGATCAGGTATTTGTCGGCGATGCCGCCGATGTGCCGCGCCAGGTCCTGGCGCAGCCGCGACGCGGCGTGCTTGCGCTCCTCGTCGGTCTTGGCGTCGCGCAAGGCGGTGACCGCCTCGAGCGGAAACTTGGCGTCGATCAGCAGTGGGCGCTGGTCCGGCAGAAACACCGCGCAGTCGGGCCGGCTGCGGTTCGACAGCGTCATCTGGAACTCGTAGCAGTCCTTCGGCAGCCCATCCTGCACGATGAGCTCCATCCGCGCCTGACCGAAGGCGCCGCGCTGCTGCTTGTTGGCGAGCACGCCCTGCAGCGAGGTCACCTGCGTGGCGAGGTTGGTGATGTTCTTCTGCGCGACGTCGATGACCGCTAGCCGCTCGTTGAGCTTCTGCAGGCTCTCGACCGTGTGTTGGCGCGATGTGGTCATCGACTGGTTGAGATGGTGCGCAACCGAGTCGAGCCGCTCGTTGACCGAGCGGTGCAGCTCGGCTTGGCGGCCCGCCAGCATATCGCGCATGCCGTCCATGCGCACCGCCATCTCGGTCTGCAGCCGCGCCAGCTCGATCATCTGCGCCTGCGCGGCGTCGCGGTCGCGCTGGCGCAGCGCCCGCACCGCCAACGCGATCAGGCCGGCCAGTGCCGTGACGCCCGCGAGGACGATCACGGCAGCGGCGGCGAGGGTGGGGAGATTCTCGGTCATGCCGGTCACTCTACATCGATTCGGAGCATAGGAACAAAAAGTGAACAATAAATCAATGCCTTCTCCGCTACCGCGGCGGCGCGCCCCCGGGACGGGCCAAAAAGGCGACCGGGAGCGGCCGGATTGACCGGCTTCCGGCGACTGCTTAAATCCGCCGCCATGGCTCTGCGCGACATTCTCATTCTGCCGGACAAGCGGCTGCGGAAGGTTTCCGAACCGGTGAACAAGATCGACGCCGGTATCCACAAGCTCATCGAGGACATGTTCGAGACCATGTACGACGCGCCGGGCATCGGGCTCGCCGCCATCCAGGTCGGCACGCCCAAGCGCGTCGTCACCATGGACCTCGCCAAGAAGGAAGAGCCGAAGAACCCGCAGGTGTTCATCAATCCGGAGATCGTGTGGTCGTCGGATGAGAAGGCGACCTACGAGGAAGGCTGCCTGTCGATCCCGGAATTCTACGGCGACGTCGAGCGGCCGGCGCAGGTGAAGGTGAAATATCTCGATCGTGACGGACAGCCGCAGGAGGTCGAGGCCAACGGGCTGTTGGCGACCTGCCTGCAGCACGAGATCGACCACCTGAACGGGGTATTGTTCATCGATCATCTCTCCAAGCTCAAGCGCGACCGCGTGGTCAAGAAGTTCACCAAGGCCGCGAAACGGGCGGCGGAGTAGCCGCGTAGACGGCGCAAGCTGAACAACGGGGGAAGGAGCGTGGACCAGTCCGCGGAATGGGCGAAGGCGCTCGACCAGATTCAGATCTGCAACGTGCGGCGGGTTTGGGCGTTCAGCCTCGACCTCGGCGAATGGGACACGCTGCAATCATGCTTTCATTCGGACGCGACCGTCACGGTGTCTTGGTATTCGGGGCCCGTCGCCGGCTTCATCGCGCGCTCGAAGGAGATGGTGGGAGCGCGCAAGCCCGAGGAGCACCGCAAGCACTGGCTCGGCAACATGCGCAACGAGATCAAAGGGACGCGCGCAGTGCTCGAAACCGACGCGATGATCGTCATTCGCGAATACATCGACCGCAGCCTGTTCGACTTTACGTCGTATGCGCGGTTCTACGATTTCTTCGAGAAGCGCGACGGCGTATGGCGCATCCACGAGTGGAGCTGCATCTACGACAAGGACCGCCTCGACCCGGTGGTGCGGACATGGGACGCATCGGCGGTCTATGCGCCGGTCGTGCTGGAAGGTCCGGAGAGCGCCTTTGCCTTCATGAAGCTGCGGCAAGCCAAGCGCGGCCGCACCGTCCCGGACGCGGTGGTGCTCCGCGACACCGAGGGTGAGCGCCAGCTTCGTCAGCGGGGGAAGGATTGGCTCGCGGGCGCGAAGGCGTAGCATGTCGTTACGCATCGTATTCATGGGCACCCCGGACTTTGCGGTGCCCACGCTCGTCGAGATCGTTGGCCGCGGCCACGACATCGTGGCGGTCTATACGCGCGCCCCAAGGCCTGCGGGGCGGCGCGGCCTCGATCTCACGCCAAGCCCGGTCGAGCGCGAAGCCAGGCGCTTCAATCTGCCGGTGTTCACGCCGGCGACATTGCGGGTCGCGGACGCCGAAAGCGACGTGCGGGCCCACGGCGCGGACGTCGCGGTCGTAGTCGCCTATGGGCTGATCCTGCCGAAGCCGGTCCTGGAGGCCTTTCCGCTCGGTGCGTTCAATCTGCACGCCTCGCTGTTGCCGCGCTGGCGCGGCGCCGCCCCGATCAACCGCGCGATCATGGCCGGCGATGCCGAGACCGGCGTGATGGTCATGAAGATGGAGGAGGGGCTCGACACCGGGCCGATCGCCATGGCGGAACGCCTACCGATCGATCCCGACATGACGGCGAGCGATCTGCACGACCGGCTCGCCCGCCTCGGCGCCGATCTGATGGTGCGCGCGCTCGGCGCAATCGAGCGCGGCTCACTCGCGCTCACGCTACAACCCGCGGCCGGGGTCACCTACGCCGGCAAGATCGGCAAGGACGAAACCCGCATCGTCTGGGCGCGGCCATGGCGGGAGGTGCACGACCATATTCGCGGCCTGTCGCCGTTTCCCGGCGCCTGGTTCGAGATCGGGGAAAAGGCCGAGCGCGTCAAAGTGCTGCGCAGCACGAAGGGCGAGGGCGCCGGCGCGCCCGGCACCGTGCTCGATGCCGAGCTCACGGTCGCTTGCGACAACGGCGCGGTGCGCATTCTCGAATTGCAGCGGGCCGGCAAGCAGGCGATGAAGGCGGAGGAGTTCCTACGCGGCACGCCGATTGCCCCTGGCGCGCGGTTCGGCTAAGCCCCACGTTCAGTCGGTCCCAGAATGCCACGCTACAAGCTCACCATCGAATACGACGGCCGGCCGTTCGTGGGCTGGCAGATCCAGGACAACGGCCCGACGGTGCAGGGCGTGCTGGCGGCCGCCGCCGAGGCGTTCAGCGGCGAGAAGCTCGTGATCTACGGGGCGGGCCGCACCGACGCCGGCGTGCATGCCCTCGCGCAGGTCGGCCATGTCGATTTCAGCAAGGCGTGGGACACCGATACCGTGCGCGACGCCATGAACGCGCATCTGCGTCCGCATCCGGTCGCCGTGATCAGCGCCGAGCAGGTGGCGGATACGTTCGACGCCCGTTTCTCCGCCATCAAGCGGCACTATCTCTACCGCATCATCAACCGGCGGGCCGATCTCACCTTCGAGCGCGGGCGCGCCTGGCGCATCCCGAAGCTGCTCAACAGTACCGCCATGCATGCGGCGGCGCAGCGCCTGGTCGGCCGGCACGATTTCACCACCTTCCGCAACGTCGAATGCCAGGCGAAATCGCCGGTGAAGACGCTCGACCAGCTCGACGTGCATCGGATCAAGGACGACATTCAGGTAATGGCCGCCGCCCGCTCGTTCCTGCACACCCAGGTCCGCTCGATGGTCGGCGCGCTGGCGCTGGTCGGCGAGGGCAAGTGGACGGCGGACGATCTTTCCGCCGCGCTCGAGAAGCGCGACCGCACGGCCTGCGCGCCGGTGGCACCGCCCGACGGGCTCTATCTGACCAGCGTCGACTATGAGTGAGAGAGCGGGAGTAGCGCATCGTGTTGAAAGCCATTTGGCGGTTGTTCGTTCTCGCCGCTCTCGCCATTGCCCCCGCGCAAGCACAGACCTTTCCGAGCGGGCCGGTTCGCATCATCGTTCCGTTCCCCGCGGGCGGCGCGACCGACGTGCTCGGCCGCGTGCTCAGCGTCAACCTACAGAACCTCTGGGGCTCGCCGGTGGTCTCGGAGTATCGCCCCGGCGCCGCCGGCCTGATCGGCACGCGGCAGGTGGCGACGTCGCCGGCGGACGGCTACACGCTGCTGATGGCGTCCACCGGCGCCATCCTGGCGCTGGCGGGCGATCGTGCCAGCGGCGGACCATTCGACATCGCGCGCGAACTGGCGCCGGTTTCGCTGATTGCGGCGCCGCCCTACATCGTGGTGGTCAACCCATCCGTGCCGGCGAAGACCACGGCGGAGCTGATCGCCCATGCCAGGCAGAATCCCGGCAAGCTCGCGTTCGGCTCCTCCGGCACCGGGTCGGCCTCGCATCTGTCCGGCGCCCTGTTCCAGCAGATGGCGGGGATCGACCTGCTGCACGTGCCGTATCGCGGTACGGGACCGGCGGTCACCGATCTTCTCGGCGGGCGCATCGATCTGATGTTCGCGCCCGCGCTCGTGGTCACGCCGCATATCGCGGCCGGGACGCTGCGGGTGATCGGCACCACCGGCGCGGCGCGCTCGGCGCTATTCCCGGATTTTCCGACCGTCGCCGAGACCGGGCTGCCCGGCTATTCGTCGCTCGGCTGGTTCGGCCTGTTCGCGCCGGCGGGCACGCCGCGCGAAATCGTGGCGAAGGTCAGCGCCGATACCAAGACCGTGCTGTCGCTTCCCGACGCCCGGCAGCGGCTCGCCGAGCAGGGCGCCGAGCCCGAACCGTCGACGCCCGACGCGTTTGCGAGTTTCGTCAATGCCGATATCGGCAAGTGGCTCGAGCTCGCGCACAAGGCCGGCATCAAGCTCACGCCGTGACAAGCGCCGTGGTGTGATGGCCATCACATCGCGACCGCGGAAGCATCCCTAGCCTGCAGGTCACCGGAGGGCACCGTCCCTCGCAAAACCCGAACGAGGGGGTGGCCATGTTCAGGGCGTTCAGGAGGATTGCATTTGTCGTCTCGGTTCCGGCGGCGCTTGCCTTCGGCGGCTGGGTGCAATGGACAACGTTCGCGGCGGACGATGCGACGGTGGCGGTATCGACTTCCGACGCATCTCGGGTCGACGTGCCTCGCGAACGGGCCGACACCCGCGCCGCCGAGCCCAGGATCAAGGCTACCCCCGTCCTTGATCGGACGGCCGAGGGCGGCGCGCAACCCGCCGACCCGGCGGTGAAATTCAACACGGCACCCGCGAAAGCAAAGATTGTCACTTACCGGATCAAGCCCGATCCCATCCCCGATCGGACGGCCGGGGACGGCACGCAACCTCCCGTTCCGGCGGCGAAGGCCGACACCGAGCTCGCACAAGCAGACGCAGTCACTGATCGCCGCAGCAAGCCCGCCCCAAGCCCCGATCGGCTGGCGGGGGATGGTGCCGCCGAGACGGCGCAAGCTGCTGCTCCGGCTGCAAAGGGGAAGGCCACGACCGGACAAGCGGAGCCTCCTGCGTCGGCGGCGGTTGCCGGCGTTGGCTCCGTGCCGGCAAACGCGAACGTTGCGGATGCCCCGATCGAGCCTGTCCACGCCGCCGAGCGGACGGAGTTATCCGGCGGAACGACGAAAGTCGCACCGGCCGAGCCCCAAGCGCCCAAATCCCCCGTGAAGGAACTTGCTACGAAAGAGGCTTCGACCAAAGCTACGAGGGAGCGTCAGGCTTCCCTGGCTCGCGAGACGAAAGAATACCGCCCGCCGCGCGAGCACGCGCGAGAAACCCGCCGTATTCAAAGCGTTGCCACTGATGCGCGCAGGGCGAGCGTTGCGAGGCACTGGCACGCGGAGCCGGCAAGGCAACAGTGGTTCTCCGGGATCCGAACGATTTCGGAACGGGACCGGACGACATGCTGGTGATCGGGGGCGGCCGCACACCGGCTGCTCTCAGACGAAATATCGCTCGAGAATCTTCCGGTACACCGCCGTCAGCGTTGCGAGATCGGCGACGCTCGTGCGCTCGTCGACCTGATGCATGGTCTGCCCGACCAGGCCGAATTCGAGCACCGGGCAATAGTTCTTGATGAAGCGTGCGTCCGAGGTGCCGCCCGTGGTCGACAATGCCGGCGCCGTGCCGGTCACCTCCTTGATCGCTCCGGCGACGAGGTCGACGAATGCCCCGGGCTCCGCCACGAACGAGTCGGCGTTCGAGGGCTCCCAGTCGATATGCCAGCGGATGTGGTTGCCCGCTGCGTCCCGTGCGTGCTTCTCGATCAACGTCTTGAGCGACACTTGGCTGTGGCAGTCGTTGAAGCGGATGTTGAAGCGGGCGCGCGCCTCGCCGGGAATGAGATTGACGACGGGATTGCCGATATCGATCGAGGTGAACTCGAGGTTCGACGCGCTGAACTGTGCGCTGCCGTGGTCGAGCGGCGCCGCCATCAGCGCGCTCATCATGGTGACGAGCCCGCGCACGGGGTTGTCGGCCCGCTCCGGATAGGCGACATGGCCCTGCTTGCCGGTGATGACGAGCGTGCCGTTGAGCGAGCCGCGCCGCCCGACCTTGATGGTGTCGCCGATCGCGGCCGCGTTGCTCGGCTCGCCCAGGATGCAATGATCGAATTTCTCTCCGCGCTCGGCCGCCCATTGCAGGAGCTTCACCGTGCCGTTCACCGCGATGCTTTCCTCGTCGCCGGTGATCAGGAACGAGATCGATCCCTTGCCCTTGTCGCCGCCCGCGGCGAGGTGGTCGAGCGTGGCGGCAAGCGCGCAGGCGACCGCCCCCTTCATATCGACCGCGCCGCGGCCGTAGAGCGTGCCGTCGGCAATCTCGCCCGCGAATGGCGGATGGCTCCATTTCGCCTCCTCGCCCGGCGGCACCACGTCGGTGTGGCCGGCGAAGACCAGATGCGGGGCGGTGCTGCCGATGCGCGCGTAGAGGTTCTCGACCGGCGCGGTGCCAGGCTCGGCGAACGTGACGCGATGGACGTCGAAGCCCGCACCCTTGAGCACGTGCTCGATGAGCGCGAGTGCGCCGCCTTCGGCGGGCGTCACCGACGGACAGCGGAGCAGATCGCGGGCGAGTACGACAGGGTCCATGGGCCGATCGCTAGGCGCCGAGCTGCACGGCCAACAGGTTGTTTTGGTTCCTGACCCAGCCCGGAATCAGGAAAGCATCGACCAGCACCCAGAAGAACGTGATCAACATCCCGACGATCGTCAGCGACAGGATGAGCTGCGCAACCGCGACGCCGGTGCGCTTGAGATAGAAATTGTGGGCGCCGAACAACCCGAGGAAAAACCACAGCAGATAGGCGGCCACGACGGTTTTCTTGTTGGCCTCGAACAGCATCATCGCGCGCGCGTCCGGCGACAGGCCGCCTGGCTGCCGCATGCCTGGGGGAAGTTCGGCCTGCATGATTCGCTCCCTGGTCCCGACCGGCCGGGACTTTGCCGTGGCGCGCCGGATAGCTCAATCCCGCAGCAGCTCGTTGATCGAGGTTTTTGCGCGGGTCTTTTCGTCCACGCGCTTGACGATGACCGCGCAGTAGAGGCTCGGGCTTGCCGCGCCGTTCTTGCCGGGCTTGCCCGGCAGCGAGCCCGGCACCACCACCGAATAGGCCGGCACCTCGCCCTGGTAGGTCTCGCCGCTTTCGCGATCGACGATCTTGGTCGAGGCGCCGAGGAAGACGCCCATGGAGAGGACCGTGCCTTCGCGGAGGATCACGCCCTCGGCCACCTCCGACCGGGCGCCGACGAAGCAATTGTCCTCGATGATGACAGGCCCGGCCTGCAGCGGCTCGAGCACGCCGCCGATGCCGGCGCCGCCGGAAATGTGACAGTTCTTGCCGATCTGCGCGCAGGAGCCGACCGTCGCCCAGGTATCGACCATGGTGCCGGAATCCACATAGGCGCCGAGATTGACGAAGCTCGGCATCAGCACCACGCCCGGCGCGATATAGGCCGAGCGCCGCACCACGCAGCCCGGCACCGCGCGGAAGCCCGCCTCCCGGAAGCGGTTGTCGGCCCAGCCGTCGAACTTGGAGGCGACCTTGTCCCACCACGCGGCCTTGCCGGGCCCGCCCGGGATCACACTCATGTCGTTGAGGCGAAACGACAGCAGCACCGCCTTCTTGAGCCACTGGTTGACCTGCCAGCGCCCGTCGGCAGCCCGTTCGGCCACGCGCGCGGCGCCGCGGTCGAGCAGGTCGAGCGCCGTCTCGACGGCCTCGCGCACCGCGCCCTTGGTGGCGGGCCCGACGCCGTCGCGGCCTTCGAAGGCGTCGTCGATGGTCTTGGCAAGCTCGGCATGCGACATGTGGCGAAGCCCTTTGGCGAAATCCTTGCCCTTCGGCGAAGTCGTTGCACGGAGCCATGGGTTGTCGAGAATAGGGCAGGGGAAGTCAACCATGGCCGGGCAGGCCACAGCGGGGCTGGGGAAATGCTTTCGGTCATGAGGATGCTTGCGCTCGTTGCTGCTTTTTCGTCTGGGGCGGGGCCGGCGCTCGCCCATCACGCCATGGGCGGCGTGACGCCCGCGAGCTTCCTGGATGGATTGCTCTCGGGGTTGAGCCATCCCGTCATCGGGCTCGATCACCTTGCAGCCGTGATCGCGGTCGGCTGCCTCGCGGCCGGCCAGCGTCACGGCGCGGTGCTCGCGATCGGCTATGTGATCGCGATGATCATCGGGGCGGCCGCGCATATCGGCGAGGCGACGGTTGCAGGCGCCGGAATCTTCGTCGCGTTCTCCGTGATCGCGCTCGGCCTGGTGCTGCTGCGCGCGCAGGCGCTCCGGACCGACATCGCGTTTGCCTTGTTTGCCTTTGCCGGGCTGGTGAACGGCTATGCCCTCGGTGAATCGATCGCGGGCGCGGAGTCCAAACCGATCTACGGCTACTTCATCGGCCTGGTTCTGGTCCAATCGGGGATCGCGCTCTTGGCCATGGCAGCCGTGCCTGTCCTGACGGCGCGCAAGCCGTCGGTCGGCCGGGTCATCGGTGGCGTGGTCGCAGGTATCGGGCTCGGTGTGCTGGCGGCGCAGGTCGTGGCTGCGACCTAACGATCACGTTGGCTCGTAGTCTTATAAGCGACGCTGATGGCTGGTTGGCGACGGTCCAACGTCGTCCAAGGTCCAATCGCCGGCACAATCTTGCGCGGCGAGGTGAACTTCATGATGATGTGTCTGCTTCAACGAACATCATCAGACCTAGGGAGGAAGACATGAAGAAAGCGCCTCTATGCGCTGCCTCGGCGCTCGTGCTCGCGTGGTCTTCTTTGGCCCATGCGCAGCAACCGTCCGCAGGCAATCTCGAAAAGCTGTCCGAGTTCAAGACCACCGGCACGCCGATGGACATCCCGCAGATTCCGCAAACCGGAGCGAAAGCCGAGGCGATCAAGAAAAATCTCGCGCGGATCAAGCTGCCGCGCGGATTCAAGATCGGCCTCTATGCCATCGTGCCGGACGCCCGCCACATCGCGGTCGGGCCGCAGGGCGTGGTGACGTTCGTCGGCACGCGTAAGAGCAAGGTGTGGGCGGTCACCGACCGCGACAAGGATCGCGTGGCCGACGAGGTCAAGGAGTTCGCGCCCTCGATCGCCTTTGCCCTTCCAAACGGGGTGTGCTTCTCCAAGGACGGTTTTCTCTTCATCGCCGAGCAGAACCGCGTCCTGTTGTTCCCGGCGGCCGAGTTTTTCTACGAAGGTCCCGACGTCGCCGCCTTCGTCGTCGTGAAGCAGGGGGAACTGATCCCTCCGGAGGAGGAATCCTATAACCACACGGCGCGGGTGTGCCGCATCGGGCCGGACGACAAGCTCTACATCACGCTCGGACAGCCGTTCAACGTGTTCGCTCCGGCGAAGATGGACGTCTACAAGAAGGCCGGCATCGGCGGCATCGTCCGTATGAGCCGGGAGGGCAAGGAGCGCGAGGTCTTCGCCTGGGGCGTGCGCAACTCGGTCGGCATGGACTTCAACCCGAAGGACAAGACGCTGTGGTTCACCGACAATCAGGTCGACGGCATGGGCGACAACCAGCCGCCCGGTGAACTCAATCGCGCCGACAAGCCGGGCATGAATTTCGGTTTTCCCTATTTCGGCGGCGGCAAGACACGCACCAACGAATACAAGGATGAGACGCCGCCCGCCGACGTGACCTTTCCGCAGGTCGAGATGGATGCCCACGCCGCCGACCTCGGCATGACGTTCTACAGCGGCCGCATGTTCCCGCAGAAATATCGCGGCGGCATCTTCTCGGCCCAGCACGGCTCGTGGAACCGCACCACGCCGATCGGCGCGCGCGTGATGTTCACGGGCCTCAAGGAGGACGGCACGGCGGATAAGACCGAGGTGTTCGCCGAAGGCTGGCTCACCGAGAACGGGGAATATCTCGGCCGGCCAGTCGACGTCGCCCAGCTGCCGGATGGTTCGATTCTGGTGTCGGACGATTTCGCCGGCGCCCTCTACCGCATCTGGTACGATGGCCGGTAACCGCTGGTCCGCGGCCGCACCCCGCCGTGGGCGCGGCCGCGCACTGCTCCTCGCCGTTGCAACCCTGTGGTGGGCGGCGGGCACATCGGCTGAGGCCGCCGATGTGGCCGCCGGCCGCCGCAAGGCCTTGCAGTGCCAGGCGTGCCACGGACTGGATGGCCTGTCCAAGCTGCCGGAAGCGCCGCATCTCGCCGGCCAGCCGGAACGGTATCTCGTCAAATCGCTCGACGACTATCGCAAGGGCGTGCGCAGCCACGACATGATGACGCTAGTGGCCAAAGCTCTCAGCGATCAGGATATCGCCGATCTCGCGGCGTATTACGCCGCGATCGAGGTGTCGGTCATGCCGCCGAAGTGAGGCCCGCGGCCACGCGCTGCAGAAATCCGGCGAGATCGTCGGTCACGTGGTCCACGTGCAGCGCGTCGCGGCCTTCGAGCTCCCAGCCCTCGCGGAAAACCTCGCGAGTATGCTCCGGCACCACCAGCACGGTGGTCATGCCGAGCGCGTGCGGCACTGCGAGGTTGCGCGCGAGGTCCTCGAACATCGCTGCCTTTCCGGCAACGACGCCATGCATGGCGAGAAAGCGCTCGTAGGTCCCGGCCGAGGGCTTGGGCTCGAGCTCGGCGGCGATGATGTCGAACACGTCCTCGAAGTGCCGGTCGAGCGCGAGCCGCGCCAGCACCGCATCGGCGTGCCGGCGGGTGCCGTTGGTCAGGATCAGCTTGCGGCCCGGCAGCGTCTCGATCGCCGCGCCGAGCGCCGCATTGGGCTCGAGCGGCGAGTGATCGATCTGATGCACGAAATCGAGGAAGTCGTCGGGGTTCATGCCGTGCTCGGTCATCAACCCGCGCATCGAGGTGCCGTAGCGCTTGTAATAGTCCTTCTGCAGCCTGAAGGCTTCCTCATGGGTGACCTTGAGGAATTGCGCGATGTAGTCGCGGATGCGCTCGTCCACCTGCTGCCACAGATTGAGGTGGTGCGGGTAGAGCGTGTTGTCGAGATCGAACACCCAGGTCTCGACATGGCTGAAGGTGCGCGGGGCCGGGCGGGCTAACGATTTCATGGCGGCGACTTATCGTGTTTTCCGGCGAAGTGGAAGCGGGAAGCCGGAGCATAATACCGAAAAAAGTTCCAGCGCGCCTCGGCGCGTCATTCATACCGCGCTTCTCAGCGCCACCCCCGGTCCACCAACAGGGCTCGCGAGCTTGGTGTTGCGAATTGAAGGCGCATGGGACGAAGTCCTTTCTTTGCGTTCACAGCGCGGACAAATAAGGCTAGGCTGTGATTGTCACTCGGCCGGTCGGAATTGTCCCGCGCGTGGCACTACAAATTGCATCGACAGGAAACAGTGGAGCAATCGCGGCAATGCAGTGACCATGCATGAAAAAGCGAACTGGAGGAGGTGCCCATGAGGAAGCAGCCGAGGCGTCGCGCCGTGTCTGTTGCTCTTGCCATCGGTGCGATGCTCGCCACGTCGTCAACGTTCGCTCAACCGATAGATACCGCACGCATCGAGGCCGGCGGCCAGAATGACTGGCTGACCTACCATGGTTCCTACAAATCCTGGCACTACAGCCCGCTCGCCCAGATCAACACGAGCAACGTGTCCAATCTGAGCGTTGCCTGGATCCATATTCCAGGGCGGTCCACCCGCGGCCTGCAGTCAATGCCGCTCGTGGCGGATGGCGTACTCTACTACACGGGCTCCTATAGCCGAACCTTTGCGCTGAACGGCGCGACCGGCGAGGTGATCTGGTCCTACTTCCCGGAATTGGACGAAGCGCTGATCGCCCGGCAGACCCATTCGCCGTACAATCGCGGGGTCACGCTCGGCGAGGGCAAGGTGTTCGTCGGCACGATGGACGGTCGGCTCATCGCGCTGGACATGAAGACCGGGAAGCCGGTCTGGGACACTAAGTTGATCGATTCCCAGAAGCTGACGGTCGGCTTCACCGGTGCGCCGCTCTATGCCAAGGGCATCGTGGTGATCGGCGCGCAGGGCGGGGAATGGCCCGGCCGCGGCCCGATATTCGGCGTCGATGCCGCAACGGGCACGAAGAAATGGGAGTTCCTGACCGTCGCCGGCACCGACGAGGCCATGAAGACTTGGGGGAGCGATTCCTGGCGTACCGGCGGGGGTGGCGGCTGGATGCCGGGCACCTACGACTCGGAGACCAACACGTTCTGGTGGGGCACTGCCAACCCGGCGCCGCTCTACGATTGGTCGGGCGCCGATTACAAGACCCAGGGGGCCCGCCCCGGCGATAATCTCTATACCTCCTCGGTGATCGGTCTCGATGCCGATACCGGCAAGCTGAAATTCTATCATCAGGAGCTGCCGCACGACGCGTGGGACTTCGACAGTGCGGTCGGCGAGTTCGTGATGCTCGAGCGCGACGGCCAGAAGCTCGTGGTGCACCCCAACAAGAGCGGGTACATCTTCGTGTACGACCGCAGCGCCCGCGTGAAGAACGTGTGGCGGATCACGCAGCACAGCAATTTCGTCAAGGATATCGACCCCAAGACGGGCGAGCTGATCGGCCGCCGCGACTTCCCAGCAGGGAAAGTCGCCGAACCGCTGTGCCCGCACATCTCCGGTGGTGTCAGCTTCAATGCGGGTTCCTACAACCCGAAGACCGGTCTCTACTACAAGCTTGGCCAGGAATGGTGCATGACGCTCGAGGTCGTGAAGACGACGCCGGTGACCGCTCCACAGGCCCAGCTGAACATCGGCGCCGAGTTCAAGATTGCTCCTCCTCCCGGCGGCGAGATCTATGGTCATCTCGACGCGCGCGACCCGGTGACCGGGGCCAAGAAGTGGGAGGTTCGCTTCCCCGAGCCGCCGCTTGCGAGCGTGCTGTCGACCGCGGGCAACCTCGTGTTCGTACCGGACTCGCGTGGCGTGATTCACGCCTACGATACCGAAACAGGAACCGAGCTGTGGAAACACAACAACGGCACCGGCCACCAGGGCGGGATCATCAGCTACGCTGTTGGTGGCAAGCAATATATCGCCATGACGGCGGGCTTTGGCGGCATGGCGTCGGACGACTACGCGCCGACCTTCGGCGGCGTCTACAAGAGCATGCCGCGCGACGACGGCGCGCTCGTCGTCTTCAGTCTGAAATAGAATGTCGGGACGGTCTGTCGGGGCGCTAGTGCGGTGGCTCTGACGTTCCGATCAGTCTCGCGGCGCGCTCTATCATCGGAACGTCAGAGCCAAAACCGCACTAGAACCATAAGCTTGCTAGTGTCCCTTTGCTTCCAACGTTCGCACCCGAGCGTGCTGCAATGTGATGCGAACGTTGGAAGCGGGACACTAGCCGCGCCCCCCGTGCCTTCGACCCGGCTCATGTAGTGGATGCGGGCTTGATGAGATTGGACTTGAGCGTCTCGGAGTTGTTGCCGGTCGGGGTGCTGGCCGCCTCGTTGGCATGGGGGGTGCCGGCTTCGGCGCAACCTGCCGCTACCGCGCCGGACGACGCAACATTCGATGTCAAACAGTTGTTCGCATCCAGCTGCGGCTGGTGTCACTCCGGGGGTGGCCGGGTTGCTGGCAAAGGGCCGCAGCTCACGAATTCGCCTCGCAGCGACGACTATCTGCGCAATCGCATCAAGACCGGAAAGGAAGGCGCGATGCCGGCATACGGCTCCGCCTTCAGCGACGCGCAAATCGACGCGATCATCCAGTACATCCGATCGTTGAAGCCGGACCAGGGATGAGCCCGCCATCCACCTCGGAAGCACGGAAAATGAAAGCAATTTTTTCGCTCATGGTCGGCGCGGCTATCGGCCTGATGGGCTCGGCTCAGGCGCGGTCTCTCGACGCGATCCGCTCAGTCGGCACGCTCGTGCTGTGCGCCCACCCCAACTCGCTGCCGTTCGCCAGCAAGGCTGGGGACCCTCCCGGGTTCCAGGTCGAGATGGGCCAAGCCTTGGCGCGCGAGCTCGGCGTCTCGCTGAAGCTGGGGTGGATCATCACCGTGCGTCAGATTCGCAGCGCCGACTGCGATATCGTCATGGATGTCATCGCGGATCGCGAGGCTCAAGGCGAAACCAACCTGAGGATTTCAAAACCCTACTATCGCACGGGTGTCGCTCTCGCCGTGCCTTTGGCGAGCAAGCTCACGTCGTTCAAGAGCCTCGATGAGCACACCAAAGTCGGGGTTCAGGTCGGGTCCATGGCGGCGATGATCATCAGTCGGCGCAAGGTGCCGACATCGACCTTCGGCTTCGAGGTGGACAGCCTTGAAGCTCTGGCCAATCACGAGATCGACGCGGCGGCAGTCACGCCGACCGTTGCCGGCTATTTCAATCTGACGCATCCGGACAAGGCGGTCCGCATCTTGGGTCTCGACGAGAGTGAGGAGAACCTCAATTGGAATGTCGCCGTTGGCATGGTCGGCCCGGACCAGAGGCTGCGCGATGCCATCGACGGGGCTCTCGAGCGGTTGCGCGCCGATGGGACGGTCGACCGAATATACCGGCGCTATGGTGTCGTGCTGCAATCGCCGAGATAGTTTCCGCTTCGCGCCAGTATCCCGATTCCGAAGTTCGCAAGCATTTGCAGCGCGCTCTCATGCGAACTTCGGGTTCGGGAGCACTAGCGCGTTGATGGGTCCACGCGCTAATCCTTGATCACGCCCCGCAGCGGCCGGTCGAAGGCCAGGATCACCGCGCCGGCGATCATGGCAATCCCGGCGATCATCAAGAAGAACATCGTCTTGTCCATGCCGCTCCAGAAGCTGCCGAGCCAGCCGGCGATGAAGTTGCCGGTGAAGCTGGTTGCCAGCCACAGCCCCATCAGCATCGAGACCATGCGCGCCGGCGCCAACTTGGAGACGAGCGAGAGCCCGATCGGCGAGATGTAGAGCTCGCCGATGGTGATGACCACGAAGTAGCCGAGCAGCCATAGCCAGCTGGCGTCGGGCGCGCCGCCCGACTGCCAGGCGGCGCCGACCATGATCAGGTTGGCGAGCGTCACGCCGAAGCACCCGATCGCCATCTTGGTGACGGTCGAGGGCTCGGTGCCGCGCCTCGCCTGCCATGCCCACAGTGCCACGATGAACGGCGTGAAGGCGAAGATCATGAATGGATTGAACGCCTGGAACCAAGTGACGGGAATCTGTCCCGACCAGACAAGGAGATTGATGGTGCGGTCGGTGTAGCT
>Ga0126377_10000748_pt1 | contig 20426 bp, 16 predicted proteins | sample PanSoiMetPlot_22_FD_92647 | JGI IMG/M metagenome (GOLD analysis project Ga0126377, IMG submission 92647) | Tropical forest soil microbial communities from Panama - MetaG Plot_22 | ecosystem: Environmental > Terrestrial > Soil > Tropical forest > Bulk soil | place: Panama | collected 2016-02-17 | reverse complement strand
GGGGTGAACAGCCCAAACGGAATGGCAAGATAGGAACGGGTATTTGAGAACCGCTCGAGCAAAGCGGCATGCCCTTGTTGTATTTCCGCGATGACCTCTTGATCCGCAAGGAACGGCAGTGCGGCGTGCGAGCGGGTGTGCACACCGATGTCGGCTGCCGCGCGACCCGCGAAGGCTGCCAGTTCGTCCACCCGCATCGGTCTCTGGCGCGTTCGACTGGCAATCTCCCGTTCGAGTCGTTGCAGCGGTTCGTCTAGTTGTTCCGGCAGCCGTCCGCCGTGCTCAGACAAGAGCCATTGTCGCAGCGCGCGAGACCGCTCTGAGTCCGCGGAGTGCCCGGCGCGAAAACCTTCAGGCAGGCCACACTCATCCTCGAAGCTGAGCCAACGGTCTTCACTTGCTCGGACCACCGCGTGGTCCAGGCGATCCCACCAGAACGGAGAACCGGAGGTGAGCGCATTCGCGACTGCGAACAGCGTCAAGGGCGCCCTTCGTCGTCGCAGTATTTCCTCGGCGTCGAGCCACGATGCGTAGGCGTCGTCTGCAGTCAGCGCGACCATCCCTGCCGTGCTTCGCCCCTCCAGATGACGTTCTACAAGGTCTTGCAGCGGGACCAAGTCTGCGAAGTGGTCGGCGATCTCGAGAGTCGCGTCGAGTTGTGTCAGCGAAAGATGCATCGATGAATCGCCGGGCTCCTCGTCTCGATGCAGTCCGTGGAAGCAAAGGATCGCTCCGCGAGTCCCTGAAATCCCAGCAATGACTCTGGCGAGCCGATCTTCCCAACTCACTTCGCCGCCGCAGCCATTGAAAGTCCCTGTTGGATACCGTCCGCCATGCGGGAGGCGACCGCATCCCAGGAGTACCACTCGAGCGCCCGCTTCCGACCCGCGATCCCCATTCCGTATCCGAGCTCACGATTCGTGAGCAACGCTGTCAGACGATCGGCGAGCGCGTTCGCATCCCCACGCGGGAACGTGTAGCCCGTTTCTCCATCGACGATCATTTCGGGAATTGCCCAAGCCGCCGTTCCAACGCAGGGCAGTCCAAACAACATCGCCTCGAGGATGACGATCCCGAAGGGCTCGAACAGACTGGGAAGGCAGAAGACATCGGCGTCGACATAACTCTGCAACAGCCTCGCCCTTTGAGCGGGATTGTTCTTGTCCAAATTTCCCAGCCATTCCACTCCTGGCTCAGGCGCCGGAGCGGTGGGGGGGCCGATGACCACCAGCCGCGCCTCGGGAAGTCGCGCTCGGACCCGTCGAAAGGCTTCGAGAAGAGTCGCACCTCCCTTGCGCTCGAATTGCTTTCCGACGAACAGCACTGTCGGCGCGCCGGTCCGCGCGGAAGGCCGAGGCGCGGGGATTTGGGCGACATCGAGGTTAGGGGCCGCGCCTACGGTGTGCACTCGCTCCGGAGGTAATCCAAAATCGTCGATGAACGAACGTCGCAGGAACTCACTCATCGTGAGCACACCGGCAGCGCCGCGATAGATGGCTGATTCACGGCGACGAACGTCGTCGAACTCCGAGGGACGCAGCCATGCCGAATCGGAAACGCCGAACGCCGCTCCTTCGACGGAGGTCTGGATGTTCGAGTCGCAGAACAGGAAATACGGGAGGGCGCCTCGTTCGGGAGGTTTGAACGTTGCACCGATCTGCAGGATGCATTGGGCCGAGCTTCCGAAGCGGCTCGCGGCACTCGACGCCTTCTCCGATCGCAGCCGATAGCCGACAGGCCCCAGATGGTAACGGACTCCCCATCGCTTTTGGTTGGGGCTGAAGGACAGCGCGGCCCCCAGCATGCGAGTCGAGCCGTAGAGGTCCACATCGGCAGTCATGACCTCGTGACCAGCCTTACGCAGGTGGTCGACGACACTCTTTGCGCTGCCGGACCAGGAGTCCCATCGCTCGGCGTCTCCCTCCGTCAACAAGAGGATTCTCGTCATCGTGCGGCCGTGGCTTTTGCCATCACTCGCGAATTCGTCATGTCAATACACTCTTTAGCAATCACGTTGGGGCGATGCGAGATACGACGTCGAGGAGAACGCGCGTATCAAACTCCCAGTTGTATCGGGACAACACAGCCTTCTGCCCCGACTTCCGATGCCGATCCCACGTTTCGCAATTCAGCATTTGGCGGAGTTTTGCGGAGAGATCGCTAGCGTCTCCACTCCTGAACAACAGGCCCGCGCCGGTCTCTCCGATGACGCGCGCAGCTGGTGCGGCGTCCGAGCTGACAACGGCGAGGCCCGCGGCCATATAGTCGAACAGTTTGTTGGGAATCGTCGTGTTCCACGACTCACGGGCGTGATGTGGTACGACTCCGACGTGTCCTCGACGCAACACGGCGATGGCGTCGCGATGCGGCAGGCGACCATGGAACACGATGCGAGGCGCCGCGAGGCCGAGATCCGTCGCGCGGCGGCGTATGTCTGCGTAGTCCCTGCCGTCACCGACCATGTCGAGCACGAAGTCGATTCCGGCAGTTTCCAACTCATGCGCCGCGACCAATAGTTCCCCGACGCCGCGATGCTCTTCCATGAGCCCGAGATAAACGATGCGCAGCGGTTCGTCTGGCGTCCGCGTGCCCAGCGCGACGACGCTATTGACGGGCGGCGTGTTGGAAACGACTGATACCCGTTCTTCGGGAACACCAAGACGCACGACGCGATCGCTCGATTCCTCGACGACGGTGATGATATGCGCCGCGTGCGGGAGTGTACGTCGCTCGACAGCAGCCACGATTTTCGGATTGCGCACGAGCAGATCCAACAGCTTTGCTCTGCCATCAGTCCATATGTCGGCCATCATCGCCGGATAGTTCTCGGCCATGTCGAGCACGACTGGCCATTGTCCGCGGGAAGCGAGCAACGCCGCCGGCGCCAGGGGGACGTCCCGTACGAGGATGACGTCAACTCGATAGCGCAGCGCCACCCGTCGCAGGTGTCGCAGCCAGATGGGGTTGAAGAACGCCGGAAATGAGAGCCAGCTGCCTGCCGGGAAGCGGAATGCCGGCAGGCGTTCGACGATGCCTTCAGGAAGGACTTCGCGCCGAGGGCTCCCGTTCCGATTGCGCGCCGCAATCACGACGTCGTGACCAGCTTGGGTCAGCGCAAGGCAGATCTTCTCGGTGCGCACGTCCCACGGATAGTCCGCGTCCCAAACGTAGAGGACCCGCACTACACGCGACTCCGCATAGTCTTCATGTCGCCTTCCAATGCGCCTGCCAGTCGAGGAATGTCAGTAGCGCCCACAGCGCCGGGCCAGCCGGGCGACGCTGCGCGAGCATCTCGCGCCACGCTTTCATCGCCGGCTCTGGGCGCACGAAGGGCAACGATGACATCGTGGCCAACAGATCTTCCGACCATGTGCGCAGAGGGCCTCGCAGCCAACGGTCGAGCGGAACGGAAAAACCCGTCTTTGGTCGATCAATCAAGGGCTGCGGCACTCGGCGATAGAGCACCTGCCGCAGGATCCACTTGCTCACGCCGTCGCGGAGCTTCATCTCCGAGGGCAAACGCCATGCAAACTCTACGACGCGATGGTCGAGCAGGGGCGCGCGAACTTCCAGACTGATTGCCATACTGGCGCGGTCGACCTTGGCCAGCAAATCGTCGGGCAGATACGATCGTTGATCGGCGAGCATCATTCGGTCCAGCAGTCGCTGTGGCCAGGCATCTCGCAGAATACGGAGCGTATCGTCCTCCAAGTCTTCGCCGCCGACGAGCGTTTCGGGATGCTGCCAGGCGGACAACAGCGATCGATACCCTTCGGCTTCCGTCGGCGCATCCATCACGGCCGCAAGCTTGTGCAACTTCTCCCCAACGAGTCGGTATCGATTTGCTCCTGGTAGCAGCGCGCTCAAGGGACTATACAGCCGATCCCACGAACCGGGTCCGAGCGCGTTGATCCCCGCCGCCGCGGCGCGACGCAGGACAGGCGGTAACGCAGCAATGCGGCCGAGCGACCGCAGGCCGTAGGCATAGCGATTGTACCCAGCGAACAACTCGTCACCCCCATCGCCAACCAGTGCGACGGTCACGTGTCGGCGCGCCAGCTGAGACACGAGGAATGTCGGGATTTGCGATGGGTCAGCCAGCGGTTCGTCGAACATCGTTGGGAGCCGCGGCACCAGCGCGAGTGCGTCCTCGCCGCTGAGCGTGAGCTCCGTATGGTCTGTGCCCAGGTGGCTCGCTACCGCGCGTGCGTGTGCAGCTTCGTTGTGCACTGGGTCGTCAAATCCGACGGTATACGTCCGCACAGGGCGGCTTGCAGTTTCCTGCATCAGCGCGACGACGGCAGACGAGTCGACGCCGCCCGACAGCAACGCACCGAGGGGGACGTCGGCAATCATTCGAGACTGGACGGCATCCCGGAGGAGAGAGTCGAGGGCGTCCACCGCCTCCACGTCGGAGCCGCCGAAGGGATTCGCAAGTCCAGCTCGCGCCGCCTCGTCGAGAGTCCAATACGGCGTAGTGTCAGGCAGGGGAGCGCGTGGATCGCGGATCGTCAGCAGGTGACCCGCGGGAATTTTCGTGACAGCTCGATAGATCGAGCGCGGCGCGGGCACGTACAGGTACCTGAGGTAGAGAGAAAGGGCGTCGCGATCGAGCGTCCGGTCAAACGCCGGACCGGCTGCGAGCACTTTTAGCTCCGAGCCAAACGTCACCAAACCGGGCTGGTGGTACACGAACAGTGGTTTCTTGCCCAGACGGTCACGAATGAGTGTGAGCGAACGGTCGGCGTTGTCCCACACGGCCATGGCGAACATGCCGACGACTCGTCGCAGCGATTCACGAATACCCCACTCCTCGAATGCCGCGAGGAGCACTTCCGTATCAGAGTGCCCGCGGAACCGCGCTCCCCGTCCCTCCACTTCTCGGCGCAGGTCGGGGAAGTTGTAGATCTCGCCGTTGAACACGATCGTGAAGCGCCCGGAGGCAGACGACATCGGCTGATGACCGAGCGGGGACAGATCGATGATCGAAAGTCGTCGGAATCCGAACGCTACGCCGCATGTCGCGGCGCACCACGTGCCGGCGTCGTCGGGGCCGCGATGGACGATGGTTTCCGCCATGCGTCCAGCAGCAGCCGACAAGTCCGCTTCGCTTTGAGGGGTTGAGCCAAACAGGCCGGCGAAGCCGCACATAATGGAGGGAGGGGAACCGACAAAATTAGCGGCACGCTGCGAGCCACCGCTTCAGGCTGCGCTGCCAATGGCTTGGGAATATATTAACAATCGCAAGCGTCGGGCACTCACTGAGCCGCGCAAGGCATGCCTCCGGTGTCCACGGCGGTCGCCCAACCATATCCCCACCGCCCACCAATGACATGAGCACGAGCGCCACGACACTCCCGGCCACCAACATGAACATGAGCGCCGCGACACCACCGGTTCCGACCTCGCGGCGGAAGCTGTTGCTGTTCTGGTTGATTTTGGTGGTTTTTGTGCTCGGTGTGTTGCAGCTCGGCGCATACATCTACTTGCGCGTCGCTCGCGGCTACGACGGGCAACACCTGATGCAGTACGAGTTCGATCCGTACAAGAACATCCTTCCGACGCGCAATTATGTCGATACGCGCGGCATTCGACACAATTCCGTCGGATTCCGGCGATCCAGCGAGGTGAGCCGCGCGAAGCCGGCCGGCACCATTCGCATCTTCCTAATGGGCGGCTCGACCGCGTACGGTCTGGGAGGCCAATGGACCCACATCCAGCGGGATTACGCCGTCATTCGCAACGACCAGACGATCGACGCCTACCTCGAGCGGCGGCTGTCGGCGGAGTTTCCAAATACGAAAATCGAGGTCATCAACGCTGCCATCACGAGCACCTGGACGCATCACAGTCTGATCTACCTCTATCAGACGATCCTCGGCTATGACCCGGACATCGTGTTGTTTCTCGACGGGTTCAACGACTTCTTCTTCACGGATCGCGGTCACGATCAGTTCGCCAGCTTCACGTATAACGAGACGTCGAACATCGTCGAGGGAGAACCGACGTTCTACAACCTTGCGGCGATGAATGGCTGGTGGCTGTTCCGGAGATTTGCGTTGACCCACGTCCTAGGTCGGGCGGGACGCGAGCTCAAGCTGATCCTGTCCCGTCCAGGCAACGATCGCAAGCCGATGGATCCGGAGCGCGCGTTCGCTTCGCTCAAAGAAATATTCCCGAAAAATGCGGGCGCCACGCACGAGCGTATCGGCGTACTGCTCAAACATGAAGGGATTGACGCTGTGTTCATGCTGCAGCCGATCCTCATTCTCGAACGAGGCCGTTCGCAGACGACCCCTGTGGAACATGCGCTCTTCGATTTCAACGCCAAAGAGTATCTGCCGAATTACGAATCGTTCATGCACCTGGCGACCCCATGGATTGTCCAATGGGAGACCGGGATGGCGCAGCGCGTCGGTGCCACATTCCTCGATCTAACGCCAATTTTCAACGATGTTCCGGGTCAGGTCTTCACGGACTACTGTCATCTCACTCCACACGGCAATGAGGTGTTGGCGGCTGCTATCCAGCCGCGTATCGCGGCACTGATCAAAGCGCGGCAGCAGCGGGCAGCCGCGAACAACCAACCTCCTGGCAAGAAAGCAACGCCGTGAATCTGGCCATGATGTGCGTTCGATCCACGGAATGACGAATCGCACGTGGGAAAACCGATGAGGGTTACTCATCTCGCCTCCGGTGATCTTTGGGCGGGAGCCGAGAATCAGCTGCACAATTTGGTGCTGGGTCTGCAGCGGACGCAGGTCGACGTCGATGTCATTCTCCTGAACGAAGGATTGCTCGCGGAACGATTGCGCCAGGCCGGCGTGATGGTGACCGTCTACGCCGAGAACGAGCTCAATGGCCTGGCCCTTCTCACCACGATTCGGCGACATCTCGTCGCTCGTGGGACAGGCATCCTTCACACTCATCGCTATAAGGAAAACGTTCTGGGTGCCTTTGCGGCCGCCCTAACGTCCGGCGCGCGCAGCACGCGGACTCTGCATGGAGCGCCGGAGTTTCACAGTCGGTTCTGGCAGCTTCACAAGAGCGTCCCACAGTGGCTCGACTGGGTTACTGCGCGTTTCCTTCAGTTTCCGATTGTGTGTGTGTCGGCCGAGTTGCGGGACCGATGCGCGCGGTCGCTGCCAACTCGCCGACTCAAAGTGGTTCCGAACGGTGTGGACATCGAGAGGCTTCGCGAATCGGCGACAGAGGCGGTGGGTGGCTTACCCATCGGCGCGCGGCACTTTCGCGTGGGGTTCTTCGGCCGGCTGACGACCGTCAAGCGTGTCGACGTGATCCTCGAAGTCGCGAGCGTACTCGAACGTGAGTCACCAGGCCAGTTTGGAGTCTATCTCTTCGGTGATGGCCCGCTCCGTTCAGATCTGGAGGAGAAGGTCCGGGCGCTGAATCTCGAAGCGATGGTGCACTTCATGGGGTTTACTACTCGCCCGGCGCCGTGGCTTCGCATGATGAACACCTTGTTGCTCACATCGGACCACGAAGGACTGCCGATGATCGTGCTCGAGGCGATGGCACTGGGCGTCCCGGTGGTCAGTCACGCCGTCGGAGCAATTCCAGAAGTTTTATGCACCGGGTCTCTGGGAACGCTGATCTCGAATCAAGACCCATCGCAATACGCTCGGGCCATTGTGGCCCTGCGCGATGCACCGGATGCCGCACGCGCGCAGGCGGTGCGAGCGGCTCAGTATGTTGCCGCGCGGTATTCTGCTGAACACAGCGTTCAGGAGTACGTCTCGATTTACCGTGCTTTGCGGCGTACGCGCAACAGCGCTTCCGCTTCAGCTTGACCCACGAGTGCGCTAGCATTCGGGAGCAAGTGATAGTCGAAGTTGTTGTACAGTCGGCCAGAGCCCTTATAGCTCTGGAGCGCTGCCAGGTTGTCGACGAAGATCCACTGTTGCTCGCTCGCCAGCTGGCGAAGGCGCTCGTACAAACCGCCCTCCTGTCGCTGGCCAGCTTCGAGCGTTATCGAAAGCCGCGCAAGGGTTCGCTGCAACGTGGCATCGACTGGGCGAGCACCGACTAATTCATAGGACGGTATCGGGCTCATGACCAACGTGAGACCGGGATTCTCGCGTCGGATCATGGTCAGGAGTGCGCGCATTCGCCGAATGCTCTCTTCCTGGGCCCCTGGGAAGTGCTGAAAGAAAAGCTGTTGGTTGAGCATCTGGGCGGAAAACGCGTCGGGATACCCAACTGAAGGGTCGCGCGCTTTCCAGAGGTCGCGCAGGTAGCTGATAACGTCGAGCGATCCAGCGCCGTACTCCTTCCCGAGCCGACGGAGCTCGCCGACCTTGAGCGGAATCCGCCGGATTCCCGTGCGGTCCCCCACCGTTCGAAGCAGGTGGAGTAGTCGGCTTCTCGTATGAACCTTTGGGTCGTCGTAGACATACCAGACCGGCTCGGCGATTCGATAACCCGATTGCGTCGGCTCGAAGTGCGGGCGGTCGTCCGAGCGGAGGATGTCGTACAAGTCGTTGCCCGTGTACACCTGGAGGATGAACACGTTGGGACGGTAGGGCACCAGGACTTTGCGGAAAGCCAGGTACGCTTGTAGCGGGGAGTAGCGTCCAGCGCCGTACGTGAGCACCGTGGCTGGATGGGCGTGTGCATTGAGCGTCGCCTCGAGCACTCCTCCGGGAATCTGGTCATTTCGAGCACAGAGGTCGGTCTGCGAGTCACCGCTCACGCCGATGCGCAAGCGCGCGGAATCCGCCAATACGGCGGCGCGGGTCAGGCCCGTTCGGACGGCATCATCGTTTCGTTGGAAAATGACGGTTTCCCCGGTTGAGAATTCTATGCATTTCCCTATCGCCATCGCGCCAGTGGCGCGTGCCGGCGCCCATCCGAGATCGGGATCGCCGTAGCTCAACACGGGTGGGAACAGATTGAACGCGACGCAGATGCCGTCGACCAACAGCAGCGTGACGACCATGATGGCGCTGTATACCAGCACATTGTTCAGGACCTGGCGGGCTTTCGACCTGGTCATGATTGATCGCGCCGTCGACGGCTGACCATGCGGTTGCTCGATCGGCGCTCTGCGCGGAGCCAACGCCTTCATTGTTCACCTCGTTCCAGTAATTCGCGGTATAGCGTCACGTGCCCCTCGACCATCCGGCGCACCGAGAAGTGCTCAACCACTCGCGTCCGGGCTAGTCGGGCCATTTGCGCTCTTTCGTCCGGATCTCCCAGGAGACGCCACCACAACCGCGCCAGCCCTTCGACGTCATTACTCGACACCAATAACGATGTTAGATCCGGACCGAGCGTCGCCCTGTTTCCTCCGACGTCGGTCACCGCCGGACAGACACCCGAACTCATTGACTCGAGCAGGCTGATCGACGTCCCCTCGCTGAGCGAGGGCAACGTGAATACATCAAAGCATTTGTACAGGCGATCCGGATCATTCCGCCAGCCGAGAAACTTCACTCGCTCGTCCACACCCAATCTCTGCGCCAACGCCACGAGTTCGCCGCGCTGGCTGCCGTCTCCGGTGAGCACAAGGAAGGGCTCTTGCGCGAGGTCCGCGATTTCGCGCAACCGGGCCAGCGCGCGCAGCGCGAGCTGGTAGTTTTTGATCGGCTCGAGTCGGCCGATGCTCCCGATAATTGGCGCATGAGGCGGAAGGTCGAGAGCGCGTCGTGCCGCGCCCTGATCTTCCCCCGGGCGAAACCGGTCCACATCCACACCGTTGGTGATGATTTGCACCGTCGATGGATCATGTACCACCTGGGTCCGCAGGACTTCGGCGAGCGGCGCGGATACCGCAATCACACGATCGGTCCATCGGCTCGCGGCATTGTCGATCAGTCGATCGGCGAGCGGCACCGGATCAGGCCTTCCATGTTCGGTGTGCACCATGGCTGTGACGTTGGCCGCCCGCGCCGCCCGGGCCGATTTGAACCACACGCCGGCGTGCGAGTGAACCACGTCCGGCGCAATCGTGCGCAGAGTTGTAATTAGAGCTTTGGGATGCAAGAAGGACCACCGTGACATCGGCGGTACTTGGTGAAGTGTCACGCGCTCTTCCAAGCCTTCAGCAAAGCGGCCAAGGTATTGAAGAACGACGACATGAACGTTGAAGCCGGCGGAAGGGAGCGCCTGCGCTAAGTTGTGCAGCGTCTGCTCCATCCCTCCGTAATTGAGATTCTGGATGAGGTACGCCACGCGCAGCGGGCGCGTCGAATGAGTGGTCATGTCAGGGCGCGGAACCAAGCGACCGTTTCCCGCCACGCGGGCAGCGGATCCGACCAGCGGAACACGTCACTCTTCTGACGCGGACGCCAAGGTGTGAGTATCTGAAGTGCGGTGGAGAAGAGGCCCGGTGCGTCTGGCGGCAGATCGAGTGTTTCAGGCGTATACCGCAGGCGTGTCAGGAGATGATCCACTTCTCCCCAGGACCAGCGACTCCGTCGGCCGACCTCCCAGTGTGTATTCGGAGTTATCGTGGCACCCTCGATCGCCTGGTAGACATACCAGGGGAAGTCCACGCCTGAATCAATTGCGAGTTGCAGCGATCCCCAGAAGCGCGGGTTGATCTCCATGAGGTAGTGGCGGCCCGTACGGCGATCCTGCTTGTACTCCACCATCGCAACTCCTTCCCAATCGAGTGCCTCCAGCAATCGGACCGATTGACGCACGAGCTCGGAGGGTGCCGCGATGCTTTCGCAGCAAACACTCACACCACCGGACGGGGGCTTCTCCCGAATTCGCCGGTGGGCGAATGTCGCGAGGATGCTACCGTTCCAGCGGAGCAGGAAGATGCCGATGCCGGGGCCACCGATCCTTGCCTGCAACAAGAAGGGCCCAGCCTCGGGTCCTAATCCGCGAATGATCTTGGCGAGTTCTTCGGCATCACGTGCGTATTGTACGCCGACTTTGCGGCGGCCCGCGACACCAGTCACCACCGATCGCGCCGGCTTGACCACGAGCGGATAACGTTCCGTCGGGACTGTGTCGATGTCTTCGACACCCCCGATGGTCCATTGGGCTGGTACATCGATATCCAGCTGAGAACCAAGCGCCAGTACCGCTGCTTTGTCCGTCGCTCGGCCAAAGCGGCTAAGATCGGAGCTCGCAATGCGCACCGGTCCCAGCAGATCGCGATACTCCAGGAGAGCCATTGTGGATGCTTCGGTCACTGGGAGGATTACGAGCGTGTCGCGGTCGGCGGAAAATCTCGCAATCGCGGTGGCGTATCCCTCAGCTCCTTTGATCGGGTCCGGTACCAGGGATTCACTCGCGGCAAAGCGCGACGCACCCGCTAGAGATCGGCGAGCATGCGAGGCGACGTGGACTTTCACGCCGTGGCGACCCAACGAACGAACAACCGCCAGAGCAGCCCGCTGTTCGCCGTCCAGAACCAGGACGGATGGCTTCATGAGCCACCACAAATATCACGTGGAGCGACGTCGCGCACGGTACGTTGAGCATCGGGCGGAAGGGGGCACTTCTGAACCTGCCTAAGTATGCGTGAGCAGCACGCTCAAATGTACCGTCCTCGCAAGCTGCCCGCGTCCTGCGGTATCGGCCGATGTTTCGCACGGAGGCGGGCACATATGGGTTTGGAAAACACGAATACTTAGCCGCAATACGCTTCACATAAGGACAGCGCGGAATTAAAATTGACGGGCAACCCGCGACGGTCGTCCGAGTCACGAAGTGAAGAGTTTTGTACTTCGCGCGCGAAAGACGCCCATCGGCCGGGCGCCGGTTCGTTCACTACGATAAGCGACGCCGGGGCCGCTGCTGTGCGACGTGTTGCGGGTGCGCAACAAAGTCGCGCAATGAGCTTGGATGAGACGAACGCGGATGAGTTGGCTGGAGGAGGCAGGGGTTTCCCTGGCGAGTTTGAATTGAAACCTCATCGCGACCAGAGAGCGGTTCGGGGCCGAGTCCCGCCGCAGCCTCGGGCAGTTTCCGCGTCTCCTAGTCCCAGGGTCGCCGCGCTGAATCGTGTCAGGAACGGGCCCTTCGTCCTGGTTGCGGTATTCTGGGTCATCCTGATCTACGATGCGGACATCTTCCTGACCGACAAGACCGGGATCCCGTTCTACCGGCTCCCAATTCTGGCGGCGGGATTGTTAGCGATTCGCGTCGGAATGCGTTGGCAGAAGCGGGCGCTGTTCTGGCCACTCGCGGTGTTCACATTGATGCACGTGGTCGCCTCGGTCCTCGCGGAAAACGCGGGCTTAGCGAGAGGTCCTGCCAAGTTTCTCATATATGTCTGTCTCTTCTTCGCGGGAAGTGTCATCTATACCGATTCGCCGCGAAAGGCCACGACACTCCTGAACATCCTGTTGGTCAGCATCATCTGGTTCGGCGTGCAAGGGCTGAGCTCCGCCGGAAGGGTTACCTGGCATCCGCTCTTGAACAACGAGGACTCGTTCGGGCCGCTGATGGTGATCATGCTCCCGCTGGCGTACTTCTATTCTCTCGCCGCCGAATCCTCACGGTGGCGTTGGATTGCCCGATTCGCTTTTATCATCACTCTGGCAGGAGCCGTGGTATCGTTAGCCAGGGGTGCAGCGCTCGCGGGCGGCCTTGTCCTTCTCTATATGCTTTTCCGGTCACCTCGCCGTGGCCGGTTCATCGGCTTGGTCGCGCTGGCGGCCGTCATCGCCATCCCGATCGTGACCTCGTTCTTCTCGATCGACAGCTACATCGCGGAAATTGCATCCTCTTCAAAGGGTGACAACACGCGCTTGGGACTCTGGATGGCCGCAGTCCGTGTATTCTTCAGCAGTCCGCTGTTCGGAGTCGGCTCCGGGAACTTCGGTGTGGTGGCGAACAGGATAGCATACGACCAAGTCCGCGCTCTCGATCTGCCCGGAGTGTACATGATCGCGGTCCACAATCCTCATTTTGAGATTCTGGCGGAGGAGGGGCTCATTGGGATCGTCTGCTGGTTCTTGATCCTGTGGAACACACACCGATGGATTCGGCAACTCCGCGCCCCGGGCGCTCAGGAGGAATGGAAACGGCGTGGCGGCGAACTCGACTTGCGTCTGGTGTCCTATGGCCTGGAAGGAATGCTGCTGGCTTACCTGGGCACCAGCATCTTCTACAACCAGCTTTACATCCATTGGATCTGGTCGGTGATGACGATCGCGTTCGTCCTCGTCAACCAGACCACCCGCTCAGGTGTGCCCGCTCAGACCAGTCCGCGTGCCCGGACTCCTTTGCGCGGAGGCTTCGTTCCAGCGCGAGCAGCACACAACTCGCTTGATGGCCGCTGAACCCGCGCTCGCGGATTCGCGCGCCGGCCGCGTTCTGGGCCGCGCGGGCGTGTTGCTCGTCGGACTGATCTTGGCGGAGACAGGCCTTCGCGCCTTTGCAGCGCTGCCAACAAGCGTCGGCAGGCAATTGGCTCGATTCGACGTGACATTGACGATATACGAACCTTATTCCCAGTTCGGGTATCGGCCGCGCCCGGGGGCCAGCGAACCATTCCCCAACGGCACTCTCGCCCACTACAACACCCAGCGTTATCGAGGTCCGGTGGTGGAACCGGTGAAGCCGCCAGGCACCTTCCGAATCATTCTCCTCGGGGGTTCCACCGCAGTCGGATATGGGGCCGACGACGACGCCACAATCGACGCCCACCTCCGCCGTATGTTGAACGCCCGATTTCCCGGGGGGTGCTTCGAAGTGGTGAATCTCGCCCTGGGAGGATACGACTCGTATCAAGACTACGAACGGATGCGGGTTGACGGAACGCCGCTCGCACCCGACATCGTGATCGTGCATTCCGGGATCAACGACGTGCGAAACGCGCGATTCCCCACCCTGAGCGATACCGCGCCGGATCTCCGCACCCTCTTGTGGCAAACTCAGTTGAGCGACGTCCGAGGACGGGATGGTAAATACGCTCCGAACTTCTGGGCCCGGGTGAAGCACTACTCCTATCTGGCGCGGTTTCCCGGCTTCGCTCGTACCCTGGTTGGAACCCGACGAAATCTCGGCACCATCCAGGAAGCGCATGCTTATCCCGCGGCGACCGAGTATTTCGCGTCGAATGTGAAACGCACGATCGACTTGTCACTAGGCCTCGGTGCAGCGGTCATTCTGTCGACCCCGCCCTCAGCGATTCCGAGTCGCAATCGCCCTAGTGATCCCGTGGAAAAGAGCTATTGGATCAAGGACGCGCACACCACTGAGGAGTATCGCCGAGTGCTTTCGGCACGGATGGATTCGATTGCGGCGAAGTACGCGGCGGCCGGTCGTCCGGTTCGGCATGTTTCCCACCATCTGCAGGTCTCGGAGTTCCTGGACGACGCCCACCTTCTGAGCTCGGGAAATCGCACCGTGGCGCAGGGCCTCCTCGAGGTCGTGACGCCTTACGTGCGCGAACGACCTCACTCAGGGTGCGCCGCTACCGCACGTACGCCCCGATAACATGCGGTGGATGAACGTCGGAAGTGCGCGTCGTCCGTCGCCGAGGAGGGAAGGATTGCCCCGCGTGCGTTCGTGGCTGCTCAACATCCTGCTCGGGCTCGGGGCGCTGGTCGTTGGCCTCGCAGTGGCCGAGCTGGCGGTGCGGCTGTTCGCACCGCAACCCATCGGGTTGTCGCACCAGGATCGGTACGGCCTTGCCCTCCACTATCCCGGCATCACCCACTTCCTGCCCCAGTATCGCCACGAAGTTTCGTTTAATTCGGTGGGGATGCGGGATCGGGAACACACGTTCGAGAAGCAAGCTGGGACGTTCCGCATTCTGCTCATGGGCGACTCCTTCATGGAGGCGCTACAGGTTCCTGCCGACTCGATGCTCGCAACGTTAATGGAGCGGGATCTTACTCGGGCGACGGGACGTCCTGTGGAAGTGATCAATGCCGGCGTGAGTGGTTGGGGGGAGGGTGATCAATTGCGCTATCTGACCAGATATGCCGTCGCCTATCATCCCGATCTGGTTGTGGTCGCCATGACGCTGCACAACGACATCAGCGATAATCTCCGACGCCAGTGGTACAGTCTGAAGGATGGGGCGTTGGTGGATCTCAATCCGCCACCAATGTCATGGTTTCATTTCAAGGTCCTCGAGTGGAAGGCATTGCTCGCGACCCACTTCCAAGTCGTTCAGCTCTGGCGCCGAGTGCGGCAAGGACACGAGATAGACCAGTACCGCCAGGCGCTGGATTCACACGTGGTCGAGCTTTTCACGGTGCCGAGTCCTCCCGATCTCGCTGCCGGATGGCAACTGACTGACCGCCTTCTTGCGGCGATCCGAGACACGTCGAATGCAATGGGGAGTCGGATGGCTGTGGTCCTTCTTCCGCTCAAGTATCAGCTCGCGGACACCACGTTCGCGAGCTTCGTGAAACACGCCGCAATCCCGCCGGACCGAATGGGGATCTACCAGCCCCAAACTGTGGTCCGGCGCATGGCCGACAGTCTCCACGTCCCGGTCGTCGACCTCTTGCCTGCCTTCCGACAGTGGACAGCGGCAAGAAAGGCGCCGCTCTATCTCGACTGGGACGGCCATTGGAACGATGCAGGACATCGGCTTGCTGCGGACGTGGTGGTGCAGGATCTCGTCGCCGCTGACCTAGTTCCCAAGCTTCGCTGATGATTGGGCTGACAGCGGCGCAGCTCCCATCTTCGGCACCGATCCCTAATAGGGTGTTGGCGCGGTCGTAATCGCACCATTCAGAGCGCGTCGTCCGACCCACCGTCTCCCCGCTGCAGCCACCAATCCCGAGCGCTTTCACCGAAATCCGCTCCCGATTCGCGGCTCGCTCGGAACAAAAGGTGGATGGTGCCGCCGAGCGGTAAATACCACTGCCGGCGGAAGAGACGAACCGCTGAGATTGAGGACGAAGACGCCAGCAGCGCGTCCGCGTCGAGCGTCCGCGCTGTTCGCTCAACGGCCCCAAGCAGTGCCAGTCCTGACTTCGCGTCGGCCGGATCGAGCACCAGATCCGAGAGGGTCGCCACACGAATGCCGCGGAGCCGCTCGTCGCCGGCGTCCCGCGGCGTCCGAACGATGGCGAGCCCTACCAGCGACTGTCCGCGCCTCACTCCCACCCAGCGGTAGTGCCCATCAGGCTCGGTCGGATATCGCGGGACGAGGTAGTCTGGAGTCCGCACGACAGCGGAGCCCAGAGCGGCCGAGCAGCGCCGCCACAACGACGCGACGTCATGCGCGTGCAGTGCCGGATCCAGAATCTCACTCGAGAAATCTCCGGTCCCTGCCCGACGCACAGCCGCCATCAAACGAAGCGCCCATCCTGCACTCAAACCCGCTGCCGCGCCAAGCCCGCTTGTCCGCGCCACTTTCACGAGCGTCGGCATCCAGGACGGCATGCGAGAAAGCCCCAGCTGCGTCATGTCTACGCGCTGCACGATGCGACCTGGGCGGAGCGGACGAAGCCAGTTGTCGATCGCACCACAGTCTTTGTAGCCAAGCGCGGTAAAAAGACGACGGGCCGGGGGCGCTACTGCGAGCCCACCGGAAAGCGGCAGCGCCTCTGCCGCCGCCTTCAGCACGTGATAGCCAATCGGGCCGTTCTGGAACTCGGGTAATACCATCAGTCCCTTGATCCAATAGCCCGGCCAGTCACGCGTCCCGTTCCAGAATCGTGCGGGAATCGTGGTGACGTACCCCAACACCCGCCCGCCCCTGAGCGCGATCCACGTAGGCGGCGCAACGCCCGGCTCGGCGACGTTGTGCTGGGCCCCGACTGCACGTGCTGCGAGCACCGACGTCGCAGTGGCCGCGGGGTTCCATACAACCCGGATGAATGCCGCCAGCGCGTCCGCGTGTTTTTCCTGGACCCGTACGATCTCCAGCCTTGCGGCGCGTTCGCTCACGGACTGCATTTGGCGCCGCCGTTACTGGTTGTGCGCGGTTTCAGCCGTCGAACAGTGATTCAGCTGCGGCAGATAGTGCGGTAGCCGATCGGCCAGAAACTGTGCCATGATGCGATATCCGGCCGGTGACGCATGGCGGTCGTACGGTAGCAGATACAGATCCTTGACCGACAGCTTGCTCGCCACCAGTGGCTCGCGTCCATCTAGCGTCGCAATGCCCAGGCGCCGCGCCTCCGGAATCAGCCAGTCTGCCTGCGAACCCTGAAACAGCGTCTGATCCGCCGGAAAGGTCAGCAGCAGCATCGGTATGGAAGCCGCCGCCATCTCCGCGCGAAACTGCCGCAGCGTGTCTAGATAGATGGCGCGCAACCGATTCTGCGCTGCCGTGGCATTGATGGGTGCCACATCGTGTACGAAGACCTGTTGCCGCGATTGGCTCTTGTGCACCATGACCGAAACCAGCGCAAAATTCCACAAGGCCGTGCGGCGCAATATCGGATACAACCAGGACAACGGGAATCGGGACTTGGCCGCGCGGTTCGCCGCCAATTGCCCCCACTGGCCCGACTGCGCAATGTCGTTCACGTCATTCTCATAGAACATCAGCAGCACGAAGTCGGGCTTCAGCGTCAGGGCACGACGTGCCAACTTGATCTGGTCCGTCACCGTGGTACCGTGCAGTCCACCGTTGATCACGCGCACGTTGGAACAGCGCGAGTGCAGCATGGTCTCCAGCTGAGCCGGCAGGGTTTTTTCGTTGTCCACCAAATCGCCATAGGCGAAGGAATCGCCAAGAAAGAGGACCCGCACCTCGTGGGCCGGTTTCTCGCGCGGAAAGTCGGCGCCACGGTAGCCCAGACTGTCGATCGTGACGTGGTGAGGCAGCGCGCGCAGGTGGGTTTCAATCAGATCCTGACCGGGTCCGTACATTCCCGGAACCCGCCGGAATTCCTTTTCCGTGACTGTGAAAACGCCATTTGTTGGCGCGAGGTGGAAAGCGCGCAATAGCCCTTCCGCCAGAGCGAGCGCCACTACGGTCCCCCCCGCAAGCGTCGCCAAGTTGAGGAGCAGCCTGCGAGCAACCGATAATTTCGGTGGCGTTGTCTCGGTCATCGGATACTGAACTGCACGAGGAGGAAATGGATACAGGACGCGACAGCAAAAATTAGGCTCTTCGCGGATTTGGCTCCAGCGGTTGCCAATGGTGGATTCAAATTGTTCAATTGGTCCACCGCTGCCGCGTTCGAGCAAGCCACAAATGCTGGCGATCCAATGACGAACAAGAGTGCCGCGAAGACACCGAGCGCCGCGACTATGACCTCTTTCAGAGGCCTCCCTCCAAATAACGAAAATCACCGCGGCTGGCGGTGGTCGTTTATTCTACCTGCATGAGCAAGCCATCGGATATTCGCCGCGTTCTGCTCAACGTCACTGCGGCTGGCGTGTCGCTCGGACTTGCGCTTCTCCTGGCGGAGGCTGCTGTCCGCATTTTTGCGCCGCAGCAACTCCTCAAGCCGCGCCCAGATATCTACATCGCGGCTGATTCCCTTGGGTGGAAGCACCGCCCACTGGTCAACACGACCGTGAACACTGGAGAACGAACAGTCACGTTTCGAACCGATTCTTCCGGGTTTCGGGTCGCGCGATCGGGTCGCCGTGAGACACCCCGCCGTATCCTGCTGCTCGGAGACTCCTTCATGGCCGCGATGCAGGTCGAATATGAGCAAAGCCTCGCGGGCCTGCTCGACGCATCGCTCGCGGCACTCGATCCCCCCGCTTCGATCGACAACGCTGGTGTCGCGGGATGGGATCCACCGCAGTACCTCATCCAGCTCCGACGCAGCCTCGAGTCACGTCAGTATGACCTGGTCGTCACGTGCATCTATGTGGGAAACGACGTCGTCCCTTCCTTCCCGCGCAGGATTCCTCCTCTGCAGCCCGAGGAAGTCCACGCGCTTCGCTGGCCACGATCGGCAAACCGATTGGAGATCGTCAACGCACTGCTCTATCCGATCAACGATTTTCTGAAGAGCCGGTCGCACTTGTACATTCTTGTGAAGAAGCAATTGCGGTCCGTGCGCATGCGAGCCGGACTAACCGCCGAGTCAATGCCGCGGGACATTCTGCGTCAGGACTCGGTCGCCGCCCGCTATGATACCACCCTCGCGATCCTCAAAGAGATGGGGGGCATCGCAGAAGCGCACCACGTCCCGATACGGTTTTTCCTGCTTCCCAGCTCGTATCAAGTTGATTCAGTCGAGCTGCAAACCTTTCTGACGGGATTCAAGATTCAGCCGTCGGAGATCGACGTGAATCAACCAAACCGGCTGCTGGGGTCGCGTCTCGCCGCGGCGCGATTACCGTTCACAGACGTGACCGACGCGCTGCGCGCGGCTCGACAGTCGGGAGAAAGAATGAACGGCACCGTCGACGCGCACCTTTCGCCCCAGGGACATAAAGTCGTGGCCGCCGTCGTATTGCCCCAGGTATTGGCAGTGCTGTCGCGTGAGTCCTGTCCTCCGGCTCGTCAAGGGCCTCGCGATTGCCGGCCCAAAAGTCGGCCACGGGACACGCGGAACGGCGCGTCCGCCGCAAATCCTAAGCATGCGCCACGCGGTTAACGGCCGCAGGCAGTTGCTGGCTAGCTGCTGAGCGCTGCCAGATCGCACTCCAGATCGGTCAGGTCGTGGTATCGCAGCCCGCGCGTCTCCAGCTTGGCTCGAAAACAGTCACTGCTCGCGAAAATCCGCCGCGCCTGTTTGGCGGCCGCTAGCACCGTCGCGTCGTCCTCGACGTTCGCGTATCGAATTCCGGGTCTGTTGAGCGGTGACGACCTGACGACGTTGTCGAGTACCTTGTCGACTTCGGCAGGTGAAACACGATCTAGCACGAGCAGCACCGGCGCAGCGAGACTCGCGCGGTAGGCGGCGGTTATCACGTCACCCTGCAGTGCCCCGTCAGGCTGCCGTCCAACCTCGAGAACTGCTATGAATGCGGCTGAAGAGCTGATCACAAGACCGTCCGCGGTCAATGAAGTCGCGCTACATGCAGGGCGCATGCTAGGCATTGGCTGCCTCACGCTCGGCTGTTAGCGCACGGGGCACATCCACTTACGCAAGTCGCCGCTCGAAGCCGCACCACGCGTCTCAGTAGCGATTGTTGCATCCGCGCAACATATGATGGCGGCGCTGCATCGTGAGGGTGGACGACCTCCTATTACAAGTCTGGCCCGATTTGCTGGCCATCGATTATGCTTCGACGCGAAACTATGGAATCGACCGAGCAGCGCTTGCAGGCCATCTTCCGAGCCGTTCTGGAACTGCCCCCGGGGAGCGATCCCATGACGGCGGCCCAGGGCCAGACCGCAACATGGGATTCGATGGCTCACGTTTCACTGGTGGCCGCCATCGAGGCGGAGTTCGGTGTAACCATCGATGCCGGCGACTCCTTGTCGCTGACATCCTACGAGGAGACTCGGCAGTTTCTCGCTGATCTCGGTGAGTAGCGCGGGACTTTCGACAACAATGAACTTTCTGGACGCTAAACGGATCGTTGCGGAATTCCGCGGCGGCCCGGAGCTTCGCCTG
>Ga0126377_10000747_pt1 | contig 20445 bp, 23 predicted proteins | sample PanSoiMetPlot_22_FD_92647 | JGI IMG/M metagenome (GOLD analysis project Ga0126377, IMG submission 92647) | Tropical forest soil microbial communities from Panama - MetaG Plot_22 | ecosystem: Environmental > Terrestrial > Soil > Tropical forest > Bulk soil | place: Panama | collected 2016-02-17 | reverse complement strand
TCGCATCGGGCGGTACCGTGCCGTCTGTCGATTTCTACTGCCCACTACTGAGTCTGCCGGTGGCTTTTAGCACGACTATTGCGAATATTCCTAGCGGCGTACCATATTTAGCGGCGGATTCAGGGAAGGTGGCGGCGTGGAGTCGGCGCTTGGCGGATCTAGAGGGAGTACGGGTTGGCTTGGTTTGGGCCGCCGGTTCGCGGTCGAGGCGGCCGGACCGGCGATCGATAACACTCAGGCACTTCGCGAAGCTCGCTGATGTGCCGGGAGTGAGCTTCGTTTCGTTGCAGAAGGGTCAACCGGCGTCGCAGACGTCGTCGCCGCCGCCGGGGTTGCTCGTCCATGATTGGACCGATGAGCTTCACGATTTCGCCGACACGGCGGCTCTGATCGAGTGCTTGGATCTGGTGATCAGTGTTGATACGTCGGTGGTCCATCTTGCTGCCGCCCTTGGCAAGCCGGTGTGGCTGCTCAATCGCTTTGACACGTGCTGGAGGTGGCTACTTGGTCGAGATGACAGCCCGTGGTATCCCACGCTCCGCCAATTCCGGCAACCCAAGCCGGGCGACTGGGATAGCGTTGTGATGGATGTTCGCGCAGCTCTCACCGCCGCCCGTACGGCTTCTATGCGGCACGCACGTCGGCCGAACGCAAGCGGCTCAACGCAATGAAGCATGAGCTTCGAGGACTGGCTTTATCTAAACTCGGCCCCTCCGTCCCCCTCCGGCGATTCCCCTGAGTTGCAGAATCCTTCTCTTCCGCCTCTCATCGTCCCTTGCGTTTTTCACTCGATGACCTCGTCGGCGCGGGCGAGCAAAGTCGGCGGCACTTCGATGCTGAGCGCCTTCGCCACGATCAGGTTGACCACGAGGTCAAACTTGGTCGGCTGCTCGAAGAACCGATGCGAGCGCGCCGCCAGCGGAATCTCTCCCGGCACCAAAAATTTTTTTTGCAAAAAAGTCTTTCACACAAAGGCTACCCTTTATGGGACGGAACCATTTTTGGGCAGGTTTTTGGGAGAGGGGGCATGATTAAATTCTCAAAATGGAAAGTCCCCCTACCGGGGGGTCAAGCGCGCCGTAACAAACTGTTGGTGAGCTGGGGGCCACTCGTCATTGCTCCGCCCCTCGCGGGCTCATTGCTCGCTCCTTTGAGATGCGCTGCACCGTGCCAGTCCCGATCCCGAGCGACTTGGCCACCTTCAAGATACCGACACCCTTCGCAAGCTGCTTTCGCACCTTCCGTTCGGTCGCGCTGTCTATCTTCGGCCGGCCGAGCTTCACGCCCTGGGCCCCCCGAGCGCAGGGAAACGTCTACGCGTGTCGATGCAGTAGTTGCCTGATTGCATCCACCCGTTTAGGCACTGCCCCTGTTTCGGGATCGCGACCGGCGCTTGTCATTCACTGCACATTAGCCGCCACTCTCGTAGTAACTGACGGGCATTGGCCGACCTTATCTGACCCAAACCTGGGGGCTCGGAAACGGCTGCTTCAGCGTCCGCCAGCACGTATCGATGCAAGCGAGGTTAGTCAGCGCCGGTGCGCGATCGGGCCAGGCCGCGGGAGGATGCTGCGCTGCACTGTCCAAAGAAAGGCTACTTGTTGCACAGTCAGTGTGAGCAATGGTTTAGCTAGTCCGACCCTGAATTATCGCCATGAGACACAACATCTAGTGTCTCGCCCTCGATCACCTTCGCCGCCATCCCGGCGTCCCGCTGAGCGATCAACTCCTTGATAATCTCGAGGGATCGCTCCAGTTGCTCATCGGTCATGGCCGTCACCCCACCGGAATGCTCCAACTTCATCTCCCGCGGCACCAGCAAGGCGCAGACCTTCAAATACGCAGCCGGCGACTCGCGCCGAACCCGCTTGAACACCTCTCGCCCATGCTGCTGCCAGTCCTCCGCCAGATCGAGCAGAAAGCGCTTGTTGAACGCTCGGCGCGTGGCCTCCGGCGAGCCGCCGGGGTTTCCTGAGACCCCCGGCAGGTATTGGCCTTTAGGGTTGCGCTCACTGCGTCGAGGAAGGGGCATTGCGTCCTGGTTCTGTGGTCTCATTAGGCGGCGTCTCGGCGGCCCGTGTTGTGCTTAGGTTTAGGGTCCATCGTCATCTCCTGGTTCTGAAGGCACAACGTGTATCTGATTCTGATAGAGTTTCCCTGGGTCGGTACCGGCGGTGGTGGAACCTCACCTCATCGTGTCGCGCACCCTTGCCACCAGCCCGAGTGCTGCACGTCCTGGGCTCCCTAGCTGACTTTGGGTGCCCTGGGAGAGAAGTGTCGGGTGGTGAGAGTGGAGCGGAGGCACACCTCGCCCTAGCGGGGCGAGGCGTGCCGTTGCGTGTCGGTATGGAGCCGGGCATCGCATCGTCACATCGGTTCGACCAGGTGCTCGCCGTTGCGAGCCGCGCCGGGGTTAGCCTGTCGGCGCACTGGTTGCTTCTTTCTAGCGGCGGGAACGCAAGGCCGAACCGACGACACAAGCATCCCGTGCTGCTCCTCCGTTAGGGCAGCGTCCAGGTACTTCACAAAAACCGAGAACAGTTTTTGCGCGGGCTTTCCGAGGTGATCGCGTCCGGCCCTGTGCTGACGTTGTAGCATCGCGAGCAGTGGCGGAACGCGGACCTCGGTCACGTTTTGACCGATGCCCGCTAACCCATGCCCTTGGGCTGGATTGTCCCCGAGGAGGTCGATGTTTCGCCTCCTCGGTTCGGCCTCTCCGGCGAGGCGTGGCTATGGCGTCTAAAGCTCAGCGGTCCGAACCGACCCTCCTCGCGCGCTGCTCGCGCGCCTGACGCTGACGAGTTCGGATTTTTTTGACGTGGTTTGCATCGGCGGCGCGCTCGCCTGCAATGGGAGCGGCCGGGGTGTGCGCTTTGCGCGCGTTACAGAAGAGGATCGCGCTTGCGCACGTCGGGAAAGGCCCCAGAACCGCGCCGGAGGCTTCCAGCACGGCATGCCAGCCGTCCGCCTGGAGCACGATGCGCGCGTAGAGATCGCGCCCGTCGTAGACGAATGCCGGGCGGTCGCGGCGAAGTCGCGCGCGGGGGCGTCGTGGTATTCTTCGGTGCGCCGTGTAGTTGGACAAACGGTCAAAATCTCTTTGATATTCAAACTGCGGATTTGACCGGGTTGGACAAGCTAAGTGCTGTGCTGGTCCCGGCGTGGCACAACTGCCGGGGACGCCACCATGGCCCGGTCCGAAGGGATGCACCTGTGTGAAGCGCTTCACGCTGCTGGAGCGCACGATGTGCCAAGACAATTGCGCAACTCATCACGATGCAAGGGTGATACGAGATGCGCAAACTCATCATTGTGACGGCAATCGTTGCCATCGCTGCAGTGGCCGTCGTTTGGTCGATAGCCACAGTGGCAGGGCCAAAATTCGGCGGTAAGGTCGAGGAGGCATCGGCGCCGGTCTCGCCCCATGAGATCATGATCAAGCAAGGCAAGATCCTCCCGGTCGAGTCCTGGGACGCCTATTAAGCAAGTCTCGACCCGACAGCAGAACGACTCTAGGCGTGCCCGGCCTGTCCAGTCCGGCGGGACGTGAGAATAAACCAAGGGGGACTCCCGGTTTGCGCCGGGCGCGGACGGATGGTAATCGCGAGGTCGACGGCTCCAGTTTATTCGATGAGCCCGTTGACCCCGATCGATGTCAGCCGTTGAGGAGACCGAGATAATCGCGTCACAGGCTCCTGCGCAGAGCAGGAGCCGGTGGTGCGCTCTGGTCATGACGGCAGCTGGGTTCGGCCTCACCCTGCTGGTGTTCTATCCGGCCTACAGCACCGCCGATGCACGCTATGTCTATGCCGACGCGACCGCGTGGCGGTTTGGCGATTGGCAATCCCCGGCAATGGCGGTGCTCTGGCGGCTGATCGATCCAATCGCGCCCGGGTCGGCGAGCATGTTCCTGCTAACGGCCAGCCTCTATTGGATCGCCTTTGGCACGCTCGCTTTTCTAGCGGGGCGTCGCTCGGTTTGGCTTGCGCTGGCGACGCCTTTCGTTGCCCTGGCGCCGCCAGCATTCTTCTTCGTCGGGATGGTGTGGCGCGACGTTCTGTTCGGAGTCATTTGGTTCGTCGCGGCCGTCCTTGCCTTTTTCGCCGCAGAGCACGCGCCGCGATGGCGCGCGGTCATCCAAGCATTGGCGCTGCTGTTGGTCGCATTCGGGGTACTGCTGCGGCCGAATGCCGTCGTTGCTGCACCGATTCTTGCCGCCTATGTCATTTGGCCAATGCGCGTCGATCCAAGGAGGCTGGCGCTCGCCTTCGTGCCCGCGTTCATTGCGTTCTATGCGCTGGTCCCTTTCGTCTACTACGACATTCTCGGTGCAGAGCGACAGAATCCGCTCCACTCCATCGTCGTTTTCGATCTCGGAGGCATCAGCCATTTCGCCGGAGAGAACCAGTTTCCGGTCGCGTGGAATGCCGAGCAGACAACGCTCTTGACCACCAAATGCTACGACCCCGTCCGCTGGGACTCCTACTGGCACGTCGAACCTTGCCCTTTCGTGATGCAACGATTGGAAAGCCCAGACGATAAGATCTTTGGGACGGCGCGGTTGACGCAAGCGTGGTGGCATGCCGTTTGGGCGCACCCCTTCGCTTACCTCACCCACCGCGCGACCTTCATGTGGCAATTCCTCGCCCGTTCAAACCTCGTCTTACCAGTCTGGGATTGGCTCGATCCCGCCTCAGGCTACGGCCAAAGTCGCTACTTCGTGCCGCTCATAGCATTGCACGAGGCACTCCAGCCGACGCTACTGTTTCGGCCAGGGCTTTGGACAATCCTTGCCTTCGCGGTCTTTCTTTCGGCCTTGCCGGTAAGATCTGCGCCTGCGGGAGCGTTCGCCGTGGCGGTGAGCGCGTGCGCCATCGTCTATGTGATGACCTTCTTTGTGGTCGGCGTGGCGTCCGATTTCCGTTATGCATATTGGTGCGTGCTGGCAACGCTCGCAGGCGGCGTGGCAGCCACGCTGATCCGTTGCGATGTAATCACGGACAGGCGGAGATCTAGTCAGGAGCCGTCGTTGGGATCGACGAGCGCGCCGAAGATATGATCGAGCTTGTGTCCGGCGCGCATCGCCTTCGCGGTCAGATAGCGGCGGTTGTCGGAATTGATCGGACCATGTAGAGGTACGCGCCCCGACACGTCGATGCCCGCATGGGCGAGGCCGTCGAGCTTCGCGGGGTTATTGGTCAAAAGCCGCACCCGGGTGCAGCCCAACAACTGCAGCATGCGCACGGCAACGCCGTAGTCGCGTTCGTCGTCGTCGAAGCCGAGCACGGTGTTCGCGTCCACCGTGTCGAGCCCCGCTTCTTGCAGCTGATAGGCGCGGATCTTGTTGGTTAGCCCAAGCCCGCGACCTTCCTGCTCCAAGTAAAGGATGATGCCGCCACCGTGCTGCGCGAGCTGCGGGAGCGCCAGGCGAAGCTGATCTCCGCAGTCGCATCGCCGCGAGCCGAACACATCTCCAGTGAGGCAGGCCGAATGCAATCGCACCGCGACGGGTTGCGCGAGATCTGGCTTTCCCACGATGACCGCCACCGGCGTGCCGCCGACCGCATCGCGAAAGATCACGAAGCGGGCTGGGATCCCGCCATTGAGGGGAATGGCGGCTTCGGCAACGACCGCAAGGGATTCGCTCGCCCCGCGGCGAAACTGCGCGACCGCATCGGCAGCGACCGTCACTAGTGGCGCCTCTCTCGCGTTTGCCGCCTTTGTTCCAGCCTCACAAAACAGCAGGGCGGGGAGCAACTGCGCAAGCTTGGCAAGTTCGATAGCGGCGGGGGCCGTCTCGCCGGTAGGGATGACCTCGAGATGCCGGGTGACTTGCGCGTCCGCGGCAAGTGAGAAGACGGCAGCGCGGTTGTAGAGATCACTGATCGCTAAACCGGTCGACCCGACGGCGTTGAGCCCGAGGGCCCGAGCTCGGCGCGCGGTGATGAGCAGGCGAGGCCGCGCCGGCGCGCATAACTGTCTGAAAGCGATAAGTCCCTGGTCGGTCATGCCGTCGACCGGCAAGGCCAGGGTCCTTTCCCCACCCAATGTCAGAATAACCGGCCGTCCCGAGCGAAATTCCGCAAGTCCCCGCTCCACTGCGACTTGCGTGGGCGTGCCAAACAGGCCCGACATGCTACTCCCAGCCATATCACTCACGCAGCTTTGAGCCGCGCCACCACGAACCACATCAACGGAATAAGAACGCGATTTGGGGGATTTTATTCCGTTGTCAAAGTCTTTTTCATTGCAGGCGTTTGCAGGCATTTCATCGCGAAATATCATGACACGCGGTGGCACGCTCGAAAAGCAGGTATTTGCCAATGGCGGAGCGCCCCGCCAAACCGGATTGCAACCAACGTTTCGGCCTTCAGCAAGGCTCCGGCGACGCTTTGTGGGCGCCGGTACCAAAAACGTTCCGCAGCATCAGTAGTTCCCTGCCGCAGCCGTGGGAGGACGTGTTCGGACCGCTCCGCCAAGGTACAATCGACGATCTCGTTCTGGTCGGGCAGTGCGGTCAGTCGATCGACGCTCGCATCGCGACCTCGAGCGGACAGTCCCATTACATCAATGGCGAGTCTGGCCTCATCCATCTGCACCGGCTACGCGCGCTGGTCGATGCCGTTGTCATCGGGGTAGGCACGGCCATCGCCGACGATCCGCAACTAACGGTGCGCCGCGTCGAGGGGCCCAACCCTGCGCGGGTCGTCATCGACCCCAATGGTCGGTTGCCAGCAAACGCACGCGTGCTCGCGGTGGACGGTATTCGCCGGCTCGTCATCACCAGCGCCAAGACATCCGCACCGCCCGCTGGGGTCGAGGTCGTGCGGCTTCCCGCGGAAAACAGCCAGCTTGCCCCTGCCGGGATCGTCGCCGCGCTCGCGGCACGCGGCTTCCGGCGCATTCTGATCGAAGGCGGGGCCGACACGGTCTCGCGCTTTCTTGCGGCACGCTGTCTCGACCGCCTCCATATCCTGATTGCGCCCCTGATCCTAGGCGCCGGACGGGCGAGTCTCACGCTGCCGCCGATCGAGTGGCTCGATCAAGCAATGCGCGCCCCCATGCGCGCTCACAGTCTCGGTGGCGATGTGCTGCTGGACTGCGACCTCAGTGCTCAGCGGGTCCCGATCGGTCGGGCAAAGATATCGACGTGACCGACCCGCAGCTTCGAACGACCTTGGGCTAGATGCGTGCGCCGCCAATTCAGCCACTCTGCGATTTGACCCTGCGATAAGGTTGTGGTCAGCACGCCGATATCGGCCCAGCCAGCAAACAGGGCATCCTGGATGGCCCGATCGTCGGGCCCGAACATCCAGTCCGAGTGGCCCTGTACCACCGCGTAACCGAACTCTTGAAATCGCTCGGCAGCGTGCGCGGCGGCGGTTGGGCCAAGCGCCGGACCGAAACCCTTGTCGGTCCGTTGGTGGAGATTAAATCCGGTCAGGAGTTCGAGATCGTGGCGCACCACCGGTTCAGCAACGGCGCGGCCGTCATAGGTCAGCGCGCCATAGAACGGCAGCCGCCGCGCAGCGACCTCGGCGATAAGACGGTCGAGCCAGGCCAGAGAAACAAGGTCGAGAAGAGCAGAGGTGGTCACGAGATCGATGGGACCATCGAGCGCAAGTTTGAGGTCGCGCGCGAGATCGACCGCTATGGTGGTCACCGTCACATTCGCCGGGGGGGACGGCGACGCAAGCGCCAGAAGCGCGAGACTATGGTCGACCAGTGTCCAGCTCTGGCGCGACGGAAGATGCGACCGCACCGCGCGCAGTGTCGCGCCGGTGCCACAGGCGAGATCGACGACTGAGATCGTCGCCCGCCCAAGGAATGCTGAGGCGACGCTATCGAGCACCACGGCATTCCGCGCGGCTATGTCATAAGGTTCGCGCAAAGCCAGCCATTCGGGGGAGTACTCGCTCATCCGACGCTTTCCAGTACTCGAGCAAATAAGGCCGCCTGCTCCCTCCACGATGGGAACGCGGCGGACCGCGCGCCAGCGGCGAGACGCTCGCGCTCCTCCGGCTTGGAAATGAGCTGTTGCAGCGTCGCCGCGAGTGCCTCGACATTGTCGGGGGGCACAAGCACGCCGGCACCGGGCGGCACCGTCTGCGGAATCGCGCCGGCGCTTGTGCCCACGACCGGCAGGCCATGGGCGATCGCTTCGGCGTAGGCCATGCCGTAGCCTTCGAACCGTGACGGCAGCACGAAAAGATGGGCCGACGCGTAGAGTGGGGCAACTTCATCGCAAGCGACGGCGCCGAGCAGTGTAATGCGATCCGCGAGACCGAGACGCGCGATGTCGGCCTTCACCTGCCGGACAGTTTGCGGGCTATGCCGGCAATCGCCGGCAATCACCAGCCGCCACGACAGATGCCTCAATCGGGCCAGCGCGGCGATCAGCACATCGTAGCCCTTGCGCGGGATGACCGAGCCGATCGCAAGGAGCGCCACGACATCTCCATCGTGACGCGGCGCGATCGACACGCGATCCGTTCCCGGCTCGACGACGCTGATCCGGCCGGAGGGGAGGCCATAATCTTCGACGAGCAGCCGGGCGACCATCGCGCTCGTCGCAACGACGTGCCGCGCACAGCCAAGCGCTGCGCGCTCGCTTGCGTGCAGAGAAGCAAGCTGTGTCGCGTTCAACCCCGACTCGAGCGCCAGCGGATGATGCACCAGCGCAATCAACGAATGGTTCGCGCAGAGCGCCTGCGCGGCATCCGGCAAAACGCCGAAGGCGAGGCCGTCGATCACGACTGGACGCCCGGGCGCGAGTGCCGACAGGCGCGCACAGGCCGTGGCGCGTGCATCCGCCGTGGGATAAGGGAAACCGTCGCCAAGCTCGACCACGCTGGCTCGCCAATCAAGCGCCGGAAGCTCCGCGATGATGCGACGATCATAGGCGTAGCCGCCGGTCGGGCTGGCAAGGTCGCCTGGCACTGCAAAGAAGGCCTCCTTTACCACAACGAGGCCTCGTACCAAGCACACGCGACTGGAGATTCCGCCACGGTTACCCTGATCGACTTGAGCTCGCGGCCGTCGCGGCCGAGCTTGCCTGCACGCGCGGCAGCCGCGAAGTGCTCGAAGAGATGCCTGGTCAGAAATTCAGTGGTGGTGTTGATCCCCTTAAACTGCGGCAATTCATCCAGGTTGCGATAATTGAGTGGCGCGAGGGCCTCCCCGAGCATCTCTCGGGCACGCGCGATGTCGACCACAATACCGTGGGAATCGAGGTCGTCCGCAAGAAATGCCACGCGAATGACGAAGGTCGCCCCATGCATCTTTTGCGCCGGGCCGAACAGCTCGCCGCGGAACGAATGGGCGATCATGATTTGGTCCGAGACCTCAACGGCGTGCACGGGACATCCTGGCGTCAGGAGATTTCATCGGCCGCAGGGTAGCGGATCAATGGAGACATCCCTTCGGAGTCGTAACCCAAAATCGAAGGCAATTTTGCCGGCAAATCGTCGAAGGCTATGCTCGGACCCAGCAGGATATCCAGCACCGGCTCCTCGAGAAGCGCAAGCGCTGCCATGAGGCGCCTGCGGCGCGTCCACCGCGGGCGGTGCGATGGCGCGACGCCTCCAACCTGGCTGGATACGAGCCGCAAGCGCCGACTGTGGAAGGCCTCGCCGAGGGGCACCGCGACATCGCCGGTTCCATACCAGCTCAGCTCGACGATGGTTGTTTCGTCGCCCGCAAGGCGTAGCGCAGTTTCGAGGCCCGCGGCGGTACCGCTAGTGTGAAAGACCAGATCGCAATCCCTGGGCGCCGCGTTTGGGTTGGCGAAGTGGGCGCCGATCCGATGCGCGACCTCGGCGCGCGCGGAAGCGACATCAACCACTGTAACCTCGGCCCCCGGCAACCGCGCGCATAGATAGCCAATCAAGAGACCCACGAGCCCACCCCCCACGACCGCGATGCGGTCGGCTGGGCCGGGAGCGCCGTCCCACAGGGCGTTAAGCGCGGTTTCCATATTCGCGGCGAGCACGGCGCGCCGTGGGGGCACGCGCTCTGGCACGGGAACCACAGCGTTCGCCGATATGGTGAAAAGGCTCTGGTGCGGGTGCAAGCTGAAAACGATGCGTTGGTCGGCTGTACCGCCCTCGACCCGGCCTACCGTCGCGTAGCCGTATTTCACTGGGAAAGGAAAGGTGCCAGCCATCAAGGGCGCCCGCATGCGCTCGTATTCGCTTACCGGTACCCGGCCGGCGAGGACGAGCCGTTCGGTGCCGCGACTGATGGCTCCAAACAGGGAACGGACCCGCACCTCGCCAGCCTCGGGCGCATCAACCGTCTCCTCGCGCACCTCGGCCCGGCCGGGGGCCACATACCAGAGCGCTTTGCCCTGCATCTTGGTTCTTGCTTATGGTTCCTGCGGAAGATCTCCGAGGGCTGGGGTTTTTACGCTAGCACGCTTCACGTCTTCTACCGCATTGGACTTGAATGCACGTCGCTATATTGTCAAAACCACCCGTAAATCCACGCAAAGTCCCCGTACATGCTTGAACGTTCCTCTCGCGACGAGCTGATCACCGCCGCCGCGCCCGCCGCCCTGCCCGGCTGGCGTCCGGCGCTGTTTTTTCTGTGCGTCGGATTGACCATGGCGGGGCTGATCTGGCTTGCCGTGATTGCGCTCTCGCCGGGCGGCTTGAATGCCATCGATCTCCTGCTGGTCGTGCTCTTTGCGCTGACGCTGCCCTGGTACGTTATTGGCTTCTGGAATGCGACCATCGGCCTCCTAATCATGCGCTTTGCGCGCGATCCGGCGGTGGCGGTCCTGCGGGTTGCCGGTCGTGTGCGCGGCGACGAGCCGATTACCACATCGACCGCGATCCTCGTGTGCACCCGCAACGAGCCGCCAGAACACGTCGCGCGCATGCTGGAGCCGATGCTGCAGGGGCTTACTGCGCACGGCGTCAGCGAATGCTTCCATGTCTACGTGCTGAGCGATAGCAGCGACGAGAAGATCGCAGCCGGCGAGGACGCGTGCTTTGCGACGCTCACGGCATCATGGCGGGGACGGATCGCTCTGACATACCGCCGTCGTTCCCACAATATCGGTTTCAAAGCTGGCAATGTCGGAGACTTCTGCGCGCGCTGGGGTAAGCATCACGATTTCGCAATATTGCTCGATGCCGACAGCGTCATGACGGTGGACCTCGTCCTCAAGCTCGTGCGCATCATGCAGATCGATCCGAGTGTTGGAATCCTGCAAACGCTGGTCATCGGAATGCCGTCGGCCAGTCCCTTTGCTCGCATTTTCCAGTTCGGCATGCGGCTGAGCATGCGCTCCTACACCATCGGCAGCGCCTGGTGGCAAGGCGATTGCGGACCATATTGGGGCCACAACGCGATTGTGCGCCTTGCGCCGTTCATGCGGCACTGTCAGCTGCAGGCGCTCGCCGAGGGCGCGCTGGTAAAAAGGTATGTGCTTAGCCACGACCAGATCGAAGCGGTATTGATGCGACGCGCGGGCTACGCCGTCCGAGTGCTGGCGTCGGAAGGTTCGAGCTTCGAACAGAATCCGCCGACATTGATCGAGTTCATTCGCCGTGATCTGCGCTGGTGTCAGGGCAATATGCAGTATTGGCACTTTTTGCGCTTGCCGGGCTTGTTGCCCGTGAGCCGTTATCAACTCGGCTTCGCCATCCTGATGTTCCTTGGCTCCCCAGCGTGGATCGGACTGTTGCTGATCGGCAGCGCGGCGGTCGCGCTCGATTCGACGCCGGCCGCTTTCATGCGCTGGGATGCTGGAATGGCCGGTCTCTTCCTCGTCCTAGTGATGTGGTTTGCACCAAATATCGCGACCGTGATCGACGTGCTGGCTCGAGCCAAGCTGCGGCATCTGTTCGGTGGCGCAGTGCGGTTCAGCGCGAGCTTCATGATTACCATGGGCTTCGTCGTGCTGATCGCTCCGATCATGTGGGCGAGCCACACACTCTTTCTGTGGCGTCTTCTGTGCGGCCGCACAGTCGAGTGGGGCGCGCAGGCGCGCCATGATCATGAGGTATCGTGGTCGGCCGCGTTTTGGCAGTTCTGGCCCCAGACATTACTCGGCCTCGCCCCGGTGCTCTTGCTGGCGATCGCCGCCCCGGCGGCTCTCCCCTACGCCTTGCTCATCGCCGGCGGCCCGCTGCTGTCGATCCCGCTCGCTGTAGCAACCGCGTTCCCCGCCCTGGGAAAAGTCTTAATTGGGCTTGGACTGGCCCGCTTGCCTGAGGAGGTGTTGCCGCCGCCGGAATTGCGCGCGCTGAAACTGCCTGCGATCGAGATGTCGCAGCGCAGCTCTTAGGTGCCATGGCCCCCGACCGGCACCGCTCTTGGCACGAGCTGTGGCGCACCACGCGAGGCGTGGCGCGTTCGCTTCGGATTTACTACGGCAACAGTGCGCGGCGCGCGGTGATGGACCGCTTTTACGCCCACTTCGTGCAGCCGGGCGATATGGTCTTCGATATCGGCGCCCATGTCGGTGATCGCATCGCCGCATTCCGCCGCCTACGCGCTCGCGTGGTCGCGGTCGAGCCGCAGCCTGCGCTGGTGCAGACGTTGAAGCTTCTTTATGGGCGCGATCCTGCCGTGGCGATCGAACCCGTCGCTGTGGGCCGCGAAGCGGGAATAGCTGCATTCAGCATCAACATCGACAATCCAACGGTTTCGACCGCCTCAGAGGCGTTCCGCACGGCGGCTGATGGCGCGCCGGGCTGGGAAGGGCAAGTGTGGACAAGCACGATAGATGTGCCAGTGATAACCCTCGATACCCTTCTCCTGCGGCACGGACCAGCCGCGTTCATGAAGATTGACGTGGAGGGTTCCGAAGCAGATGCGTTGGCGGGGTTGAGTTATCCATCCCCGACGCTGTCGTTCGAATTCACCACCATCCAGCCCTGCGCGGCGGTGGCCTGCATCGAGCGCTGCACGGAGCTCGGCTACACGCATTATAACGCCGTGCTCGGCGAGAGCCTCACCTTCGTGCACGAGGATTGGACGGACGCCGAGGCGATTGCGGCCTGGGTACGTGCGCTGCCGCAGAATGTGAATTCTGGCGACATCTACGCGCGTCTGCCGGCGCGATCATGACCGTACCGCCAGCAAGCAAACCCGCGGCGACGCCTCTTCCGAAGCACGACTTTCTCGGCCACCCGCGCGGACTTGCCGTTCTGTTTGCGACCGAGGCATGGGAGCGTTTCTCCTACTTCGGCAACGCCGCTCTGGTCGTGCTGTACATGACAAAATATCTCTTCGATGCTGACCGTCCGGAGGCGGTGCTCGGTCTTGGCCCTGTCAGAGTGGCGCTCGAATTTTTGTTTGGCCGCCTCGACGCCCAGCCACTCGCCTCGCAACTTTTCGGCTTCTACACAGGGCTTGCCTATTTCACACCGATCCTGGGTGGTCTCATCGCCGACCGCCTGCTGGGTCGGCATCGCACGATCGTCATCGGTGGCCTGTTCATGGCGGCCGGCCATTTTATGATGGCATTCGAGGCCCTTTTCCTCCTGGCGCTGTTGATGCTGATTATCGGCATCGGCGCATTCAAGCCAAACATCTCGACGCAAGTCGGGGCGCTTTACGCGCCCGGCGATGTCCGGCGCGACCGCGCCTATTCGATCTTCTATCTCGGGATCAACGTCGGGGCATTCGCAGCCCCGCTGGCATGTGGCACGCTCGCGGTTCAGTACGGGTGGCACTACGGCTTTGCCGCGGCCGGCGTGGGGATGCTCATCAGCCTCGCGATCTATCTTTGCGGCGCGGAAACCCTGCCCGCGGATATCCCCCCACGCCGCGACCCGGACGCGCGAGAGAAGAAACGGCTCGATACCGCCGAGCGGCGCGCCGTGCTGGCGCTCATCGCCACGTGCGCCCTGGTCACCCTGTTCTGGGCCGCCTACGATCAGCAAAGCAACACCATTCTGCTGTGGGCCGAAGATTTTACGGACCGCTCGATCGACCTTGGATTTTGGCATGGCCAGATTCCATCGCCGTCCTTTCTCGCTCTCAATCCCTTCATGATCTTTATGGCGACGCCGCTGCTCGTCGGACTATGGGCGCGGCAGGGCCGGCGAGGCACCGAGCCTTTCGCAATCAGCAAGATGGCCTTCGGTTGCCTCTGCGTCGCGTTGGCCAATCTGGTCATGGCGAGCGCAGCGGCATGGACGGCAACCGGTAAGGCGAGCGCGCTGTGGCTTGTGGGTTATTTCGTCCTTGCCACTATAGGCGAACTGCACCTTGCACCGGTCGGACTGGCCTTGATCTCAAAACTCACCCCCTCACGGATGATATCCATCATGATGGGAGTCTGGTTTGCGACCACGCTGCCGGCCGACGTTCTCGCAGGATTCCTCGGTGGTTTCTGGAGCCGGCTGGGGAAGACGGATTTCTTTCTACTGATTGCGCTCATCGCCGCGCTCGCGGGCATCGCACTCTGGGCGCTGAGCTACGCGGTCCAGAGGTCAGTGGTCACTAATCAGTAATCAAGGGTCGAGGCCCACGGCTTTCCGGACGCCGGCTAGTGCCCACTGAGCTCTGGGCTCAGTGCGTCCATGGATCGCGGCGGTTGGCCGAAAAATTGTCGGCATATGACATGCCGCGCCGCGTCGGCGGCTTGGACTTGAAGATTTGATAGCCAATGCCGTGGCGCTCACAATAAGCGACTGCTTCCTCGAGCGTATCGAAACGCAGCTGCACCTGCTGACGCATGTCGCCTGAACTGGTCCAGCCCATGAGCGGCTCGATCTCGCGCGGTTGTTCAGGCTCGTAGTCGAGCACCCACTCCTTGGTCTTAGCGGTGCCGGACTGCATTGCCGTCTTCGCGGGCTTGTAGATGCGGGCGATCATGGTCAGTTGCTTACTCGCGTCTGAACAGCGCAACTTGGTCGGGGCAGCAGGATTTGAACCTGCGACCTGGAGTACCCAAAACTCCCGCGCTACCAGGCTGCGCTATGCCCCGTCGTTGTCCCGTCGGCCTCGATACACGCTTCGCTTTGGCCCAGCAAGCCGCGCTGCTTTCGCCCCGGATTGTCGCTCCACGTGCCGCGCCGGCAATCACGTCGCGCGACTTTAGCGCGCGCTAAAGATCGGATGTGCCACGCGGTCGCCGGGCGCGATGCCAAGCTTCTTCGCCGTGCCGGCGTTCACTTCGAGCACCGCGCGCACGGCGCCACCGGACGGAATGAGCGCTTCGGACAGAGGCACGGTGTTCTGTGCGATGCGCAGGATTCGCCCATCCCCGCGAATGAAGATTATGTCGAGGGGGATATAGGTGTTTTTCATCCAGAAGCTAGTCGACTGTTCCTGGTGGAAGTCGAACAGCATACCTTGGCCTTCTGGGAGTTCGCGCCGGTCCATGAGTCCCTTGGCCTGCTCCGCGGGCGTGGACGCCAGCTCTACCGCGAACACATGCACGCCCCCCTTACTGGCGATCTCGAGCGGCTGCAGTTCGGCAGCCGCAAGGCCCCCCGCTGTCCCGACGAAGGGCAAGCTGATGACAAATAGGGCAGCAAGGAGGGCAAGGAGGCCGCGGCACATGGGCAATGGGTCTCGATCGACGAGCGCCGATCATACCAGAGGCTTGGGGCCTTGAGGTCCGTGCCCAGAACACCCGTCATGGCTCAGCGGGGGGGCGCAAAGCGGCATACAGGCTGGTCGAGACGGATCAGTGCGAGGCTGGGCCGGCCGGCGCTCCTTCAGGTCGCACCTCGGCCGCCATCAATCCCTTGGGTCCAGGCCCGAAACGTACGAGGACGTATTGGCCCGGCCGCAGTTCGGTGAGCCCGAAGCGGCGCAAGGTCTCCATGTGGACGAAAATGTCGGGCGTGCCCTCCCCGCGAGTCAGGAAGCCAAAGCCGCGCAGCCGGTTGAACCATTTGACCTGCGCCCTTTCGAGCCCGCTGGTCGGCGTCACCGTCACATGGGTACGCGGCGGCGGCATTTGCGCCGGGTGCACCGCTGTCGACTCATCCATCGAGAGAACACGGAATGCCTGGAGCCCGCGCGGCCGCTGCAGCACCTCGACCACGACCCGCGCGCCCTCGTAGGCGACCTGGAACCCGTCACGCCTCAGGCACGTGACGTGCAGAAGAATGTCGGGCATCCCGTTATCGGGAACGATGAAGCCATAGCCTTTGGACACGTCGAACCACTTGATGACGCCGCTCAGCTCGATGACGCTCGCCGCCTCGCCGCCGATCTCGCCGCCAGTGCCGCGGTCGCTCGACAAACCGCTGGCCGGCTCCTTCGGTCCAATTCCGTCCGACGTCATGACGCCCCAACGCCGCCGCTCAGTCCAGGCGCTACTTGCTTGCGCTTCGAATCTTGGCCGTCATGAAGATACCATCCGGCGGCGAACGGAAAAGTCCAAAATGCATTTGCACGCCAAAAGAGGTGGAATGGCTGTGCAAATCTCGACTCGCTCGCCGAATCAGTGGACGATGAAAGGAGATAGCACCGTTCCGATGTCTTGGCGTATGACCAAGTCGGCAATTTCGTCGAATTCGGTCGCTTCGCGATTGATAATCACCAAACGTGCGCCATTTCGTTTGGCGAGCAGAGGGAATCCGGCGGCCGGCCACACGACCAGCGACGACCCGACTGCGAGAAAAAGATCACAGTCAAGCGTCAGTTGCTCGGCGCGGCGCATTTCGCGCTCTGGCATCGGCTGACCGAATGAAATCGTCGCCGTCTTAATGTGCCCGCCGCAGTCGGCGCAATCGGGAGCGCGTTCGCGGGCAGCGGTGAACTGCTGGCGCACCCATTCGAGCTCGTAGCGTTTGCCGCAACCAAGGCACATGGCATAGCTCGTATTCCCGTGCAGTTCGATCACGTGTTCCGCTGATATTCCGGAGCTTTGATGCAGATTGTCGATGTTTTGCGTGATCACGGCCGGTGCCTTGCCGGCGCGGTACAAGCTGGCAAGCGCGAGGTGCCCGCGACCGGGCCGGGCTGCGGAAAACTGCGCCTCCATGGCAAAGCGCCTGCGCCAAGCCTCGTCGCGCAGGTCCTGACTCGCGAGGAACTCTTCGAACGGGATCGGCCTGTTTTTTGTCCAGAGTCCGCCGGGCGAGCGGAAATCCGGGATGCCGCACTCAGTGGAAATTCCGGCTCCGGTAAAGGGGGCAACAACCCGCGAGCCCTCGATGAACTCCTGTAGATCGTCGATTGCGGTCTCTAGATCCGGCGCGATCATGTATGCTTTACCGGTAGGCGATCCAACGAGGTCACGGCCCCCATGAGATATCTGCACACCATGTTGCGCGTGCGCAACCTCGATCAAGCGCTCGATTTCTATTGTAACAAGCTCGGGCTCAAGGAGGTGCGCCGCCGCGTCGACGAGAAAAATCGCTACACGCTCGTGTTTCTGGCTGCCCCGGAAGACGAAGGCCGCGTGGAGGAGAGCAAGCGCGCCGGCCGCGATGCCCCATTGGTGGAACTCACCTACAATTGGGACAGCGAAGACTACGGCGAAGCGCGCTATTTCGGTCACCTCGCCTACGAGGTCGACGATATCTATTGCTTGTGCGAAAAACTGATGAAGGCGGGTGTTACGATCAACCGCCCGCCGCGCGATGGCGTGATGGCGTTCGTGCGCTCCCCTGATAAACAGTCGATCGAGTTATTACAGAGAGGCACCCCGCTGCCGCCAAAGGAGCCGTGGAAGTCCATGCCCAATAGCGGCAAATGGTGAGGAAGGCGGCGAGCGGCGTTTCCTTGCCGCAACGTACAAACGTCTCTATATCTCGCCGCGCCTGAAGCGCCCTTCGTCTAGCGGTCTAGGACATCGCCCTTTCACGGCGGAAACACGGGTTCGAGTCCCGTAGGGCGCGCCAATGATTTCAGCAAATTATGCTACGAGCGCGCTCGAGAGCCGGTTGCATACCTAACTTTTGCCTAATAAGCGATGGTTGGAAGGACGATTTCGAACGTGGCAGTATGAAATGAAGCGCGCGGCCACTTCTCCTCGCCGAGAGCTTGCGCGGTGTTTGCACACGTGCCCTGATGGAGAAGGGATTAAGACTTTTCCAGTTCCGCCATCTTGGCTTTATAGGCGGGTTTGCCCACGTGCCCTGATGGAGAAGGGATTAAGACTTGGTGGGACAGTCGATCTCGGCGACCAGTTGGTTTGCACACGTGCCCTGATGGAGAAGGGATGCAAACGTGAGTCGGTAATCGTCCTGAAACGCTACGTGTCTTAATCCATTCTGGCCCTCGATGAAGCCGTTTTCAGCGAGACCACGGCGGAACGCTGCGGCCATAGGTCCGTGTGAACCGCGTGATCCACTGGTGAGGAAGCCGATGACCGGCATCGCCATGCGCCGCGAGCGGCCACGCGGCCGTCGCGCCGCCAAGCAGCGTGATGACGTCGCGCCACTTCACGCCAAGCGCAGCCTCTGCACGAACGCCGCCCCCCCCCGCGCTGCCGACTAGCATGATCAATTCCCGCCGCCTCATGGGCTTTCCCCCAAGGGCAAGGATTAGGGATCAAGTATAGCAGGTCAGGGCCGCATTGACCGCGAGACCGTAGTCTCATCCCTTCCCAAGCGTCTTCCAAATCCCATTGGCCGTCGCCACTATGCGCTCGCCGACTACAAGCTCTGCGCTCATGAACACCAGCGTGCGCGTCCTTCGCACCACCGTGCACCTTGCCTCGACGAAATCACCGACCCGAACCGCGTCGACAAAATGGATGTCGAGCTGGACGGTCGTCTGCGGCTGGCGCTCGTTGGCATACCAACAGGTTCGCCCCATGGCGCGGTCGGCAAACGTCGTCAGCATGCCGCCCTGCACGTGGCCGCGGCGGCTGCGATGCTTGGGCTCGGCCAGGAAGGCGTAGCGGTAGCTGTCGCCCGAAGGCCGCTCCCAAATTGGACCGACCAAGTCAAGGAAGCCGTCGACCGCATGGCGTTGCCAGCCGGCGCTGGCGGGATCGAAGGGCGCGGCCGTGTCGGCCGGCCGTTTAGGCTCAACACTCATAAACCGATTGTCGGCACGTTGAGGGTGCCAATCACCGGTATTGCTGATTGCTGCGCGCGCGCCGAGAGCGGCCACGCGGCGGCAGCGCCGCCGAGGAGCGTGATGATCGCGCGACGCCTCATTCGATCACCTCGTCGGCGATCTGTTGGAGGTGGGTAGGCACGTCGAGACCGAGCATGAATGCCGTTTGCGCGTTGATGACGAGCTCGAACTTGCTCGATTGCACAACAGGCAATTCTGCAGGCTTCGCACCCTTGAGGATGCGGCCGGCGTAGACGCCAGCTTGACGATAGGCATCTGCGATGTTGGTTCCATAACTCATCAGTCCACCCGCTTCGACAGGCTCGCGATTCGAAAACGAGGTCGGAATTGCATGGCGTGCCGCCAGAGTGACAAGCTGTGCACGCCGGACCACGTATAATGGGTCCGGGCTGACCAACAGCGCGTCAGGTCGCTCGCGCGCAAGCGTTGCAAAGGCCGCGTTGATCTCACGGCCGGTGCCGGCGTTGAAGATTTGGATTCGCAGCCCCATTTGGCGCCCCGCGGATTCCGCTTCTTTCACCTGAAACTCCGCGCGCGCAGGATTGGCCGGATTGACGAGAACGGCGACACGGGTCATTGCGGGCACCAGCTCGCGCAGAAGTTCCAGCCGCTTGGGCACCAATTCGCCCACGACGAAATAGATTCCGGTGAGGTTACCGCCCGGCCGGGAGAGGCTGGCAACGAGTCCGAGCTGGACCGGGTCGTCCGGGATCGTAAACACGATCGGAATGGTTGTGGTCGCCGCCTTGGTTGCGAGAGCCGGAGCGGTGCCGCCGGTCGCGACGATGACGGCAACACGCTTGCGAACCAGATCGGCCGCCAGACTTGGCAGTCGGTCGAGCTGGTTCTCGGCCCAGCGGTATTCGATCGCGACGTTCTCGCCTTCGGTATAGCCTGCCTCCTTCAGTCCTTGCAGAAATCCGCGCGCAGTCTCGGTAGGCGACACCGCGCCGAGAAAGCCGATCACCGGCATCGAAGGCTGCTGCGCACCCGCCGTGAGCGGCCACGTCGCCGCCGCGCCGCCGAGAAGCGTGAAGAACTTGCGGCGGCTGCTCATTCGATCACCTCGTCAGCGAGCGCGAGCAACTTGGACGGAATTTCGAGGCCGAGTGCTTTGGCGGCCACAACGTTGATCACCAACTCATACTTGGTCGGCATCTCGACCGGCAAGTCGCCCGGCTTCGCGCCCTTGAGAATGGGGCCCACGTAGTGCGAGCCGGCTCGGCGATAGGCATCAGAATCGCTCGCGCCGTAGCTCATCAAACCGCCGGCCAGGACAAACTCGCGAATGCCGCCGATCGCAGGCACGCCATGACGCGCGGCGAGCGCCGCCACCTGCCGGCGTCGGTTGTTGAACAAGGCGCCGGGACCGACAAGCAGTGCGCCGGCGCGCGATTGAACGATAGTCGCAAATGCAGCATCGATTTCGCCTACGGA
>Ga0126377_10000746_pt1 | contig 20446 bp, 15 predicted proteins | sample PanSoiMetPlot_22_FD_92647 | JGI IMG/M metagenome (GOLD analysis project Ga0126377, IMG submission 92647) | Tropical forest soil microbial communities from Panama - MetaG Plot_22 | ecosystem: Environmental > Terrestrial > Soil > Tropical forest > Bulk soil | place: Panama | collected 2016-02-17 | reverse complement strand
GCAGGACGACATGCGGCCCACGCAGAACGTGACCGTCTCCGTGGGCCTCCGGCACGACGTGCAGCAACAGGCGAACGATCGGTGGCTCGATCTGGCGCCACGCGCAGGGGTGGCCTGGACGCCCGACGGCGGCGGGCGCCATACGCTCCGTGCGGCGGTCGGCCTCTTCTACAGCCGCATTCCATCGGACATCACCCTCGATGCCCTGCGATACAACGGGCTCGGCGTCGTCGATCTGGTCGTCAATCGGCCGTCGTTCTTTGCGGTGATTCCTGCGAACCTCGACGCCACGGTTGCGTTGCCGACCGTGCGGCAGAAAGATGATGCGCTGAGGGCGCCTGTCACTCGGGCTGGCACGACGAGCTACGAATGGCAGGCGACCAAGTCGATCTTTGGTTCGATCAGCTACACGCGGCGTGAAGGCCGCCGCCTGCTTCGAAGCCTCAACCTGAATGCACCCGACCCGCTGACCGGCGCGCGGCCTCGCCTCGATCGCGGACCGATCCTGCAGTTCGAGTCGACGGGACGATCCGACACACAGCAGGTGCGGTTCACGGTGCGCCGTGCGTTGACACGCGTCTCGGTCTTCGGCACCTACGTGCTGGGATGGTCGTCCAGCGATACCGACGGCCCCTATACGGTTCCGGCAGACTCCCGCACCCTGCAGGGCGAATACGGCCGCGCCGGCAACGATCAACGGCACAGCGTCGTGCTGGGCAGCGTGTTGACATTTCCCGACGAGTGGAGTCTGAGCAGCCTGCTCACCTACGGTTCGGGACGACCCTTCAATATCACGACCGGCTCGGACGACAACGGCGATCTGCTCTTCACCGATCGACCGGGCATCGGATCCCCTGGCGCGTCCGGTGTCACCGCGACCGGCTTCGGCAACTTCGATCTGACCCGCGCGCCCAACCAACCGATGATCGAACGCAACGCCGGCCAGGGCCCCTCGCAGTTCGTGTTGAACGTCGGGCTTGCGAAGACAGTGCGTCTGGCCTCATCACCGCGCGACCGCACGTCGGGACCGTACGTGATCTTCACCATCAGCGGGGAGAACATCACGAATCGGATCAATTTCACCGACTTCAACGGCGTGGTGACGTCACCGCTGTTCGGCGTCGCCAATCGGGCACTGAATCCACGCCGCATCGAATTGTCCGCTCGTATCGGGTTTTGAAGCATGATGCGTCGTCTCTTGCATTTTGCATTTTGAATTTTGCATTTTGAATTCTGAAGTGCCCGAATGACCGCCGTCCCTCGATCACTGATCGTCAACGCAGATGACTTCGGACAGAGTGCGGGCATCAACCGAGGCGTCATCGAGGCGTACGAGCGCGGCATCGTCACGAGCGCCAGCGTGATGGTCTGTTGGCCAGCAGCCGCAGCGGCCGCGTCCTATGCGCGTGCTCATCCGTGGCTGAGCGTCGGACTGCATTTCGACCTCGGCGAGTGGACCTTCCGGGATGGCGGCTGGCACACGATCTACATGTGGGTTGATCCAGACGATTCGAGCGCCGTCGAGCGTGAAGCGCGTATGCAGCTCGAACGGTATCGCGATCTGCTCGGTCACGATCCCACGCACCTCGATTCGCATCAACACATTCATCGACGCGCCGGTGTACATGAGGCGCTCGAGCGAATCGCTGCCGAACTCCAGGTCCCGTTGCGCCACTGTTCGTCGGTTCATCATTGCGGCGACTTCTACGGACAGAGCCAGACGGGGGAGCCGCTGCCCCATCTGATCGCGGCGACCACTCTTGCCGCCATGCTGCGTGGACTGCCGGCGGGAGTAACCGAGCTCGGGTGTCATCCGGGGTACGCAGACGATGTGGAGTCGATGTACCGGGCAGAGCGGCGCATCGAGCTGCGCACGTTGTGCGCCAACGAGATTCGGCTGGTCATCGCCGATGAGCAGATCAGGCTCGTGTCGTTCTGCGATGTGCACGGCCGATGACACGCCCATCGAGGCTTCGCATCGTGGTGCTGGGGTATATCGTCCGAGGTCCACTTGGCGGACTCGCGTGGCACCATCTGCAATACGTGCTCGGCCTCGCGCGGCTCGGCCACGACGTGTTCTTCCTCGAGGACAGCGACGACTACGCATCGTGCTACGACCCGGTGCGCAACGTAATGGATCGCGATCCGACGTATGGTCTCGACTTCATCGATCGCGTGTTCACACGTCTGGGGCTGGGAACGGGATGGGCCTACTACGACCAGCATCAGAACGCCTGGCTCGGTCCCGCAGCCAGACAGTCGCTCGAGATTTGCCGATCGGCTGATGTCGTATTGAACCTGTCGGCCGTCAACCCCGTGCGATCGTGGCTCGAGCACGTTCCCGTACGTGTCCTGGTCGACACCGATCCCGCGTTTACGCAGATCCGTCATCTCACCAACGCCACGGCGCGCGCCCGGGCGGCCGCACACACGGCGTTCTTTTCCTATGGCGAGAACATCCAGCGCGAGGACTGCGCGATTCCACGTGATGGCTTTCCCTGGCAGCCCACTCGTCAGCCGATGGTGATGGATGCATGGGCGCCGACACCCGGTCCGCCTCGAGGACCGCTCTCGACAGTGATGTTGTGGGACAGTTATCCGTCCGCGGACTTCGACGGCGTGCATTACGGGATGAAGGCCGAATCGTTCGATCCCTACGTGGACCTGCCGTCACACACGCGCGAACGATTTCACCTCGCCCTCGGTAGTTCGCGTGAACCGCGCGAACGCCTCGCGGCCCACGGGTGGACGATTCTCGATCCCCGCGTGCCCACCAGAGACCCGTGGACCTACCAGGACTTCATCCAACGCTCGAAAGCCGAGTTCAGCGTCGCCAAACACGGCTACGTGGTGAGTCGATCGGGGTGGTTCAGCGAACGCAGCGCCGCCTATCTCGCAAGCGGTCGTCCGGTCGTCGTCCAGGACACAGGCTTCTCGTGCTGGCTCGACGCAGATGCTGGCGTGATCCCGTTTCGCCATGTCAACGAGGCGATCGCCGCGATCGACGTGCTCAATGCCTCGTACGAACGACAGTGTCTTGCGGCACGCGCACTCGCCGAAGCGTATTTCGACTCCAGCGCGGTACTGACGCAGCTGCTCGAGAGGGCACTCGCGGCCTCGCCCACACGTGGACTGAGGACCGCATCATGATCGAGCGTCCCGACGACGTCGTTCGCGCCGCCTACAACCTGCTTCTCAGCAGAGACCCCGAGGCGGCAGGATTGCGGCACTGGTCGAGCGCACTCCAGAACGGGCTGTCACGAGTCGAATTCATCCGCGCCGTCCTGGCCTCGACAGAATTCAGAGAGTCGATGGCGGCAGTCGAAGACCTGACGAAATACCAGGATGTCGACCTCATCATCCCCCTCGATGGACGTCAATTCAGAGTGCCCGCCTCTGACGTCTCGCTGGTTCCACACCTGCTCAAAGACCGCTGCTGGGAGCCGCACGTGATGGCGTATCTCACGAGTGAGCTGCAAGCGGCGTCGGTGTTCATGGACGTCGGCGCCAACATCGGGTACTTCACCGTGCTCTGTGCTCCGCTGGTGTCCCGCGTCGTCGCGTTTGAACCGGTTGCCAGGACCGCTGGGTATTGCGAGGCGAACATCGCCCTCAACGGGCTGACCAATGTCGAGCTCCATCGATACGGGCTGTGGCACGAGGATGCGAGATTGCAGATCAGAGCTGATGACTCGAGTGTGATGACGGCTTCGGTGGTGCCGAGGAACGGCTCCTCGGGCGTCGACTCGATCGAGGTCGTCTCGTTGGACCGCCTTTTCGCGAGCGGACGATTGCGCCTCCACAGGCTCGACGTCGTCAAGATGGACGCGGAGGGTGCAGAACTGTCGGCGTTGGTCGGCATGCGCGCAACCCTGGAGCGCTATCGACCGCAGATTGTCATGGAGATCAACCGGCCGATGCTCGCGTCGCTGGATGCGACCATCGATCAGGTGTGGGACTTCCTTCAAAGCCTGTCCTACTACATTCGCGCGTTCGAGGCGGGGAGCGAACGAGCGCCCGTGCCCATCGTCACCCTGGACCAATTGAAGCGCCTGTGTCCCGACGACACCTTGATTGACATCGTAGCTGTGACGTAGTCGTCGGATTCACGATCTGCTCGCATCCGGTCCGAACGCGATCCTTCCACTGCGCTCGTGCCGCGCGCGTCAACATCCTGCGTTGCTCCGGCGGCCGTTCTTGCGAAAACAGGGCGTGGCAGATAAAGTGCGCTGAATGCTTCGACAATTCAGTCGAAGGCCACTTTCTCAAGGCACGCGGTTCGCGCTGACCGTGGTCGGCCTGATCGCGTGCCTGTCTGCTTGTGATTCCGGTCGCGGGCGTGGGACCGCCGGCGACAGGACCATCGACGACCCCGCGACCTACCAGGCCGAAGTCGAGGAAGGCCTCGGCGCGGCTGTCGCGATTCTCATCGACACCTCGGGATCGATGCGTGAACGGGCGGCCGGCGACACACGGCCGAAGTTCGTCGTCGCGCAGGAAGCGCTCGACGCCATGCTCGACGCGACCGACGCGTTCGTCACGAAGCGCCCGGACTTCCCCATCAAGATCGGGCTCTACACGTTTTCGAGCGACGCGTTCACACTGCTGCCAATCCAACGCTACGATCACGACGCGATTCGTCGCGCGCTGGCGACCGTGCGACGACCTGGTGGCGGCACTGCGATCGGCGAGGCGATGCTGCAGGCGCGGCCCGATCTGTACCGCGCGGGGGTGTTCCGCAAGTACCTGCTGGTCGTCACCGACGGTGACAACACGAACGGACGTCCACCCGACGATGTGGCGCGCGAGATCTTCCGGAAGAGCGAAGGCGCCGTTCAGGTCTATTTCGTGGCGTTCGACACCAGTCCCGAGAAGTTCGCCTTTCTCAAAGAGGCGGGCGGCGACGTCATCGGCGCCAGCAATGGCGTCGAACTGCGAAAGGCGCTCGACGACGTCTACCAGGGCAAAATCCTCGCCGAAGCGCCTGATGTCGGCGAACGGGAACCCGTCAGGCGATAACCTCGTCGTACCACGACAAAGGAGCCGTTCTTGATCCTTCACAAGTTCTGGTCGGCCTTCATGGCACAGATCAACAAGGTGGCCAACCTGTTCTGGGAGGCCGACCCGATTGCACAGATGCGCTACGAATACGACCGCGCCGTCGAGCAGCTCAAGGAGGGCCGGACCGGACTCGAGCAGTACCGCGGGCTCGTCGAGCGCGTGACCCGCCAGGTCGCAGCCAACAAGTCGCAGGTCCAGCGACTCGAGGCCGAGACGCGCGCCTATCTCAAGGCCGGCGATCGCCAGACGGCGGCCAAGTTCGCGCTCGAGTTGCAGAAGGCGAAGGAAGAACTCGCCGCCAACGATCAGCAGCTCCAGATGCACGAAACCGCGTACGGCAACAACCTGAAGAAGATTCAGCACGCGAACGAGAAGCTGATCGAGCTGCGCGACCGGATACAGAAGTACGACGCCGAGCTGAAGATGAGCGCTGCGGAAGCCGAAATCGCCAAGCTCTCCGAAACGTTCGACGTGAACCTGACCACCGACTTCGGCGAGATCGAAAGCGTGATCCAGCAGAAGATCGATCAGAATCGCGGCAAGGTGCGCGTCGCCGCCGATCTCTCCCAGAAAGGCATCGCGGAGATCGACGCCGAAGACCGGATGCGGGCCCAGCTCGCGGAACAGGCGCTCCAGAATTTCGAGGTCGAGCTCGGGCTCAAATCTCCAGAAACGACGCCGATCGCCCAGACCTCGAAGGATCTCGGACCGGCGACGACCGACAAAGCAAAGGATAAACAGACGAATTAAAAGACGTGTAATGCGAAATGCAAAATGCGAAATGCAAAAGCCGCATGCTACCGTAGCGTCCTTTGCATCTTGAATCTTGAATTTGCATTTTGAATTTTGCATTTTGCATTTCTTGAATCTCCCCTTACGCATCCAACAAGGACTTGTCAGATGGCGAATGGTCAACCGAGACCTGCGTTCTACGTTGCCGTGTTCATCGTCGTGGTCGGGCTCCTCGGCCTCGCACTATGGCGCTACGGAGCGATCGGTCCGAACCGTGGAGCCGATCAGATCTCGAGCGACGAGCTGGCGAAGGTGAAGGGTGGCGCCGAAGCGCCTGACAGCTCCGGCATCACGACGGTCAAAGAGTACAAGTTCGTTGCGGCATCCCGGTTGCCCGAGGTGAAAGGCATCTCCAGCTACAAGCCAATGGCGGATCGGACCGTGCGCTTCGCCATCAACGTCTGGGCCGGGTGGAGCCCGATCATCTACGCCAACAATGGCTTCAAGCCGGGCAAGGTCTGGAAGACGCCGAGCGGCAAAGATTTCAAGGTGGAGCTCGTGCTGATCGACGATCCGATCGCGATGCGCGACGCCTACGCGGCCGGCAATCTTCACGTCGGCTGGGCGACGCTGGATATGCTGCCACTGTTCCTCGAAGGGCTCCGGAAGGACACGCGGGTGATGCCACGCGTCTACCAGCAGATCGACTGGTCGAACGGCGGCGACGGCATCGTCGTGCGCGATACGGTCAAGACGATGGCGGACCTGCGCGGAAAGACGATTGCGCTCGCCCAGAACTCGCCCTCGCATTACTTCGTGTTGAACGCCTTGATCAACGCCGGCGTGCAGCCGGCGGAGGTCGAGTTCAAGTTCACGCAGGACGCGTTTCAAGCCGCCGCGGCGTTCAACGCCGACAAGCGGCTTGCCGGCGTCGTGAGCTGGGCGCCCGATATCTACAATCTCGAAAAGGTCAAGGGCAACAAGATCCTCGTGACGACGGCGACGGCGAACAAACTGATCGCGGACGTGTGGTTCGCGCGCGCCGATTTCGCCAAGGACAACCCCGACATCATCGAAGGGCTGACCCGCGGGATCTTCGACGCGATGATCGATCTCAAGGCCCAGGATGCGAAGCAGAAGGTGGCCAAGCTGATGGCCACGGGCTATTCGATTCCCGAGAGCGACGCGCTCGGCATGCTCGGCGACGCACATTCGACCAACTACGCCGAAAACCGCGAGTTCTTCCTGAATCAGAACAACCCGACGAACTTCGAGCGCACGTGGACGACGGCGTACTTCCTCTACAAGAAGATCAATGCGGTCACCGAGCAGACGGCGTTCGATCAGGTCATGGACTTCTCGGTCATCCAGAAGCTCGCCGCCGAGCCGAAATACGCGAGCCAGAAGAACGAGTACGACATCCATTTCGCTCCGGCGACCGCCGGATCCGTGCAGGGCGAGAAGGACGAAATCCTCACCAAGACGGTCGTCATTCACTTCTTCCCGAACTCGTGGGACCTCAGTAAGAAGGTCACGCGCAACAACGACGGGAAAGAAGTCGAAGAGCTGTACGATCCGAACGTGTCGTTCGTCGTCGAGGAGGTCGGCAAGCTCGCGGGACAGTACGGAGCCGCTCGCATCATCGTCGAAGGGCACACGGATGGATCGATGCGGGGCACCGTCCCGAAGAGCCTCGTGCAGGAGCTCTCGTTGAATCGTGCCAATGCCGTGAAGGAAGCGATCGTCAAGAAATTCAGCTCGATCCAGCCCAATCAGTTTTCGACCGCCGGCATCGGCTGGGATCGTCCCGCCGACGCGGCCGATCCTGACAACAACGCAAAGAACCGGAGGGTCGAGATCAAGGTGTATCCCGCGGAGGCGGCCACGCCCTCCAAGTAATGTCGGCCGACTCGCAGCCCTCATTTCTCACGCTTCGATTGCCTCCGTCCCGGTTGACGCGCCAGCTCGTCGGCGCCGGGGCGATGGCCATCGTGGTGGTCGCGTGGTGGCTCGCAACCATGGGGGCGGGACCTGAAGATCGCCTGGTCTCGCCCGTCATCCTGCCGAGTCCCGGCGAAGTGATACGCAGCTTCCCGACTCTGCTCAACGAGCGGGCGCTCGTTCAGAGCATTGCCGCCACGCTCAAACGCGTGTTGATCGGGTTCGGGCTGGCGGTCCTCGTCGGGGTGCCGCTTGGCATCGCGGCCGGCGCCTGGCGGGTGTTCGAAGCGGCAGGCGCGCCGCTGGCGCTCTTCGGGCGCAATCTGCCGGTGGCGGCGCTCATCCCGCTGACGATCCTCTGGTTCGGCATCGACGAGGCGCAGAAGGTGATGTTCATATTCATCGCCTGCGTTCCGTTCGTGTACTCGGATGCCGTGTCCGCCATCGCGAATGTGCCCGAGCGGTACGTCGAGACGGCGCAGACACTCGGCGCGAGCTCATGGCAGATCGTGACGAAAGTCCTCGTGGCGCTCGCGATTCCCGACATCTACAACAGCCTCCGGCATCTCTTCGGCCTCGCCTTTGGCTACATCATGCTCGCGGAGTTGATCAACGCACAGTACGGTCTCGGCTACCTGTTGATGACCAGCCAGCGCCGCGGACTGTCGGAGCACATCATTCTGATTCTGCTCATCATCGGCCTCCTCGCCTACGGCATCGATCGCGTGCTGTACTGGTTTCAGCGTGGGCTGTTCCCACATCGCGCGGTCCAGGAGTAACGGTGAGCTCCCCCGACTCGCCCGCGTCTGAGCTCGCTCGGGACCGGCCCAACGTGGTCGATTTCGCGAAGGTCACCAAGCGCTTTGGCAGCCGCACCGTGATTCGCGACGTGACGTTCTCGGTGGCCGATCTGCCGGGCAAGGGAGAGTTCATCGCGATCCTCGGGCCGTCCGGGTGCGGCAAGTCGACGGTGCTGCGTCTGATCGCCGGTTTGCGCCCGCATTACCCGGCCAGCGAGGGCACCGTGCACGTCCTCGGCAAGCCCGTGGACAGTCCGGGATCAGATCGCGGCATGGTGTTTCAGGATTACACGTCATTCGACAATAGAACGGTGGAAGATAACGTGGCCTTCGGCCTCGAGTGCCGCGGGGTGGCAGTGCGCGAACGGCGTGAGCGCGCGCGCGAGTGGATTGCGAAGGTCGGTCTCGACGTGAAACGCGACGCGACCAAATACCCCAGCGAGCTCTCGGGCGGTATGCGCCAGCGCGTGGCGATCGCTCGCACGCTGATCCTGTCGCCGCGCATCATCTTGATGGACGAGCCCTTCGGCGCCCTCGATCCCACAACCCGGCTGCACATGCAGGCGCTGCTGGTCGATTTGTGGAAGGAAGCGGAAGCGACTGTGTTCTTCGTGACGCATTCGATCGACGAGGCGATCTATCTCGGCGATCGCGTCTACGTGTTCTCGTCGGCACCAGGCACGATCATCCGCGAGATGACCGTGCCTCCCCCCGATCGCCCGCCGAAGGAAATGCTCCGTGAGCCCGGCTTCGTCGAGCGTGTGTGCGAGATTCGCGACATCATGGACACCATGGCGTCGTCCACGCGAGCCGGCGACTGATCGTGGCCTTCACGCCGCCGCCGCTGCCGTCCCAGAAGAACGCGCCTCGGGAAGCCGGCATGGTCGACTATCTGCGAGAGGCATTTCTCTTCAGATGGAACCTGCTGTTTTTTCTCGGCGGTGCGGCAGCCGCGGTATTGACGCCGATGCCGGAGGTGCTCTTGCCGCTGGTTGCGGCTGGAGAATTGACCTACCTCGCCGGTCTCGTGTCACTTCCCCGGTTTCGTGCCGCGATCGACGCGAAAGTCCACGCCGCCGGTGGAGGCGCGACGGGCACTGCCTCGGCATCCCAGCCGCAGGTTCCGCTCGTCGTCATGCTAGCGGGGCTTCCCGCTGATGCGCGTACTCGCTTCCAGCGCCTCCACGCGCGCTGCCTCGAGCTGAGAAGCATCGCGGCGGGAGTACGGGGCGCGGCCGGCGATCAAGGCAGCAGCGCTGAAGAGATCCGTACGCCAGGACTGGACCGGCTCCTGTGGTTGTTCCTGCGATTGCTCATGTCGAAGGCAGCGCTCAATCGATTCCTGCAATCAATGAACGAAGAGGAGATCACCACCCGCCTCGCCGAGCATCGCAAGAATCTCGCGACCGCACAGAGTGGCGGCGACGAACGCATCGTGCGGTCCCTGCAGGACAGCATCGCCAGCGGCGAGTTGCGACTCGATAATTTCGAGCGCGCGAAGAAGAACGCGGAGTTCGTCTCCGTCGAGCTCGATCGAATCGAGGCAAAGATCCAGGCTCTCGCCGAAATGGCGGTCAATCGGCAGGATCCCGATTTCCTCAGCAGCCAGGTGGACTCGGCGGCCGAGAGCATGCGGCAGACCGAGAAGGCGGTGAGCGAACTGCAGCAGCTCACCGGCCTCGCCGACCAGCTGCAGGAACCGCCGGCGATTCTCGAAGCCGACCTGCGTCAGGTGTTGCGACATGACTCCTGAAACGACCCGTCGTCGCACCGAACTTCCCCGGTGGTTTCCCTCGTGGGCGGCGCAACTGGCCGATCTCTACTTCTCTGGAACGACGGCCGCATTCGTCCTGCATGGCAACACCGTGGATCTGTTTCGCGCGAGCGCTGAGGCGACGCCTCGCTACGGCGTACTCGCTGAGTTCCTGACGGAGCAGCTCTTCGGCCGTTGGTCGCTGGTGCTCCACTACGATCTCGGCACCGGTCTACGCGCGTACGCCGGCCGGGATGAAAAGCGGCTCAAGGACATGGTCGCCGTTGCCAACAAGAAAGTCGCCGACTTGAGCACGATCACGAGAGACCCCGCGGCCGCGTTCGCTGTGCTGGATCGGTTCGTCCGCAACAACATCATGGCCAACGACGGCGACCGGTTGAGCGTCGCGGTCATCATCGACCAGGCGTCGTACGTCTTTCCTGCGGCCGAACCGGGCCGACTGAATCTTCAGGCGTCGTCCGAACTGGTGACGATGCTCAATTGGGCGATGAGCCCGCATGTCAAACGGCTCAACATGGCGTTCGTCCTCGTGGACGAAAAGCTGTCCGACATGAACGTGCGGCTCTCCGGCAACCCGCATGTCGCCACACTCGAAGTGCCGCTTCCCACCGAAGAGGACCGCACGACGTTCATCGAGGCCTCGATCAATCCGGGAGCCGACCTCAACACGTTTTCCGATTTCGACGTGAAGGAGCTGGCCAAGCTGACTGCCGGGCTCTCACTCGCCGATCTTCACGTGCTGGTCGAGTCTGCCGAGGAGAGCGGCAAACGGCTCGACGCAGCGGTGTTCAGATCGTTGAAGAAACGCCTGCTCGAGCGGCAATGCCGAGGTCTGCTCGAATTCATCGAGCCGAAATGGACGCTCGATACAGTCGTCGGCCACGAAGCGGCGAAAGCGAGACTGCGGGAAGACGCGAAGCTGTTGAAGCGTGGCGCACTCGACACCATGCCGATGGGGTATCTGCTCTGCGGCCCCGTGGGCACCGGCAAGTCGTTCGTCGCCCAATGTCTGGCCGGTGAGATCGGGATTCCGTGCGTGATCCTGAAAAACTTCCGATCGAAGTACGTCGGTGAGACGGAAGGCAATCTCGAACATGTCCTGTCGGTGCTGCGCGCGATGGGCCCGGTCGTGGTCGTCGTCGACGAGGCGGACGCGGCGCTCGGCAGCCGTGAGGCCGATGGAGACTCGGGCACGTCGAGCCGGGTGTTCGCGATGATCGCCGCGCAGATGGGGGATACGACGTATCGCGGCCGCATCATCTGGATGCTGCTCACGGCCCGGCCCGACCTGCTGCCGATCGACCTGAAGCGGCAGGGACGGGCGGAGGTTCACATCCCGCTTTTCTATCCGACCGACGAGAACGAAATCCGGCAGATGTTCGTCATCCTTGCCAGGAAGCTCGGGTCGCGAATCGCTCCAGAGGACGTGCCACCGATGCAACAACGCGGGCAGCTGTCGGGCGCGGACATCGAGGGGATGGTCGGACGCGCATGGCGCGCATCACTGCTTGCCGGCTCCGACCACGTGACCCCCGAATCGCTGGCTGACGTGGTCACGCAATTCATGCCTTCAACGCAGGGGCTCGAACGCGAGTTGCAGGAGACTGCGGCGACACTCGAGTGTACGGATCGTCAGTTTCTGCCGCCAGCGATCCTCGAGAAGATGAACGCGAACGGCGGCCGCGGAAAACTGCAGGAGCGGCTGACGACGCTCAAGCAGATCGTCAAAGAGCTTTGAGGCGGTGGGTCCGAAAGGACCGCCCTACTCGTGGAGATTGGAGGAACCCCATGGCGCGCGCGAGCTGGTTCGATGACAAGGCGGAGCATCCGGTGATTCAGGAGCAGGTGAACAAGCTGGCCTCTTTTACGAGCGCTCTGGAAGACGGTCTCATTTCGACGCAGGAGCTGACCGGCCAGGAGCAGCGCGTCGTGGCGGCCATGAAGAAGGTGGAAGGCGAGTTGAACGACGATCTGCATTCGAAGGTCACGACGCTGCTGGTCGAAATGACCGCGTACAACGTGATGCGGCTGCTCCACGAGCTCCAGGTCGAACGAACCCGGATCGCATTCGGCAAGGCGTAAGGTCGACGTCCCTCCCCAAATAACCCTTCGAAGGGTCGGTGCGTTCCCAGCCGACCCTTTTCATTGACAAACACATCCGGACATCGTTGAATGCCCGGCACATACATACCCGTCGGGAAGGCCGCGCTTTTTTAACGCACTCCGTATTGAAGGAGGACCACCATGCGTGGAGCGTCGACAGCGGTCGTGATCCTGGCGGCGGCGATTCTGCTGCCGTCCATTGCGGTTGCCCAGGGTACCCTCACAGGCACGGTCAAAGATCAATCGGGCGGCGTGCTGCCGGGCGTGACCGTCGAGGCGTCCAGCCCCGCCCTCATCGAGAAAGTCCGCACTGCCGTCACCGACGGCACAGGGCAATTCCGCATCACCGGTCTGAATCCCGGCACGTACTCGCTGACGTTCAAGCTCTCGGGGTTCAACACTGTCAAACGCGAGGAGATCGAGCTCACGGGCACGACGACGCTGACGATTCCGATCGACATGCGCGTCGGTGCGCTCGAAGAGACGATCACCGTCACCAGTGACACGCCCGTCGTCGACGTGCAGACCGCCCAGCGCGAGACGGTGCTCAGTGCCGATGTGGTGGCCGCAATGCCGGGCAATCGCTCCGTCGGCACGCTGTTGAATGCCGTCCCCGGGCTGAACGTCAACGAAGGTGCGCTCGCCGCGTCGCCGACGATGACGTTTTTTGCCGCACGGGGCGGCCCGATCAATGAAGGGCGAATGGCGATCAACGGCATGACGATCGCCGCGCCGTTCAACGGCGGCGGCGTGTCCACCTATATTCTGGATTCCATCAACGTCGACGAGATTTCCGTCGCGATCGCGGGTGGCCTCGGCGAGTCGGATATCGGCGGGCCGATCATGAACCTGGTGCCGCGCTCCGGCGGAAACAATTTCCGCGGGCAGGCATTCATCAACAACGCGGGTGACTGGTCACGAGGCAACAATCTCACCCCGGAGCTGATGGCACCGTCTCCGGGACCGAATCTGAGAGAGACGCCGGGCATCATCAACTCCTACGACGCGAGCGCATCGTACGGCGGCCCGATCAAACGCGATCGACTCTGGTTCTTTGGCAGCTATCGCAGCCTCGAGACGACGGCGGCTGTCCCGGGCGTCGTCGCCAACGCGAATGCCTACGATGCCACCCGCTGGGACTGGGTGGCGGACCCGACCGTCACGGCTCGGACGCTGCAGGGGCGCGAGTCGTACATCGGCAGGATCACCATGCAGGTGTCCGCCAAGCATCGCGTCTCGTACAACCAGGAGTACCAGCGCCGCTGTGAGGGATCGACACTGAAGGTGGACACCGACAACGGCTGCAACAAGCGAGGCGCCGACTGGGTTGGTCTGGGAGCGGGCGCAACCACCCCGTCACCCGAGGCCAATCCGAGTTACTTCGGCAACCTTCCATATCACGTCAACCAGGCGGTTTGGTCGGCGCCAATGACGAACAAGCTCCTGCTCGAGGCGGGCTTCACCCGCTTCATGTTCCGCGGTGGAACGACGGGCCGCCCAGCGCCGGACGGCATCATGAATCTGATCGCGGTGACTGAACAGTCCACGGCGATCAACCCGGCGACGAGCCTGCCATACGCGCCGCGGGCGAACTTCGTCTACCGATCGGTTGCGACCGCGAACCCGAATTACGCCAACCCGAACAACTGGCGCGCCTCTGCCTCGTACGTGACAGGGGCCCACGACATGAAAGTCGGTTATCAGGGCGCGTACATCCGCGTCAACAACTGGTTCCTCGTTGGCGAGCCGCAGTTGGCCTACCGGTTCAGCCAGGGCGTGCCGAATCAGTTCACCTTCCGGTTGCCCGAGTGGCACCAGTCCGATCGCACGGGAACCGCCGCGTTGTATGTCCAGGATCGATGGACGCGTCGCCGCCTGACCCTGCAGGGCGCATTGCGCTACGACCGCGCCTGGAGCTTCACCCCCGCAGACTTCAACGGAACGGAGCTGACGTCACGATTCAACGCGGCACCGATCAGCTTTCCGAGGACGCCCGGCGTCGACTCGTTCAACGACATCACGCCGCGTTTCGGCGCGGCCTACGACGTGTTCGGCAACGGCAAGACGGCGGTGAAGTTCAATCTGGGCCACTACCTCGATGCCGCGACGAACGACAGCGAGTACACCAGCAACAGTCCGGCCGCGCGCATCGTGCGCACCGGCACCCGCAACTGGGACGACCGCACGTTCCCGGTCGGGGATCCACGACGGGACAATAAGATCATCGACTGCGACATCCTGAACCCTGTCGCAAACGGCGAGTGCCCCGCGGCAACGGGCGACACGCTGAACTTCGGCACGGTCTCGGGCAACATCACAACGGTGAATCAGGGGACGCTCACAGGCTGGAATGTCCGTCAGAGCGACTGGCAGTGGGGGATCACGCTGGCGCACGAGGTCATCCCGCGCGTGTCGGTGGAAGTCGCCTACAACCGCCGTTGGTTCCTCGGGGAGAAGGTCACCGACAACACACTTCGCGGCCCCGAAGACTACGAGTCGTTCACGATCACCGCTCCCGTGGATCCGCGGCTGCCCGGTGGCGGCGGCTACCCGATCCCGTTGAATCTGGTGACGCAGGCTGGCTCCGATCGCGGCACACGGAACTACGTCACGTTCGAAACCGATTTCGGCGCGGAGCGGCGTTCATACTGGGACGGCGTCGATTTCACTTTGAACGCGCGTCTGCGTCAGGGCCTGACGATGCAGATCGGAACGCAGACCGGCCGGTCCGCCGTGGACACATGCGACACCGCACGCGTCATCGACTCGACGACCCAGGTCACGATCAAAGATCTTCGCAATTGCCGCGACGTCGATCCGTTCCAGACAACCATCCGCGGACTCGCGTCGTACACGATCCCGAAGGTCGACGTACTCGTCAGCGGCACGGTACGCTCGCAGCCTCCGCTCGAGCGCGTTGCCACCTGGCTCGTGCCAAACACGCTGATTCAGGGCATCGTCGGACGGCCGCTACCGGGAGCGGCAGCCAACAGCAACACGAACGTCGACATCCTGGATTCCGACCACCGGCTGTACGCCGACAATCGGCGGACGCAGATCGATATGCGCTTCGCGAAGATCTTTCGATTCGCCGCGAAGCGCGTCGACCTCGGTGTCGACCTCGGCAACCTGCTCAACACCAATTACACGACGACGTACGAGAACACCTATCAGTACAGCCTCGGCAATTCAGCGTTGGGCGGCACCTGGAACAACCCGACCGCGATCTACACGCCGCGTTTCGTGCGGTGGAACCTCACGGTCGACTTCTGACGTAGTGTCCGCCTTTAGGCGGACCGTGATGTTCGAGACGACAATGGAGTCATGTGGTGGGCCATTGCGGCGGCGTGTGGACTTGCCGTGCTTGTTCACACGCTGCCGGCACCATTCCTCCTCGACACGATGGCAGGTGATCGCGGTGCATGGCACATGCCGCGCACCTCACCAGCAACGATCTATCTGACGTACGACGACGGACCTAACCCATCGACGACGCCGGCCCTGCTCGATGCGTTGGACCGTGAAGGCGTGCCCGCGACGTTCTTCCTGATCGACGCGCATGTCACCGAAGAGACAGCGCTTCTCATCAGGCGGATGTTTGCCGACGGCCACGCGGTCGCATTGCACTCGGGTCAGCGCTGGGATCTGCTTCATTCATCGACGGGCCTCGCGGAGTTGCTGACGGCCAACGCCGATCGCATAGAAGCGCTCGCGGGCTCACGTCCGTGCCGGGCCTTCCGTCCGCACGGCGGATGGCGAAGCCGTTCGATGTACAAAGGGCTGGAGGCGATCGACTTTCGATTGATCGGGTGGGGCTGGATGCTCTGGGATGTCGATCCGCTTCACGCGCGCACGACAGAACGCATCGTGAATCGCATCGTTCCGCGTGTGCGGGCCGGTGACATCATCGTGATGCACGACGGCAATCACCGCGCGCCGCGAGAGCCGCGGCCGCAGACGGTGGAGGCGACGTCGCGGCTCATTCCCCTGTTGCGCGATCGCGGATTCGCGTTCGGCACAGTGTGTTGATAGCGGCCGTCATTCGTACCGCAACGTTGTCGTTGGATCGGCACGCGTCGCCGGACGCGCGGCAACCAGACCAGCCGCGAGCGCCAGGCCGAGTACCAGCAGCGCGCCGCCGCCGAGGCCGATTGGATCGACGGGACTGACGCCGAACAGCACGCTCGACAGCACCTGCGAAACTGCGATCGCCCCTGCAACGCCGATGGACGCGCCAACGACGACCGGGCGCATGGTTTGACGAAGGATCATCGCAAGCACGTTCCGCGCCGTGGCGCCCAAGGCCAGGCGGACGCCAATCTCGCGAGAGCGGCCAGTGACCGCATAGGACACGACGCCGTAGACGCCAACCGTCGCCAACACGAGCGCCAATACGCCCAACCCGCTGGCGAGACTCGTCACCGTACCGGAGATACCACGCCACCATCCGAGGTTTGCCGACAACGGGAGCACGGTGAGGACGAGTGATGGGTCGAGCGAACGCACGATCGCGCGGATGCCCGACGCCGTCGTCGCGAAGTCGTTTCGGTTTTTGATCAACAGCACCGAGCCCGCGCCAGGAACGTAGATTTGATACGGATCGACGTATCCGATCGCATTCACCCGGGCATCGGCGGCAACGCCAACGACTTGCAAGGTGTCGTTCTGCGACGACAGCAGGCGGCCGATCGGATCGCCGCCCGGCCACAGGTTGCGCGCGGTCGCCTCGCTCACGATGATTGGACGCGCCCCGGTCTGTGTGCTCCTGACGTCCGCGTCGGTGAAGGCGCGGCCGCGAACGATCGGCAAACCGAGCACTGAGAAGTAGCGCGGCGTGACGGTGATCGCTTCGCCATGCCTCGCGGTTCGCTCGTCCTCGCCTGGAAGGCGGATCGCAACCGGCGCGAAGTCGTCGCCTAACGGATCCTGATCCGCCGACGCGACCGCGTCCACGCCGGGCATCGCTTCGATCCTGGCTATCAGACGTCGCCGCAATGCCTCGAAATCCTCAGCGCTGAGATCGACTGCGGATTCGAGCGACACGACGGCAACGTCCCGGTACTCGTAGCCGAGATCGATCGTGTAGGTGGCATACAACCCGCGCAGCAGAAGTGCAGCCGCGATCATCAGCACCATACAGAGCGCGACCTGCACACCGACGAGGGTGGCGCGCAGCCGGACACCGCGCCGGCTGCTGCCAGCGGCCGCGGAGTCGTGCTTGGTGAACGCGTACGGATGGGATGACGAGACGTGCAACGCCGGTACGAGCCCAAAGAGAATGCCCGCTCCGAACGTCACGGCCACCGCGAATGACAACACGCGAGCGTTGGGGCTCAAGTCCCACGCCGGCGACATCGGGAGCTCGGGCGGTACCAAGGCGGGCACCGCGAGTGCGACGAGCCACTGAAACGACCACACTGCAAGCACGGAGCCGAGCAGGCCGCCGGCAACGGAGATCAGCATGCTTTCCGTCATTACCTGGCGAACCACGCGCGCGCGGCTGGCACCGAGCGACAGCCGGATCCCGATCTCATGACTGCGAGACGTCCCACGCGCGAGAAACAGATTCGCGACGTTGGCGCACGCGATCAACAGAATGAAACCGAACGCCCCCATCAACACGGCGGCGGTGCCAGTTGCCGCGCTGCGCAGGCCTGGCGGTACGGTGAGCTGCTTCGCGCGCTCGATCTCCAGCGTCGTCGATCGACCGGGCTGCTGCCGATCGATCTGCGCCGCGATGACCTCGAGCTCGGCGCGCACCTGGTCGAGACCGACCCGGTCGCGCTGACGGCCGATCAAGAACAGCCACAGGAACTTGTCATTCTCGTAGCGCGAGTCGCCAGCAGCGAGCAGCCGTCCCGCGTTGATCGGTGCAAAGTACCCCAGCTTGAGCGCGCCCTGATAGGTGCCCTCCGCCGCCACGCCGACGACGGTGAAGAACCGCCGATTCAACTGGATGGTGCGCCCAACGACGTCGCTGTTCGCCGCGAAGGCGGTCTTCCACAGATCGTGACCGAGCACAACGACAGGGTCGGCGCCGGCGTCACAGTCCCGAGCGGCCAACGACCGACCGAGAGCGGGAGGCTGTCGCAAGACATCGAAGTAGTTGCAGCTGACGAGCGCGCCGTAGACGTTCTGCGGACTGTCGCCACCGAGCGTCGTCTCCCCGCTCGCGTTGCTGATGGCCAGGACTCCTGACAGCGTGTTCGTACTGTCGCGATAGGCGCGGTACTCGGATGTCGAGAAGGTGTCTTGGCCCATCAGATCCTTCACGCCTTGCACTGTCTGCGAGATCGACACCAGCTCGTTGGCCGCAGGTGCCGGCAGATCGCGAAAGAGCACGCCATTCAACACGGTGAACACACCCGCGTTGACCCCGATCCCCAGGGCGAGCGTCACCACGGCAACCGCGGTGAACATCGGGCTCCTGCGGAAGGTGCGCACGCCATAGCGAATGTCTTGCCACCAGGTCGCCCACGATCCAAGCCAGACCTCTCGCGCATCCTCGTGCGCGAGCAGCACGTTGCCGATTGCCCGTCGACTGGCCTCGTCTGCCTCCCGCGATGTCAGACCTTCGCGTTCGAGATGCGCGGCACGCAGCGCGCGATGGGCCTCGATCTCCTCGCGCAGCTCCGCTTCGTGTCGCGACTGCCGAAAGAGGTACGTCAACCGTCGAAGCCATCTGCCCATGACGATCTCCTACGACGCCTCGAGCACACGTTGAATCGCCTGGACCATGCGCTCGAACTCGGCGCGTTCTCCGGCCAGTTGTTTGCGGCCGGCGGGGGTGAGTCGGTAATAGCGGGCGCGGCGGTTGGTTTCCGAGACACCCCACTCCGCCTTCGCCCATCCGTTCACGAGCAACCGTTGAAGGGCCGGATACAGTGCGCTCTCGCCGACATGCAGCACGTCCTGCGACGTCACGCGAAGATGCTCGACGATCGCGTATCCGTGCTTGGGGCCCGAGCGGAGGCTCTTGAGGATGAGGAGCTCCAAGGTGCCGGGCAGGAGATCGGAAGGCGTGTTCGTGAGACCCATCAGCCGTTGATGGGACTCTATCTCGTCGCGAGACGCCGCGCAAGACCCATCAGTGGATGATGGGTCTGGGTGCCTGGTCAGGTCAGGAGGTCGCGACCTGGTGGAAGGCGGCGATCGCGCTCCACGCGCCGAGGCCAATGCCACGCGCCATCTGATGCAGCTCGGCCATGTTGTGCGCGAGGAAGATCAGCACGGAGCGATCATTGGGATCGGCCTGCCACCAGCCGCCATAGGCGCCCGGCCATCCAATCGTGCCGGCGCCGCCGCGGCACCGAAGCGGATCGGCCTTCTCCGGTTCCATCACCACGGCGACGCCCATGCCGTAACCATGTCCCGCTGCGAAGATCGGCCGTCCAAACATGCGCGCGTTCGCGCGTTGGTCCGGCGTGAGCTGATTCGACGTCATCATCGCCAGCGTCTGCGCCCGGAGGAGTTGCGGGCCGTCGCCGATCAGCATGCGCGCGATCGCGAGATAGTCGTCGAGCGTCGACCACAGGCCTTGTCCGCCAGACTCGAACGTCATGTCGTCGGGCCGTTCCTCGAAGCCGTGGCGGCCCGGTGTCGCCAACAGGGTCGTCAGGCGTCCCTCGCCATTGAAGCCACACAAGCCGGCCCGCCGCTCTCGTTTGTCGCGCGGTACGGCGAAGCCGGTGTCACGCATGCCAAGCGGAGTGAAGATGCGGCGATTCAGCACCGCACCGAATGGTTCCCCCTCGAGACGAGCGATCAGGAATCCGAGCAGATCGGTCGATACGCCGTAGTGAAAGCCGGCGCCTGGCTGGTCGATGAGCGGCAGCGTCGCCAGTCGTGCGATCCACTCGTCCGGCGTGAGCGGGTTGTCGATCGTCGCGCCGAGCGTCTCCGCGCAGGCGCGGCCGATCGGGCCGCGATGGAACTCGCCGTACGTGAAGCCTGAGCGGTGCGTCAGCAGATCGCGGAAGGTGATCGGCCGGGCGGCGTCTTCGGTCTGGTCGAGCGGACCTTCGGGATCGCGCAG
>Ga0126377_10000745_pt1 | contig 20468 bp, 15 predicted proteins | sample PanSoiMetPlot_22_FD_92647 | JGI IMG/M metagenome (GOLD analysis project Ga0126377, IMG submission 92647) | Tropical forest soil microbial communities from Panama - MetaG Plot_22 | ecosystem: Environmental > Terrestrial > Soil > Tropical forest > Bulk soil | place: Panama | collected 2016-02-17 | reverse complement strand
TGCAGCACGGCGGCGCGATCGACTTCGAGGAGTGTATCGAGCAGTGGGACTGTGCGCCGGGCTACCTCTGCGTCGAGGTCGACGTGGGGTTCGCCGAGTGCGAGACCTTCTGCGTGGTGGGCGACTCGTGCTCCAGCGGCAGCATCTGCAGCGGCTTCTTCCCGTCGGTGGTGCTGGGCGGCATCGAGTACGGCTTCTGCCCGTTCTGAGCGGACGTCCCCTGATCGCGTGAGTCGTCGGCTGCGCCCGATCTCGTCACGAAATCGCTTTGGGCTGGCAAGTGGGCCCGGCGATGGACGAATCTATCCCTGCCGTGCGCGCCGCTATCGTCCCGACTCTTCTTGTCGTCGCGCTGGCGGCCGCACCCGCAGGACCGGCGGCGGCGCAGGAGCCGGCCGTCCGGCTCGACCTCGCGTGGGAGGCGCCGTCGGCCGCCGGATGTCCCGCCGCCGCCGCGCTCCGGGCCTGGATCGACGACGCCGCCGGCGCGCCGGCCCTCGGGCGGGCCGAGGTGCGCGCCTCCCGGCGCGGCGAGACGTGGCTGGCGCGCGTGCGAGTGGCCGGCACCGATCGCCAGCTGGTCGGCGCCACATGTCGCGAGGTCGCGGCCGCCGCCGCGGTGATCGTCGGCCTGGCGCTGCGCGAGCCGCGCGAGGGCGCCGCGCGCCGCGGGCCGCCCCGCCAGGTGCGCGATCGAGAGGTGCCGCGCGAGCTCGAGCGCGGCCGCCCGCCCGACCGGCCGGTCGCGCCGGAGCCGGTCGCGAGCGCGGCGAGCGAGCCGGACATCGACGCGTCGTCGCGCGCGCCGCGCTCGCCCGGGGGGGCAGCGCGCCTGGACGTGGGGGCGCGCTTCGGCGCCGACGTCGGCGTGCTCGGCGGTGTGGCCCCGGCCGCGCGGGCGGGCCTCCGCGTCGCCGGTGCGAGGCTGGCCGCCGGCGTCGAGGGTGCCTACGCGACCGCGGCGCATCCGGTGTCGATGCCGGCCGGGATGGCGTCGGCGCGCATGACGCTGGTCTCGGTCGCGGCCGGCGGCTGCCTGGCCGCGCTCAGCGGCGTGTGGATGTGCGTGGGGGCCGAGGTTGGTCGCCTCTCCGCCGAGGCGACGAGCCCGTTCGACGCGGCCTCCGGGTCAGGTCTGTGGCTGGCGGCCCACGCCGGACCGTCGGCCGCCTGGCCGGTCAGCGGCGGCCTGGAGCTGGTGGTCGACGCCGAGGCGGTCGTGCCGGTGGCCTATCCCCGCTTCGTGGTCAACCGGGAGGCCCCGCTGCCCCGCCCGTCGCCGGTCGGCCTGCGCTCGGGTGTGGGCCTGCGACTGCGCTTTCCGTGACGAAACCGGCGGCCAGGCGCGACTCATGACCGTGACCGCTGTCGTGCCCTCGCGCGAATCCGGCCCCGCGCTCGATTTCGAGGAGGTCTACGACCGCCACGTCGATTTCGTGTGGCGCACCCTGTCGGCGGCCGGCGTGCCGGCGTCCCGGCTCGAGGACGCCGCGCAGGACGTGTTCGTGATCGTGCACGGCAAGCTGGCCGAGTTCGAGGGCCGCTCCAAGCTCACCACGTGGCTCTACGGCATCGCCCGCCATGTGGCGCTCGAGTACCTGCGCCGGGCGGGCCGCGAGCGCGAGCGCGAGCGCGCGCTGGCCGAGCTGCCGCGCGACGGCGGTCAGACGCCGGAGGAGGAGACGCGCGGCGCGCAGGCGCGCCGCCTGGTGCTCGAGCTCCTGGACCGCATGGACCCCGGCAAGCGCGAGGTGTTCTCGCTGGTCGAGATCGAGCAGATGCCGGTGCGCGACGTCGCGGCCATGCTCCGCCTCAAGGAGAACACGGTCTGGTCGCGGCTGCGCCTGGCGCGTCGCGAGTTCGAGAAGCACGCGGCCCGCCTGCGGGCCCGCGATCGGGAGACGAAGCGATGAGGGACCTCTCTTTCGAGTCCGAGGCCCTGCTGGCCGAGGCGCGCGCCGCGTTCGCGCCCTCGTCGGCGGCGCGCCAGCGGATCCGCGCCGGCGTCGCCGCGCGCGCGGCGGCCGGGGCCGGTGGCGCCGCTGCCGCCGCTGCCGCCGGCGGGGCCAGCGGGGGCGCGGTGATGGCGAGCGAGCCGACACCGACCGCCGCGCCGGGCGCGGCGCCCGCCGGCGGAGCGATCGGCTCCGGCGCGATCATCAAGCTCGCCGCGGCGGTCGCGCTGAGCGCGGCGCTGTTCGCGTCCGCGTGGACTCTGTGGCGACTGTTCGCGGGCGGACCCGGGGAAGCGCGGTCCGGGGCGCCGCTGATCGCGCCCGAGGCGCGGCCCCCGAGCCCGCCGACCCCGGCCACGCCACCCACCACGCCGCCCACCACGCCGCCCACTGCACCGGCACCCGCGGCCACGACACCCGCTCCGGCGGCGACCGCCCCGATCGCCCCGCCGCCCGCGCACAGACACCCTCGAGTCGCCCGCGCACAGGAGGCGAGCGAGCTCGCCCGCGAGGTCGCCCTCATCCGCGCGGCCAGGCACGCCCTCGCGGCCGGCGATCCGGAATCGGCGCTCGCCCTGCTTCGGCGTCACCGGCGCGAGATGCGCGCCCCGCAGATGGAGCGCGAGGCCTGGCTCCTCCGGGCCGAGGCCCTGTGCCGCGCCGGCCGCAAGGGCGACGGCCGCGATGCGCTCGCAGCCGCCCGTTCGCGCTGGCCCGGCAGCGCGGGCACGTCCGCGGTCATGCAGGCGTGCGGCCCGGAGCGCTGACGACCGTCACCGCGACCAGCCCCGCCAGCAGCACGCCGATCGCGAGCACCGACCAGCCGATCGCCGCGGTGCCCAGCGCCAGGAGCGCGGCGAGCGGGCATGCCGCCCGGCGGATCGATACCCGGCCTCCCGGCCGGATGTGCAGCGCCCACACGCTCATCAGGTAGACGGCGACCGGGATCGCGACCGCGGCGGCGGCCGATCGATCGGTCATGTGCACCTGGCCGGCGGCGTGGTCGGCCGCGACCGCCAGCCCTGCACCGACGGCCGCGGCCGACGAGAAGATGAGCAGGTGGCCATAGCCCCACAGGAACGCGCGCCGCCCGGTCGACTCGAGGCCCTCCGGCGGCCGCTCGAAGTAAAGCCACCACATCGCGAACAGAGCGAGCAGCCCGCCGCCGGCGACGCACAGGAGGGGCGAGCCGAAGCTGCCCGCGTCGACCGCCGTCTGGATGGCGAGCGTCGCCGACAGCACCGACTCGCCGATCACGATGAGGGTGAAGAGGCCGAAGCGCTCGGCGATGTGGTGCGGATGCCAGCTGGTCGCCCCGACGCGCTCGGCCCAGATCGGGACCAGGAGCTCGCTTGGGACCAGCACGCACCAGGCGCCCAGCCGCCAGGCCTCGGGAATGACCTGGAGCGCCGCCCACCCCGCGTAGCACGCGCTCACCCCGACCGCGTAGCGGAGCGCCGTCCGCCGCTGCGCCGGGTGAGACATCGCCGCGCGCACCCACTGGGTCACCAGGCCCGCGCGCATGACGCCGTAGCCGAGCGTGATGACGCCGAAGTCGCGCGCCTCGAATCCGCGCGGCACGCCGGCGGCGAGGATCAGGACGCCCGCGATCTGGACCAGCGCGGTCAGCCGGTAGGGGACGTCGTCGGTGTCGTAGGCGGAGGCGAACCAGGAGAAGTTCATCCACGCCCACCAGATGGCGAAGAACACCATCGCGTAGCCCAGGAGGGACGAGCCCACATGGCCCGAGATCAGCCCGTGGTGCAGCCGGGCCGAGACCTGCGCGACCGCGACCACGAAGCAGAGATCGACGAGGAGCTCGAGCGGCGTGGCGACGCGGTGATGCTCCCGCGGATCGCGCGCGACCATGCGCCGGCCCCACGCCCGCCTGACCGCGCCGCCCTCGTGCCCGCCCGTCACTCCGTTCCCCGCGCCGTTCCCCGCACGGCCGGAGAATACGCCAGTCCGCCGCCCTCGCCGCCATCGCCGCCATCGCGGCGTCCGCCGCCGCCGCGTCCGCCGCCATCACCGCCATCACCGCCATCGCTGACATCGGGCCGCACGAGCGCCTCGCGGCCCGCGCCGCGCGAAACCGCGCCCTCCGCCGACAGATTCGCGGCGGGCTCTTCGAGTACGATCGGCCATCCCGCCCGTCCCCTCCACGATCCGTCCCGCTTTGCTGCTGTGTGCGGGGCTCGCCGCGACCGCGTGCTACCAGCCCTCGCCCGCCGTCGGGCTGCCGTGCTCGGCGGGGAGTCGCGAGTGCCCCGACGGGCAGTCGTGCGGCGCGGACAACATCTGCCGGCAGGCCGGCGGCGGTGGGGCGGACGCCGAGGTCTGCTCGGCGACGACCTGTCAGGTGGAGGTCCTCGCCGCCAGCGCGACCGCGGCCTCGGCCGACATCGTGCTGGCCACCCACCCGGACTATGTCTTCTGGACCTCGGCGATCGACCGCGCGGTGCTGCGCACCAGCAAGGCGACCAAGGAGACCGTCATCCTCGACCAGCGAGGGGCGCCCTACTCGCCGCTCGGGCTCGCCGCCGACGACTCGGTGGTGTACTGGAGCGACAGCCGCTCGAGCGGCGCGGTCCTCTTCACCGCCGTGAACGGGACGGGGAGCGCGCAGCAGCTCGCCGTCGGCCAGGACTTCGCGCTCTACCTCACCTCCGACGCCGACAACGTGTACTGGAGCAACGCGAGCGGCCTCATCATCCGCGCGACCAAGTCCGGCGGCGTGCTGACCCAGGTGGCCGCGTCGCTCGGCGACGGCCCGGCCGGCGCGCTCCTCCTCGACGGCAACACGATCTACTTCGCCGACCAGGGCGGAGGGCGCGTCTTCTCGGTTCCCAACGACAACAGCGGCGAGCTCGCCGTCGTGTCCGCCAACCAGGGGTCCCCGCTCGGCGTCGGCGTGGACGCGAGCTACGTCTACTGGGCCAACAGCGACGGCGACGAGATCAAGCGCCGCTCGAAGATCGGCGGCCAGGTCGAGCTGGTGGCCGACCAGCAGCCCGGCGCCTCCTTCATCGCCGTCGGCCCCAACGACATCTACTGGACCGATCGCGAGGGCGGCCGCGTCATGCGCGCCAGCAAGACCGGCGGGAGGATCGACGCGCTGGTCGAGGGGCAGGACGAGCCGTACGGCATCGCCCTCGACGGCGACGCGCTCTACTGGGTCAACCGCGCCGGCGACAACCGCCTCATGCGGCTCTATCCGTGCGCGTGCCCCTGAGCCGATCGGGCGGCTGGCCGGCGATCGCGCTCAGGAGCACCGGCTCGATCACGTTCTCGAGCTCGACGTCACCCGGCACATCGCTCTCGACGCGCAGGTAGGTGTCGGTGTAGCCGGAGAAGCGGCGCGCGCCGTCGCCTCGCGGGCCGCGCTCGCCCGCCTCCCACAGGACCGGCCGGGTCTGCCCGACCGCGCGCGCCACGTGCTCGGCCTTCATCCGCGCGGCCAGCTCACCCAGCTCGCGCACCCGCTCGCGGATGATGGCCGGCGACAGGCGGCCGGGCAGCTCCGCCGCGCGCGTGCCGTCGCGCGGCGAGAACGGAAACACGTGCACGTGCGCGAAGCCGATGCGGGCGGCGAAGTCCAGAGTGGCCCGAAATTCGGCCTCGGTCTCGCCCGGAAAGCCGACGATGAGGTCGGTCGTCAGGTGCAGGTCCGCGATCGCGGCGCGCAGCCGGTCGACCAGCCGCGCGAAGCTCCCCGTCAGGCAGCGCCGCGCCATCCGCCGCAGCACGGCGTCGCTGCCGCTCTGCAGCGGGAGGTGGAGGTGAGGCAGGAGGCGCCCGTCCGACGCGGCCCACAGCGCGCCGAACCCGTCCGGCAGGTCCCAGGGCTCGAGCGACGACAGCCGCACGCGCGGCACCCGGGTGGCGCGCAGCAGGCGCTCGACCAGCGACGTCAGATCGAGCCCGAGGTCGGCGCCGTAGCCGCCCAGGTGCACGCCGCACAGCACCACCTCGGCCACGCCGGCCGACTCGAGCGCGCGCACCTCGGCCACCACCTCCTCGACGGTGCGGCTCCGCTCCTCCCCGCGCGCGATCGTCACCACGCAGAAGCTGCACTGGTTGCGGCAGCCGTCCTGCACCTTGACGAACGCGCGCGTGCGCGCCTCGCGGAACGCGTGCGCGCCGTCGGGATCGGCGGCCAGGACCGGCATGGCCGGCACGTCGAGCTCGGCCGCGACGCGCGCGACCAGCCGCTCCTTGTCGCCGTTGCCGACGACGAGATCGACCCCGTAGAGGGCGGCCGCCGCCTCCGGCTCCAGCTCGGCGAAGCAGCCGGTCACCACCAGCCGCGCGCTCGGGTTGCGCCGGTGCAGGCCGGTCACCAGCTTGCGCGACTTGCGCGCCGCCTCCTGGGTGACCGCGCAGGTGTTGACCACCATGACCTGCGCGCCGGCGGGCGACGCGACCACCGCGTGGCCGGCGGCGCGGAAGCTGCGCACCCACCCCTCCACCTCCGCCTCGTTGAGGCGGCAGCCGAGCGCGGTCAGGAAGACGTTCACCGCGCCGGCTCCGCGCCGCCGCCGCCGCCCGCCCGCCAGCGCGGCGCGATCAGGCGGCGCTTGCCCGTCTCGTCGAGGGTGACGTCCGGCGCGTCGAGCGAGTCACGGTCCCACAGCTTGCACGTCACCTGCTTGTGCTGCTGGTCGAGCCCCTCGCAGTAGTTGGTGTACTCGCACATGCGGATCTCGCCGCCGCGCCCGAGCTTCATCTTCAGGAACCAGTCCGGGTCGGCCAGGCTCTGGCGCGCGGCCGCCACGATGTCGGCGCCTCCCTCGGCCAGGATGCCCTCGGCCAGCTCGAAGGTGCAGATGCCGCCCGAGGCCACCACCGGCGTGGTCAGCCCCGCCCCGCGCACCGCGCGCCTGATCTCGGCCGACAGCTCGACGTTGCGCGCGAACGGCCCCTTCTCGTCGGAGAACACGGTCGGCATGCACTCGTAGCCCGACGGCCCGGTGTAGGGATAGGCGGCGCGCCCGACCTTGGGCTGCTGCGCGTCCTCGAACTTGCCGCCCTTGGACACCGACAGATAGTCGGCGCCGCCGCGCCCGAGCTCGACCGCGAAGGTCTGGGCGTCGTCGATCCGGTTGCCGCCCTCGACCACGTCGTCGCCCAGGAAGCGCACGCCGACCACGTGCCCGCGCCCGACCCGCGCCCGCACCGCGGCCAGCACCTCGAGCGGCAGGCGCACGCGGTTCTCCGGCGGCCCGCCGTAGCCGTCGTCGCGCGTGTTCAGCGCGGACAGGAACGAGGCCATCGTGTAGGCGTGCGCGTAGTGGAGCTCGACGCCGTCGAAGCCCGCGGTGAAGGCGTTCTCCGCCGCCTGCGCGAACAGGTCGGGCAGGACTTGCGGCAGCTCGCGGATGTGGGGCAGGTGCATGTCCCAGACCCGCTCGCGATACCCCTGGAGGTAGTCCTCCATCTCGCGGTGCGAGAGGATGTGGCCGAGCAGCTCCTCGTCGAGCGCGAGGAGCATGGCGCGCACCTCCTCCTCTGAGGCGTCGACCGGGCGGCGCTCTCCGATCAGGTGAGCGAGGCGCTCGCGGTGATGCGGGCCGAGCTCCAGGTAGCGGCCGAAGTAGGCCTCCTTGGTCGGGCGCCGGTTGATGCGCAGGAAGTCGATGATCTGGATGAAGAGCAGGGTCTGCCCGCCCGAGGCCTCCCGCACCGCGTCGACCAGCCTCTGCAGGCCGGGGATGAAGCGCTCGTGGCCGATGCGGAGGAGCGGCCCCGACGGGATGTCGCGGATGCCGGTGGCCTCGACCACCAGGACGCCGGGCCGGCCCGACGCGAAGCGCGCGTACCAGTCGATGACGTCGTCGGTGACCAGGCCCTCGTCATTCGAGCGCCAGGGGACCATGGCCGGCACCCAGGTCCGCTGCTGCGCCGTGACCGGCCCGATCGCGATCGGAGAGAAGAGGAGGGACGACTCGGCCTCCTCGCGCGTCGGCCAGCGCGTGTCCGGAAGCGGGTGACGGATGCGCTCGGGCGGATGCCACATCGTCCGGGCTATACCACAGCGGGGACGCTCCAGCGGCCCATGAAGCGGCTCTCGCGCGTCGCGCGGCCGAATCGGCTGGAATCGAGCCGGCGCGGTGTACAGTGGCGCGCTTGGAGGTCCGTATGACTCGTGCTCCTGGCCGCGCTCTCTGGTGTCTCCCCGCCCTGATCGCCCTCGCCGCGCCGGCCGCCGGCTGCGGTGACAACATGGACGCTGCCGCCATCGCCGACGACGGCGCCGGCGCGGGCGACGACGACGGCGCCGACGACGGCGGCGCCGCGTTCGTGGTCGCGCCCGAGTGCAACCCGCTGGGCGACGGCCAGTCGTGCCTGCTTCCCTGGCCCTCGAGCGCCTACCTCGCCGCGGACGAGACCACGTCCACCGGCTTCCGCGTCGCGCTTCCGATCGAGGCGATGCCGTCCAACAACGAGGACGTCGCGATCGATCCGGCGCCGTGGAACCGCAACGACGGCTTCAGCCCGTCGGGCGCGATGCTGGCCGCGTTCCCCGGCGGCGTGTCGCCCGACGGCCTGCCGCCGCACACCGATCCGGCGGCGTCTCTGGCCGACGACTCGCCGGTCGTGGTGCTGAACATGGACACCGGCGAGCGCCAGCTGGTCTTCGCCGAGGTCGACATGAACATCTACGAGCCGGACCAGCGCCCGCTCATCATCCGCCCGCTCGAGCGCATGGCCCCCGGCGCGCACTACGCGGTCGCCGTCCGCCGCAGCGTGCTCGACGCCAGCGGCCAGCCGCTCGAGCCCACGCCGGGCTTCCAGGCGCTGGTCGACGGCAGCTGGTTCGACCACCCGCTGTTCGCCGGCCAGGCCGATCGCGCCGGGGCCATGTTCGCCGCGCTCGAGGAGGCGGGGGTGCCGCGGGGCGACCTCGCGCTGGCGTGGGACTTCGTGACCGGCTCCGACGAGAACATCACCGCGGACCTCCTGACGATGCGCGACCAGGCGCTGCCGGCCATGGGCGAGCGCGGCGCCAACCTGACCTTCACCGCCGAGGAGGTCGAGGGCGGCGATCCGTCGCTGGTGCTTCGCCTCATCCACGGCACCCACGACGCGCCCAACTTCCTGACCGACGGCGAGCAGCCGGGATCGATCCTGCGGCGCGGGCCCGACGGCGCGGGCGGCGCCGGCGATCCGGGGCGGCCGGAGATGGACGGCATGTACACCGCCAACTACGCGGCGATCATCCCGCGCTGCGTGGCGGACCGGCAGGAGCCGGTGCCCGCGCTGCTCTTCGGGCACGGCCTGTTCGGCACCGGCGAGGGCTACATCGACAACGAGCTCCTGCAGGGGCTGGCCAACGACAACTGCGTGGTCGTGCTGGCGGGAGACTGGATCGGGTTGACCCAGCGCCAGGTCTCGCTGGCCCTGGACGCGGCGCTCGACCTCAACGCGTCCCACTCGCTGTCCGAGATGCTGGGCCAGTCGGTCATCAACTTCATCGCGCTCGAGCAGCTGGTGCGCGGACCGATGGCGGCGTCGCCGACCTTCCGCGTGGGCGGCAGGCAGATCATCGACCCGGAGCGCGTCTACTTCTTCGGCGCGTCGCTGGGCGGGATCATGGGCGGCACCTTCATGGCGTACGATCCGTTCATCGAGCGCGGCGCGCTCGGCGTGCCGGGCGGCGCCTGGTCGCTCCTCATCGAGCGCTCCTACTCGTGGGGCGCGCTGTCGATCGCGGCCAACGGGGCCTACGCCGACGTGCGCGACCACCAGGTCCTGATCTCGCTCCTGGCGTGGAACCTGGAGCGCTGGGATCCGATCACGACCGCGCGGCACGTGATCGCCGATCCGCTGCCCGAGACGCCCGCCAAGCAGCTCCTCCTCTACGAGGGACTGAACGACTGCCTGGTCTCGAATCTATCGACCGAGATGGTCGTGCGCACGCTCGGCGTGCCGCTCACCTTGCCGACGGTGAAGACGCCCTACGGCCTCGACACGACCACCGACCCGGTGCCCAGCGGCTTCACCATCTACGACGAGAAGCGCATGCCGGGCGTGCCCGACACCAACGTGCCGCCGGCGGAGGACAACGGCACTCACTCGGGTGTGAACAGCAACCCGGCCGTCCTGCGCGAGGTGATCGGCTTCCTCATCGACGGCGAGGTCGTCCAGCAGTGCCGCGACGAGGCCGGCGCCCCGGCGCCGTGCGACTGCACGACCGGCGCCTGCGAGTGAGGGCTGTCGCCGGATCGTGCGAGATTCGACGCCCGGCCCGCACGATCTGCGCCAGAGGTCCGCTCCGTCGGTGGCGCTGTCCGCCGATGTGATCGGATCGGCGCGGCGCTTCACCCTCCCGGTGTGCAGGGCGGCCGCGCCGACGGGCGCGCCCGTCACCGACGGGAATTTCCCTCCCGGCGCCGCCGTAAGCCTTTGAAGTGCCATGCAGCGCCTGATCTGTGAGTCGTGCCGCACGCCGCCCCCGCTCTCGGCGCGGACCGGCGATGGCTGCGCGCGCTGCGGCGGCTCGCTCGAGCAGCACACGCGCTGCCCGTGGTGCACGGCGTGGGCGAGGGGGCCGGAGTGCGGCGACTGCTCGGCGGAGGTCCTGTCGCCGCACGACTTCGGCGCCGCGCGGATGCTGGTGGAGGCGGGCGTGGACCGCTACGCGCTGCCCGAGCGGGTGCGCACGCTGCCGCGGCACCGGCAGGTCGAGCTGAGCTCGCGGTTCGACGCGCAGTGGAGCGCGCTGCAGACGCGCATCGACGAGGCCCGCTGGGTCGATCGCCACCTCCTGACCCGGAGCCTGGCGGCCCGCGCCGAGGACCTGCTCATCGCGCGCATCCCGCTTCCGGCCTGCCAGCTGCGCGAGCTGACCGCCGGGCCCCGCCCGCCGTGGATCGATGACGTCGCGCGCCTGCGCGAGATCGCGGACACCAGCCCGCTCGACGAGACCTGCGCCATGGCCTCGGTCGCGCTGGTGCACGCGCGCGGCGCCACGCGCCGCGACCAGGACCGGACGCGCGCCGTGCTGCTCGACGGCGACCATCGATTCGCGGACGAGGCCGCGCTGGCCATGGGGCGATGGTGGGTGCGCTCGATCGATCGCGAGTCGGCGCACGCGGTCCGCGAGCGCACCGCCGCGCTCCTGTCGGACCCTGTGCTCGGTCCGTGGGCGGCGGTCAGCGCCGCGCGCGTGGCCGAGTCGGACGCGCGCCGCGCCGAGCTCGAGCCGGGGCTGCGCGCGGCGCTCGACTCGCGCGACGAGGACCTGCGCTTCGCCGCCGCGCTCGCGCTGGTCGACGAGCCGGCGCTCCTGCGGGCGCGCGCGGCGGCGGATCCCGACATGCGCGGGCGGGCGCTGCGCGCCCTCGCCGCGGCCGGGTCGGAGGCGATCGCGGGCGACCTGGCCAGCGGCGGCGACGAGGCGCGGCGCGAGGTCCTGCGCGGCCTCGCTCCTCCGCTCGGGCGGGCGCTGTTCGAGGCGCTCCTGGCCTTGCTCGCCGGCGCCGGCCCCGACATGCAGCGCGACGCGCTCGGCTTCCTGCGCGCGCGGCGCTTCGCCGCGCTGAGCGGCGACGAGCGCGCGCTCCTCGCCGGCTGGATGGGCCGCGATCGCGGGCGATCGCTCGCGGTCGGGCTCGTGCTCGAGCTCCTCGGCTGGGCGACCGAGCCGGTCGGCGACCACCCGCGCGACGACGCCGAGATCCAGCCGCTGGTCGCCGCCGCGTCCTCGGCCCTGTCGGCCGCCTCCGCCGAGGCGCGCGCGCAGGTGTGCCGTGAGCAGCGCTTCGAGATCGGCCGCTGGCTGTTCGCCGTGCCGGCGCCCGAGGCCGCGCCGGTGCTCGACGCGTGGGCGCGCGATCCGGCGGTCGCGGTTCCGCTCGTCCAGGCGGTGATCCAGCTCCACGCCACCCTGAACGGCTGGGGTCGCGTCCCCGACGACCGCGCCCTGGCCCACCTCTTCGGCCTGGTCGACCGCGCCGGGGCCGATCAGGCGCTGGCCCGCACGGTCGGTCAGGCGCTCGCGGCCGAGCGCGGTGCGGCCGGGCGCGACAGGATCGTCGCCGGCCTGTGGCGGCGCTTCGTCGCCTCGCCGGAGCGGCGGCGCGCGATCGCGATCGCGGCCCTGCCGCTGCGCGACGTGATGGCGGAGCTGCGCCGCGCCGAGGGCGAGGCCGGCGAGCTGTGGCCGGCGCGCGATCCGGCCCGCTTCTTCAGCGTCATGGCCGGCGCCGATCCGCTCGACGCCCCGGCGCTGGCCCGCGAGGCGGCCGAGGCGTCGGAGGCGGCCGGGCGCTGCCCGCCGGCCGACCTGGTCGACGCCGTCATCGCGCAGGTCGAGCCCTTCCTGGCCGGCCACCCGTGCACGGCGCTGTGGGCGGTGGCCGGCGTCGCGTCGCCGGTCGCCAATCACTTTCGCGGCGCGCCCCGGGACGCGGAGGCGATCGCGTCGGTGGCCGCGCTCCGGCGCGGATGGGCCCGCCTCTCGCCCCGCCTGTGGGCCCTCTCGCCGGTCGACGAGCGAGAGGCGCGCCACGAGCATCTCGTCGAGCAGATCGAGACCGAGCTGCGCCTCATCGCGGAGACCCAGGAGCAGCTGGTCGAGCAGGCGCGCCGCGAGGCCGAGCGCCGCGCCGAGCTCGCGCGCCGCGCGGCCGAGCAGGCGGAGGCGCTGCGCCACCAGCGCGAGGAGCTGGAGCGCGTGCAGCGCGAGCTGGCCGCCGCCGCGTCCGCCGCGCGCAACCCGGGCGGCGACTCGCCGTGGGACGAGGCGGTGCTTCCGGACCAGCCGCTCGCCAGCCTCTCGGCCTACGCGCGCTTCCTGCGCGCCCTCGCGGGCGGCGGCGACATGACGTCGCTGCTGCGCCGCCACGAGATGACGCACGAGCGCTGGACGGCTTGCGCGTGGGCCTGGAGCCAGCTCCTCGCGGCGCGCCGGGACCTCGCGCTCCGCTTCAGCCAGCTCTGCTCCGCGCTGGCCGAGGCCGAGGACGCCTGAGGCCGCGCCGGGCGCGCAGGCCTCGCCCTACCGCCCGGACCGCTGCGCGCGCACCAGCCTGATCGTGTTGGCCAGGAGCTCGGGGCCGCCGATCGGCCCGTGGCCCGGCACCACGACGCGCGCGGTCAGCGGCTCCACGGCGCGCACGGAGGCCTCCCAGCGGTCGAGGACGGCGTCGCCGATGAAGCCGATCGAGTCTCCGCTCTTGATCATGCACCCGCCGAAGAGGAGGTCCCGCCGCGGAAAGTGAACCACCAGGTTGTCCGGCGTGTGGCCCGGCCCGGGATGGACGACGCGCACCGTCTCGCCCGCGATGGTGAGGGTCATGCCGTCCTTTTCCGGGAACGTGTGAGCCGCGGGCACGACGCGCGTGCGCTGGACGCGTGCGCCGAGCGCCGGGTCGGAGAGTCCGGCCGCGCTCTTGTCGCGCGACGCCTCGCCGCGCGCCGCCAGGAGCGCCTGGGTGGCGTCGCTGGCGTAGGTCTCGACGCCGTCCTCGGCATAGGCCTCGTTGCCGCCGGTGCCGTCGATGTGGAAGTGCGTGTTGATGGCGATGATGCGCGGCGGGCGGAAGGTCGCGCGCAGCCACCTCAGCATCGCCCGCGTGCCCTCGGTGTCGAACGGCGACGAGCAGATGACGAGCGAGCCGTCGCCCATGCGCACGACCAGGACGTTGGACTCGAAGAACGGCTCGTGGGTGACGACGTACGCATCGCGCGCCACCCGCGCGACGGCGAGCTCGGCGTCGATGCGCGCCGTCGCGAGGTCGGGAGCCGGAGCCGGAGCGCCCGGAGCAGGCGCGGCCACGGCGGGCGCGGCTGGGCCCGACGCGGCCGGCGGGGCCGCCCCACCGCACGCCAGGAGCGATGCGCACGCGAGCGAGAGCGCCAGAGAAGACGGCTTCGAGGAGCGCATGACGCCTCTTAGCACGGTCGGCGGGGCGGGCGCGGCTTTTCCCGCTCGCGCCGCGCGCGCGAAAAAACCATCGGGATTGACGATGGAACGGCCCTGCCCAATTCTTGCCTCGCGATGCCCAGCGCCCACTCCAGCGACCCGGCGGCGACGGCCCGCGCGTACGCCGAGCTCTTCCCCGCCGTGTACCTGCGCTTTCACCGGCGCGACGGCAAGCGCCGCCAGCTCTCGGGCGCGTCGCGCGCGATCCTGCTCCACCTGGCCCAGAGCGGGCCGCTCACCGTCGGTGAGTGCGCCCGCCACCTCGGACGCGCGCAGTCGGCGGTGAGCGAGATCGTCGATCAGCTGGAGTCGAACCACCTCCTGGCCCGCGTGCGCGACGAGGCCGATCGCCGCCGCACGCTGGTCTGGCTCACCGACGAGGCCCGCGCGCGCCTGGGCCAGGAGCAGGAGGTGCTGTCGCTGGCGGCGCTCGAGGCCGCCGTGGCCGAGATGAAGCCGCGCGCGCGCGCGATGCTGCTCGAGGGCACCCGCGCCCTCATCGAGGCGGCCCGCCGCATCCCATCGCTGCAGACGAGCCACCACCACACCCCCCCATCGAAGAGGAGACGCCATGAGCCCGGAAAAGCACCCCTGTGAGAGCTGCTCGATGCCGATCGAGTCGGGGACCTACTGCTCCTACTGCTCGAACGAGAAGGGCGAGCTGCACCCGTTCGAGGAGCGCTTCGAGAAGATGGTCGGCTGGCAGATGCGGCAGAAGCCCGGCCTGTCGCGCGACCAGGCCGAGCGCGACACGTTCGCCTTCATGGCCAGGATGCCGGCCTGGAAGGACCACCCGCGGGTCCTCGCCGCGGTCCGCGATCAGACCTGAGCGTCCGGCAGCGGCAGCTCACCGCGCAGGATGGCGCGCGCCCGCACGAGCGCGAAGCCGAGCAGATTCTGCCCGCGCCACGTGCGCGGGTCGCGCGCGGCCTCGCTCGCGCGTCCCAGCCCGATGCCCCAGATCCGATCGCGCGGGCTCGCCTCGACCAGGATGTCCTCGCCGGTGGCGAGGAGATAGGCGCGCAGCGGCTCGCCCCGGAACTTGGCCGCGCTGCCGCGCGTGACCAGGTCGAAGCGGGCGCCCTGCCAGCGCGCCTCGTCGAACCCGGCCACCCGGCGGCCGAGCGCCTTGCACGCCGCCGGGTCGTCGGTCGCCGCGATGTCGGCCAGCCGGTCCCCGTCGCCGAACAGCCGCGCCTTGCCCGCCATCATGAACTGCTCGGCGCTGGTGTAGAGCTGCCCGCCCTCCGCGAAGCGACACGGCCACCACTGGCTGAAGACGCTGTCGGAGAGCTGGCCGTCGTCGCGCGCGCGATGGCCGTAGAAGAGGCGGTAGCCGAAGCTCCGCCCCCCGGCCACCGCCGCGCGCAGCGCCGCGAGGTCGAGTGGCAGATCCATGGCGGCGGTCTCTCGGCCCGGGCGTGGTGGCGGATGACGGGATGGAAGACGGGCGGGTGACCCGGGATCGCCCTGGCGAGCGTCAGCGCGCGGCCGTCTGCGGCCCGACCACGTGGTCGCGCAGGAACGCCAGGCTCTTCGGCACGCGCGCCGACCAGAACGAGAAGTCGTGCTGGCCCGGGCCGAGGTAGAACTGGTGCTCGATGTGGCGCGCGGTGAGGGCCTCGTGGACGTACTGGACGTTGTCGTTCAGTCCGAACATGTCCTCTGTGCCGCAGTCGAAGTAGAGCGCGACCTTGCCGGGCGCGAGCTTGCTGGCGAGCTCGACGACGTCGTGAGCCTTCCAGTTCGCGATGTCGGGGCCGAGCGTGCCGCGGATCCACGCGCCGATCGCTCCTGCCCCCTTGCCCCAGTCGGTCACCTCGGTCGCCAGCTCGGCCTTGCCCGCGACGAACGGTCGCGGACCGCGGTAGAGGAGCGCGATCGCGCCCGAGTGGCTCGCCGCCGCGGCGAACAGGTCGGGGTGGCGCAGCGCGAGCTCCATGGCGCCGAAGCCACCCATCGACAGCCCCGCGATGGCGCGCCCGTCGCGGCTCGCGATGGTGCGGTAGGTCGCGTCGGTCCAGCGGACCAGATCGCTGGCGATGTAGGTCTCGTAGCGGCGCTTCCGGACGCAGGTCGCGTCATGGGGCTGCCTGGCCGGGTCCATCAGGCCGCTGCCGTCCTTCATGCAGCGGTCGTAGTCGATCGCGAGCGGCGAATCGACGTAGAAGCTGTCATCGCCGTCGGGCATCACCACGATGGCGCCGAGCCCGAGCGCGTCGGCGGCGTCCGCGAGCTTGCCGCCCTCGACCCAGTCGGTCTCGGTGCCGCCGAGCCCGTGCAGGTAGTAGAAGACCGGCCAGCGGGTCGCCGGCCGAGCGTCGTAGCCGGGCGGCAGGTAGATGACGACCGCCTTGTCGACGCCGAGCGCCTCCGAGTGAACGTGCTCGGTGACGACGCGGCTCGGCGACGGGGCGGCCGCCGCCGCCGCCGGGGAGGCAGCGGCGGCAGCGGGCGCGGGAGCCTCGGCGGCGGGCGGAGCCGATGAACAGCCGAGGGCAAGCGCGAGCAGGAGGAGGTAGCGGCTCATTGCACTCATTGGAGTCACGGCGGTGAACGACCTCAGTTGGCGGCTTCGACGGTCAGCTCGGGCGCGGCGATGTCCGCCGCGGTCGACACCCGGAAGCGGTAGTTGCCGGCGGCCGCGATGTCGAGCGCGATGTTGCCGGCCGGATGCTCGAGCACCAGCGACTGGCCGGGCATCACCACGACGCCGTTCTTGCCGAAGTCGTAGGTGGCCCAGTCCTCGCTCGCGACCTTGAACTGGTAGGTGCGGGCCTCGAGCGCGATGACGGTCTCGTAGGTGAAGTCGGCCGTGCGCTCGAGCGGGTTGGCCGTCCCCCAGTCGTTCATCTCGCCGCGCAGGAAGACCGGCACCGTGAACTCGCCGGGCGTCGGCTGCGGCCCGGTGGCGACCCTGTCGTTGCAGGCCAGGCCGTCTCCCTGGGCGCCGTGCTGCACCTGCTCGAACACCGCCGCGGTGCGGGGCGGGATGGTGAAGGCCGCGCCGTCGAAGCTGGCGTGGCAGACCAGCGGATCGGCCGAATGCTGCTGGACCGGGTGCAGCGTGAAGCCGGTCCTGCCCTCGAGCGGCGTGCCGGCCAGCGGGAAGACCTGCGCCTCGTCGCTGGCGTTGACGAGCACCACCAGGCCGTCGCGCGCCGGGTCGAGGTCGTCGCCGGCGCAGGTCCCGTCGGTCACGGTCATGACCAGGAGGCCGGGAATCTGGCCCGGGCCGCCGTTGGCGAAGTCGACCCGCTTCTCGACCTGGGCGCCCTCGTGCAGGCGGAAGAGCGGGCTGCTCTTGCGGATGCGCAGCATCTCGCGCACGTGCTTGACCGTCGCGCGGATGCTGGCCTGGTCGGGCGCGATCGACGCGTCGGCGATGATCGGCCGGATGATGTCGTAGTTGCTGCCGTCCTGATCGCTGCGCGGCAGGCCGACGTTCCAGCCGCTTTCCTGATAGGTGAAGTCGAGCCTGTTGAACCAGTCGCCCGAGTTGAAGCTGTTCCTGTCCATCGACTTGGAGCGCAGCATGTCCTCGCCCGCGTCGATGAACGGCACGCCCTGGCCGAGGAGGAGGATGCTGAGGCCGAGGTTCTGGATCCGGCCGCGCGTGGCCATGTCGGTGCCGGTCGGGATCTTGTACTGGTTGTTGTCGAACAGCGACTGGTTGTCGTGTGCCGAGATGTACGTGATGACTTCCTGCGGATCGAGCGTGTAGCCCGCCGGCGAGCCGTTGTAGTCGATCGAGGAGCCGGCCACGTCGACGCCCGCCCGGCTGGTCAGCACGAAGTCGCGCAGGTTGCCGGCCATGCCGACCTTGATCTGATCCGACTCGAGGAGCAGCGAGTCGAGCTCCGCCGGGGCTCCGCTGTTGAGCTCGTTCGGATCGTAGTAGCGGCCGTTGATGAAGCCCTGGTTGGCGCGCAGCGAGGCGCCGCCGTCGAACGGACCGCCGCCGCGCACCGCGTCGCGCAGGCGATCGCTGAAGGTGCCGATCCCGGTGCCGGCCAGGTTGCGCTGCGTCGCGTTGACGCCGCGCTGCCCGCCGCCGACCTCGCCGAAGTCCCAGCCCTCGCCGTAGAGGTAGATCTCCGAGCCGTTCACGCCGCCCTCGGCCAGGCTGAGCGCCTGCAGCCGGTCGCGCACGTGCTCCATGTTCGCCTTCATGTGGTGGCCCATGAGGTCGAAGCGGAAGCCGTCGACCTTGTACTCGACCGCCCATGTCACGAGCGAGTCGATCATGAGCTTCTCCATCATGGCGTGCTCGGTCGCGGTGTTCTCGCAGCAGGTCGAGTGCTCGACCTCGCCGGTGAGGACGTTGCGGCGGTGGTAGTAGCCGGGCACGATGCGGTCGAGCACCGAGCGCTCCGCCTGCCCCGACGCGTTGGTGTGGTTGTAGACCACGTCCATCACGGTGCGCAGCCCGGTCCGGGCCAGCGCCTGGACCATGGCGCGGAACTCGACGATGCGCGCCACGCCCTCGGCGCTGGTCGCGTAGCTGCCCTCGGGCGTCGTGTAGTGGAACGGGTCGTAGCCCCAGTTGAAGCCGTCGAGGTCGCGGACGTAGGAGACGATGGTCTGGATGTCCTCGGTGTCGCCGCCCTGCGCGGCGCGCAGCTCGCCCAGCACCTGGCCGACGGTCTTGCCGGCGCTGGCGTCGCACAGCGCGGCCGGCACGTCGGGGTTGCGGGCGCACAGCGTGTCGAACGAGCTGTCGAGGTTGACCTGCTTCGTCGGGTCCTCCTCGATGGTGGCGATGTCGAACGCGGGCAGGATGTGCACGTGGGTGAGTCCGGCGCGGGCCAGCTCGGCCAGGTGACGCATCCCGCTCGAGCCGCCGCAGCCGTCGGAGTCGTGGGCGCTGCCGTCGTGGCTGAAGGCCAGGTACTTGCCGCGGTGCTCGGGCGGCACCGACGCATCCGAGATGCTGAAGTCGCGGATGTGGAGCTCGTAGAGGACGACGTCCTCGGGGGCGGCGAGATCCGGCTTGGTCACGTGGTCCCAGCCCTGCGGCTTGGTCGCGGGATCGTCGAGACTCACGATCAGGCTGTAGGCGCTGTTGGTGGCCAGGCCGATCGAGTACGGGTCGGTGACGAGGTTGTGCACCACCGCGCCGGGCAGGACGGATGGATCCGTCGTCCCCACCGCGGGGGCGAAGACCTCGACGTCGTACTTGTAGTAGTGGCCGTACCAGCTGTCGTCGGCGGCCTCGAGCGACCACACGCCGAGGTCGCCGGCGGCCATCGGCTCGGCGGCCAGCTCGTCCTTGGTGTCCCGGTCGTAGACGTGCAGGACGACCGAGCGCGCGGTGGGCGCCCACAGCCGGAAGCTCGGCGCGTGGCCGGCGAACCCGAGGCCGAGCTCGCCGTCGTAGGTGTAGAGCGCGTCGAGCACGCCGGCGGTCTGCACGCCGGTGACCGCCACCAGCACGCCGCCGTCGTCGGAGCCCGCCAGCGCGAGCTGGGCCTTCAGCAGATCGGGCACCTCGGGGAGGGCGGCGGCGTCGAGGCGCAGCGCGCGGAAGGTGGCCAGCTGCGGGTATTTCGCCGTCACATCGGCCGGCAGGCCCGCCGGGTCGACCGTCAGATCGATCGCGCTGCCGCCGACCAGCGCGCCGCCGTCGAGCACCATGCCGCCGTCGGGCGCGGCGTGGATCGCGAAGTGGGAGCCGGGCAGGTCGCCGGGCACGGCGATGAGGTCGGGCGCGAGCCAGTGGGCCCTGGTGCCGTCATGTGCCACGTCGGCCGCCGCCGGTCCCGCGGCCGGATCGCCCGGGTCGCCGGCGCCGGCGCCGGCGGAGTCGCCGCCGGTCGAGCCGCTCGAGCGCGGTCCGATCATGTCGTCGGTGCATGCGGCGCTCGCGGCGAGCGCGCCGAGGAGGAGGGCGTGGCTCCACGTTCGGGACGAGTTCATGGCGTCGGTCTCCGTTGTGCTCGTGCGAGCCCGCGACACGTCGGTGTCGCGCGGACGAGCTGGCCATACTTAGCACCTCTTTTCGCGACAGCGCCACACCGCGCAGCGCGCTGCGCTCGCGATTTCGATCGAGACGCAGCGCGTCAGCGCGGCGTCGAGGTCTGCGACGAGGACGGCACCGAGGGCCGGGCCGCGCGCCGCGCCCGATCCATCGCGGCCGCGAGTCGCTCCCTCTCGAGCGCCGCGGACAGGAACGCCGAGTGACCCCAGCCGATGCCGCGCGACGACGTCGGCGCGCCCGTCCGCTTGTCGAACTGCTCGTAGATCTCGCCGCTCGCCGGCGTGTGCAGCTGGAGGCGCCGCACGATCGCGTCGCCCTTGCCGGCCAGGAGCGCGATGAGCTGCGCGTGGGACGGATCGCCCGGGCGAACGACCGCGCCGGGCCGCAGCCGTGCCAGCACCGCGACGTCATCGCCGGCGCCGCCGCCATCACGACCATTTCCGGCCGCGATCTCGCGCACGAAATCCAGGTTTCGTTTCGTGACCTCGAAGGTGGCGCCCTCGGCGAGCTTGCGGGCCAGGCGGTCGTAGAACTCCGCGTAGTAGGCGGTGATCAGGAACCACGGGTTGCCGCCGAAGTAGACGTCGCCCTGGTAGCGGCCGTA
>Ga0126377_10000744_pt1 | contig 20482 bp, 16 predicted proteins | sample PanSoiMetPlot_22_FD_92647 | JGI IMG/M metagenome (GOLD analysis project Ga0126377, IMG submission 92647) | Tropical forest soil microbial communities from Panama - MetaG Plot_22 | ecosystem: Environmental > Terrestrial > Soil > Tropical forest > Bulk soil | place: Panama | collected 2016-02-17 | reverse complement strand
TGAAGTTCTTCGAACCGCTGTCGGCCACGACGAACGTGCCGAACACGGTGTCGTCCCGCGTCTGCACGAACTGCTGCACGAGATAGTTGCCTTCGACGCGCACGGACTTCAGCTTGCCGACGACCGTGGGCGGCGGAATGATCGCGAGTGGATCGAGCAGAATGTCGTCACCCGAAACCGACGCGCCGCGCGAGCCGCTTAAGTCCATCATCTTCTCGAGCTTCAACCCGAGCGCGTGCATCAGCGCGAGGCCGTTGACGCCGAAAATGGTCAGCTTGTTCGGGTGCAGGCGGAGGCGCCCGTCGGGCTGCAGCTCGGGAACTGACCACATCTCGAACGGAATGTCGACGCCCTTGTGCAGCACGCCGCGCTGCACGACCTGACCATCCTCGATCCGAACGCGGAGATTCTTGATCGGAGCGCCAGGGTAGTTGAAGGCGATGGTGTTGAGCAGCGTCGTGATCGCCTCGCCGTCGAGCGCAACCGTCCCCGACGTCGCGCGAATCTTGAACGATGACGGATCGTCGAGCACCGCGATCGTTCCGGCCGTCGTCGGAACGACCTGCCCTTGCAACGTTCGAATCCGCATGGCGCTCTTGGGGTCGATGCGGAGGTCGACGTTGCGCATCTGAATCCACAGCAAGGTATCGATCGCATGCGAGACGACGCCCGGCGGCGGCGGAGTCGACGGCGAGGGACCATTCGGCGTCACAGCCCCCGCCGAGCTGCACGCCTCGATCCAGACGGCGAGGCCCGTCGCCGCCACGAGAGCCGAGATCCATGGACTGCGCATGCCACAATTAAAGGCAGAAGACGTACCCATGGCATCCGATGCGTGACGAGGCGCTGCTAGCGAACAGAGCGGTGTCGCCGGATGACGGCACGGAGCATGCGCGCGGCGCGGCCGCCATGCTCGCACGTTTCGCGAACCGCACCGACGCCGGCCGTCGTCTCGCCAACGAGCTTCAGCAGTATGCCCACCGGTCTGACGTCATCGTTTTGGCGCTCCCCCGCGGTGGCGTGCCGATCGGTTACGAGGTTGCGAAAGCGTTGGGTGCGCCGCTCGACGTTTTCGTTGTGCGAAAGATCGGACTTCCATGGCAGGAAGAGCTCGCGATGGGTGCCGTGGCAAGCGGCGGCGTCCGTGTCTTCGACCGCAACTTGATCCGCGTCGCGCACGTCAGCGACGCCGATGTCGAGCGCATCGCGAACGAAGAAGAGCGCGAGCTCGAGCGTCGCGAACGACTGTATCGCGGTGACCGACCTTTCCCGGAGGTCCGCGGAAAGATCGTCATTCTCGTCGACGACGGGCTGGCCACTGGCGCATCGATGCGCGCGGCCGTCGCGGCACTCCGCGAAGATGAGCCAGCGCGGATCGTCGTCGCCGTTCCCGTCGCGGCTCCCGAGACATGCGACGCGTTTCGAAGCATCGCCGACGAGATCATCTGCGCGGAAACACCCGAGCCGTTCCAGGCAGTCGGATTGTGGTATGAGGACTTTTCGCAGACGACCGACGATGACGTGCGCGACTTGCTCGCGCGCGGAACGAGCTGAATTACTCGCGTTCGTTTTTCCCGGGCGTCACGTTGCCGCCGTCGACGACGAACTTCCACGTGCCGTCGCTCTGCTTCTGCCAGATCGTCAAATATTTCGCGAAGCGCTGAAACGCGGCGCCGGACGGCCCACGCATCGTTCGAATCGCTTCGCCGATCGTGAATCCGAGATCGCGGGATCCCGCGACCGACGCGTACACGGGCCGCCATGTCAGCGACGTCCCTGGCGGCTGCGCGCGGAAGAATTCAGCGACTGATCTCGGACCGATGACAAGCTGCGTCGTCGGACCGAACAGGACGCCCTCCGGCGCCACGGTATTCGCGAACGCGAAACCCGTCCCGAGGCGATCCGCGAGATCGGAAAACAGGCTGTCGGCCGCACGGACTTCCGCGACCGCGGCGACGCGTGCCCGTGGCAGCGAGTCGGCCGGAGGTGTCAATTGACTGGCGCTAAAACTCACCTCTGCACCGAGCGGTCCGTTGACTTCGGCGTAGGCGATGATTCGCCACGGCTCACCGTGCTCGCGCGTCCAGTACGCGACGTAGCGGTCGAGGCGCACCGCGGCGGATCCTGCTGCGCGCGCAGCGATGCCGTACGTATAGCCGCCTCGCAAATCGTACGACACACCGCCGCCGAGCGGTTGCCACGTCTGGCTACCATGAGGTTCCGGTGTCGCCGCGAACAGCAGCCGCGCCGCGTCACGACCATAGACGGCGGGCACACCGGCGCGCAGATAGACCACGTTGTCGTGGAGCAACGCCAGCGCGCCATCGACCCCACCCCGCGCGGCGATCGAGTCGCCGCGGGTTTGGTCCAGTCGAAATAAGCTGTCGCGCGCAGGACCGCGTGCGGGCTCCGGCGCCACAGGACTGTGGCGCAGGCTACATCCACACAGCAGCAGCGCCGCAGGGAGGAGCAAGCGCGTGGTCATCGATTCCACACGCTATCGCGCAAGAAAGACCGGCGCTAGGCCCGCCCGCAGGGTCAGGCCGGCCCGTCGTTGGTCGAGAACAGCCAGTAGAGGACGCCGGACGACGACGGCCCGAGGTCTGGGACGAACTGCACGGTGGCGTGCGCGATGAGCGGCAGATCGCCGACGCGGTGAATCGTCAGCCGCCAATCGCGGACACCGTCGCGCGCGGAGAACCGCGAGAGCTGCCGCCGGAACTCGTCGCGGTCTTCGCGCGGCACAAGGCCAGCGATCGGTGTGCGCTCCAATTCGTCCGACGGTCGCCGGAACAAGCGACCAGCGGCGATGTTGGCTTCGTGGATCGTCCCCATGGTGTCGGTCACGAGCGCCGGCGCGGGCGTGTGCAGGAACAGTGCGCGGTAGTGGCGCGTGCGTTCGTCGATTCCCTCTCGCTGCGCCGCGAGCGTGGCCTGCTGTGCGCGCAGCTCCTGCTCGGCGACTTTGAGCTCCTCGAGCGACGTCATGAGAAGTCCCGAAAGTCCGCGCACCGTTTCCGCGGGAGGTTGATCGTGCGTGACGTCCGCGTCGTTGAGGAGTGCGTTGGCTCGAGTGAGGAGGGCATAGCGGCAGCGAGCCACTGCGTCGATCGTGGTCGTCGATTCGAGTGCGCCAGGCATTGTGCGGAGGGCCGCGAGTGAGTCAGAGAGAGATCGCGTAATGCTTTTTTGAGTTTAGCTCATGGCGCGAACGAGACAAGCAGGCTGAAGCCTCATCGGCGGCAGACAGAACGGTCGCTCGGAGAAGCGCAGCGGTCGCTTGCGCTCCCTGCGAAGCGCGCCGCTACTGCGGCGCTGCGCAGCGGCGAAGCCGCGCTTAGCAGCGAGCAACGCGAGCGTTATGCAGGGAGCGTCAGCGACCGCTAGGCGTTCTTTAACGATTCCTACTGTGACGACGAGACGCCAGCCGCCAGCACTGACTTGAACACCGGAATCGCCTTCTTCATCTCGGCCATCGTGCCGATGGAGATACGCGCGTGATTCGGGAACGCGGCGAACTGTCTGCCGATCGCGACATTGTGCTTCACACACTCGAGCTTGAACGCCTTCGCGTCGCGGTGGATGTCCACCATGAAGAAGTTTCCTTCCGCCGCGTGCACCGTGTAGCCCGCGGTCTCGAAGAATTTGCGCGTGAACGCCCGCGCTTCGCGATTCTTCTTCTGCTCCGCTGCGATGTGCGCAGTGTCGGTGAGCGCACCCGTCGCGGCGACGATGGCCAACTGGTTGGCGCCATTGCCGAGCAGGTAGTTCGACATCTTCTTGAGCGTGTCGACCTGGCCAATCGCGTAGCCGAGGCGCAGGCCAGCCATGCCGAACACTTTCGAGAAGGTCCGCGTGACGACCACGCGCGGATTCGACAATGCCGCGGACACCACCGAGCCGTAGCCCGGATCGTCGACGTACTCGTGGTACGCTTCGTCGACGAGAATCGTCGTCTCGGGCGACAGACGATTCACCGCCTCGATGTATGCGAGCACGTCGCTCTTGCTGTGGACCGTCGCGGTCGGATTGTTCGAGTTGCAGAGGTAGACGAGACCCATCCCCTGGGACGCGTCGCGCATGGCATCGAGATCGAGCCGCAGCTTGGCGTCGACTTTCGGCGATATGACTTGGTGATTGAGGAACTTCGCAAAATTCGCGGGAGCCTCGAATGTCGGCTCCGGCGAAACGAGGCCTTTCGTCGGCGACGTAAAGGCGTACACGGCGACGCGAAGCAATTCGCCCGATCCACATCCGAGAATCACGTTCGAGGGCGAGACGTTATGCAGCTTGGCAATCACCGCGACCAAGTCGTCCTCGCTCTTCACCGGATAACGATTCGATTCGGTGATGTGCCGAATGATGTTGTCGTACACCCTCTGACCCGGGCCGTTCGGATTCTCGTTGCTGTCGAGCCGGATCATGCCCGGCTTCGCCGCGAGCAGACGGTCTGCTCGACGATCGGCTTGGCCGGCTTGGCCTTGTGCGAAGAGTGCTTCGTGGCCGCGCCAGTCGATGATCGGCGCAGCGAGGAGACCGGCGCCCCCGGCGCCAAGGGTCGTGAGAAAAGAACGGCGCGAGACCGGCATACGAGTGTGCCTCCGATTGGGCCGGACAGAAAGTATCATGTCATCCCGAGCGAAGCGAGCCTGTCATCCCGAGCGAAGCGAGGGATCTCGGTTATCGGGGCCGAGATCCCTCGCTTCGCTCGGGATGACACCGTTCCTCGGATGACAGTCCCTCAGTACCAGCCGATCGGCTTTTCGTTGAGATTGATGTGCACCTGCTTGACCTGCAGGTACTCCTCGACGCCCCACTTCCCGAGCTCGCGCCCGATCCCGCTCTGCTTGTAGCCGCCCCACGGCGCCTCGACGAAGGTCGGCTGCATGTGGTTCACCCACACAATGCCCGCTCGGAGGCGCTTCACGGTTCGCATCGCACGGAAGATGTCACGCGTCCACACGGCCGCCGCGAGGCCGAAGTCGGAGTCGTTCGCGATCGCGATCGCCTCGTCTTCGTCATCGAACGGGATCACCGCCGCCACAGGTCCGAAAATCTCCTCTCGCGCGATGCGCGCGCCGTTGTCGACATCGTAGAAAATCGTCGGCTCGACGAAGAGACCGCGGTCGAGTACTCCACCGCGCGCCTGACCACCACCGACCGCCAGCTTCGCCTCGCCGCGACCAATCTCCTGATAATCGCGCACGCGATCGAACTGCTCGCGGCTGACGAGCGGTCCCATCTTCGTCTCGCGCTCGATGCCCGGGCCCAGGCGAATGGTCTTCGCTTTCTCTACCATCGCGTCGAGAACCTTCTTGTAAATCGGACGCTCGACCAGGATGCGACTCCCGGCCGAGCAAACCTCACCTTGATTGATGAACAATCCGAACAGCGCGCCGTCGACGCTCGCCTCGAAGTCGGCGTCGGCGAATAGGATGTTCGGCGATTTTCCGCCAAGCTCGAGCGAAATCTTCTTTAGCGTATCCGCCGCCGAACGCATGATCGATTTGCCGACCTCGGCGCTTCCCGTGAAGGCGATCTTGTCGACGTCCGGATGCGCGACGATCGCCGCGCCTGTTGGACCGAGACCGGTCACGATGTTGACGACGCCGCGCGGAAGCCCGACGCCATCGAAATGTTTCGCGAGCTCCATCACCGTCATCGGCGTCTGCTCGGCGGGTTTGAGCACCATCGTGCAGCCGGCGCAGATCGCGGGCGCCAGCTTCCACGCTGCCATCAGCAGGGGATAGTTCCAGGGAATGATCTGGCCGGCGACGCCGATCGGCTCGCGCAGTGCGAGGCTGATGGCGTCGTCGGGAACGGGAATGACGTCGCCGTGCACCTTCGTCGCCAGGCCGCCGTAGTACTCGAAGCAGGTGGCGACATCAGCAATATCGAATTCCGCTTCTACAATTGGCTTCCCGTTGTTCAGCGTTTCGATCTCCGCCCATTCAGCGGCGTGGTCGCGGACGACCTGCGCGAGACGAAACAGAATGCGTCCGCGCTCCTGCGCCGAGACGTCTTTCCATGGTCCGGAGTCGAATGCGCGTCTCGCGGCGGACACGGCGAGATCGACGTCGGCTGCGTCACCGTTGGGCGTGCGCGCGATGAGCGTTTCGGTTGCGGGATTGATGACGTCGACCCAGCGGTGGGAGCCGGAGTCGCGAAGCTCGCCATTTACATAATGGGGATAGATGCGAACGGTTGAGGACATGTTCCTTGAAGGCAGGCGCTAGGTACTAGGCACTAGGCGCTAGCAACTGCGCTAGTACCTAGGCGCTAGGCGCTAGTGTGTCCCTAGTGCCTGGGCGCCGGCGTTGTTGCTAGTGCCTGGTGCCTAGACGCCAGCGTTGTTGCTAGTGCCCAGTGCCCAGCGCCCAGCCTACGGTTTGAGAGTCAATTTCTGGACTCTCCAATTGAGCAATTCTGCCACGTAGAGCTCATGCTCGCTCGGGCATGCGATCTGGTGAATCCATCCGAACTGTTTGATCTCCTTCCCCGCATCGCCGAGCACTCCCACCACTTTCCCGTCGAGCGTGAGTTTGTAGATGCGGCCAGGCACCGCGTCCGCGCTGAAGAGATACTGCGTCGGCCCGGGCGTGATGCAGATCGCCCACGGCGCGCCCGAGACCGACAGTGAATTCGGACCCGGTGCCCCGCCCGCCATGATGTTCACGTCCTTCGTGTACGGCACGTCGATCGTGAACATCCGCAAAAACTTCCCCTCGGGATCGAACACTTGAATCCGGCGGTTCGATCGATCGGCGACATAGATGTTCCCCTTCGCGTCGTTCGCAATGGAATGCAGGAGGTTGAATTGCCCGGTGTCACGTCCGTACGTGCCCCACGTTTTCAGCCACCGACCGTTCTTGTCGATTTTGACGACGCGCGAGTTGTTGTAACCGTCCGCGACGAAGACGTTGCCGTTCAAGTCGAACGCGACGTCCGTCGGACGGTTGAACGTTCCCCAGCCGGGGCGCGGACGCTGGCCCTCCGGCGGCGGAGGCGGCTCTCCTTCCACCGCCTCGGCGCGGCGTCCGAGCACCATCAATACGCGTCCTGCTGGACTGAACTTGATGATCATGTTGGTGCCTTCGTCGGTCGCCCACAGATTGCCGTCGCGATCGATGCGCACCGTGTGTGCGAACGCAAAGCCGTAGAGATCCTTTCCGATTTCGCGAATGAACGCCCCATCGGGGCCGAACTCGAACAACTGGGCCGAGCTTTGCCCGTGCAACGTGCTGCGTGTGCCCGTGCGGCTGAACGCGTAGACGTGCCGCCGTCCGTCGATGGCAATGCCGGCGACTTCACCGAAGTTGACGCCCGCGGGCAGCTTCAGAACATCGATGCTTGCGTCGAACCGGATTTCGGGAACCGGCTGTTGAGCCACGGCGAGGCTCGAGATGAACGCGAAAACGCTGGCGAGAAGGACACGATTCATGGGGAAGCCCTCAATGCGCGTGATGAGGCTACCGAAAGTCAGCAGTTCGAGACCCAACTTACGGCAGACCCATCCAGTCACGAAAGACACGGCGCCAGCGAGTTGCTCGATGCGGCGCGACAGGTACTGGCGCATCGCGCGAACACCATCGATCGAGCTACCCACTGAGGATTGCCATGCGTCACCGCTTCGATCTCGAGCGGTACAAGGCGACGATCAAGGGGCTGACCCAATTCGGCGACTGGCGTCTGGGAACCGATCGCAGCCGCTCGGCGACCGAGGTTGGATCGAGGCGCAGCTGAAGACCTAAAGGGTCCAGGTGCCGAGGGCGTAGCGCATGAACAGCCCGACGGCAGCAACAACGCAGAGGACCGCGAGCAGTACGGAAATTCCGCGAACGAGGCGCCAACAGGCTATCGCTAGTCGCGAACGATGTAATTCGTTTCCACTCAGCTCGCGATCGCCGATTCCCCACGATCCGAATGCAGATAGGAAGGCAGGCGCGAGAATCACTGGCCACCAACTCGGCACGGGTGATTCTCCTTGCATGTCGCTGATCTCAATAATTGACAGGCAAGAGTTGGGTCGCAGAACCAGTCGCGATGTAGATGAGTAGGTCGAAGTCGGCCGGAAAACGTGTTGAGGAGAAATACGTTGACTCGGCCAGCGGATTGTAACAGCAGCCGATCAATCGCATGCGAATTGGCGCGGCGAGTTGCGCCGCCGCCGTTCCGCCATTCGCGATCTGTCGCGCATCGAGCAGCAATCGGGGCTTGTCCGTCGCAGTGAATATCGCTTCGACGGACGAAGCTGGGAATGCATTCGAGGTGAATGTTCCGAGTGAAAGAAACGTGTTCCCCGACTGGCCGACAGCGCTGAAACTCCCGCGACCGAAGGCAAACCCGAGGGTGACGTAGTCGCTGCCATACGCAGTCCGCAGATAGCCGCCCATGCGGTTGGGAACCGCGTTGATGTGCGCATTGTGCGCCCACAGCACGACCTTGGCGTTTGGGCCCGCCTGGTCGCGAATCCACCTCACGTTCTCGGCCATCGATGCGTCGCGCGATTGGGACGACGCGATTTGCGTTGGGGCCGCTGCCATACCCTCGAACTGTTGTACCAGCCGTGCATGGTGGAGCACGGACTGATAGACCGCCGGCGACGACGCGGCTTCGTACTGCGCGCGGTGAGTCGTGAGGAGATCGTACACTGCCTTGACCGTGGCGGCACAATCGGCGCGAACGCCGGCGGGGAGCGTCACATAGGCGGAGATCGGTTGACCTGCCGTGGGTCCCCGATTCCGGAAGTCGCTGAGGCAGAGATAATCCGCGGTGATCTCCGCGAGTGCGTTCGGGTCGACGCGTTGCACGAATGCGGCGACGCTATCGATCGACGCGCCAGGAAACTGCATGTCGAAGCCAAGGAACTGCACCCGCTGGTCGGCCGGCGCCGTCGAGTTCCACTCGCGCATCCAGCGGACCATGTCGAGGACTTCCTGGGTGTTCCATGTCCAGAAGTACAACCGCGCTAGCAGCTTCACGGGATCGCCGTCACCGGTGAGCACGTAGCGGTTCATGTCGTCCGCCTCGGGACTCGTGGCCTCGATCGCGAAATGCGTGAAGCCCATGCGCGTGACGAGGAACTTGAGTATGCGATGTTTCATGAGAAAGAACTCACGCGTGCCGTGTGTCCCTTCTCCGAGTCCCACGACGTGCGCCGAACCCACCATTTGCCCTAACGGCTCGAGGTCGTCAATCGATGCCGTCGGATCCGTCGTCGACAGCGGCAATGCCGTGCGCGACACCCAGTCGACTGTTTGCGGAAGCGGACCCGGTGCGCCCTCGAAGTCGAGGTTCACCGGGAAAGCCGCGACTCGTGAATAGAAGTCGATGAACGTTACCGAGTCGCCGGGTATCGGCGTCGGCGCGGTGAGCATGTTGGTCGATGGCACGTCGTTTCCTACGACCTCGAGTTTCATGTCGTCGACCACCAGCGTGTTGCGAGCACTGAACAACACGCCGAACGCGATGCCGATGGCATTCGGTGTCACGTCCAGCACGATGGAGACTTGGCGCCAGTCACCCGACCCGCTGACCGGGCGGCCCGACATGTTGTCGAATGAGACGGTTTGAGTCGGGGCATCGACGCGCATCCAGATGCCGGCGTATACGGCGTTCGAGACATCTAATGGTTTGACCCACGCCGAGAGTCGGACACGCTTCCCGCGATAGTCGTCCGCGCGGATCGATTGGACGAGTACCGCTCCCTGCGTTGCCGACGTGACCGAACCGTTTGTCGGCCCGGTGACGTAAAACGCGTATTTGCCGCCATGTCGTTCGGTAATGGTGGTACCGAGGCCGCCTTGCTGTCCTATGCTTCCGCTCCACTCCTCGGGTGCTCCCGGTGTGAGTTCCAGCGGGGCTGGGCCAGCCGCTTTCTCGGGAGCGCCGCAACCGAAACACAAACTGGTGACCGCGAGCAACAGGGCATGGCGAGCGAAGCGGTTGGCGTGGCGAAGCATCTGGGAGAGAAGAAAGGGGTGAGACTTCTCCGCACACAACTTTGCATACAATACATGAACTTGGCCGCGCCGCAAGGTTCGGCGGAAATACCTCTCTGAGCTGTGTGCATGCGGCTTTCGGTCGACTATTGACACCATTGTTGTAGTACTACTAGACTACCACCAGACCACTAGGAGCCGAGGTGCTCGATGCGAGTCGGTGATTTCGGTGTCGAGGTGTTGGCGGTGCAGGGCGACGACATACGCGAGCTCGACACGGGACATGTTCTAGCGAGACCTGGCGCAGTGTACGCACTTCGATTGCGAAACTTCGGTCCGCTTCGCTGCGTCGCGAACGTCGAGATCGACGGCAAAACCGTCACCGCGCACGGACTGGTGCTCAACCCATACGGCGTCGTCACGCTCGAGCGGCCCGTCGATGAGTTCGAGACCGGACGATTCACCGTCGTCGCCGAGGGCGACGAACGCGTCTTTGGTCCAGATGGTGGCCGCGACAACGAGAGCCTCGGCCTGATCGAAGCGCGATTTCGCCGCGAGCTTCCCGACTCATCGCGACCGACGAACGCGCGGCCGCTTCCGGAAACGCCGAGCGTCCCCTTCCCGTCGATTTTCCCGCCGGGTCGCCCGATGGCTCCGTCCGAATGGTCACCCAAGTTTGGCTCGGCCTCACCAGAGCCGCCACACACGGACGTGTCGGCGATCGCACGCTCGTACACCTCGCGCAACCGCCCCGCGTCCGCGCCGCCATCAGAACTTGTTGAACGTGCCGCGGGGACTGGACTCACCGGTCGCTCGAATCAACGGTTCGAGCCGGTCTTGGTCGGCACGCTCGAGCACGAGACCACGGTGCTTCAGTTGCGACTCGTAATTGGCACGGACGAGGCGTTCTCCGCCGCGCGTCCCCTGCATCAAACCGACAGCACGCCCGCGCGTCCCGCGGCGCGTCCGTAGAGCCGATCGTGGCACGATCGAACCTGCGAGCGGCGACCGATACGGCGAGCGTCGTCGATCCGCGCGTCGCGCCTGTGCTGCTCGAGCTCGAGCGGTGGCGTGCGAGCGCCATTCCCGATCCGGCGCCGCCGCTCGACGCGGCAGACATCGCGCGGCTGGTGCGCGATTGCTTCGCGTCGTTGGGCATCGATCCCGCTGCCGCCGAGAGTTTCTCGGTGAACACGGTTCACTATTATCGGCGTAAGGATATTCTCGACGAGCCGGAGGGGCGTACATCGGCCGCGCGTTATGGTGTACGCCACGTCTGGCAAGCTGCCGGCGCTCGGCTCGCCGGCTTTCTCGGGCTCGTGACTCTCGCTGAAGCGCGCGACGAGATGCGCAGGTCCGACGAAGGTACGTTGATTCGGTTCGTCGCCGCCCGGATCGCGGACGCACGTGGACGTCAGGCAGTGCGAAGCGCACCGTCGCACGCGCGGCCACTTCGCGCTGCGAATGCGGCGCCTCCGGCGCTTGTCGTCGACGCACCATCGCTCATCACGGCGACTGTCATTCCGCTCGGCGGCAATGCCATGTGTCTTCTTCCCGCGGCACACGCCGCGTTGCGTTCTCCAGCGGCGGCCCGTTCGCTCCTCGACGCGCTGGCCGCTGCACTCGGTCTGGAATCCTGAGGGAGCCAATGTCGCAACTGTTGATCCCGTATGTCATCGAGCGCTCCGCTCGCGGTGAGCGGAGCTACGATCTCTTTTCTCGACTTCTCATGGACCGCATTCTGTTCCTGGGGACCGAGATCAACGACGACGTCGCGAATCTGATCATCGCGCAACTGCTCTTTCTCGAGGCCGACGCGCCCGGGCGCGAGATTCAGCTTTACGTCAATTCGCCGGGCGGCAGCGTGCAGTCCGGTCTCGCGATCTACGACACGATGCAACACATCTCGGCGCCGGTGGCGACGACGTGCGTGGGTATGGCGGCGAGCATGGGCGCGTTTCTGCTCGCGTCGGGCGCTCCGGGGAAACGCTCCGCGCTGCCGCATGCGAGAATCATGATGCATCAACCGTGGTCGACCGGGACCAAGGGATCGGCGGCGGACATCGAGATCGCCGCGCGAGAGATCGTGTATCTTCGCGGGCGGATGTTCGAGATCCTCGGCAAACTGACGCATCAACCGCTCGAGCGCATCGAGCGCGAGTTCGATCGCGATCGATACATGTCGTCGGAAGAAGCGCAGCGATTCGGCATGATCGATCGTGTCGTCGAGCGACGCGAAGAGCCAGTCGCGACGCCGGAACCGATGGCCGTCGCGGCGGACTAATCCGCGCGTGATCGGCGCGCGTCGTCGGGCGGTGTCGCGCGCAGCGTCTCGACGTCCCAGCCGCCTAGTTTGGCGGCTGCGTCGTACGTGGATTCGAGAAATCTCATAACCGTCGCATCGGGGTCGGGCGCCGTGCGAACGCGCTCGTACGGGAGAATCCACTCACGCATCTCGGTACTGTAGAACGCTTCCTCAGGCTCGACGGGCGCGATGGCGCACCCTTTGGGCTCGGGATAGGCGTACGCGTAGAACGCAGGCTCCTCGACGCTCGAACCCTTGGCTCCCGGCCACCAGCCGGCACTGATGCACTCTCGCGAGTACGCCTCGCGTACGACGTAGAGCGGAAGGTTTGGAATCCCGCCGGGATGTGGCGGTGCCGCGCGTCCGGAAAAGCGTGTGCACGCGAGGTCGAACGAGCCCCACCAGAAGTGCGACGGACTGCATTTCCCGATGAATTGACCGCGGAACCGATGCAGGAGGCGATCAGCTTGCACGAGCGCACGCCAGCAGCGACGCGCCGCGTCCGCATCATACGTCGCGTGCGTCACGTCCTCGGCGAATGGTGTGGCGTCCAGGACCTCGTTCGGAGCGTCGTTGATTTCGACGTCGACGCCGAGCGAGGCGAGCAACTCTCGGTAGCGCCGATAGAAGTCGGCGACGGACTCGTCCTGTAGTCGAATGCTCGTCGTCCGCCCATCGCTCATTCGGGCAGACAACGCGTCGTCGAGGAAGTCGAATTCGAGCTCGATGATGACGCGGCCGTAGGGCATTGCCGACGTCGTCAACCCGCGAGGTGTCACGTACAGCGTGCAATGCCACCAGTGATTCACGAACGGCGCAAGCTTGAGACGAGTTTTTCCGACGATCTGCGTCCAGCGATGGAGCGTTTCGTAGGTCGGCAGCCACGCTTCGAGCGGTAGCGATGGCCATGCGTCGGTTTCGGTTCGGCTCGGCTTGGAGCTTTTGCGCATCGTGATTCGATCCTTCGGGCTTTTCGTGCGCGAGCGAATTGGTCGGGACGTCGGCATCCTGGTCACCTCGGCTGCGTTCGAATGATAAAGCGGCCATTTCCGGGCCACCCCCCTCGGGCTGGTGTTCTCGTGCAAGTATGGTGGGGGACACGGGTCTGGCTTGCCCTCTCCCGGCGCAACCACTCCTCAGGGAAAGGCAACGTCCGTCGAGGACCGGATGAGGACCAAGCGCGTCACAGCGAAGGGAAGACCCGACGACGCTCATCGCTGACGATCGCACGCGGTGCATCGTGACCGAGCGGAAGTTTCGCGACACGGAGGTCGGCTCAGACGTGTTGTGTGATTGGCGGAGCTAGCAGTTCGGCCGAGGTTCCTCGCTGCGCTCGGAATGACACACTCGGCACTCAGAACGAAATCAGGCTAGAACTCGGTGATCTTATCGATCTTTAAACCACGCGCCGCCTCGCCATCGACCAACCTGTAGCGGATCTGTCGCGTCTTTCCGGTCGGCTGCGTCGTGGACCGGGAAACGCTGCACGAACGCTCCATCGACGATCGCGAACTCGTCGTGCCCCCCGTACCCCTTGTTGGCGGTCGTGTCGTACGTGATGCCCGAGAAGTAGAGCTGGCTGACAGATTTGCCGGCGTTCGACGAATAGCCAATGAGGTCGCCGCGGCGCACGCTGTCCTGCGAAACGAAATAGACGAGCAGCTCCGGCCAGTTGTCTTTGTTCAGATCTCCGATCTCAACCTTCACCGGCAGGCCCGTGATCGGCTCTTCGATGCGGCGATTGTCGATCGTGAGGCCTTTCGGCTCGATCGTCAGCGTGTCGTCGCGCGCCACGACGTGGAAGCTGATGTTGCGCCAGGAAACCGTCGTGTCGAGAGCGCGCGCGACCGAAGGTTTTGACGGCTGAACCACAGGCGTGGGCGCTCGAGATGGAGCCCCTGCGGGCACGGCGGCGGCGGCGGCGGCGGCGGATGTCGTATCCGTCACAGGAGGACGACTCGCCGAACAGCTCGCCACGACGACGAGCGCCAGGCAAGTAACCAAGCGAACGGGGATGATAGCCATGCCGCAGTCCTCGACACCGACGTTCTCGTTGAACGATCGCCGCGACGCGAATCTAGAACACCGGAGTTCCGCGGCCAAGGATGAGGCGAGCCCACTGGATACGCGAGAGGAGAAGTGGCGCTTGCACGGCGAACATTCCGCGGCTCGCGCGACAGAGCGGAACACCAGCACTTTCCCAGAGCGCGCGGGTCGCATCGCGCGGATCGAGCGCCGCCAAACCCGACGAGCGCGACGAATCGCGATCGAGAACCAGGACACGGGTCAGATCGGCGGACAACGGACGTGCGGGGGCGAGCCGATCGAAACCGAGAAAGAATTTTCCATCGTGCTGACGTCGCCATCCGGCGAGCTGCCAGCGCGTCGCTATGCGGTGCAGTCCCTCGCACGTGAGGCGCAGCCCGCGCTCGCCGGCCCATGCATGCACGCCGTGTGTTTGAGGATCCAGCCATGCGCAGTCTTCGGCGAGTGGAAGCCAGCCGGCTTCGATCGCCGACAGCAGCGTCGTGCTTTTCCCGATGCCGCTGCGCCCGACGATCGCGGTCGCGTGGCCATCTCGCACGCAGACCGCTGCGTGGAGCGGCACGAGTCCGCGCGCACGCAGTGCTTCACAGATTGCCACGTGAAGCGATAACGTCGACGAGCGCATCACATCGTCTGCCCATACCCGGATGCGCGCGCGGTCTTTGAAGATCCTGAGCTCTAGACCCGAATCAGCTTCGCAGCTGCTCCACCATCGTTCACCATGCCGCCGCCAGCTGATGGACGCGTCATCGAGCAGTGAGGTCTGCAGCTCGAGGTACGGCGGTCGAAGGCTCCAAGGCGCTCGCGTTCCGAACGCGATGTCTATCGGCCAGTCGCTTGGGTGTGAAGAGTGTTGCGAGGATTCCCAGCAGCCGCGTAACCAATGCTCGACTTCGGCCGGCGCACCTCGAATGCGAAATCGGCTGCCGAGAACGCCGAACTCGACGTCGACGTCGTCGGCTGTTGATTGCACGAGGCGTGGACCAACCGCCTGGTGCGGATCGAGCGCGGGTCCCGTGGTGTGTTCAGGCCGACTTCGCATCCTCATGAACGACCAGCCCCGCATCGATCAAGGCGGCGACGAGCGATTCGACATCCGCGCGCGCGCGTTCGGGAACGACTTGAAACGCTGAGCACAATGTGTCGGCAAGCTGCGAGACGGAACACGCTGGAAGGTCCAGCCAGATGCGCCGGCCGCTGGCATTGAGGCCGAACCTACCACCGTTTCTCGGATCCAAGAGAATCAACTCATGGCCGAGGTCTGTCGTTATCACGTCTGGCGAACATGTGTATTCACTCATGATTCCTCACTCGCGCCGAGCAGCCCGCGTGAAAGGCTCAGTACGGTCGACCACCAGCGTCGCGATCGGCCGAGGAGGATTTTTAATGGAGGCAAAGCGAGGCGGACATCGGGCCTTAGTCCTATCGCCGAGCTCGGGCCGACGGGAGACGACCTCGAGTGTTGTCGTCGATCGACATTTTCTCGAAGTCGCCCGGCTTCCAAGTACCGTCGAAGGCCGCCTGCTCCGGGCCGTAGATGCGGAAGTAGGCGAACCAACCCTTGCCGGGAATGGTTTTGATCCAGTGCTTCTCGTGGCCCTCGGGTGCCGTGGGACCGAAGTAGAGATCCGCCACACGGTCGGTCGCGTCTCTGAGCTCGAACATCGAACGCAGCGCAGCGTTTCCCTGATCGGTCTGGATCTGACTGCGTGTCTCCGCGTCGTACACGGTGACGGACCAGAAGAGTTTCCCGGGCACGGGCAGCGGCACGGAGAGCTTGTAGGTGTTCTCGCCGTCGAGATAGTCGTCGAGTTTGTCGCGCAGGCCGAGCCAATACAGGGAGCCCGAGCCAGCCTTTCGTCGGAACATGGCTGGTGATGCACCAATCGCTTGATAGAACCAGGTCTCGCGAGCGTCGAGGTCGACGTAGGTGCCGGCGTTGAAGTCGCCATCCTCCTGACGAAGGCCGACCCATTCCCACTTGCGATCCTCCCACACGACTCGATCGGGCCGACGATCGGCGAAGGACTGCGTGCGCATCTGGGCGATGGCGAGCTTTGCCGCCTTTTCCAACAGGCCTTTCGTCCGCCCATTGGGGGCGAACGCCTTTCCTTTTGCAATTCCGAGCGCAGCGAGCTCTCCGTAATAGTCGCGATAGTCGTCGAACGGCGGCTCTGCCTGGATGACGTCGTTGAGTATTTCCCAATACTTGAAGTTGTCTTCCCAGCGAACGGGCGTGGTGTCTTGCTCCTTCTCGGTCAAATCGATCCACTGCGGTTCCGTCCAGTCAGGGGCGGGCTCGAGCGGATGCACCTTGATGGTTTTGATTCGCTCCATCGCCGCTCTGACGTCACCCTTTTCGGGGATCGAGCGAACACCGACCAACAGCCGGTTGCTGGTCGAGCGCCAGACGTGATAGCCGTCGGGCAGGTCACCCTTGTATCCGGGACCGACGACGAGATGTTTGCCGCCCTTTCCCGCATCGGGACCTGGCACACCCATGTCGGCGACCCAGCGTTGGTTGACGTCTATGGCTGCGATGATGAGCGGTCCCGCCGGCAGCTCGACGACAAACGGCCCGTTGCTCAGATCGAGCTGGACCATGCCGTACGGTGTATCCGAGTTGTATGTGAATCCGATATGCCGGGGTTTGGTGTCGAGTATTCCGAACACCGTGTTGTCCACGACGCCGGCGTCGGCATTTCCACGAAGAATCGCCGCCCCGGAGACAGTGGGATAGAAGAACCGATATGCCTGCGTCGCGCGATTCAGATCGGCCTCGTCGTACATCCGTTGGCTTTCGTCAGAAGCCGGAAAGCCGATTGGCGTTTTCCGTGCGCGATGCGTGCGGGGCTTCGCCATTGCCGCTCCTCTCATGAAACCGTGGCCGCTGTCAGCCGATCTTCGCGATGTCCGGTGCCGTCCAGCTCTTCTCGAAAAGCGCTTCCTTCGGTCCGTAGAAGCGGAGAAGTGCGAACCACGGCTGGCCGACCGCGAGCGCGATCCAGTTCGCCTCCTTTCCGTTCGGCGCTGTGGCGCTGAGGTAGAGATCGATGGAGCCATCGCTGTTCAGCTCCAGGCCCTTGTGATACGAGTTCACTTCTACCTTGGGCGAGCCGCGGATGAACGCGCACGTTTCCATGTCGTACACGGTGAGCGCCCAGAATTGTTCTGCCGGCGGATTGGCCGGAAGGCGCAGGCGATAGGACCCGTTGCCCACGAGTGGAGCGCCGGAGCTGTCGACGTACGCCGCGAGATACATGGACGCTTTGCCGAGGTTCTTCGGAGGCGCGCAGGCCAGGAAGTACATCAGTGCGCGTGCTTCAACATCGAGTTTGCCATTCTTGACGAACGTGAACCCCGTCTCTGGCCCGGCAGGATTCCCGATCTGCCAGCTCGAGCTCGGCCAGAAGCTCTCGCCGCTTTTCGGCAAACTTGCCATGAGCTTCGACCGCGCCTCGTTCGCGGCACCCTTCAACTCGGCGCGTACTTCGGGGGTTGGCGAGAAGCCCTTTCCTTTCTCGATGCCAAGCGATTTGAGTTTTCCCAGCATCTCGCGATCGTGGAGCATCGCAGGCTCCTCGTCGATCATCTTCGCTAGACTCTCGTAGAACGTGTCGTCGTAGTGCATGATGCCGTCGAACAACTTGCCTGCGATGTCGATGGCGCGCGTCTCGGTGTCGTCGTTCGCGCGCGACAATGGATAGACCTTGATCTGTTTGATGAGATCGAGCGCACGCTCCACAGCTGGCGGTGATGATCCTTCAGAGATTGCACGGAACGCGGCGTAGACGTTGAAGGTCTCCGATGGCACTGCGATGTATCCGCCGTCGACCGCATCCTCGTGTCCTGGCGGAAGCAGCAAATACGTTCCGCCTCGACCTTGATCTGCGCCCTCTGGTCCAATGTCCTCGAGTGGCACTTGCCACGCGTCGAGGATCGAGCCAAACAAGCCCGCGCCATCCGCGACAGGAATGTCGAGCACGATCGGACCATTCTTCTTCAGGTTGAAGAACGCGAAGACGTACCTCGTCGATGCGTTCGGCGTGGTGAGCTGAAACTTCCAATCGGCAAAACGCGACAGGTACACCAAGTCGCCGTATTTGGCACCGGCATCTCGGAGAAACGCTTCCCGCATTGCGTAGACGCTTACGATTGGCGTCCCCCACAGCGCGGCATCGATGGCCAGCTGACGGATGTTCGCGCTCGAGTCCCCGCGCGGTTTCGCGGGGAACTCGGGTTTGAGTGTTTGATCGGGCTGCGCGCGGCCAGTGCGTTCGCGTTCCGGTGAGTCGGTCATACGTCCTCCTCAGCAGATTGCGATGGTCAATCACGCGCAAGCGCGCCAGCAGCTTCCTTCTCGAGATCGAGATACACATCGTCGCCGACGTCGACCCCGACGCCGAGGATCGTTCCGTCGGTGAAGCGGTTCGGCGCCTCGTATTCTTCCGTCACCTTGTCTTCGCTGTCGTAGCCGACACAGAGGCCATCGCCGCCGAGTGTGAAATGTCCCGGCTGCGTCTTGAGGGGGCCTTCGGCCACGACCTTGTCGTCGATGTACAGCTGTGCCTTTCCGATCGCCTCGCCGAATTGCCCCGACTTCTCACGCGCGAACGCCATGCCGAGGACGTGTTTGCCGGGCTGCAGCTCTTCCTTCGACACGAGCTTCTGCTCTGGCTTGATGCCGAGGAAGTTGTAGACGTAGTGGAGCCGGCGATCTTTGATGAAGAGTGCGTGACCGCCGAACCGCGAGCCGTGGGCGAAGAGCACGCCATGCGCATCAGACGTGATGTTGACGTCGGCGAGGATCTTGTACGAGCGACCGCGGATACTCACGCCAACCGCTTCGGGAATCGGTGACGTGAACGGATAGTAGATGTAGCGCGTGCGCGGCGGCTCCGCCGTCGGATGTTGAATGCCGAGCAGTTCGACCGCGCTGCGGTCGTCGAGCGGCAGCACGTTGTTCTTCTTGGCTTCGTCGAACCAAACATCGATGAGCTCTTTGAGCTTCTCAGGATTCTCTTTCGAGAGATCCTTTGACTCCGAGCGGTCGACGTCGACGTGGTACAGCTCCCAGCGATCCTTGTCGAAGTGTCCGGCGCCGCTGATCGGTGCATGCAGCGCCGACGCTTTCCAGCCGTCTTGCCAAATGCCGCGCGTGCCGAGCATGGTGTAGTACTGCACTTCCTTCTTCGTCTTGGCCCTGGCGTCATCGAATGAGTATTTCATCGAGACGCCGTTGAGTGGGAACTGCTCGACCCCCCGATATTCGTTCGGCATCTCGAGGCCCACGGCCTCGAGAATCGTGGGCACGATGTCCGTCGAGTGATGGTATTGATCCCGCACTTCGCCTTTCGCTTTGATTCCCTTCGGCCAATGGATCACGAGCGGATCACACGTTCCGCCGGCGAACTGCGAGTATCGTTTGAACATCTTGAACGGCGTACTGAAAGCGACCGCCCAGCCCGTGGGATAGTGGTTGTACGTCTCCGGGCCGCCGAGCTGGTCGAGATACTTCAGATTCTCTTCGAGATCGTCCGGGTAGCCGTTGAAGAACTTGTTCTCGTTGACGGATCCGTTCGGGGTGCCTTCGCCGGACGCGCCGTTGTCGGCACAGTAGAAAATGAGCGTGTTGTCGAGTTGCTTCGAGTGCTCGAGGAACTCGATGATGCGACCCACTTGCGCATCGGTGTACTCCGAGAAACCCGCGTACACCTCGGCCATGCGCGAGAAGAGCTTCTTCTCGTTCGGCTTGAGCGTGTCCCAAGGACGCACCGAGTCGCCCAACGCCGTCTTCGCGACGTCGTCCGGCAGCGGATTGATCGGAGTGAGCTTCGTGTCTTTCGGGAGCAGCCCTTTCTCGATCATTCGCGGAAGAATCCACTCACGATACGCTTCGTAGCCGTCGTCGAACTTGCCCTTGTACTTGTCGGCGTATTCTTTCGGGCTGTGATGCGGCGCGTGATTCGCGCCAGGGCAGAACCACATGAACCACGGCCGCGATGGATTCGACGACTGCTGGTCGCGCAACATCTTCAGCGCTTGATCAGCAAGGTCCTTCGACAAGTGGTAGCCGTTTTCCGGCGTGTCCGGCGGCTCGATGAAGTGGTTGTCCTCGACGAGATCGGGATACCAGTTGTTCGTCTCGCCGCCGAGGAAGCCGTAGAAGCGATCGAATCCTTTCTGCAGC
>Ga0126377_10000743_pt1 | contig 20487 bp, 22 predicted proteins | sample PanSoiMetPlot_22_FD_92647 | JGI IMG/M metagenome (GOLD analysis project Ga0126377, IMG submission 92647) | Tropical forest soil microbial communities from Panama - MetaG Plot_22 | ecosystem: Environmental > Terrestrial > Soil > Tropical forest > Bulk soil | place: Panama | collected 2016-02-17 | reverse complement strand
GGATCCCGGCTGACGTGAGAGCGTGTTCGATGGACTTCGTTCGATCCCGCACCGAACCTTCGAGCTCCCCGAGAACGATCCTGCCGCCCGTCGAATGCTTGATGGCGCCCGGCCCGACCAGTTGCGACCCCAGGTAGACAACGCCGGCCAAAGTAAGTTTCTCACCCCAGCGCGCCGCGATCTTGTCCGCGTTGTCGACGCCGATTTGTAGCGACAGGATCGTCGTGGCGCTGCCGATCATCGGCGCCAGGGCGCCGACGGCCGCGTCGGTATCGTAGGACTTGACGCAGAAAAGGATAAGATCGGCGGCGGCGACTTCGCCGGGATCGTTTGTGAAGAGCGCGTTTTGAATACGAAGATTGCCGCCGGAGCTGTAGACTCGAAGGCCTTCGCGGCGCAGCGCATCGAGGTGAGCGCCGCGCGTCAGGAATGCCACGTCGTGGCCCGACGCTGCGAGTTTGGCGCCGAAGTAGGCGCCCACGGCTCCCGCGCCCATCACCGCGATGCGCATGGTCGACCTCTCATAGCATTTAAAGAAGTGCTGGTCGTTCCTCAGCAGAAATGTCTAGGGATCCCCTTACTGGTCCAGAATGCCAGAGGAAATGCGGATCATCAGCTTAATCGACTAGCCTGGCTTGATTAAGAAAATTCTTCAACAGTTAGTGGATTTTTTCATACACGCCCGGCGGCACGAGACGAAAAACTCGCACGGGTTGAGAGACGTTCTTCAACTGGTGCTCGCCAGTATCCTGCAGCACGTAGCCTTCTTTAATCCGCTCCGCGGTCTCCGGTCCCACCATGACCTCGCCGCCTTTGGTCAGCCCCGCGATGCGCGCCGCGAGGTTGGTCGTCGACCCCGACGCCGTGAAAGTCCAGTGACTGACTCCTGCGACGTCGAGCTTGGTGGCGCCGACCAGCACCGGGCCGCTGTTGATCCCGAAGTGGATCGCCACCGGCGGATAGATGCCAACGAACTCGCGATTGAGGCTCACTACCTTCGCAAGCAATTGAAAGGCCGCGTTAGCGGCGTTGAGCGCGTGGCGCGTCGGGCCGGCTTCGCTCTGGAAAATCACCATCAGGCCGTCGCCGGAGTTCTCGCTAACGTCGCCGTGCTGCGCACGGATGATTTCGAGAAAGCGCGAAAAATAGTCCTGGATCATCCGGTTGAGCCGTTGCGGCGGGAGCTGTTCCGAGAGCCGGGTGTATCCCTCCACGTCGAGGAACAAGACGGAGACGTCGGCCTCGCGCTTCTCCAGTTCGTGAGCGTCGGGATTCTTCTCAAGCAGTTTGGTCACCGCTTCGGGGACGAACTTGACCAGCTCGCGCTTAACCTGTTCCAGCAACTCGACTTTCTGCATCGTTTCCTTGAGACTCTGCAGCGCGCCAGCCAGCTCGGTGTTGCGTGCCTCGAGATCGCCGTGGACGCTCTTGAGCCGGCCTGCCATTCCGTTGATGGCTCTACCCAGCTCGCCGATCTCATGCTGGCTGTGCATCGCCAGGCGCGTCTCAAAGTCCCCGCCGCCGATGCGGCGCGCGGCGGCCGCGATCAGGGCGATGGGCCGCAGCACCACGCGGCCCAAAAAAATCACCAAGGAGGCGGTCACTCCCACGATCGTCGAGAGCGCGACCAGAAGCTGGCGATTCCTTGCCGCCCGCAGATCGGCATCGAGCCGCTCCAGGCCGAGGCTCACTCTCACCACGCCCCGGGCCTTGTGGTCACCGCTGTGACAGTCCTGGCACTCTTGCCCGTTCTCCAGAGGGCGGAAGAGGGTCAGCATGCGGCCATCGTTGGTCGCCTCATAGGTCTCCTGAGGAGTCAGCGTGTCCACCGCGCGGTCGAACAGCGGATCGCTGATCTTCTTGCCCGGCGCCCGGCGCATCTTGGAGATCCGCTCGGCCAGCGCCGCGTCGATGTTGACCTCCTTAAGGGTTTCCAAGTCGCTGAACGCCTCCACGCCGTTGTACCGGTAGACATCGAGAACGCGTACATCCTTGAGCTCTTTCTTGAGCTCCTGCACCAGTCGGCGGATGATATCGGGACGCCCTTCGAGCATGCCGTTCTCGATGCTCTTCGTTATGGACGCCGCCAGCAGCCGTGCCGTCTCCCGGTATCCGGCCACCATCGCCTCGGTCTCGCGCTGGATGTTGAGGATCACCAGGATGCCGAAACCTAAGACGAGAATTGCCACAATCAACGCGATCACCCTGAGCTGAAGGTGTCGCCGGAACTTCGTCAAGAACGCCATCACGGGTCGAACTCCGCTGTCTTTGACACCTTCTTCCTTTCCCACAGATTCAGGAATAATTGCAACAGGGGCGGCGTTAGGCTACTTTCGATTTAAGAAGGCGACAGCAATTTTGGCTGTGCATGATGTTAATTTCCGAATCAGCCGGTTGAGCGCCGGACGGTTTAAGCCGGTTCGGCGATATGTTATGAAATTTGGTGATGGAGACGATCGATCCCCAGCCCGACCATCTGCGGCTAGAGCGTTTCAAGCCCGGCGCCCGAGTCACATTCAAAGGAAAATCCTATACGATTGAACGGCGCACGACGCTGGCCTCGGGCGAAGCCGCCGTGGTGTTGCAGGGCGACAAAGAGCAATTCGTCATCGGTGCCAGCCAGTTTCTCGCCGGCGTCCAATGACCGAGCGACAATTAAACTAGGTTCTGGAGGAGCATCTCGTGAGCAAGATTCGACTTACTTTGTCATGTTGGGAATATGATCGCACGCGCGCACTTCAGGAGGGAAGAGTGCAAGTCGAAGGCGTGGATTTAACTTATTTACCATTGCATGTGGAGGAAACGTTCTGGCGTATGCTTCGCTACGGGGAATTCGACGTTGCCGAGTGCTCGATGAGTTCATACCTGATGTCGCGCGATCGAGGGTATCCGAAATTAATCGCCATACCGGTCTTTCCGTCGCGGTTTTTTCGACATTCATTCATATTTGTAAATACCGACTCAGGTATCGAGACACCAAAGGATTTAATCGGTAAGCGCGTCGGTGTACCCGAGTACCAGATCACAGCGGCCGTATGGATTCGAGGAATTTTGCAGCATGATTACGGGGTCTCACCCGAAAAGCTGAAATGGTTTACGGGAGGCGTTGAAAACGCCGGCCGTGAAGAAAAACTCCGGCCTGATTTGTCGAGCGATATTGATATTCAATGGATTGGCCCGGACCGAACCCTTTCGCAAATGTTGGATGAAGGCAGCATCGATGCGTTAATATGCGCCCACATCCCTTCTCCATTTGTGCGACGATCAGCCAAAGTAAAGCGGCTGTTCGCCAATTTTCGTGAGGTCGAAAAAGAATTTTACAGGCGGACAAAAATATTTCCGATCATGCACGCCATCGTACTGAGGGGGGAGGTTTACGAGAAGTATCCTTGGATCGCTCAAAGTTTATGCAAAGCCTTCGCTGAATCCAAAAAAATATGCGAGGAGTCGCTGTACAAGTACTCTGCACTAAAATATATGCTGCCATGGTCGTATGCGGACGTAGAGGAAGAAATGGAACTCTTTGGAGATGAGTTGTGGCCATATGGCTTAGAGCCCAACCGACATGTGTTGGAAACTCTTGTTCAATACTCCTACGAACAAGGGTTGATTAAGAATAAGCTCGACATAAAGTCCCTTTTCGCTCCCAATACGCTGGAGGAATTTAAAGTTTGAGCCGCGAGTCGAAAGTTACGATCGATTAATCTAAAATTCCGATTTCTGGGTCGGGTATGGCCAACGAAAAGCCTTTCGAAGAAACCAAGTGGTGGATCGACCGCAGAGCGGTCAAGGAGCGGGAGAAGTCCGCCGAACCAGTCAAGGGGATCATCGAGAAGTGGGCTTACGAGTTACTTAAGAACTATAATCAGGATGAGGCGGCAAAAAATCTCGTCGACATCAACCAAAACATCTTCAAAGGGGTGACAATCGCTCCCGGCGATTGGGGTTATTATTCTTTGGAGGTCGGCACTTACCCACCGGACAAGTTAGCCAAGATCAAAAGCGGCCTGCCGCTCCCAGCCGGCACAAGAGGGATTGTCATCGATGCCGGCTACTCCGTCAGAGTGATCATCACCGGCGAGCCGGTGGGCGAACGCTATGTCGACATCAATTTCGTCGACGCGCCGTCGCTCGATTATTGGGTGAACGGGCAATTGATTGAAGAGCGAGTTTTTTCCAGCGTTGGTGAGGCGCTCAAACGGATTCGAACGGAGCTCGCGGCCTACTTAAACCCGCCACAAGAGAAGTAACGGCTTTCTCGATAGCAGTGCGGGGGGCGGAAGATCGATGACAAAGAAATTGGGTCGCGATCCTCGATCTTCGATCCCAAGTATCTAGAAGGCTCGTCGCGCCAGTAACTTCCTAATGGCAGCCGCAGGTCGCTGGCGTACAGCCACAGCCGCCACCGCTTGGCGTTGCTGCGTCTTTACCTGACTTTGGTGAGCTAAAAACTGATAGTTGCCTTTCCACCGCCTTGCTGTCGCACTTGGGGCAACTCACGTTTTCACGAGCGGAAAGAACGATCGTTTCAAAACGGTGATTGCAGTGGCCGCAATTGTATTCAAAGATCGGCATGAAACCTCACTATCACGCGTAATTAGTAAATTCCAGAGTTACGTTTTAAAGAAATCAGATCTTCGTCAGCTACCTTCGCCGGGCGCTTGCTGCGGCAAAATCAATACCCGGTGGCCGCTTTTGACGAGAATTTGTTGGGCGACTTCTTGGGCGACGCTGAGCTCTGCGTAGGGTCCGATCCGGACGCGGAAAGTCGTTTCGCCGGGGCTCAGCGAAACTTGCTCCACTGCAACCTCGAAACCCTTTTCACGGATTTGACCGGCGAGTAATTCGGCCCGATCACGCTCGCGGAAGGAGGCAACTTGAAGGACATAGCTGTCCCCCGGCTTGCCTCGAAACTCCTGTGGCAAGACCGAGGCCTTCCGCTCTTTGCCCATAGCGGCTGGCGGTTCAATCCATGCGGTTTTTCCCGCGGGCGGTGGCGCTTCCTTCAATGCTTCATAGTTACCGAAGCCATACTCCAGCAGGCGCTTGGTGTCACCCCACTGATTGCGCGCGCCGAGTATCGACACGATCAGCGTGATACCATTTCGCTCCACTGCGCCGACAAAGCATTTTTGCGCCGCCACCGTGTATCCAGTTTTCCCGCCGATGGCGCCATCAAAGTCCCACAGTAAACGATTGTGGTTACGGACCGAGATGCGCCGGGGTACGACTTTCTTTCGCACCAGTGCAGTGCTGTTAACCGAGCTGAACTTCGTCTGAACGATTTCACGAAACAATGCATTTTTCAACGCGTAGCGGAAGAGAACTGCGATGTCCCGAGCCGTCGAATAGTGATCCGGCGCAGTTAATCCGTGTGGATTGGTGAAATTCGAATTAGTCGCGCCGATGTCATGGGCTTTCTTGGTCATCATTTCAGTAAAGTGTTCCACGGAACCACCGATGCCTTCAGCCAGCACAATGCTGGCATCGTTCGCCGACGCCAACATGATGCCGTAAAGCAATTCCTCAATAGTCATGCTCTGTCCCGGCCGGAGATAAAGCTTGGTTGCAGGCATCCGGGTGGCTTCTTTCGAGACGGTCAAGGACTCGCTGAGTTTATGGCCACTTTCCAAGGTCAGAATCGCAGTCATCACCTTCGTAGTGCTCGCTGGTGGCAGACGCAGATCCGCCTCTTTCTGATAGAGAATTCTCCCGGTGTTAGCGTCCATCAGGAGCGCTGCGCGGGCAGTTAGATTCTCGTCGGGATCAAATGCTGAGGCCGGTTGAACAGTGAAGGCAAAATAGACAAAAGCTAGAATCAGGCCGGCTGCAAACCCTTTCCGTGCGCGCAGATCGTCAAACCTCCCGGTTGCGGTGTAATGCTAGAAGCATTTCGAGCTTAAAAATTACAATAAAACCACTTTATATCATGTTTTCGAACTGAAGCCTAGGATCGAGCCAATACGTCTCCACTTTTTCGTGGGAGTTTAGAGTCGGATTTGAGCCAATTTGGGATGCGGGAAACCGGCACTATCGTTTGGTTGGCGCAATCCCCTGATGCGAGATTTCGCGTTCGGCGCGGTCGGTGACTCCGGCCTGCTCGCCCATCGCTTCGCGGCGAATCCGATCTTGGCAGGGCTGGCAAATCCCGCCGCTAAGCACTTCGGCGGGCTTGGCGCAAATCATGCACTTTTTCATTGGTGCGCTCATGCTGGATATTCTACCGAAATCTCAGGAATTACCAATCGTTCAATTCAAGATTTTTATCTGCTTGGGACTTTCCAGCACGATTTCTAAACCGTACTGCGGATGGTCTTTGATCTGTCCCGTCAACTCGACTTCCTTGTTTTCAAAGTTTCTTGGCGCGAGTTTGTTTTTCTCGAAGAGCTCGACGGCGCTAGCAAAAATCACTGCTGTAAGCGCTTCGCGCGATGGACCAAAGTTGAGAAAATAAGTGTTGCTCTTCGCCGAATGACCGACGCGAAAAATCCGACCCCGCACGCGCGCTTCCCGCCCTGTCAGGTCCCGGAGCTTCTCCACGTCGCGCGCGACAATCACAGGCAGATCAAGATTTTGTTCCTTAGCCGCCGCCGTCAGGGGTAATGGAACATAACTCACCCGGTACTCGTGCGGCGTTTCGCTGTTTGGCGATGGCGCGCTTTGAACCAGAGCAGCCGATTCCGGACTCCCCGTTAACGGTTGATTCCAGCGCTGGTAAAGCAAATGAGTTGCGAAGCCCGCGATAAACGTAACTGCGCCAATCAGTAAGGCAGTGGCTGCATTTCGTCTCACAGCTTGCGCTCCCACAGCTTGAGAAATGCTTTACGGTACTCCTCCGCCAGCGGCCCGGCGTCGCGAAAGAGCAAGAGATTCTCGTCATTCAAATTTTCCGCTGAATGGGTCCAATTGTAGGAGCCGGTAAAAACCATTTGCCGGTCGATGACGGCGAACTTTTGGTGCATCAGCCCGGCGTCTTTGGCATCCTTGTCTTGGGGTTTAGACTTGAGCCCGGACAACCGGCGGAGAGGAATTTTCTCGACCTCGAAAAATTTGCCCTTGGACCGTTCGTTAGTGGCGTCGAATTCCCGGTCAAGCACGATCTGCACCGTAACCCCGCGTCTCTTTGCTTGCACCAGCGCATTCGCCAAGTCATCACTGGTAAAAGCGTAAACAGCGATGAGCAATTCCTTTTTTGCTTGGGCTATCTCGCGCAGAATGAGTGCCGAGCATTTGCTCTGGGGACTAAAACAGGCCTGAACCACCATCTCGGCGCTGATGTTACCTGGAACTAGCGCGATGAGTGTGAACAGAACCACCGCGCGCGTCATACGCTAGCTCGAGCCCGAGTTTGCCTCTTGTCGCTTTGGCCACTCAGGCACATGCTGAGAATGAGTTTCTCCATCACGATACGGGGTTGGCTGCCGCTTGATTTCAGCCGCAAATCGGCGTCGAACAACTCTTCCATGTAAAAACGCAGATCGGTCAATGAGAAACGCTCGGCGCGTTGGAAGCACATGTAGTCCGCATAGGGATTGCGCGTCAAAAGCGGCGCTCCCTGTTTTAGGATCGTCTGCTGAAACTGCTGATAGCTCATGCCGCCCGTCCAATTCCGCGCCAGATCGTTTTCGATGAGCTGGCGCGCCGACAACAGCCGGCGCACTTCCGACGCCACCATGCCGAGGAGCCGCAACGGATGTTCTCCTTGCGCCAGCAAGCGCGCCAGCTGCGACAGCGCGCCGGCGGCATCGCGATCGCCGATGGCGTTGGTGAGATCGAAGACCCAACCTTCGCCCCGGTCGGTAAAGATTGCCTCCACATCCGCGCCTCGGATCGCCTGCCGCTCGCCGACGAATAACACCAGTTTGTCCAGTTCCTGCTGCAGGCCGAGCAGCTCGTCGCTGGCGCGAGAAAGAATCATTTCACGCGCTCGCGGCTCAACCGTTTTGCCGCTTTGGCTTAGCCTCTGGTTGACGAATTCGAGCAGACTCTCCCGGGTGACTTTGCCGGTTCGGTCCCGATCCAATCCGAGGTAAAGCACCGCGCCGATCTCTTCAAGGCGCTTGTAAAGCCGCGTACGCCGGTCGACCTGAACCGCGGTGATCAACAAAAAATCCCAATCGGGCAAACCCTCGTCTAGCAAGCCATTTAGGCGATGCCCTTCGGAACTTTTCCGTTTACTGAAATCAATGTCACGGCTTCGGGCGTAGCTGAGCAGCGCTTCAGCATCGTCTTGCCTTTCGCCGCTATCGGCGTCGAGCAGCGCTAACAGCGTCTTTGCCGACGATGGCTCGAGCCGATCCCATTGCTCCTGTGTCCAACCCTCGACGGCAAGCAAATCGACTAACAGCTTGACCGCATCGTCGTGCTTGCCGCCGCGCCAAAGCTCGAGAATTTTTTCACTCACCTCGCCCTTTTGCTCGCGCGAGAAAAAATAAGGCGCGTTCTCGATCCAGAGAAGTTTTTTACCAGGGAAAAACGGTGGGGTCATGAGCGAGGCTTCGATTTGGTCCCAGGCCGCGCTGCGGCCATCGAAACGCTCCAAGTTAAATCCTCTCTGATCTGCCGGAACGAGTAAATCGAGCACCGCTTTGCAAGCTTCCTGCACCTGCAGATCGTCGCCAAAGAGCAGCAAGAGACTCGGCGCCTTACCAGTCTTGAGTTCGGCAAGGAGAGTGGTTAACTCGCGTTTCACGATGGACTAACGGCTCATTTCGCGCGGCGGTGTGAAAGCAAACCGCCAACGACGTCCTGGTTGAATTGAACTTAATGTTTGGGAACCCACATCTGGTTTTTTTCATTCCAGGCGTAATCCGACTTCCAAACCTTGAGGCCGATGGTATATTTGCCACCCGATTTGGTCACGAAGATTCGCTCCTGCGAATGGGGGATCTCGGTGCGGGCGATAATCATGACTTTTCTCGAAATCCCTTTATTGATCAGAATGCGGTCACCCTCGCGCATTGCCACGCGGTTGTCTTTTCTTCTCCTGGCGCTCATGGACCCAAACTACCACCGCCGATTTTCTCAGGCAATAATCGCCTCGTCAAAGAACCAGGTGCTGTCCGAAGTCGGATCATCGGCTCGGCCAACTCGCTTGACAATCAGCCATCCCTCCGATAGCTCTCCCAAAAGCCGCTGCGCGTTGTTTGAGTATGAATATCGACGTTCACGCCCATTACGTCCCGCCGGACAGTTTGCAAGTCGCCAGAGAGATCGGCAAGCGCCATGGCCTGCAGCTGGATAAGAACGAGCGCGGCCGCGATGTCTTGACCCGCGATGGCAAAACTTTTCTAACCCAGCTCAAAGCGGAATTTTCCGACCTCGCTTTGCGCTTGTCGATCATGGACCAGCAAGGCGTCGACATGCAGGTGTTGTCGCCGCCGAGTTCCTACTTTTTTTACTGGATGCCAGCGGATGAATCGTTGGAGTTTGCACGTTGGTTGAACGACCGCTTTGCCGAAGCCGTTGCTCAGCATCCGAAACGCCTGGTCGCTCTCGGGTCGGTGCCAATGCAGGACGGGGGCAAAGCGGCGGCGGAACTCGAACGCGCGGTCGGCAAGCTCGCACTGCGCGGCGCGGAGATCGCAACCAATGTCAACGGCCGATACCTCGACGATCCAAGCTTCAATCCGTTTTGGGAAGCGGCGCAAGCGCTCGGCGCATTGATCTTCGTCCACCCTAGCCAAGTGGCCGGCGCCGAACGCATGAAGGATTACAATCTTGCCAACTTGATTGGCAACCCGACCGACACATCCTTGGCTTTTGCCAAGTTGATCTTTGGCGGGGTGTTGGAACGTTTTCCGCGGCTCAAGTTTTTGCTCGCTCACGCAGGCGGCTTCTTGCCATATACTTGGGGTAGACTAGAACGCGGCTATCGTGTTCAGGATTCAAGGGCACTGAAAATTCCCAAGCTGCCGAGCGAGTATTTCAAGTTGCTCCACTTCGACACGATTGCTCATAGCGCGATGGCGCTTGAGTATTTAGTCGCCAACTTTGGTGCTGAACATGTGCTCCTGGGAAGCGACTATCCATATGACATGGGCGATCCCGAGCCGCTGGACTCGCTACACCAAACCAAAATCGCAGCAGCGGAGCTTGATCTAATCTCGGGCGCGAACGCACGTAAGCTTCTAGGCATCGGCATTGAGCAGACCAGAGACTAATCGGAGGAAACATGCGGCTCGTCACTTTCACTCGAAAAAACCAACAGCGCATTGGCCTTATGGGGCCACTGGAACAGATCATTGATCTCGCCGAGGTCAACCGGCGCTATCTCAAAGGCGGCAATGCGCCGTTCTTAATGAGCATGCAGGCGTTCATCGAAAGCGGTGCGAAGGCAGTTCAAGTTGCCCGTAACGCAGAAAAGTACGTCGCAGGGAAAAATCCTGACGAGCAGAAAAAACTGGTCGCCGTCGGCGCGTTAGTGAAGCCAAGCCAGGCCAAAATCATCTCTCCGATCCCGTCACCAAGAAAAAACTGCGTGATGCTCGGCATCAACTACCGCGAGCACGTCGACGAAGGCGCCCGCGCCCGCCAGTTGGAAATCAAATATCCCGAGTATCCGGTGTACTTTACCAAGCCGGCCACTTCCGTGATCGGCCACTTGGGCAAGGTCATCAAGCATCGGGTCACCGACAGGCTCGATTGGGAAGTCGAGCTGGCGGTGGTCATAGGCAAGAAAGGCCGCGACATCCCGAAAGCGAAAGCTTACGATTACGTTTTCGGCTACACGGTCTGTCTCGATATGACTGCTCGCGAGCTGCAACGCATCCATGGGCAGTGGTTCAAAGGAAAGTCGCTCGATACGTTTTGCCCGCTCGGTCCCTGGATCGTGCACAAAAGCGCCATGCCTGAACCGCAGCAAGCGCGACTGATCTGTCGGGTGAACGGCCAGGTCATGCAAGATGGCAACACGCGAGACATGATCTTCGATATCCCGACGATTATCGAATCGCTTTCCGGCGGCATGACATTGGAACCTGGAGACATCATTAGCACGGGCACGCCTTCCGGCGTCGGCTTCGCGCGCACCCCGCCGGTATTTCTCAATCCCGGTGACAAGGTTGAAGGGGAAGTCGAAGGCATCGGCACTTTGCAAGTCGAAATCGCCGCGCCGTAAGCAAACTGAGGTCACATGGCCTCCATTAGGCAACCCGCGGTAGCGGGCTCCTTCTATCCCGCTAGCGCGTCTGAACTTAACAAACTTCTTGACGAGTGCTTTAACCACAGCCCTCTCGGACCGCGCGGCGTTTCCAATCCTTCGCCGGAACTGATCGCGGGGATGGTGCCCCACGCTGGATTGATCTATTCGGGACCTTGCGCTGCGCATTTCTACTCCCGCCTCGATCCATCGGTGCAGCGCTTGATTCTCATCGGCGTCAATCACCGTGCTCGCGGTCATCGCGCTGCGCTCAGTCCATGGGAAACCTGGCGCACGCCTTTGGGCGATGTAGCTGTTGACCAAGGAATAAACGAATACCTCAAAGCGCGAGTGGAATTCTTACAGCGCGAATCTTACGCCCACACCGAAGAGCATAGCATCGAAGTACAGTTGCCGTTTCTGCAACGGCGATTAGACCGATTCACCATCGCGCCGATCTCGCTGGCGCATATTTCCACCGATGAGTGCGCCGAGCTCGGTGAAGCGATCGCGTCTTATTGTCAGGGTGGAAAAGGGACTCTGATCCTCGCCAGCAGTGACTTGAGTCACTACCTGTCGCCAAAACAGACCGATGATCTCGATCGGCTAGCGGTTGCTCAAGTGCTTGGGATGAATCCCGACGGGCTCTTGAAGGTCACAGAAACACAAAACATCACCATGTGCGGCGTGATTCCTACGGCGGTCATGCTCTGCGCCGCCAAGGCGCTCGGTGTCAAACAGGCAACGTTGCTCAAGCATTGCCACTCCGGCGATGTCATGGCGATGTCCAAAGTAGTTGGTTATGCCAGTGTCGCTTTGGAACGGTAACCCGTCATGAGATTCCATCGCCTGCAAACGAGATAACGTCGGGCGTAATCTGATTGAACCCTTTTGATCGGCCGCAATGCCTTGAACCCTGAATTTGACTTGCCACCATCCCTTTGTTAAGCATGCTTTCATTGCTAGGGGTGTCTGCGAGCGTCAGACTGAGAGCCTGAAAAACAGGTAACCCTTTGAACCTGATCCGGGTCGCACCGGCGTAGGGAAGCGTGAAAGTCAAAGTCCAGCGGATGCATTCCGCAGGATGAACTTGAAACCGTATTCCCTGGCCACCAGTGGGTGGTCCGTGTGAATGCGGTTTTTCTCTTTAATGAAGATCAAGATCAACGGCGAAGAAACGGACGTCACTGACGGGCTGAGCATTTTTGGACTGCTTGAATTGTTGCGGATTCGTCCCGGACGCGTGGTGGTTGAACGCAACCGGGATATTGTCCCACGCGATTCGTTCACTGCCACGATGTTAGCGGAGGGCGACATTCTCGAAATCGTTCACTTCGTCGGCGGAGGTTGACTTATGGAAGATTTTTTCGAATTAGCGGGAACCAAATACTGCTCGCGCTTGATCGTCGGCACCGGCAAATACAAAGACTTTGCCGAAACCAAGCGCGCTATTGAAGCCTCGGGCGCTGAGATCGTCACTGTCGCGGTGCGCCGGGTCAACATCACCGACCCCAATAAGGAAAATTTATTGGACTATCTCGATCCGAAAAAATTCACTATCCTGCCCAACACCGCCGGCTGTTACACTGCCGACGATGCCGTGCGCACGTGCCGGCTTGCACGGGAAGCTGGCGTCGGCAAACTGGTCAAGCTCGAAGTGATCGGCGACGACCGGACACTCTTTCCAGACATTCCGGCGACGCTCGAAGCGGCAAAAACTCTCGTCAAAGAAGGCTTTATAGTATTGCCGTACGTCACTGACGATCCAATCACGGCAAAGAAGCTTGAAGAAATCGGCTGTGCCGCGGTCATGCCGCTCGCCGCGCCCATCGGCTCAGGTTTGGGTATAAGGAATCCTTACAATATTCGCATCATCTTAGAGCAAGCCAAGGTCCCAGTCATCGTCGACGCCGGCGTCGGCACAGCATCAGACGCAGCAGTGGCGATGGAGATGGGTTGTGCCGGCGTCCTGATGAACACGGCCATCGCCAGCGCCACGGACCCAATCCTCATGGCGGAAGCGATGCGCCAGGGCGTAGAAGCTGGACGCAAAGCTTATCTCGCGGGCCGAATTCCCAAAAAACTCTACGCCACAGCATCGAGTCCGTTGGATGGAATTCTCACCTAACCCGTGCCACCGCCGAATTTTCATCTATATTTAATCACCGATCGAAAATCGACCCAGGGTCGCGATTTGCTCCGAGTCCTCGAACAGGCCTTAGACGGCGGCGTCGAAGCGATTCAACTGCGCGAAAAAGACCTCAGTGGTAGAGATCTCTTCCAGCTTGCCGATAGGATTGCTGCGCTCTGTCAGCGCTACAACGCGCAATTTTTCATCAACGACCGGCTCGACGTTGCCCTCGCGGTGGATGCAGCGGGCGTGCAGCTCGGGAGGACTTCGTTACCCATCGAGACGGCGCGTGGCTTGCTCGGGGCTGGAAAATTGATTGGGTTTTCCAGCCATTCCTTGGAAGAGGCGAAACAGGCCGAGTGGTGGAAAGCGGATTTTATTCTGTTCGGTCCGGTCTTTTTCACGCCGTCAAAAGCTCTTTACGGCGCGCCACAAGGGTTAGAGGCACTAAAAGAAATAGTGGAAAAAGTCACGCTCCCTGTTTATGCTATAGGCGGTATCAATGCGGTGAGTTTGCCGGCAACGATCAATACCGGCGTCTACGGGGTCGCGCTCATCTCCGCAATCATCAGTGCCGAAAACCCCACGATCGCAGCTAAGGCGATCCTCACCAAGCTAACGAGGCCACGCGATGCAGCAAACCGTCCTCGATAGACTCAGTTACGTTATCGAAAATCCGGTATTGACTCTGGTTATCGCACTCATTGCCGGGTTTCTCGCAACCCGAATCGTAGCCGCCGAACGCCGGCCTGGCGTTATTGGCTTTTCGACCGTTGGCCTGATGGGTTTCGTCCTCAGCCACTTCATTCTATTCTACGCGGGTTGGAATGAAGCTCTCGATAGCTTGCTTGGGCTTCGCGTTATTGTTGACCTTGTTGCCGCTGTTATTGGCTCCTTCGTCATCGCGGGGACAGTTCACTTCATCAAACCCTCTTAAGCCGCCTTGGCGCGCAGTAGGTAGCATCGCTGATCCGTAATCAGACAAGGGACTTTGATAATATTCTGTCTCGTTTTAGGCTCTGTCGCCGCTAGCCTTCACTTTAAAAACGGACACAAACCTGAACAAAGCGAACCCACAGATCAATGATTCTTTATGCTGATTCCTTGATCGTCACAGCTCATGCGTGCGCAACTGGAGACGCTGGTTACCCCTGAATAGATGCAAACTCGATCAAGCGTAGCAGCGTGCTCTTGCCGCAGCCTGAAGGCCCAAGGAGTACACAAAAATCTCCGTCAGCCACGGCAAACGAAATACCGTCCAAGACTTTCGTCATACCGAACGACTTTGAAATATCTGTTACGGCAAGCGTTGCAATGGTCTTTCTCTCCTATCTTCGATTCATTAAACGTTGAGTCTGCAAAACCCTCATCCTTTCACGGCGCCAGCTGACAACCCTTGCACGATCCTGCGCTGAAACAGTAGCGTCAAAAAAATCAGCGGTATCGTCGCGATCGCTGAGGCTGCCGCGATTTCACCCCAAGGCATCGTATATTCTCCGGGAAAAAGCGCGATGCCCACGGGCAGAGTTTGAACCGCCGGGTAAGTGAGAATGATCAAGGCAAAGAAAAATTCGTTCCACGCGTGTATGAAAACGAGAATGGCCGCCGTGAAGAGTCCAGGCGCTGCCAAAGGCAGCACGACCTTTAGCAGTGCTTGGAGCTGCGTGCATCCGTCGATCAAGGCTGCTTCTTCGATCTCGTATGGCAGCTCTTTAAAAAATGTCGTGAGCACCCAGATGGCAAAGGGCAGGGAGAGCGAAATATATGCCGCAATAATGCCCTGATAGGTATTGAGCCAGCCCAGGTAATTGAGGATGCGCCAGACCGGGCCGGCGATGGCGATTTGCGGGAACATGGAGATTCCAAGCAGGAGCATGAGATACACACCGAGCCAGCGCTGTTTGAAACGAGCCAGAGCGTAAGCTGCCAGTGAAGCAATGGCGACGCTGATGAGCATCGTCGCGCCAGCGACGATAGCGCTATTCCACATGTACTTGAGTAACCCATGTTCCTGCAAAGCGGCGCGGTAGGCGTCCCAATGAAAGCTCGGAATGATTTGTGGTGGAATGGCAGTGATTTCATTGGCGGTCTTCCACGAGGTCAAGATAAACCACAGGAATGGCAAGAGACTAAAACCGCCGATCACTACTGTGGCCAAAACCGGTGAGAATTTCTTCATGCTCGCCCCGTCCTTTCAAGAACCCGGGCGCCAAGCAGCCGTATATAGAAGACCGAGAAGATCACGGCCAGCAAGAAAACGACCACGGAAATCGTCGAGCCATAACCGATCATCCCTTCAGCGAAACTTTTCTTATAGCCATAAAACTGGAGCACGTTGGTAGCGTCAGCAGGCCCGCCTTGGGTCATGACGAATACCAGATCGAAGACTCTGAAAGCATCAATAGTCCTAAAAAGCAGCGCTAATAGGAGCGCCGGCCGAAGAAGAGGCAGCGTAATATGGCGAAACATTTGCCACGTGCTGGCGCCATCGACTCCGGCCGCTTCATAGAGCTCTCCGGGTATGGTCTGTAGTCCCGCGAGAATAATCAGTGCGGCGAAAGAACTGGTTTTCCAGATATCCGCAACCATGATCGACATCAGCGCCAGCTCAGGATCCGCCAAAGGAGCGAGGTAGCGATAGGTTTGCTCACCGAAAAGAAAATAATTGAACAAGCCGTAACGGTCATTAAAGATGAACCGCCACATCTGTGACGAAACCACGGTGGGAACAGCCCAGGGAATGAGAACCAACGCCCGTAAGAGCCCGCGCCCACGAAAGGCGGCGTTCAAGACCAGCGCCATGCCCAAACCCAGCGCCACTTCGAATGAGGCTGTGACGGCAACAAAAACAACCGTGGTGACAAGGGAACGAAGCGCTACGGGGTCGGTAAAAAGATCGCCGTAGTTTTCCCAGCCAACAAACTTTTGACCCAGCCAAGGCAGCGTCAAGATCAGCCGATATAGGCTCAGCCGAAAGGATTCGATAACAGGGTAAAGAGAAAAAATAATGACCAAGACAAGGCTCGGTAGAACAAACAGCAGGGCGGAACGGCCGTCGCGGCTCACGGCATGTTTCTCCCGCGCAAGAGATCTAGCATGCGATCCATGTCCCGCGAGGCCAGGTCGGCCAGTTGATCGATGTTGGAATCGGCAATGGCGATGGCCGAGCTGAAATAACGCTGCATGATGTTCGACAGTGGAATGTAAACGGGCGTGCGTGGACGAGGCACCGCGTGCATAAAAGTGTCAATCTGCGAACTGAATTGGGGATTCTTCTTGAGAATCTCCTGATCGCTAAAGAGTTCCTTCCTCGTCGGTGCTCGTCCGGCATGGAGCGCGATGCGTTTTTGCATCTCACTGCTCGTCATAAACGATACGAACTTCCAGGCGAGCTCCGGCTTGCGCGAGAAACGGCTAATCGCCAGCTGCCACCCGCCTAACGTCGCTACACTCTTTCCGCCCGGAAAATTAGGCAAGCGCGTGACACCGGTCTGACCAGCCACCTTCGATCTTTTCGGATCACTGGCAACTTCCCAAGCATAGGGCCAATTGCGGTGGAAAATAGCTTTCCCCTGCGTAAACAGAGCCAGGGACTCTGGTTCCTGGTAGGCAAGGACACCGCGATGCGAGATTTCGCCAACGATACGATCGCGCACGAAGCGTACCGCTTCCTTGGCTTTAGCGAGGTGGAGTGTAGCTCTGAGCGTTTGCCCGTCCCAGAGCGCGCCGCCATTGCCTGAAACATACTCCATCATGTTGCAAACCAGACCCTCGTATTGTTTGAATTGGGCCGACAACCCCGTAAGATGAGGATCTTTTTCTTTCGCCAAAATAAATTTGGCCTGGCGCACGAGTTCGGGCCAGGTCGATGGCGGAGAGAGCCCGTACTTCTCCAAGAGGTCGGCGCGGTAGTAGAGCATCCCCGCGTCGATGAAGACCGGCACACCGTAGATTTGTCCTTGATATGTATTCGCTAGAAGCGGCGCTTCAAGAAACGCTCTCTGTTCATTGGCAGGGAAAAACTTGTTAAGCGGGAGCGCCCAGCCAGCAGCAGCAAACTCCGCCGGCCAAATGACGTCCATAAAAAAGACATCCATCTCCGCGTCGCTGTTCTTGAGTTTTTGCGCCACCAGATCGTGAAACTCAGTAGAGGAATGTGGACCAACCTCGGGAATGATTTTTGTCCCAGGATGCTGTGTTTCAAAGTCAGCGATCGCTTGGTCCCACAACCATGGCGGTTGCGGTCTCCAGGTAACGAAACGGAGCTGAACTGCGCCGGCATTGGAGGCCACTAAAAAAAGGAACGCGATAACTACAGGTTTGACTGTAACCATACGTCAAAGCCGAGAGGGGCAATTTTATAACTCGACTTCACGCAAGACACTTTCAACGGCTTCTCGCCATCCTTCGGGTCCAATTCCTTGCGTGCGCCTGATTGCGGAGAGCCGGCTGGTTATCTTAGAATTATAGGATCCGTCGAGATTGCGAACCAGAAACGGTAAATCTACTCGGCTGAGAAGCTCCAAATCGTTGGCCGAATTTCCCAGACCCACGCTCATCACTTTCACGTCGACTTGCCGGTAAAGATCAACAAGCGCTTCGACGGCCATTCCCTTGTCGTGATCACCCGTGATGTGAAAAAAACAGTCGCCGCGAGTGATTCTAAATCCTTTTGGCCGCAGTAACCGTAAGAGGTGTTCAGAGTTATCTTTGTCTATTAAAAAGGGCTCATCATATTCGCGTTCTTTGGCTAGCGCAGCTTTATCAAGAGTTAATCCGGTGAGCGTCGAGATCTCCCGAACATCCATATTTTCAAACGATGTGACCGTCAAGTGACACTCCTTGGCCGCCTGGGCAAGAGCCCGGCGCAACTGCCCCACCGGCGTGCCTAACGCCAGGATGTCAAAGTCGCTCTCGTGCACCACCCCCCAGAGAGCGCCGGGGAAGTACCGCCTTGGAATGCAGGTCAGCGCGCCGTTCTCGGCGATAAATGGATCGGCCAAATGCAACTCTCGCCAGAGAGGCAGAATCTCTGCTCGAGTCTTGCTCGAGCAAAGAATCAAAGGAATGTTGAGGGATCTAAGTTTGTGGATCACTGGCAGAGAGACGTTGTAGCTGTAATCTCTCTGATCCAGCAGCGTACCGTCCAGATCCGTTATGATCACAAGGCGAGCCATGGTCAATCGATTGTCCCCATTTGGTAGATAAGAGCTCTCTACGTTTGGCTTGATATTCAGGGACCGAAATCATTGGCGGGCGCTCACAGTCACTGATGGCCTTGACATCTAACGAATAAGTCCGGCCACGATGTTTGATCAGTTTCATGCTTCGGTTAACGTCCTCCAATAGCTTGATCGTGTTTCGCTCTTCCAACCGCTGCATGAAAACCTGAATGATGGCGAATGACATTTGGCTTAAGGCCGGCAGGGATTGATTACGATGGATACGCTCTTCGAGATCAACCTGAGCGATAGCCCGCAGACTAAACCTGTCGAAGATATCAATGAGCAGGCCTGTTTCAACCCCGTAACCCGTAAAGAACGGAATCCTTTCTAGCGCCTGCCTACGGCCGGCATATTCGCCCGCCAGAGGCTGGACAACGCCCGAAAGTTCAGGAAAAAAGAGATTCAAGAGCGGTCGAGCCGTAAGTTCTGTGACCCTTCCCCCGCCTTCCGCATAACCCCCCTTCCCCGTCGCCAGAGGACGGCGATAGAACCCTTTCACATATTGAATTTCCGGATCTCGCAATAATGGTCCTAGAATGCCGTAAACAAATCCCGGGTGAATATTTTTAATATCTGTATCAATCCAAACGATGATGTCGCCGTGGAGGACGTGGAGGCTTTTCCACAGCGCCTCTCCTTTGCCACAGTGAAAACCGTGGGCGGGTAGAACTTGTTGATGTACGTAAACTGGAATACCAAGACTCTCCGCGATTCGCTGCGTACCGTCGCTGGAACCAGAATCAATCAGGACGATCTCGTCCAGCAGTGGCACAGTATCAAAGAGCGATTCCTTCACACTCCTGATAATTTTTCCAATAGTCTTCCCCTCATTCAGAGCAGGCAGACCAAGGCTGATGGTTACACCTTGTTTCTTTTTGAGCTCCGCTAATTTTTCAAGGTCAGAGAATTCCTCTCTATGAAACGTGTTCTCAGCAAACCACTTATCGACCGTTTCGGACAGCGGTCGAGGCTTCTGCTCAAACGGCGCCGCTGAAGTCGTTTTGATGACAATCAACGGTTTATCGCTATTTTGCGCCAAATGCTCTACCACCGGTCCCAAGAAATAGTCCTGCGGTTCCGGGTTAAAGCCGGCACCGACAACTACCAGGTCATGGCTCTTTGCTTCGTCTATAATGGCGTCTTTGGGATCTCCGCTTCGGGTAGTCAGACGCTTAATATGAGGATGTAGTTGGATCCGGCGCAGAAACGATCGATAGGCTCGGGAGCCAAAACCGGGGGTTTGGAATTGCTTCTCACAATGAAGGATTGTGACATCCGCCTGTAAAAAAAGCGCCAATCGGCTGACGATCACCAAGGCAAATTCTGCATAGGGCCCACCACGTACAGGGAACAGTATGCGCTTACACCCCGCGAGATCTCTACCCCGCACTACGGCGGTATTACACGGCGGATGCTCCAACAGTCGATCAATCGTCGTGCCGAAGAAGCGTTCCTCAGAGGTGGCGTAGCCTTTCCACGGTAGCACCAGGAGATCGCACTTTTCTTCTCTGGCCGTCTCAGCGATCCCATCTTTAATTTGATGGGCAACCCGCACCAGCGTCTTCAGTTCAAGTCGGCTCTCTGGAAGCTGGGCGTTCAGCTCCTCCATGGAAGCGCGATACAGGGGCGCCTTTTCCGCTCCGGCGCTGAGCGATTCCCCTCCAGGCACCTCAAGCACCTTCAAGGCGAGAATTTGCCCGTGCGGAGAAAGCAGTGCCGTGGCAAGATTCAAATAGGGGCGCGCATGGCCAGGGTCGATGAGAGGAATAAGGACTTTCCTTATGTCCTCCGATGTTTCGCTCGGCTCCGATTTAGTGGTTTGGTCATACACCATGGGATCCGCTGCGCTGCTCAATCACCTGTCAGCAAGGCCCATACCAGACGGTGCGGCGAAATTATGCCTTTGATCTTGTTGAAGTTTTCTGAAGGTGTTCGGACACGGGGAAACAGTGGTAGGGATTTTCCTATTCACCTAGAAGGGATTTCCAGGC
>Ga0126377_10000742_pt1 | contig 20519 bp, 15 predicted proteins | sample PanSoiMetPlot_22_FD_92647 | JGI IMG/M metagenome (GOLD analysis project Ga0126377, IMG submission 92647) | Tropical forest soil microbial communities from Panama - MetaG Plot_22 | ecosystem: Environmental > Terrestrial > Soil > Tropical forest > Bulk soil | place: Panama | collected 2016-02-17 | reverse complement strand
GTTGATCAAAGAGACGAAAGATCGTGTGCAAATCGAGAAGGGCCTCAGCCTGATTACACCGGACGAAGGGTTGGGGCGCTTCAGCGACGCGCTCGTCGAATACGCGGGCCGTCTCGACAACGAATTCCGCACGGTCTCGATCGAGCAGATGCCGCCGTATCTGCCTGTCCTGGTGTCGATCGCGACAACTCATCAGGATGGCAGCGATGTTCGCCGTGAGGCGAATCTCAAGATGATCACGTCGCTGCGCCGGCACCTCGTGTGGACGCACATGATCATGGTGTCTCCCTCTCGTACCGCGACGACGCCGGGCGGTCTCCCGGTGATCGACTACGACCAGGGCCAGAACGCCGAGATCGCGAAAACCGTGCAAGAGGCCACGCGCGGCCGATACATCCCTGTCACAGGATCGGGCACGAGCGGGCTGATGTCGTCGATTCTGCCCGAATTGGCGCAGATCATCACCGTCCGGTACATCAGGCAGATGACGCAGCACCGGATTGAAACGGAGCGTCCAGCAGGTGCGAAGGGGCCGATGAAGAACTTCGCATTGACGCTCCTGAATCACCCCGGCTCGACGATCATGATTTCCATGGATGGCAACATGCCGTAGTCGTGCAACTCGGTGGTCATCGGTCTAACAATTTCTTGACATCACCCGTTCATCCGTCGTAGAAACCCGCAACTCCTAATCGTCGCAATCCCGGCATCCTTTCTGGTCGGTCTCCATGTCCCTTCGGAGGTTTTACATGCGTCGATTGTCGAGATGTCTCTTGCCGGTTCTCGCGGCAGTGGTGTTGTTCCCGAGCATTTCTCACGCACAGGTCGGAAGCGTCGCGGGTACGGTTCGTGATTCGTCGGGCGCGGTGATGCCCGGCGTCTCGGTCGAAGTCACCAGCCCCGCACTGATCGAGAAAGTCCGCGCGACAGTCACTGACACCGGCGGCCGTTATCAGATCACCGCCCTGCCGGTGGGCACGTACGCCGTCACGTTCACGCTCGCGGGTTTCAGCGCTGTCCGGCGCGAGAACGTCCAGCTGACGTCGGACTTCACCGCACCCATCAACGCGACGATGGAAGTCGGCAACGTCTCGGAGACCGTGAGTGTCGTGGCCGAATCGCCGTCGGTAGACGTGCAGAACGCGCGCGTGCAGCACGTCTTCAGGGGCGACGAAATCGCGGATCTTCCGACCGAGCGTGATCTTGCAGGTCTGATGAACCTGGTGCCGGCGCTCACTACTCCGCCCGGGCAGGGCATCTGCAACGGCGGCATCGGCATCTTCTGCAACGGCATCAGTCCGGCCTTCAACTCGCACGTCTCCGGGTTCGACGTCGATGGCCAGAACCAGGGACGGATCATGGTGGACGGGATGTCAATCAATCGCGGCGGTTCGGCCGCCGTTGGTCTCAACCTCAACACCGGAACGACCAACGGCATCGGCATCGACACTGCCAACGTGCAGGAAGTCTCGTTCACGCTCTCGGGCGCGCTGGGCGAGTCGGAAACCGGCGGCGCCTCGATCAACATCGTCCCCCGCACCGGCGGCAACCGTTTCTCGGGGACCTACTTCACAAGCTACACCGGCACGCGCTTCTTCGATCGGAATCGCGAGACGCGGCTCTCGGATACCCCGGACACGCAGGAGTATGTGAAGGACTACGACGTCAACGGGTCCGTGGGCGGGCCGATCAAGAAGGATCGCTTCTGGTTCTATCTGCAGGCGCGCAAGCGTGGCGACGAGCAGTATCCGAACGGCGGCACGGTGCCAGGATTTGCCAACCTCAACGAAGGCAAATTTGCGGCGAACTACGTTCCCGACCGGAACCAGGGCTGGCTGACCTTCAGCAACGAGTACAAGAACGCCAACATCCGGCTCACGCTGCAGGCGACCCAGAAGAACAAAGTGAACATCTATTGGGATGAGCAGGACGCGTGCACGAACCCGTGCCACGGCATGATCAATATCGTCGATTCGCCCGAAGCGTACTTTTCGCTCCAGAACCGGCCGAACCGCCTGCAGCAGATCTCGTGGACGAATCCCTTCCGCACCCGGATCCTGTTCGAGGCGGGCTTGAGCGTCATCGCCACCCACCAGGACACGACACGGCACCGCGACTTCACGAACTACCGGTCGATTCCGCGTGTGTGCGAGGTCGGCGCGACTGCAGGACGAGATGACGTCGCGGTCAAGGTGAACACGACGATCACCAACAACAACTCAGGTGGTATCGGGTCGTGCAACGTCTTCAACACGATGAACTCGGGTTCGATCAACGACCAGTTCCCCGGCGGAACCTACACGTTGACCGACGACGACACCTATCGAAGCCGTGCCACCGCCTCGTACGTCAGCGGCTCGCACAATGCCAAGCTGGGTTGGGAGGGCGCGTACTTCGGCGAGAAGATCAGGAACGAGGTCAACGATCTCCGGCTCTCATATCACTACGGAACGCCGGACGCGGCTTGTCTCGACCAGCGCGCGACCAATCCATACGCCTGCGGCAACATGACGCTGTATTACAGCGGCTCCGATCCGTTCAATATCAATTACATGCGTCCCCGCCCGATCGGGTTCGAGATGAACACCGGCGTCGGCAACACCGACGAGCGCGTCTGGTTCGGCGCCTTCTACCTCCAGGATCAGTGGACGCTCAAGCGGTTCACGCTGAACGGCGCGCTCCGTTACGACCACGCCGTGAGCGGCTATGGCGCGACCTGCATCGGTCCCGACCGGTTCGTGCCGATTCAGACCGACGGCACGAACTTCTGGTGCTCGACGCCGTCAAATGGCGTCCGCTACAACGACATCACACCGCGCTGGGGCGTCGCGTGGGATCTGTTCGGTGATGGCAAGACGTCCGTGAAGTGGAACATGGGCAAGTATCTGCAGGCGGCGGGCTTCGGTGGCGTCTACACGGACAACAACCCGGCGCGGCGCTCGACCAACCTCCTCACGCGCGGCTGGGACGATCTCAACGGCAACCGCATCGTCGAATGCGATTTCTCCAATCCGGCACCGCACACCAGCCCGCAGGGTGACGTCTGCGGCAGCCTGCTGCAGACCAGCGGTCCGAACGCCGGCCTGCCGACCACGAATTTTCTGCAGTTCGGACGGCCGCCGAATGCAACGCAGCTGGCGAACCCGAATTCCTTCTGCGGCCGCACCGAGAATTCGTCGGTGCTCCACCAGCAATACTGCGCGGCATCGGGTCAGAATCTGATGTCCGGGTGGGGGACGCGCCGTTCCGAATGGCAGTTTGGCCTCGGGATCCAGCACGAGTTGCTGCCGCGCCTCTCGGGCGAGGTCACTTACAACTACCGGAAGTACCAGAACCTCTCTGACTCCGACACCGTCGGCCGCGGGTGCGACTACTTCCTGGGCGCCGACGTCGAGCAGTGCTATCAGGATCAGCTGAATTACAAGAGTCCGAACTGGGACTTCTTCAGGTTCGCGGCGCCCACGGATCCGCGACTGCCGAACGGCGGCGGATACACGATCAAGGGCAACGCCAACCAGAACGTCCAGGGCACGCTTCCGGGCCTTGGCGAGGTGACCACCGTTCAGAAAGGGCTGGCGTACTCGTGGAACGGCGTCGATACGGACTTTGTCTACCGCGCTCGCGGCGGGTTCCGCGTCTCCGGCGGGACGAGCACCGGGCGCACACAGCGGAACACGTGCTTTGCAGGTGGCGGCATCGCAGACGGTGACGTTCCCAGCGTGAAGGCACGCGAAGGCGACGACCCGGCGTGCGTCATCAACAATCCGTTCCAGACGAACGTCCGCGCGAATGCGAGCTACACGATCCCGTGGGTGGACGTGCTCGTGGGTGTGGTGTATCAGTCGCGGCCCGGCGGCGCGATTGCCGCCAACTGGCTGGTTCCGTTCTCGGCGGCAGTCTGGGAGCCGTCGAGCGCGGCGCGGGCGACGAGCGCAGGCTTCTTCGGCCAGGGCGTCGCGCCGACGGCGACGACGTCAGTCAATCTGCTGGACAACGGCGATCTCTACGGCGAGAGGATCTCGCTGTGGGATCTGAATCTTCAGAAGAACATCCGGGTCGCCGGCAAGCGGTTCAACTTCGGCGTGCAGGTCTACAACCTGTTCAACAGCGACGCCGCCACCGCCTACGACCAGACGTTCACCGCGACTCGTCTGCCGAACGGCACGTGGCAGGCGGATGATCCGGCAACACCTGTTGTTGAAACGAACAGCTGGGGTGAGATCACACAGATCGTGAACCCGCGGTTTGTTCGGATCTCGTTGTCGATGCAGTTCTAACGCAATCGGCGATCAACGACACCACCGAGGCACTGGGAAGTGCCTCGGTGCCTCACGTCCGTTACTTTCGCTTCTCGACTACGACCCGCCCCTTCGCAGACTCGTACACGCGATACTTGTTGCCGTCTTTGCAGGTTGCGGCGTAGTCGTTCTGTGCCAGCACTGTCACGGCGACGACCTCCCCGCACGGCATTCCCTGAAGGGCGATCACCGATGTCAGGTCCTTCTTCAGCGCCTCGTCGGGATCGGCAGCAAACGACAGCGCGGCGAGAGACCCGATCAGCAACAGCGTCTGCGCGACGACGACGATCATGCGATTCTTCATGGAGTCTCCCTCGTCAGGCCTGCAGGGCGGCCGCAAACTTCTTCGGGTCCACCAGCACGCCCCAGATTTGTTCGCGGGAGGACACGATCTCGGACGCGAGCTTCTGGTCGTGGTCCTGCAGAAGTGAGAGCACTTTCATCATCAACAGGTCGTAGGAGCGGCGCAGCTCCGCGACGGTCGGCGTCGCCTTTCCGGCGTGATGCTGGCGGAACTTGTCCAACAAGTCGTCGACCTGGTTCTTGAGCGCGAGCTTCGTGAATACACCGATCGCTTTGGTTTGTTTGAGCTGCGTCTTCAGCGCGTCGAGATCCAACGCCGCGGCTGCGCCTGTCCCACGCGCCGTTGGGGCGGGTGCGTCGGGTGCCGCCGGTTGCGGCGCCGGTGCTTTCGGGGCGGGTGTTTTCGCCACAGGCGGAGCGCCCTTGGCCTTCGTAGTCGGGGCGGGCGGTTTTGCAGCCGGCGTCGAGGCGGGCGGCTTTGCGGCCGGCGTCGGGGCGGGAGCCGGTGGTGGCGCCTCAGCCGGAGCAGGTGGCGATGTCTCAGGCTTCTCGTGAGCACATGCTGCGGTGAGCAGCGACAACAGCACGCCAGAGTAGAAGACACGCATCATGGTGACCTTGTGACAGGAAGAGCAAGAAGGGGGCCAGCGCGCATTCGCTGGAAGGCGTGGCCTTACGTCAGCTGGACAGTGCTACGCCTGGGCTCGTGAGCGTCACGAAACAGTTACGCTTTCACTGTCGAGGAATCGTCCGGCAGTAGTTTGGCGGTGGTGACGTGGAGGTGTGCGTGTGGATCCCGAGGTCGCGTTCTCTCGACGGTCTCGTCATCGACGAGCGCTTCGTGCGCGCGTCTGGACCGGGTGGGCAGCACGTCAACAAGGTCGCGACGGCAGTCGAACTGCGAGTCGATCTTCGGGCGTCATCTCTCGCGGATGATGTGAAGGCCAGGCTGATCGAACTGGCCGGACACAGAATGTCTGCCGACGGCGTGCTGCGGATCGACGCGCGCGAGTTCCGGACACAGACGCAGAATCGGATGGCCGCACGCGCGCGACTGGCGGCGATGCTCGAGCGCGCATCCCGGCGGCGGAAGCCGCGGCGGAGGACGAAGCCGTCGAAGGCAGCGAGGGAGCGCCGCCTGGAATCAAAGAAGCGAAGGAGTGCCACCAAGGCGAGCCGCCGCAGGAGCGACGAATGACGTCGATGCTCTATTTGTCCTGCTTGTCCTGCGCGCGGGCGCCACTCAGGATGTTCCGCATCGCGTAGTTCCCCTCGTGGCAGGCGTACTCGTAGATCGGCTGGTCGATCTTCCTCATGGGCACCGCCGCGGTCCATGGCTTCGTCCACGTCTGCGGATCGTCGACAGTGAATTCATACATCAACGTGTCGGCGTCGATGCGCGTGAATCTCTCGGTCAGGTGGAGGTTTGCGCTCGATCCGCGGAAGCTCGTCTCGCGCAGGAAGTTCGCGGTGTCGATGACGAGTGTGCCGGCCTGCCAGCGGCCGCGCGAATCACCTTGGTACTGGCGGATGGACGAGGGCAGGTGCGGTCGCCCGTCGACGGGGATGATGCGCGCATCGTGCACCATTTCCGGGACGAGCGTGATGTATCCCGGTGACTGGGAGATCTGCACGTGGTTGTTGTACGCACCCGGCGTCATCGGCGGCCCTGCGTTGAAGCCGAGAATGCAGCGGTCAGCGAGCGAGCGTGATTGAGGCGTGTCGGCGCGCACGCGTCCGAGCTGCTCCTCGCGCGCAATCGCGGCGTCGGCGTCCTGCGTCTGCTTCGCTCCAGGCGTCAGCGGGGGAATCCGCCCGTCGGGCGGATCAATGATCAGCGACGTTCGCTTGGTGCCGATGATCTTGCTGCCGCGCTCGTACCAGAACTCGTTGTAGGGAATGACGCTGCCGGGCAGGTACTGCGCGCCGCCCTTTTTCGGATCGATCAGGTCGCGGTTCTGACGCAGGTTCTCCTCACGCTCGAAGTTCGCCGCTTCCTGATCGGTGAAGGTGGCCTTGTCGAGCCCGTTCGGCCGCTCGAGCGGTGTGATCGTGCTGAAGTCCCAGACACCTTCGAGATCGATCTGACCATCGGAAGTGCGCGGCGGAGCCCAGTTGCGGGTCTGTCCGATCGCCACGACACCGCACGCGAGCACCACCACGCCGGCCAAGAGCTGGATGCGCATGGGACCTCCTTGTCAACGTGCGGGCGAACCGAGACATTATTGATCTGAATGAACCCGGCGTTCGTTGCGCTTCAGCATCGGAATTTCCGACTGATATGGATTGGCCAACTGGTGTCGATGGCGGGCTCGATGATGCAGAGCGCCGCGATCCTGTGGCACGTCTCCGTGCTCGTCGAACCGTCCAGGCGCGGCCTTGCGCTCGGGATGGTCGGCCTCGTCCGGGTCGTGCCGATCGTGGTCTTCTCGCTCGTTGCCGGCGTCATCGCCGACGCGCACGATCGTCGGCGGCTCATGCTGGTGACGCAGACCGGCATGGCGATCTGCGCCGCGACGCTCGCGTGGATCGCGTTCTCCGGCGTAGAGGCCGTGTGGCCGATCTACGCGCTGTCGGCCGCCGGCGCGGCGTTCGGCGCGTTCGACGCTCCGGCGCGTCAGGCGCTGATTCCGATGCTCGTTCCAACGGAGCACTTGCCGAACGCCATCAGCCTCAACGCAATCGTGTTCCAGGCGGCGTCGGTGATCGGTCCTGCGGCCGGCGGCGTGCTGATCGGCGAAGCCGGCGTCGGCTGGGCGTACGCATTCAACGCGGTCTCGTTCCTCTTCGTGATCGGCGCCGTGCTGTCGATGCGCGGCATCTCGGGAGACCCGCAAGGTGGGAACCGGGAGGTGAGCCTCGCCGCCGGGCTCGAGGGGCTGCGATTCGTCTTCCACGCGCCGTTGATTCGGTCGACGATGCTGCTCGACTTCTTCGCGACGTTCTTCGCCTCGGCCACGGCGCTGCTGCCGATCTTCGCGCAGGACATCCTGCACGTGGGGGCCCATGGCTACGGGATGCTGTCGGCGGCGCCGTCGGTCGGCGCGATTGTCGCGAGCCTGGTCATGGTGCGCCTCATCGATCACATCGAGCACCGAGGGCAGGCGCTGTTGTGGGCGATCGTGATCTACGGGATCGCGACGGTGCTCTTCGGTCTCTCCCGCGACTTCGCGCTGACGTTCGCGTGCCTGGCGCTGACCGGTGCCGCCGACACCGTGAGCATGGTGATCCGCAATCTCGTGCGCCAGTTGACGACTCCTGACTCCATGCGCGGCCGCATGACCAGCGTCAACATGATCTTCTTCATGGGCGGCCCGCAGCTCGGCGAGCTCGAGGCCGGTCTCGTCGCGAATGCGTTCGGGCCTGTGGCGTCGGTCGTGTCCGGAGGGATCGGATGCCTGATCGTGACCGCATGGGTCGCGGCGGGCACGCCGCAGCTGCGCCACTACCGAGCATCAGCGCATCTCACGGCCACGGAGGACGTGCGGGATGCGGCTGGTTGAGCCACGAAGATCGCGGAGGTCGTGGGCCACGAAGATCGCGGAGGTCATGGGCCACGGAGATCACGGAGATCACGGAGGTCTTGGGCCGCAAACAACACAAAGATCAGAAGTGCGGCGGTAGAGGAAGCGGAGGGGACGGAGAAACGGATTAACAGGAGAAACGGAGGAACGGAGAACGAACGGAGCGGATTGGTATCTCACAGATGCTGCGCCAGAATCATTCGCAGGGAGTGCTCCGTTTGTTCTCCGTTTCTCCGTTCCTCCTGTCAATCCGTTCCATCCGTCCTCTCCGTGCCTGTGCACCCAAATTTCACTGTGCGAGTGAGCCGCGCTCATGACGACTCGTGGCCTAATATCTCCGTGGTCTCCGTGATCTCCGTGGCCTAATGTCTCCGTGGTCTCCGTGATCTCCGTGGCCAAATCCTCCGTGATCTCCGTGGCTCTCGCGAGCATCTGAATCGTGCCGTCTCGTTCACGTGCCTACGCAGCGCTGGCAGGCGCGGGTTGCTTGTGGGGGACCGGGTTTCTCCTCGGGAAGATCGCGCTTGCCGAACTGAGCGCGTCGCACCTGATTCTGTATCGGCTGCTGCTGGCGTGCGTCGGTTTCGTCCCCGTGCTGCTTATTCAGCGGCCACGCATTCGTCGCGAGGACTGGCCGACCGTGTGGCTCGCTGGACTCTACGGCATCCCTCTCGTGTACCTGATTCAATTCGAGGGGCTGGCGCGAACCACGGTGGCGCATGCGTCGCTGATGGTGGCAATGATGCCCATCCTTCTCGGCATTGCCGGGGCCGTCGTCGCGCACGAGCGGCTCACGATCATGCACTGGGTGCTGCTCTTCGTGTCGGCTGCGGGCGCGCTGCTCATCGCGACCGGCGCAACGGCGGGGACTCGAGCGAGCACAGGGCCGACGCTGCTGGGCGACGCGCTCGTGGTCGGGTCGCTCGTCGCCGGCGTCGGCTGGGTGCTCGCGAGCAAGCGTCTGATGAAGCACTACGATCCGAGCAGTGTCGGAGCCGTTGTCACGCTCGCCGGGACCTTTTTACTTGCAGCCTGGGTCCTCGTCGTGAACGGCCGGCCACCTGCACGCCTCACGCCGCAGGTGTGGGCGGCGCTCGCCGCGTCCGGCCTGCTCGCGACGACGACGTCCAACCTGCTGTGGAATTGGGGAGTCTCACGCGTGCCCGTGTCCGAGGCGGGCATCTTCGTCAACCTCGAGCCTGTTGTGGGCACGTTGCTGGGGGTGACCTTGCTTGGCGATCGGCTCGGATGGAGCGGCGTCGCAGGCGGTGTGCTGATCGTCGGCGCCGCGGTCGCCGTGACGCGCCGGGGCGGCCACGAAGGGCACGGAGTTGGAGAAACGGAGAAATAGGCCACGGAGATCATGAAGAACACGGAGGGATATAGGCCACGGAGATCACGAAGAACACGGAGGGATATGGGCCACGGAGATCATGAAGAACACGGAGGGATATAGGCCACGGAGATCACGAAGAACACGGAGGGATATGGGCCACGGAGATCACGAAGAACACGGAGGGATATGGGCCACGAAGATCACGAAAGAACACGGAGGGACATGGCCCACGCGGTCGTCATGAGCGGCTCACCCCGCACAATGAAAATCGGGGAACGAATTGCGGACAGAACGGAGAATGTTGATGCGTTTCTCCGTGTCCTCCGCAGTCCGTTTCCGTGGCATTGGCGGAGCACACCAAGACGAGAAACCGAAAGACCCTCTCCGTGCTCTTCGTGATCTCCGTGGCAAAGATCTTCGTGATCTCCGTGTCAAGAAGTCGTCGCACGTCTACTTCGACGATTCGTCTGACGCGAGCAGAATCCGGAAATCGATGAGTTCTTTGAGCTGGCCGCTCGTCAGCACCAGACCTTGCTCCGCGGCAATGGCCTGACAGGCGTCCGCGGTCGGACGTCCATCGAAGTATGGAAGGACATCGAGCAGTCGCTGCGGGACGTTGAGCGGATCGAAATCGCTGTAGGTGCCAAGCATCGAGCTATCCGCCGATCGCCGAATGATCTCATGGCGCCCGATGCGAAGAGTCTTCGGCATGGTGGTATCGGTCAATCGTTGATACGAGACCTGTACCGATGCCACGCGGATTCGGACGATGGGTCCACAGATTGCCAGAACATCGTTCCACCGGAGTGGATCGACGAGCGCTGCGGCAGCGGCGAAGAAGTCGCGCTCGCGGCCCATCCAATCGCCCCAGAGTTCGCGGTGCGCGTCTGGGTTCGAACGTCCGTCGAGCGCAAAGGCGTCGAGTCGACCGTTCGCTGAATCGACTGCTGCGAGCGCCGCCAGCGCTCGCTCGTCGCGAACGAGCGACAACACACACCAGCGCGCCAGGTCGTGCTCGACGGCGTGAAGAAGGTCGCGCATCGCCGTCCAGAACGCCTGCCCGGTTGCGCCACGCTCATGCTTGCAGAACCAGGTAGCGCACGTGGCCTCTCGATGTCGCCAGATTCCGCATCGGCCGTCTCGAGCGATGTAGTGCGGACATCGCAGCTCGTGCGCGCGGCCGAAAAAGTCTTGAGCATTGGCATACAGCAGGTCGTACGTCGGCGGCGTACTCAGGCCAAAAGGTGTGACGCCAATGCCCGCTGCAAGACGCTCGTCGAGCGTCGTCCGCCCGTGAGCCAGATCGGCGCCATCGTCTCTCAGAATCCGTCCCGCGAGGAAATTCGGGATCCGCGGAAGAAACGTACAGCACTTGATCGCGCGATCGAAGAAGTAGCCGTCGGTGCTGACATGAGGCTCGGATGCGCACATCGCGCAGCGGTCGCACGTGGCGTGCGATTCAGTCGGCAGGCCGGCAAGCCATTCATTGATCCACGCGGCGTACAGTGGCGGCAGCAGCGTGTCGTCACTCATGTTCCGTCAGACCTTCTGGTTCCAACCGGTCGAGACGGTTTTTCCGCCAAAACCACCTTGAGTCTTCTGTGTCGCAGGTGCCCACTTGATGGCGCTGCCTCCACCGCCGCCAGCGCCTCCACCGCCACCGACGCCTCCACCGCTGCCGCCACCACCCGCGGGTCGGCTCGTGGACATGCCGGGCTGGACGATGCCGGACAGCTCCTGCAGGCGACCGAGCGTGAGGGGCCCGGCAATGCCGTCCGCGACGAGTCCGTTCTTGTGCTGAAAGTCTTTGACCCGGACGTGGGTCTTCGTGCCGAATGCGCCATCAGGCACGAGCAGTGGAAGAACAGTCACCTGCTCGGGAAGTGCAGCGTTCGTTCCTACCCGGTTCAGCGCGTCTTGCAGCGACGCGACGTCGCCTCCCAGGGATCCCACGGTCAGCGTGCGAGCCATTGGTGACCTCCCTTCGTTTGACGTGGCAGAGTCAAAGAATACGCTCGACGACCGTCGGAATGCCTGTCTTTTGTGATCCTGGTGATCTTTGTGGCTACTTCGTTTCTCCGCCTTTCGTGGCTCGCGACGGCGCCGCGTACTGGGCATCGAGGGCCCGGCGCAGTTCCGGCGATATTCCAGGGTTCTTCTTCGCCAGCTTCTTGCGCAACTGCTCGTACGTCTTGTCGGCAAGCGGGTTGACGTCGCGCATGGGACGTCTGCCGGTATCGAGGTCGGTGTCGCTGAGCGAAAGGTGTCCCTCACGAAAATCGGCGAGCAGGCTGCGATAGCGACGGCTCGAGGCGGCGAAGCTCTCGAGAAACATCCGTTCCGTCTCGGTGTTGAGCGGTTCGAACGCCAGCGGTCTGAACGGCCCGAACTTCGGCAGCACCTTGAAAATCGTGACGACGAACCGGGCGAACAGGCTTGGTTTGCGATAGGTGGTCCCGAACTCTCTCTCGTAGTCCGCGCGCGTCATCGTGTAGACGACATCGCGTTCGGCGACGTCGGGGGTGGCGGCCAGGATCTCGTCGCGTTTCTCCCGCCAGGCGACGCGCGTCACATCGGGGATCGTCTGGCTCGCGGCGTGGCGATACGTTCCGATCGCGAGGTCGACGCTGCCGAAGACGTCTTTCAACTCGAGCCCGTAGGTCTCGCGAAACGCGCGTTCGAGCAGTGGTCTGGCCACCTCGAAGCCGATCAGAGCCTGATACGCATCGGCCTTGAAGGTGCCGCGCGCCACCTGCAGCACATCGAAGGCGAACTCCACCATCACGTGCCGAGCCGGCGAGTCCGAGAACAACACCTCGTCACCGTACTTCGCGCGAACCTTCGGATAGATGATGGGCACCGAGCGGTTCACTGCGATCGGATGCGCGGCGTTGTCGCTGGTGTAATGGGCGAGCGCGCCAAGCGCGAACGCGAGCTCGTCGACGGTGCGGGCGTCGCGAATCAGCGCGTCGACGAAATCGCCGGTGCGCACGTAGTGAACGAGATTGGTGAAGAAGTGACTGCCAAACGGGTAATAGCCGAGATCCTGGATGAGCGATCCGCCGTAGGCGTACGCACGCGCTTTTCGCACCGCCTCGGCTGACACTCCTGGAAAACGTTGCCTCAACAGCGGTGCCAGCTGATCGGTCCAATTCGCATCGATCACTGCTTCGTGTGCGAGCACGGAATAGCCGCACACAGGCGCTGACGTGCTGATCAGCAGCAGCGCGGCCACAGCCAGCGACGTTCCAACCTTTCCCATGTTGCCTGGGTCAATCAAAGAACGTACCGATGCGCTCGCAACGGCGTCACCAGGGAATCGGCGGTTGCCCGCGGTGCATCGCGGGGCACCCGACTTGCTACATCCCTGACTGAACCTATGGGCGAGGTGAACAATGACCAATCAGGAACTGATGGCGCTCGCGATCGTGGTCGTCGCTGCGCTGGCGCTCCTCTCTGTGTGGCTGCTCATGAAGCGCCGGACGACGACAGCACTGCGCGAGCGTTTTGGTCCGGAGTACGACCACGTGCTGCGCACGCGCGACACCCAGGCTGAAGCTGAACGTGAACTGCAAGATCGGCAGCGTCGCGTCGATGCATTCGCGCTCAAGCCGCTGTCGCAGGGAGACGCCGATGAATTCAGCGCGTCATGGAAAGCGATTCAGGCGCGATTCGTCGACGACCCACGAACCGCCGTCGTCGACGCCGACCGCCTGATCGTGGATGTGATGCGGGCCCGTGGCTATCCGGTCGAAGACACGCGCCACCGTCTTGATGATCTGTCGGTCGATCACGCGCACGTGCTGGAGCACTATCGCGCCGGCCGCGAGATCGTGGCGCGACACGAGCGTGGGGACGCGGGCACCGAGGATCTCCGCCAGGCGATGGTCCATTTCCGCGCCGTGTTCGACGAACTGGTGGCCGCGCACCGGCGTCCGGCGAGGAGGGCTTCATGAGACACGGAGGAGAAACGGGCCTTCGTTCCTCGCCTTCGTGGTCTCCGTGCTCGCCGTGGCTAGAGCTTCATCGTCTGAGCCACCAAGGATACGGCGGAGAAACGGAGGAAAGATAGGCCACGAAGATCACGAAGATCACAAAGGAAGAAACGGAGAACACTGGCCTCCGTTCCTCGTCTTTGTGTTCCTTGTGATCTTTGTGGCCCGAATCTCCGTGTCTCTGTGTGGCTGAAATCTCCGTGCTCTCCGTGGCTACAGATTCATCGTCTGAGCCACCAAGGACATGGCGGAGAAACGGAGGAAACATAGACCACGAAGATCACGAAGATCACAAAGGAAGAAACGGAGCACTGTCTTCGTGGCCCAGGACCTCCGTGTCTCTTTGTGGCTGAAAGCTCCGTGTTGCGTGCGATCGAATCACCGCGTCCTGTCGCAGTAGATCCCCTCGCACGGCGGTGCGGCGCCGCCGGAGGCATTGACGGCGCCGACCATCGCCGGATGGAGGGAGCAGTGGTAATTGGTGCCGCTGACCGGCATCTGCACGGCGCGGCTCGTCGTGCCCGGGGCGATGTCGCCGGTGTCAACGGAGCCGTCGTTCAGCACGACTCTGTGCGGAATGCTGTCCGCATTGCGAAAGACGACCATCTGACCGCCGGCCGAGGCTGGATTGGGTGAGAACGACTGCGCTCCGTTCTGTCCAGCGACGGTGATCGTCATCGCCGTCGAAGGCGAGGGCGCTGTCGGAGGCAGCGGAGTGTCACTGCCTCCACACGACGTGAGACAGAGCGCGCTTGCGGTGAGGCCGAGGGCTGCGAAGACTGTGCGGGGCATGATGACTCCTCGATCCCCGCCGGAAGACGTGCAGCAAGTTCGATACCCGCTTCGCGAATCGCATCTACGCTGGTTTTCACACCTGAGCCCTTACGAACGGCGTAATGCTTTTCGGCCTTCGCGCGCACCTCGGCTATCATCCCGAGACCATGACCCAGCCAAGGGCTCTGTCTGACCAATCGGCATGGCTTTCTGTGTCCCGTAAGCGACCATTCATTGCGTGCGTGTCGGCCCTCTCATTGCTGCTGTTGATCCACGCGGTGCTCGCAGCCGCGCAGGCGCCGGCGCAGCCCTCGAAGAGCGTGTGGGACGGGATCTTCAGCGAGGGGCAGGCGCAGCGCGGACGCGGTTTCTACAACGAGCACTGCGCGACGTGCCACGGTGCCGATCTGCAGGGGGCAGAGCACCGCGCCCTCAAGGGCGATCGCTTCTGGACCTCGTGGCAGGACACAACGGTGGATCGTCTGCTGGCGCACGTCAGCACGAACATGCCGCACTCGGAAGATGGATCGCTGAAGGGCACGCTCGGCGCGGGCGTCTACGCCGACATCGTCGCTTACATCCTGAGCCGGAACGACTTTCCAGCCGGCGCCACCGAGTTGAGCGCCACGTCGAGCGTCGGCGTCCGCATCGTGAAGAAGGGTGGCAGTGGCGAGCTCCCGGCCGGCAGCTTCGTGCACGTCGTCGGCTGCCTCGGGCCGCGCGGCGCCGATCGGAATTGGACGCTCGTGAAGGCGTCGCGTCCGTCGCGCGTGATAGAGGGACAGGAACCCGATGTGAAGGCGGCGCTCGGTGACCGCCAATACACGCTCATGTTCGTGATGACCGCGCTCGACAAGTTCGCGGGGCATCGCATGTCCGTGCGCGCCTCGCTGATCGGAGAGGGCGGCGCGCAGGGCCTCAACGTCACGACCATCAAGTCCGTCAGCGACACGTGTGAGTGAGCGACGTCGGGTCTACGCGGCGAGAGAGGAAGCGGAGGGGACGGAGAAACGTCCCCTCCGTTCCTTCCTACGTCGTGCGCCATAATCAGTATCGGGGATCTCGTGTCGCTGTCGTTGACCAGTCGTCGCGTTGGAGACGTCACCGTCGTGACGTGCAACGGACGCATCGTTGCCGGCGCCGAGTCCGAATCGCTTCAGAAGTCGCTGGACGAGCTGCTGCCGTTCAGCCCGCACATCCTGCTGCATCTCGGCGGCGTCGACTTCATCGACAGCGCCGGACTCGGGCTGCTTGCGCGCTATCTCACGCGAGTGCAGAACGCGAGCGGGACGCTGAAGATCTGCGCGGTGTCTCCCAAGATCGACGATGTGCTGCGCATTACCCGCCTGAAGGCGGTGTTCCAGCCATACGAGACCGAGGCCGAACCGATCGCCGAGGTCCATCGCAGGGTCCGGCAGCCGGACACGAGAGGCGGTCGCTCGTCCGATGCGTTGAGCAACCCTGATGTGCTCTGCGTCGATCAGTCGGACGACGTGTTGGCGTATCTCCGCGAACTGCTCAAAGGGGCAGGCTATCGCGCGATCACCGCAGCGAATCTTCCTGACGCGCTGATCCTGTTGAGAGCTACTGGTCCGAAAGTCATCGTGATCAGCGCCGAGCTGCGCGCTGCACGAACCACGCGCGCGGCGGTCGAGTTCCACAAATCGTCGGAAAGCCTCTCGATGATCGAGCTTCTCCCGGATTTCTCAGCGCACGAAGCGGGTGACGCAGCCAGACAGGTCCTGGACGCGGTTCGACGAACTCTTCCTCTGGCACGGCGTTAGGGGACCCCTGCGTCGCCATGACTGCATGGGTCCTGCCTCCGCCACCTCGCCCGCGCGTCGGCGGGGTCCGGCTGAAGCCGGACACTACGACTATGCGTTCTTCCGCCGCATCAACTGCGCGGCGGTGCACGACGACATCACGCTGACGAAGCGTTGATACGAATCGCGGCCCACGACGAACGGATTCGGCGTCCCTGGCTTTCGCTGCTTCAAGCGGTCGAGCTTCGACAGGAAGCCGTCATACATCGGATGATTCTGGATCTCGACGTCGACGTTCATGCGTCTGGTCGCGTCGGCCCAGTGTTCGACGGACGTGATGTACTGCCGCATCCCTTCGTCGGTGAGTCTTCCCGGCGTCAGGATGCTTCCGCCGAAGATCCCGGCAACTCGTGTCGTGCCGTCGTCCTTCACGGGAAAGACGAGCCCCATCGATCCTGGCGTGTGTCCTGGAATCATGATCGGCGTGAACGCGACATCGCCGACAGTGATCGCCTGCCCCTCGATCGCGACGATGTCGCGCTTCGGCGGTTGCACGGCGCCAGCCGGAGCCTTCTCGACGAGATCCCAATCAGGGCCTGCCATGACGATGCGCGCGCCATGTTGCTGGAAGTAGGCCGAGCCGCCGAAGTGATCGGCATGACCGTGCCCGAGGATCACGTATCTCACCTGCGCGGGGTCGAGGCCCAGTGCCTTCATGCCTGGCAGCAGGACCGACTCGAGCTGATCGCCGTACCCTGCGTCGATCAGCACGATGCCGGCCGACGTCGTCACCGCCCAGACCGCCGTGCTCGTCCGGCCGATCACATACAGGTTGTCGAGCACCTTCGCCGGCTCGATCACGGGATCGTCGGGTCGGTTGGCCCGTGTCGGGTTCATCGCGCAGAAGAAGTCGTAGGCTTCAGCCCAGTCGCGTCCAGCGCTCGTCTTCGCCTTCTCGAGTACCTGACGAATCTCGGGTGAGTCGGACTTCGTCTCTTGCGCGTTGGTCCGGCTGAAGCCGGACACTACGACTGCAACGGATGCTAGCAACGCGGCTTTGTTCATGTCCGGCTCACGAGATTGCGGGCTCGGGTGCGGGCGCCGTGCTCTGCGACGTGCCCACGAGCGCCGCGGCCTTCTTGATGTCCTTCGAAGCCACCCAGAGGATTGCCCCGTACTTGCCGCCTGCGCTCACGGCATCGACAGCAGTGACGTTGATCTTCTTTGCGGCGAGACGCTCGAGCAGCTCCGCGACCGCACCGATGCGATCGCTGCCCTCGATGAGGAACCCGCGCTTGGGACCCACGGTCTTCCATTTCGCCCGTTTCGCCGCCTGCTTGAACGCCGCCGGATCTGCGGGAATGAAATCGAGCTGGGCCCGCCGGCCCTGAGGGAATCCAGAGAAGGCGAGCAGATTGACGCCAGCGTCTCTGAGCGTCGCGAGCGCGCGCGCGCCTTCACCTGGTTTGTTCGGAGCCATGACGTAGAAGTACTCGACCAGTCGAACGGTGTCGGCCATGGGAGCTCCTTGGAAGGCATGACGATAGCACCGTCGCCCTCAGGTCTGCACCTGATTCGGGTTTAGACGCACGTCGCTGCGGAGTTTGCCCGGTAGTACCGTCCGAGGACGAAAATTCCTTTTCTGCGTTCGGTGCATACACTGCCTACGCCGGACTGAAGATGGAGCGGCTATTGCAGCCGTACCGCTCGCCGTGGAAAACGACTCAGCGGTGCCTGAGAATCGACCTCTACGGAGGCGTCGCTTTCATCGCCTTCGCGTCTTCGGCGGCGTCCTGTGCATCGTCGCTGTTCTGACCTTCGTCGCTGTTCACACACCGCCCGCCAGACGATTCGCCACCAACCAGGTCATCGCTCTGCTGGCCCGCGAACAGATCGAATTCAGCACCGATCAGCTCGGCTACAACCTGCTCGGCGCGTCATTCAATTTGAGGAACGTCCGCATCCGCTCGACCACACGGCCCGATGCGCCCGTCTTCGCGACCATCGGCCGGCTGCGGATCAACATGAGCCTGCTTCAACTGCTGCGCGGAAGGTACGTCGTGCAGTCGGGCAGCGTGGAGGACGTCGACGTTCACTACGTTGTCGATGAGCAGGGTCGCGACAACGTACCGCGACCGCCATCCGATCCGAACAAACCATCGGAGCCGCTCGACTATCTGGTGTCCTCGCTCACCGTGTCGAGAGCGAAGGTGAGATACGAGAACCGCGCCGACCAGATCGACGCCCGGTTGCCGGTGTCATCGATCAACGTGACCGGAAACGATGTGACCAATCGGCATCTGATCAAGCTCGACGCAGCCGGTGGAGAGGTGATGCTGCGGGATCGTCGGGCGGCGATCGATCGATTGACGGGGCAGATCGACCTGGGGAGGGACGATGCGTCGATCGACCAGCTCCAGCTCGAGGCGCTCGGCTCGCGTGCCGAGGTGACCGGCGACATCACACGGTTCGAGTCACCGGTCGCCGATCTGACAGTGAAGAGCACGGTCGATGCGATGCAGGTGGCGCCGCTCGCGAGGCTCGACGACCCGGTGAGCGGATCGATCGTGATCGATGGGACCGCAAAGGGTCCGCTGTCGACGCCAGCGATCAACGCGCACGTCATCGGATCGGACCTCCAGTTCCGCGATCTTCGGAACGCGCAGCTCGACGCTCTGGCGGCCTACGATCTGGCGACGCGACGTGCGGATGTTTCGTCCTTCCAGTTTCGCGGGCCCTGGGGCGGGGTCATGGGCGCCGGTTCGCTCTCATCCGATGAAGCGGCGCAATCCAGGCTGAATGCCGACATCAACGCACTCGACGTCGCTACGATCATGAGAGCGCTTCGCTTGCCCTTCGTTGCCGCGACGCGCGTGGATGGAAAGGTTCAGGCCGAGTGGCCGGGCCTCGAGTACCTCAAAGCGAATGGCGACGCCACCGCGACGTTGACGGCAACCGCCGCTCAGGCCAATCGATCAACGATGCCGGTCGAGGGACAGATCTCCGCCCACGGGACAGGAGGCCGGATCGATGCTCAGTTCGTGAAGGTCGTCTCGCCTGGCGGCGAAGTCGCGGGGCGGGTGGCGATCACGAACGACAAACGACTCGACGGCGACCTCAAAGCGCGATCGGGCGACGTCAGCCGGCTCGTGTCGGTGCTCGAGGCGTTTCTCGGCCGGCCGCGTGGATCGATGCTGCCGACGACGGTCGAGGGCGCTGCGGAGATCAACGCGCGAGTCGGCGGAACCATCGATGCGCCGTCGGCGACGTCGACTGTCAGCGCTCCGGCTTTGAAGGTGGGCACGGTTGACGGGATCGCCGTGAAGGCCGAGGCATCGTACTCCCCGGCAGCCCTCGACATCGTCCGCGCCGATCTGACATGGAATCAGGCGAGGGCACAGGTCAACGGCCGGGTCGGACTCGACAGGGCGCGACGGATCGATCTCTCGCTGACCGCGGACCAACTCGATCTGCCAACCATCCTGCAGGCTCTGAATCAGGCAGGTGTGCCGGTCTCGGGGACGCTGTCCGCGAGGGGCACCGTCGGCGGCACCCTCGATCGCCCGATCGCCGCCATCAATGCACAGGGATCGGACCTCGTGGCCTACCAGGAGCAGATCGGGTCGCTCGCTGCCGACCTGAGGCTCGATGGCCGCGAGCTCTCGGTGCCGAATCTCGTCATCGACAAACCGCAACCGGACGGAGCCGGACGCCTGTCTGCGTCAGGGACCTATCAGCTCGATCGCAAGACCTACACGTTCGAAGTGAAGTCCGACGGTGTGCGCCTGGTCGGTCTCATGCTTCCGAACGGCCAGCGCCTCCGGGGTGATGTTCAACTGATCGGTCACGGTGCCGGCAGTGTCGATTCACCCGCGGGCACCGTTGATCTCGATGCCACGCAGTTGCAGCTCAACGACACGCTGCTCGGGCGCGTCGCTGTCAAAGCAGTGGCGGCGAACGACGAGGCCACGATCACCGCGTCGGCGGAGCATTTCAACATCGATGGCGACGCGGTCGTCGGTCTGACAAAGCCGTTTCCTTCGACGGTCAAAGTCCGCGTCGATGATCTGGATCTCGGGAGGCTTCCGTCGTCGGTCCGGCTGCCCTCGACTGCGCTCGGGCCAGGAAAGCCGGACACCGCATCCGAGGGGCTTGGCGGCCATGTGCGCGCCACGATCGACGCGTCCGGCAACTTGTCCGAGCCTGAGGAAGGGAAAGCGACGGTCGCGCTCGAGGCCTTCAACGGCTCCTGGAACCGACGTGCCTTCACGATCAGCAGTCCGTCGCCAATCGAGTACGCGGACAAACGACTGACCGTCGACAGACTGCAGGTGGCCGCCGAAGGGTCTTCGCTCACCGTCGGCGGTCAGCTGCCGCTCAGCGACGAGGCGGGCACCGGCGAGCTGTCGCTCGATCTTCGCGGAAGCCTTGCGACGCTCGCCAACTTTGCGCCGCCTGACCGGCAGATTGCCGCCGACGGCGAGGTGACGATGACCGGCTCCTTGAAGGGGACGCTGAAGCGCATC